>Ga0207419_1000170_pt1 | contig 52392 bp, 43 predicted proteins | sample ElkSloMetagenome_4_FD_184723 | JGI IMG/M metagenome (GOLD analysis project Ga0207419, IMG submission 184723) | Hot spring microbial communities from Elkhorn Slough, Monterey Bay, USA - MD2A (version 2) | ecosystem: Environmental > Aquatic > Marine > Intertidal zone > Estuary: Microbial mat ...
GGCCAGCCTCCGAAAAGGTCAGCCTTTTCGGAGGCTGGTATAATACCAAGCGACGGAAATCGTGATACGTTTTCCGGACCGTCAGCACACGACCTTGGGAGATCCCTCGCGTCCTAACGGACGCTTCGGGATGACGTATGCATTTGTTTTTTAAAGAAAATCGTCATCCCGAGCGAGCGAAGCGAGCCGAGGGATCTCCCGCGCCGGCACCGCGCCCGGCGAATGAGGAGGAGTCATGACTTCGATCGGCTGGCGTAAGCCACGGTCCCGCGCATCAGGGAAACGCGCACCGTGTCGCGGTCGCCTCGGCGAACCCGGTGCGCCCGGCCCGGACCGTGAACCGGTACTCGGAGCCGTCCAGAACCATGGCGTGATGGAGCGGCAGCACGCCCTCGACCTCCTCCGTCTCGCCTCCCAGGCGGCTGAACTCCACCTGAACCGGCTTGGCCGGATCGAACCACGCCTCCGGCCGATCCTGCTCGTCGGTCGCCACCGCCCCCTCCGCCGAGACCGTGATGCGCCGGTCGGCGAAGCTGACCGAGGTGGCCGACGCCGCGTGCCCGGGCACACGGACGAAGAACTGCCGGGTTTCCGGAGGGGACTCGCAATCGGCCGGCGTCTGCGCCGCCCGGATCAGGAACGCCAGCCGATCCGCGGCAATCCCCTCGCCCAACATCCGGACCACCAGGTCGTGCAGGCGGCGCGCCTCTCCGTGCGGCACATCGCGCTCGTACCGGGTCTGAACATACCGCAGGCGGGCGCGCGCCTCCTCCAACTCCACCGACAGGCTTCCCCGCGCCCGTTCCGAGGCGTCCAGCGAGTCCCGCATGTCTTCCAAGCGGGCCTCGAGCAGACCGACGCGGTCCCGCAGGTCCCGGCTGAGCAGCAGGTATCCGTAGTACAGCCCGGCGCCGACGGCACCGGTGCCCAGAAGCAGCAGGAACAGAATGAGGACCGCGTGTCCCGAGCGCCGACGGCGGCGCGGACGACCAAGGGGCATGAAAGGCTTCCGTCAAATCCCGAATGAAACAAGGGAGTCACCGAATGGCGCCGATCTTGGCGCCCTCGGGGCCGCCCGTCAATCCGATGCACCATCGCGCCCGTCGGCGGCCGTCCAGGCGGCGGCGCGCGAGGCCTGGCGGCGGTCGGCATGGGCGCGCCGTTCAGCCCGCGCCGCCGCGTGCCGGCGCGATACCCGCAGACTCAGCCAGTATCCGAGCACACCGCTGAGGACGACCCAGGGCACCGAGCCGACCACCAGCGGCAGGCCCCAGCCGGCGACAATATCCGCGACATAGGCATACAGCGCGGACCAGAAGCCCAGGTTCGCGGCGAACGTGCCCTCCCACAAGGCGACGAAGGACTCGAAGCCGGTCACGTCGTCCCAGTGGCCCAGCATGAGCTGTCCGGTCACGTAATAGGCGTAGTAGAACGGCAGGATGGTGAACGCGTTGGTGATCCAGGTCCAGGCCAGCCCGAGGACCAGGCTGAAGTGCCACGAAAACAGCCGGCTGGCGACGAACCAGGTGGCCAGCACCAACATCATCTGGATGCCCACCAGCGGCGTCATGGCCCACATCAGGCCGACCATGACCCCTCGCGCCGAATGCTCCGGCGGATGGTGGCTGCGCATCAGGGGGATGACAAGACGAAAGCGGATCAGGCGCAACGTCTGGCGCCACCAGCCGTGCGGCCGCCGCCCATTGGACGGGGCGTCGCCACGGACGCCTGCGTCCGGAGGTGTCGATCCGGTTTCCGTTGCCGGCGGCTCGCGCATGGCCTTTCGCTCGGATGGTGAGTGGGCGGCGCCAAGAACGCCGCACCGTCTGCCTTGCGCGGGATATAACATGCGTCTCGCCCAGGCGTAAGGGTCAGCAAACCGACTGCGCTTGCCATCACAACAGACTCCGCAGGTCGCAATTGGCCCGCCCGTTGGAAAGAACACAGTTCACGCTTGTGGGATCGCAGAGGATGTGGTCGTCTGAAGCATATTGGAAAGGCTGAGTTCGGCAGGGCACTCAAACATTCAGGGACGCTCGTTCCGTCGCCGAAGCGCTCGCTCGAACAAACGTGCACGTCCATCGTTCTTTTTTGAGGGAAGAATTGTCATGGGAAGTAGAAAAAGTACCCCCACGAAACTGGAAAATGACGTGGCCGCCGCGCTAGATGAGTTTGAAAAAAAGTACCCAATCACAAAAGGAAAAGCGTATTTAACAAGCGGAAACAGGACGATCGAAGAACAATTACAAATTATTTTGGATCCTAAATATGAAAAAAACTACCCTAATATAAAAGGGCGGTTCAAGAGCAAATACAAGTTGAAGACTCTCCCAAAAAGAGGCGAGCTAACAAAAGAGCAAGTTGAATGGTGGAACTCTGAAATTGCCAAGCAGGCCGGCAAGCCAAATGGGTTCGCACACGTTGGCGGCTACGCACAGGACATATCTGTCAAGAACCTCACAGATGAAGAGAAACAGAAGCTAACCCTAATGCTGAACTCTAAAGGATTTCGGGTGTACAATGAACATTATAGCAAATCGAAGGTGACTTTCGGCGTCCCTATAGGCCAAGCAAATCTATTCCACCTCACGCGAAAATAGGTGCCGGCAATTCTCAAACACTGGACACTACAATAGAAAAAGGCCGCGCCCCTTTCGGAACGCGGCCCCTTTTCCGTCGGATCACTTTTGGCGGGAACGGCGGACTTAGAAGCCCATGCCACCCATGCCGCCCATGCCGCCCATGTCGGCACCGGCGCCGGCGCCGCCGCCGTCCTTCTTCTCCGGCACGTCGGCGACCATGGCCTCGGTGGTCACCAGCAGGCCGGCGATGGAGGCCGCGTCCTGCAGGGCCGCGCGCACGACCTTGGTCGGGTCGATGATGCCGGCCTTGATCATGTCGGTGTAGGTGTCGTTCTGGGCGTCGAAGCCGAAGTGCGGGTTGTCCTGCTCCATCAGCTTGCCGGCCACGACGGCGCCGTCGGCACCGGCGTTCTCGGCGATCTGACGCACCGGCGACTGCAGGGCGCGGCGCACGATGGTGATGCCCGCCTGCTGGTCGGAGTTGGCACCCTTCACGCCTTCCAGAACACGAGAGGCGTACAGCAGGGCGACACCGCCGCCCGGCACGATGCCTTCCTCGACCGCCGCGCGGGTGGCGTGCAGGGCATCGTCGACGCGGTCCTTCTTCTCCTTCACCTCGACCTCGGTCGCACCACCGACCTTGATCACCGCCACACCGCCGGCGAGCTTGGCCAGCCGCTCCTGCAGCTTCTCGCGGTCGTAGTCGCTGGTGGTCTCCTCGATCTGGCTGCGGATGACGTTGCAGCGCCCCTCGATTTCGGCCTTCTCGCCGGCGCCATCGACGATGGTGGTCTCTTCCTTGGTCAGGGTCACCTTCTTGGCGGTGCCCAGCATGTCGATGGTGACGTTCTCCAGCTTGATGCCGACCTCTTCCGAGACCACCTGGCCGCCGGTCAGGATGGCGATGTCCTGCAGCATGGCCTTGCGGCGGTCACCGAAGCCGGGCGCCTTCACGGCGGAGACCTTCAGGCCGCCACGCAGCTTGTTGACCACCAGGGTGGCCAGGGCCTCGCCCTCGACGTCCTCGGCGATGATCAGCAGCGGCTTGCCGGACTGGACCACGGACTCGAGCACCGGCAGCAGCGGCTGCAGACTGGAGAGCTTGCCCTCGTTGATGAGGATGTACGGGTTCTCCAGCTCGCACAGCATCTTCTCGGTGTTGGTCACGAAGTACGGCGAGAGATAGCCGCGGTCGAACTGCATTCCCTCGACGACGTCCAGTTCGGTCTCCAGGCCCTTGGCCTCCTCGACCGTGATGACGCCCTCGTTGCCGACCTTTTCCATGGCCTCGGCGATGATCTTGCCGATCGACTCCTCGCCGTTGGCCGAGATGGTGCCGACCTGGGCCACTTCCTGGCTGTTCTTCAGCTTGGTCGAGCGCTTCTGGATATCCTCGACGACGGCCGACACGGCCAGGTCGATGCCGCGCTTCAGGTCCATCGGATTCATGCCGGCGGCCACGGCCTTGGCGCCCTCACGGACGATGGACTGGGCGAGAACGGTTGCCGTGGTGGTGCCGTCACCGGCCAGATCGGCGGTCTTGGAGGCGACCTCCTTGACCATCTGGGCGCCCATGTTCTCGAACTTGTCGGAGAGTTCCATCTCCTTGGCCACGGTCACACCGTCCTTGGTGATGCGCGGCGCGCCGAAGCTCTTCTCGATCACCACGTTGCGGCCCTTGGGGCCCAGCGTCACGCGGACGGCATCGGCCAGGGTGTCGACGCCCTTCATCATGCGGTTGCGGGCGTCGATGCCGAAACGAACATCCTTGGCGGTCATGTCTGTCTATCCTCTTGATCCGGAATGTCGGGGAAGGTCGGTCGAGGGAGTGGGCGCCGGCTTATTCCACGACGCCCATGATGTCGGCTTCCTTCATGATCAGCAGCTCTTCGCCGTCGATCTTCACCTCGGTGCCGGACCACTTGCCGAACAGGACGCGGTCACCCACCTTGACGTCCAGCGGGGTGACCTTGCCGTCCTCGCCGCGCGCACCCGCGCCGACGGCCAGAATCTCGCCCTGCATGGGCTTTTCCTTTGCCGTGTCGGGGATGATGATCCCGCCGGCGGTCTTCTCCTCGGACTCCACACGCTTCACCAGCACGCGGTCGTGCAGCGGACGCAGTTTCATTCTTTTCCTCCGTCGATCGACGTCGTTTCGGTCGAAAGTTTTGAGACGATGCTTGCGAATTCACTGAAGGCCGCCCTGGGAAGGCGGCCAACCTGTTGATTTCGGCCGGTTTCGAGAGGTTGTTAGCACTCTGACCCGGCGAGTGCCAACGAGATAGGACGGGGGCGCGGGGCTGTCAAGCGCCGGCCTGCGGCCGAGGCGATGAAAACCGCGCCAGCACCCGCCCGAGCAGGGTTTCCAGGGCCGACGGGTCGTCCCAAGTGACGGTGACATCCGCCACGTCCACCTGCTGGCGCTGGTCGTCGGGCAGGCGCACGGCGTCCTTGGCCGTGGTCAGCGGCACGGCGCCCAGGCCAAAGGCCTCGTCCAGGATCGGCTGGATGTCGGTGGGCTGGTAGGGGTGGTGATCGGCGAAGGGATGGATCGCCACCACGTCGCAGCCGGCGTTGCGCAGCATGGCGAAGAACTTGCCGGGGTCACCGATGCCGGCGAAGGCCACCACGCGCTGTCCCGCCAGCGCCTCGACGCGCGGCCCGGGGACGATCCGCGCCCCAAGGGTGGGCACGTGGGGCGGCACAACACGGGCCACGCGCGCGGTATCGCGCCCCATGATGACCACCGCATCGGCCCGTCCCAGGCCGACCGGCACCGGCTCGCGCAGGGGGCCGGCGGGGATCAGCCGACCGTTGCCGAAGCCGCGCCCGCCATCAACGACGACCAGCGACAGGTCCTTGGCCAGCGCCGGGTTCTGGAAGCCGTCGTCCATCACCAACACGCCCGCCCCGCCCGCCACGGCGGCTTGCCCGCCCGCCGCCCGGTCGCGGGCGATCCACACCGGCAGGCCCTCGCGCGCCAGCATCAACGGCTCGTCGCCCACCGTGGCGGCGTCGTGCGTGGCCGGATCGACCCGCAGCGGCCCTCGCGCGGTCCCGCCATGCCCGCGCGACAGCACCATCGCGTCGACACCGTGGTCCCGCCGCAGGCGACGCGTCAGGTCGGCCACCAGCGGCGTCTTGCCGGCCCCGCCGGCCACCAGATTGCCGACGCAGATCACCGGCACGGGCAGCCGCACGGGCGTCCCCCGCCGCAACCGCCGCGCCGTGGCCCAGCCATAAAGCAGACCGACAGGCTCCAGGAACCGGGCCGCCGGCCCGTCCTTCGTCCAGAACTCAGGCGCGCGCATCGTCGCCCCCTCCGGCCATCAGCGGATCCAGCACGGGCGCCAGGGCCTCCATCACCCGGTCCAGGACATGCGCCTCCCCTACCGCGAAGGCCTGGCCGCGCGCCCCCAATGCCGCCCGCACCGCCGCGTCCCGCAGCAGATCCGTCAGGGCCTCGGCCAGGTCCGCTTCGTCGGCGACCGGCCGCGCGGCGCCGGCGGCCACCATGCGCGCGCTGATGTCACGAAAGTTCTCCATGCGCGGACCGAACAGCACCGCCGCCCCCAGCCGCGCCGGCTCCAGCGGGTTCTGCCCGCCGCCCTCGCCCAGCAGGCTCTTGCCCATCAGCACCACCGGCGCCAGCCGCGCGACCAGTCCCACCTCGCCCATGGTGTCGGCGAGGTAGACGTCCGTGTCCGGACCCGGCTCGGCCCCGGCCGAGCGTTGCGCCACCGTCACGCCCGCGGCCTCCAGGTCGGCCCGCACGGCGGCGCCGCGCGCCGCGTGGCGCGGCATCACCAGAGTCAGCAGACCCGGGACCCGTGCCGCCACTGTGCGATGCACCCGGGCGACAAGAGATTCCTCGCCAGCGTGGGTGGACAGCGCCAGCCAGCAGGGGCGTTCGCCCACGGCCGCCCGCAACCGGTCCAGCGCCGCCGGGTCAGCCGGAGCCTCCGGGACGGCGAACTTCAGGTTGCCGACGCAGGCCACGGGCTCGGCCCCCAGGTCTCGCAGGCGCGCCGCATCGGTCTCGCTCTGCGCCAGGGCCAGGCGGAACAGGCCCAGCAGGTGCCGCATGGGTCGCCGGGCATAGCGCCGCCACGCCGCGAACGATGCGTCGGACACCCGCCCGTTCAACAGCACCATGGGCACGCCGCACCGGGCCGTCTCCAGCAAAAGGTTGGGCCAGAACTCACTTTCGGCCAACAGCAACAGGTCGGGCCGCCAGTGATCGAGGAACCTGCGCACACAGGCCACGCGGTCGACGGGCACGTACTGGTGCACCGCCCGCGCCGGCAACCGCTCGGCCATCAGTGCCGCCGACGTGACGGTCCCCGTGGTACACAGCACAGAGATGCCGGGCCGTTCGACCAGGATACGGTCGATCAGCGGCAACAGGGAGACAGCCTCGCCGACACTGGCGCCATGGACCCACACCAGCGGCCCGGCCGGCCGTTGGCGTCCGGGCCGGCCAAGGCGCTCGCCCAGGCGGTGCGCATCCTCCTTGCCGCGCGCGCGCCGACGCAGCAGCAGCAGGTGGACCAGCGGCGCGGACAGATCGGTCAATCCCCGGTACAGGGTCAGCAAGAGCATCCGTCCGCGCGGCCGTCACAGAAGAGGAGATGGGGAGATCCCGGTCAGGCTTACGAGGGCCATGGCGGCGGGTCAAGCGCCGCCCGCCTCGGCCGGCGCCAGGGCCGCCGGATCAAAGGGCTGCACGTTGGACAGAAACTGGTCCACGCTGGCGTCCCAGGAGTTCCGCAGGGCGAAGGCCCGGCAGGCCTCGGGATCCGCGTCCAGGGCCGCCAGCGCCGCCTCGCGCAGGTCGTGACTCAGGCGGCCCACAGGTGCGTCGCCGATCACGTCCTTCGGCCCGGCCACGGGGAAGGCGGCCACCGGCACGCCACTGGCCAAGGCCTCCAGCAGCACCAAGCCGAACGTGTCGGTCAGGCTGGGGAAGACGAAGGCATCGGCGACGGCGTAGTGCGCCGCCAGGTCCTCGCCGCGCTTCTCGCCCACGAATCGCACGTCCGGATAGCCGGCGCGCAACTCGTCCAGCTGCGGGCCACCGCCGACGACGATCTTGGTGCCCGGCAGGTCGAGGGTGAGGAACGCCTCGATGTTCTTTTCGATGGCCACGCGACCCACATAGACGAACCACGGGCGCGGCCCGGCGATCACGTCGTCGAGCATGGTCTTGTCGCGCGGCCGGAACAGGTCGGTGTCCACCCCCCGCCCCCACCGGCGAATGTTGGAGAACCCCCAGCGGGTCAACTCGTCCTCGATCGACTGGGTGGCCACCATGATGGAGCGCGACCGCGCATGGAAGTGGCGCAACAGCGCGTAGCTCCAGTCCACCGGCACCCAGAAGCGGGCATGGACATACTCGGGAAAGCGCGTGTGGAAGGCCGTGGTGAACGGCACGCCCCGGTCGAGGCACACCCCGCGCGCGGCCCAGCCCAACGGCCCCTCGGTGGCGATATGGATGACGGTCGGCCGCCACTCGACGATGGCCCGGGCCACACGGTGACGCGTCGCCAGGGCCAGGCGGATCTGCGGATACGTCGGGCAGGGGACCGTGTCGAACTGGTCCGGCGTCAGCATCCGCACGGCGTGGCCGCGTCCCTCCAGATGGCTGCGCAGCGTATCCAGGGTGCGTACCACCCCGTTGACCTGGGGGTACCAGGCATCGGTGACAATCAGGATCCGCGCGGCCGCGCCGACCACACCCGGCGCCCCGGACACCCCGAACGGCTCGGCCGGATCGGACCCGGCGCCAGCCCCGGGCGGGTCGGATTCGGGTTCAGGAGCGGGGTCTGGGGCGGTCGGGCTGGTCATCGTCGCGGGGCTCGACAGGAGAACGAGGCGAAGCGTGTCGCCTCAGGACGGAACAGACGGCGGCAGTATAGCGACCATCGGTCAAGCCATTCCAGACGACTCGCGCGGCCGGTCCGCCTCGGCCCCGCCACCACTGCCGCGCGCCTGCGCCGGCGATTGGCCCGTCACCTCCCGCACTTGGGCCAGGGGCACCGTCTCCTCGGCGGGCTCGGGCTCGGTGTCCGAGCCGACATCCTTGCGTCGTCCGCGACCGCGGTACACCTCGACCATCGAGACATCGCGGACCTTGGTCCAGTCGATGATCTCCATGCGGCCGTCGGCGTGTTCGACCATGGCCGTGCAGCTTTCGACCCAGTCGCCGTCGTTGCAGTACAGCACCTCGCCCACCTGCCGGATTTCCGCATGGTGGATGTGGCCACAGATGATGCCGTCGACACCGCGCTTGCGGGCCAGCTCGGCCATGCTGTCCTCGAACTTGGTGATGTACTGGACGGCGTTCTTGACCTTGTGCTTCAGGTACTGAGAGACGGACCAGTAGGGCAGCCCCAAACGCCGACGCGCCACATTGAACCAGTGGTTCAGTTCCAGCACCGTCACATATGCCCAGTCGCCCAGCACCGCCAGCCAGCGCGCGTACAGCACCACGCCGTCGAACTCATCACCATGGATGACCAGATAACGGCGACCGTCCGCGCCCTCGTGGATGATCTCGCGGCGCAGTTCCACATCGCCGAAATCGGCGTCGCAGTAATCGCGCGCGAACTCATCGTGGTTGCCGGGGATGAAGATGACGCGAGTACCCTTGCGCGCCTTGCGCAGCAGTTTCTGTATCACGTCGTTGTGCGGTTGCGGCCAGTGCCAGTGCTTCTTGAGCCGCCAGCCGTCGACGATATCCCCCACAAGGTACAGGGTTTCCGACTCGGTGTACTTGAGGAAGTCGAGCAGCATCTCGGCCTTGCAGCCGCGCGTCCCCAGGTGGATGTCGGATAGAAAGATGGTTTTGTAGTACCGCGTCGTTGGTCCAAATGCCGTCATGTCGCTGGCCTGATCATTGCTGGCGTGCCGGCCGATCGATTGTCCGCTTGACGGCTGCACGCTTGGCTTCCCCCGTTGTCCCATCGGCCGGTGTGCCACGGCGCGTCGTCGGATCGCCACCGGGGATCGCCACCGGCTCGCCACCGACCGACCCCGGCGCCCAAAGGTCGTTCCCTGGGCACACTCTTGGCGGTCGGGGCGCCGCACGCTCGGACACCGACCAACGCCGGCTCATCCCACGCGACCGACCGTTCGGCCGCGCCGCCCAAGTCTAGTGCACATGGCGCGGGAGTGTACCCGGGTTTGATCCTGAAACAAATATTTCACACCACTGCGGAGACGCACAAAACCGTTGGCGTCAAACGCCCAATAAGCGAGCACCCCGGAGATCACCAGCAGGCTTGACCATGAGAGCGCCCTCTCCCCGCCTCCGCGTCAATGGACGCTGTGCCCGCCATGCGGGCTGTCCAGCGAAAAGGCAGGGATTTCGACGTCGAACATTTCGCCGGTCTCGGTCCACCGCATTGCGTATGTGCCCTGCATGAAGCCCGATGGCGTGCTGAGTGGGCAGCCGCTGGTGTATTCGAACACCTCGCCGGGCTCCAGCACAGGCTGGACGCCGACGACCCCGGCGCCTTCCACATCCCGGATGAAGCCGTTGGCGTCCGTGATCAGCCAGTGCCGGCGCATCAACTGCACGGACTCGGTGCCCTCGTTGCCGATGACCACCTGATAGGCCCAGACGTAGTGCCCCTCGTCCGGCTCCGACTGATCCTCCAGATAGATGGGCTGGACCGTGACACGAATATCATAGGTGGTGGAACTATACATCCTGTCGTGTGCCTCTTCGTCCTCGCGGTCCCGAACACCGCCAACAGTCTTGCCGACGCCGCGCCGCCCCGCCCCGCATTCGTGCCGGTTCCGCCATTTTGTGGACGCCTTCGTGGACCAGCTTGCATCAGGGACGGGTCCGACGCCAGTCCCGCCCGCCCGTGACCGGCGCACCGCGCTCCGGCGGCCCTGCGGCTGACATGGGGAAGGGCGCGGCCAGCGTCCACCGCGTCGTTCAATGAGGGGAGACGACCCATGACTTACCGCGCCCGGACCGGCCGTCACGCCGGTCTCGTCCTTGTCCTGCTCGCGGCGCCGTTCGTCGCCCCGGCCGCCAGCGCGGCGGCCAGCGCGGCGGACAGCTGCCTGGCCATCGTCGAACGGACCGAGGCAACCCAGACGGACTCGACCATCCGGCCCACGATTCCGCCTGGCTGGACCGGCGGCAGCGCGCCGGTGCGCCGCAACCAGCTTCCCCAGGCGGCCCCCCCGGCGCCAGCACCCCAGGAGGCGGCGCGATCTGCGGTCTCCGAGATGCCCGACGCCTTGAAATATGCACCGCGACCCCGTCCGGGTCAGCCTTGGGGCCAACAGCAGCCGGCGCCGTCCGACCTCGAACGGGACCGTTTTTCCGATGTCGACCTGAACGGCGTGACACGCACCGCCGATCACCCGGTCTCGACCTTCTCCGCCGACGTCGACACAGCGTCGATGGGCGTGGTGCGCCGCTTCATCCGCGACGGCGACCACCCGCCGGCCGATGCCGTGCGGGTTGAGGAGATGGTGAACGCCTTCGACTACGCCTATCCCCGCCCGCGCACCGCCGCCGAGCCCTTCGCCCCGGATGTCACCGTGATGCCGTCGCCGTGGGGCCAGGGACGCGAGGTCATGGTGGTCGGCATTCGCGGCTGGTCGCCCGAGCGCAGCCAGCGCCCGCCGGCCAACGTCGTGCTGCTGGCCGACGTGTCCGGCTCCATGCACGGTCCCGACCGCCTGGGGCTGGTCAAGCGGTCCATGGCGCTTCTGGTGGATCAACTGGGCGCCGAGGATCACATTGCCCTGGTGACCTACGCTGGCGCCGACCGCGTGGTGCTGGAGCCCACGCCCGCCGACGACAAGGAGACGATCTGCACGGCGCTTGGTCGCCTGACCTCCGGCGGCGGCACGGCCGGCTCCAAGGGCATCGCCACGGCCTATGCGCTGGCCGAGGAGAACTTCCAGAAGGGCGCCATCAACCGGATCATCCTGGCCACCGACGGCGATTTCAACCTCGGCGTGATCGATGACGGCCGCCTGGAGGACTACGTCGCCCGCAAGCGCGAGACCGGGATTTACCTCAGTATTCTCGGCGTCGGTCGCGGCAACTACAACGACAAGACCATGCAACAGCTTGCCCAGGCCGGCAACGGCATGGCGGCCTATCTGGACACGCTGGAGGAGGGCCGCCGCGTGCTGGTCGAGAAGCTGGCCGCGCAGCTTCAACCCATCGCCGACGACGTCAAGTTCCAGGTCGAGTTCAATCCGGCGCGCGTCGCCGAATACCGCCTGGTGGGCTACGAGACCCGCCTGCTGCGCGAGGAGGACTTCGCCAACGACGCGGTGGACGCCGGCGAGATCGGCGACGGCCACACCGTCACCGCGATCTACGAGATCGCCGCGCCGGGCTCGGCCGGGCTGCGGCTGCCGGAGCGGCGGTATGGTGACACGGCGTCGGCGGCACCGGCCGGCGGCCGAGAGGCCGAGATCGCCCACCTGCGCCTCCGCTGGAAGACCCCGGGCGAGACGGCCTCGCGCCTGATGACGCGGCCGGTGACCGACGCCGACCGCGCACCCGTGGCGCAACAGGACGATGACGCCCGGTTCGCGGTCGCCGTCGCAGGGCTGGCGCAGATCCTTCAGGGGAACACGGCGGTCGGCGACCATGGCCTGGGGGACGTGCTGGAACTGGCGAGCGGCGCCGTAGGCGAGGACCCGAACGGCCACCGTGCCCGGTTCGTCGAGCTTGTCCAGGCGGCGATGGCGTTGAACTGATCATCCGACAGCGCGGTGCGGGTGAGAGGCCACGCTCATCCGTTCCGTGGTCTGTGCGCCAACGCCCCGTCAGGCCGTTTTCGCGGCCGCCTCGGCCGGCTCGCACAGGCGGTAACCGCGCCCCCACACCGTTTCCACATAGGTTTCCGACCCGGTGGCCTTGGCGATCTTCTTGCGCAGCTTGCAGATAAAGACGTCGATGATCTTCAGTTCCGGCTCGTCCATGCCACCGTACAGGTGGTTGAGGAACTGCTCCTTGGTCAGCGTGCTGCCCCGGCGCATGGCCAGCAGTTCCAGGATGCCGTATTCCTTGCCGGTCAGGTGCAAGGGCTGCTCGTCGATCTCGGCGGTCCGGGTCCCCAGGTTGACCGACAGGCGCCCGACCTGCACCACCGGCTGGGAATGACCCCGTGCCCGGCGCACAATGGCCTGGATCCGGGCCAGCAGTTCGCCCCGGTCGAACGGCTTGGTCAGGTAGTCGTCGGCGCCGATGCCGAGCCCCTTGACCTTGCGCGAGGACTCGTCGATGCCGGAGAGGATCAGCACGGGCGTCTCGACGCGGGCCGCGCGCAGCCCGCGAATGACGTCCAAACCGTCCATGTCCGGCAGCATCAGGTCGAGCAGGATGATGTCGTATTCGTAGAGCTTGCCGATCTCAAGACCGTCCTCGCCGAGGTCGGTCTTGTCCGCGACCCAGCCTTCGCGTCGCAGAATCAGCGCCAGTCCGTCCGCCGTGGCGGCGTCGTCTTCGATAATCAGCACCCGCATCGGGCGTGGTCCCTTCGCAGTTCAGGCAATCCCCCCGCCCCAGGATGACGGTGTACCCCCTGCACACCGACGAAGCGTCACAGTTTGCCGACCTCCAACCCTACGCAAGTCCCCGCGCGACAGACCTGTTGAGAGTGCTTTAACTTTTCTTAATCATTATCACACCGCACGGGTGGGCGTCAACGTGACGCGTGTCCCAGCAGGGCAATCGGGTGAACGACGCCTGTGGGAGCGAAAAATCCGCATGAGTGGTTCATCTGCCGCCAAAAACACGCAATCCGTCATTGCGAGGAACGAAGTGACGAAGCAATCCAGGGCGTATACGTCATGAACAAGCCCTGGATTGCTTCGCCGGCGTCCAGAGACGCCGGCTCGCAATGACGGGTTTTGTGCGAGCCTCTCACCCGGAGGTCCATCTCGGCGATGAGATGCCCCTTCACCCGATTGCCCTGGGGTCCCAACCTGTACATGAGAAACACCCTGTGACATTTCCAGACTTGGCAGCGAGGCGCGAGGCGCATGGGTATGAGCGGCCTGATCCAGACGTTGGTTGGTGAAATCGAGCGTTTGCCCACCGAGCGCCTGTTCGGCCGCGTGGCCAGCGTGCGCGGCCTGGTGATCGAGATCGGCGGCGTGCAGGCCAGCCTGTCCGTCGGCGACCGCTGTCGCATCATCGCCCGCGACGGGCGCTCCGTGCCTTGCGAGGTGGTCGGCTTTCGCGCCGGCCATGCATTGTTGCTGCCCTATGGAGGCCTGGACGGAGTCGGCCTGGGGTGCCGGGCGGAACTGACGGAAACTGCCCCCATGCTGCGCCCGTCGGACGCGTGGTTGGGCCGGGTCATCAATGCCTTCGGGGAACCGGTGGACGACAAGGGGCCGATGCTGCTGGGCGAACGGTCCTACCCCGTGCGCGCGCAGCCGCCGCCGGCCCATCAGCGCCAGCGCGTGGGCGGCAAGCTGGACCTGGGCGTGCGGGCGCTGAACACGTTCCTGACGTGCTGTCAGGGGCAACGTCTGGGCATCTTCGCCGGCTCCGGCGTCGGCAAGTCCACCATCCTGTCCATGCTGATCCGCCACTCCAAGGCCGAGATCGTGGTGATCGGCCTGGTGGGCGAACGCGGCCGCGAGGCGCGCGAGTTCATCGAGGACGACCTGGGCGAAGCCGGCCTGAAGCGCAGCGTGGTGGTGCTGGCGACCTCCGACGAAAGCCCGCTGATGCGCCGCCAGGCGGCCTACGCCACGCTGACGGCCGCCGAGTACTTCCGCGACCAGGGCAAGCAGGTGCTGTGCCTGATGGACTCGGTCACCCGCTTCGCCATGGCGCAGCGCGAGATCAGCCTGTCCGCCGGAGAACCGCCGGCCAGCAAGGGCTACACCCCCACCGTGTTCGCCGAACTGCCGCGCCTGTTGGAACGCGCAGGGCCGGGCGTGCCGGGCACCGGCTCCATCACCGGCCTGTTCACCGTGCTGGTGGAGGGTGACGACCACAACGAGCCGATCTCCGACGCCGTGCGCGGCATCCTTGACGGTCACGTCGTGCTCGACCGGGCCATCGCCGAGCGCAACCGCTATCCGGCGATCAACGTGCTGCGGTCGGTGTCGCGGACGATGCCGGCCTGCAACACCGAAGAGCAGACCCAACTCGTCAACACGGCGCGCAGGATCATCACCACCTACGAGGACATGGCCGAGTTGATCCGCCTGGGCGCCTATCGCATCGGCTCGAACCCGGAAGTGGACGCGGCCATCCACTACTACCCGATGATCGAGGCGTTCCTGGCCCAGGAAAAGACCGAGGCAACGGACCTGGAGACCGGCTACGCCATGCTGAAAAAGATCCTGGAGACGCCGCCGGGCACCGACACGGCCTCGGGCTGACGGCGCTCGACCTCAACAGAACACCGCGCCGGAGAGTGGTCCGGCGCGGTGCCCTCGAACGCGGCCGGCGAGCCGGCGCGGATCACGTCAAGCCCACGACCTCGCCGCCCGCGTTTGACCCGATAGCCCCCGGCGTGTCCATGGCCGTCACAGCCCAGGCGGCGGTCTTGGCGAAGCCGCCGAACGGGAACAGGTGCAGGCCGGCAAAGCCTCCGCGTCCGGCCCACTGACCCTGACGCGTCAAGTCGGCGACGATCCCGTCGGGGGTCCAGGCCCGCACCAGCCCGGCCATCACGTCCGGCCGCCGCGTCAGGACGCGCAGTGACGCGCCGACCCCGCACTGACGCGCGTAATTGATCAGGGTGGCGGGCTTGGCCGGCCCCGGCAGCCCGACGCGGATCGGCAGCGTGACGCCAGCGTCGGCCATATGCGCCGCCCAGCGCCGCACGGGCGCGGCGCTGAACGTGAACTGGGTGACGATCCAGGCATCGAGTCCATGGGCGGCGGCGAACGCCTGCTTGCGCCGCAAGGCGTCGAGCAGCACCACCGGCTTGGCGTTCGGATGCCCCTCGGGATGGCCGGCGACCCCGAACCCGCGCAGGCCCGCCATCTCCAGCAGGCCAGTGTCCAGAACCGCCAGCGTGTCCCGGAACGGCCCGGCCGCACGCTCGCCCGAGCCGGCGATCAGCAGGATCTCGCGCGCCCCGCCCTCGCCCACCGCCCGGTCCAGCCAAGCGGCCAGGTCGGCGCGACTCGTCAGGCCGCGCGCCGCCAGATGCGGCACGGGACGCATCCCCTCGTCGCGCAAACGGCGGCACAGGGCCGTGGCCTCGGCCGCGTCGGTCCCCGGCAGATTTGTCACATAGACGGCCGTGCCCGCCGGCAGCAGGCCGGTGAACGTGGGCACCTTGCGGGCGGCGGCGGGCGTGATCTCGATGGAAAAGCCGGCCGGCGCGCGGTGGTGATGGCTATCGTAGGGCATGAACGTCCCCTTCCGCCGCGCGGGCGGTTCCAAGCCGTCAAGACGGGAAACGTCCGGACCCGACGGGCCATTCCGACCGGGTCCGGACCGACGGGATCAATACGCCGCGTCGCGGCCCTGTGCCCGGGCCAGTTCGCGCGCGCTGGGGTTGGCCGAGGCGCGGAACGGCATCGGCACGATCTGCGCGTTGACCGGCTCGCCCGGCTGCTCGGCGTACTGGTCCGGCAGCCACACCGTCAGGCGCGTGCCTTCGTGGCGCATCCCATAGGGCACATAGCCCATGGCGATGTTGGTGCCCAGTTCCGGCGAGGACCACGGCGAGGTGACATAGCCGATCGGCGCGCCCCCGTCCTCGCCCGAGATGAGCCAGAAGTCCGGTGCGTAGTCGGTGATCGGCTTGCCGCCCAGGGCCATGCCGACAAGTTGCATCCTGTACGGCTCGCCGCCGGCCTCCAGTTCCGCGCGTACCTGTTCCAGGCGGGCCTTGCCGATGTAATCGGCGGTCTTCTTGCGCGGCACCTGATAGCCCAGGTTGCACTGGAACGGCAGCGTCTCCTGGTCCAGGTCCTGGCCCCACGAGAGAATACCGGCGGCGATGCGCCGGTGGTGCGCGGGGGCGATGACCATCAGGTTGTGCTTCTCGCCCGCCTCCAGCACGGCATTCCACATGTCGTCGGCGTACAGGGTGGCGTCGCGCAGGTAGATCTCATAGCCCGCCTCGCCCGAGAACCCGGACCGCGAGATGATCACGTCACGGCCGCCCACCCGGGCCGCCAGCAGCCCGTAGTACGGCACGTCGCGGATCGCCGGGCCGACCAGGTCCTCCATCAGCGCCAGGGACTTGGGTCCCTGGATCTGCACCGGGGCGACGTCGATCTCGCGGATCGTCACATCCATTTTCAGACCGAGGTTCACACCGCGCAGCCACATCTCCAGGTCGCTGTCGGACAGCGAGAACCAGAACTCGTCCTCGGCCACGCGCAGCAGCACCGGATCATTCAAAATGCCGCCGTCCTCGTTGCAGAGGATCACATACTTGCCGTTCATCGGCCTGATGCGGGTGACGTCGCGGGTGACGACGTAGTTCACGAACGCCTCGGCGTCCGGCCCCTTGACCTGGATCTGCCGCTCGACCGCCACGTTCCACATGGTCACGTGGTTGACCAGGGCGTCGTACTCGACCATCGCCCCGCCGTCCTCCGGCCGGACATAGCCGCGCGGGTGGTACATCCGGTTGTAGACGGTGGCCCGCCAGCAGCCTGCCTTGTGGGCGAGGTGCCAGTACGGCGACTTGCGCACGCGGGTGGAGATCAGCATCTGCACCGGCGTCGGGCCGCTCTGGCGCAGGTTGATGGGCACGACCCGGTCGGACTGGTCGACCGTCGGGCACTGGCGGGTGGTCCGGTCCAGGCCGGCGGTGGACAGCGCGGCGTCGAGGGCGACGGCGGTCTCGGGGGAAAGCGGTGTATCCATGACGCGGGCTCCGCTGCGGTGGGCGTGGGCTTGACACACAAACCCTGCCAGCCCCGGAGCGGTTGCAATCGCTCAAAACCGACATTGAGTATCCCGGTTCCGCCATGCGGATTGAAAATTCCGCTCTCTTCGCAACCGCAACATAAAAATGGTTTGCCTTCAGGGACTAGACGCCCACACCCGAGGAACGATCCCCCGCCCTAAGCGCGTGTCCGACCGACCACGTCGGCCTTTTCGGAGGCGGTGACGGCCCCCCGGAGTCGGCCCGTGCCCTCAGGCCGGCGCCACCCCTCGCAGACGCAGGTTGTCGGGATCGTAGGGGCTTTCCGGGATCACGGTCACGCGATGCCGGGTGCCCAGGATGTCCATGGACAGGTCGGTCCCCTCTCCCGCCACCTCGGGCCGCACCATGGCCAACGCCAATGACATGCCGACGCGGAAGCCGTAGTTGCCGCCGGTCGCCCGCCCGACCAGGGTCTCGCCGTCATAGATGGGGTTGTTGCCCAGGGCGTCGGCGTCGGTCACGTCGTGCACCTGGAGCGTCACGAACCGGTTGCGGAACCCGGCGTCGCGCCAGCGCAACAGGCCGTCGCGGCCGATGAAGTCGCCCTTGTCGGGGTGGATGAACCGGTCCAGCGCGCTTTCATAGGCCGCGTACTCGATCGACATTTCCGTGCCCACCATGCGGTAGGACTTTTCGAGGCGCAGGCTGTCCATGGCGCGGATGCCGAACGGCTTGATCCCCAGATCCGCCCCAGCGGCCATCAACACGTCGAAGATATGGGTCTGGTATTCGATGGGGTGGTGCAGTTCCCAGCCCAGCTCGCCGACGAAGTTGACGCGCAACGCTTTCACCGGGGCCATGCCAATCACCACCTCCTGGCCCGACAGCCAGGGGAAGGCCTTGTTCGAGAAGTCCGCCTCGCTGACCCGTTCGAGCAGCGTGCGGGCGTTCGGCCCGGCCAGCACCAGCACGCCCATGGCGCCGGTCAGGTCCTGCATTTGCACCGAGCCGTCGTCCGGCATGTGCTTGCGCAGCCAGTCATGGTCCAGCCGCTGCCACGCGCCGGCCGAGACCAGATAGAACTGGTTTTCACCCTCGCGCTGGATGGTGAATTCCGAATGCACGCCGCCGCGCGGCGTCAGGGCATGGCACAATCCGACCCGGCCGATCTTCTTGGGCAGCCTGTTGGCCACCAGCCGGTCCAGGAACGCCTCGGCCCCCGGCCCCGAGATACGCGCCTTGGCGAACGCCGTCATGTCCAGCAGGCCGACGGTCTCGGTCACGGTGCGGGCCTCGACCCCGACCGCCGCGAACCACTGCGAGCGGCGGAACGACCAGTGGTCGTACTGGGGCGTGCCCGGGGGGGCGAACCAGTTGGGCCGCTCCCAGCCGAACTTCTGGCCGAACACGGCGCCCAGATCGCGCATCCGCTCGTAGCACGGCGCGGTGCGCAGCGGCCGCCCGGCCGGGCGTTCCTCGTCCGGGTAGTGAATGGTGAAGACGTTGGCGTAGGCTTCCTCGTTCTTGGCCCGCAGGTAGCCCTTGGTGGCGTAGTCGCCGAAGCGGCGCGGATCGACGCCCAGCATGTCGATGGTCGGCTCGCCCTCGACGATCCATTCGGCCAGTTGCCAGCCGGCGCCGCCGGCCGCCGTGATGCCGAAGCTGTGGCCCTCGCTGAGCCAGAAGTTGCGCAGACCCCAGGCCGGGCCGATGATCGGATTGCCGTCCGGCGTGTAGGCGATGGCACCGTTATAGACCTCCTTGACGCCCACCTCGCCGAAGGCCGGCACGCGGAAAATGGCACCCTCGATGTGCGGTTCCAGGCGCTCCAGGTCGCCCTGGAACAGCTCCCATTCCGTGTTCGGATGCGGATCGTCGGCGTAGCAGCACGGCGCCCCCTTCTCATAGGGACCGAGCAGCAGGCCGCCGTTTTCCTCCCGCATGTACCAGGCGTTATCCGAGTCGCGCAGCACACCCATCTCCGGCAAGCCGCTCTTGCGGCGGGCGACGATCTCCGGGTGCGGCTCGGTGACGATGAACTGGTGCTCGACCGGAATGACGGGGACGTCGAGCCCCACCATGCGGCCGGTGGCGCGGGCGAAGTTGCCGGTGCAGGAAACGACATGCTCGCAGGTGATGTCGCCCTTGTCGGTCTGCACCACCCATTCGCCGTTCGATTTCTGGGTGATGCCGGTGACGGTCACATTGCGGTTGATCTCGGCGCCACGCGCCCGCGCGCCCTTGGCCAGCGCCTGCGTCAGATCGGCGGGCTGGATGTAGCCGTCCGCCGGGTGCTGGATGGCGCCGATCAGGCCCTCGGTGTTGCACAGGGGCCAGATCTCCTTGACGTGCTCGGGGGTGATGAACCTGACCTCGACGCCGATGGTCTCGGCCACGCCGGCGTACTGGTGATACTCGTCCATGCGGTCGCGGGTCTGGGCAAGGCGGATGTTGGAGACCCGGCGGAAACCGACGTCCTGGCCCGTCTCCTCCTGCAGGCGCTGGTAGAAGGCCACCGAGTATTTGTGAATCTGGCCGACCGAGTAGCTCATGTTGAACAGGGGCAGCAGTCCGGCGGCGTGCCACGTCGAGCCCGACGTGAGTTCCTTGCGCTCCACGAGGACGACATCGGACCAGCCCTTGGCGGCCAGGTGATAGAGGGTGGAGACGCCGACGACACCGCCACCGATGACCACAACGCGCGCTTGACTTTTCATGGTTGCCTCCCTGGTGCGGCGCCCCTGGCCGTGTCTCCTCAGAAATCCCTCGGTTCGTGCGCGATGCCGGCCATGGCGTCCAGCAGCCACGCCGCCATGTACCGGGCGAAGGAATTGCGCACCCACAGTTCGATGGTGTCGGCCTCCTCGGTGATCCGCAGCAGCACCCGCGTCCGCGCCATCGTGGTCTGCGCGCAGGTTCCCGATTGCAGCGGGCCGCGTGGATGCAGGTCCAGCGCGCAGCCCTTGGACAGCACCAGGCGCGCGCGCGGGCCGCGCAACACCAGCGTTGTATAGTTGTGCGAGACGTCGCACACCCCCAGCCAGCCGTCGTTGGCGCGGGCGTCGCGGATGGCGGCCTCCACACCCGACGCGGCGCCGTCCGGCGCGGCCAGCAGCCATTCGTCCGGCCCCAGCCAGAGCGCGAGGCGCGCCCCGTCGGCGCTGGCCGTCCAGGTGTTCGGCACGGTCGGCGGGCGTACGCCGTAGGTCCGCTCGATCTCCGGCAGCAGGCCTTCGGTGGCGCGCAGATTGATCGCGGCGCGCGGCGGCGCGGCGGACAGGGCCACCAGCGGCCCGCTCGCCGCCGCCATGTCCAACTCCAGCGCGAACACCGGGTTTTCCCAGCGTCCACCGGGGCCGCCCGGCCCCATCTCAAGCGGCGTGTCCATCGCGGCGCGCCCCCTCCTTGTCGAGCATCACGGGATCACAGATCACCGCCGGCTGCTCGCCGGACGGCAACGCGACCGCGACCGTATCGCCGAACCGCCCTCGCCCGCCGGCCACCAGCGCCAGCGCGAACCCGCTGTCCAGCGCCGGACTCCAGTAGGCCGAGGACACGTACCCCAGCATGGGCACGGGCTTCGTGCCACGCGTGGCGCCCGTCTCGACGATCTGGCTGCCTTCCGGGAACACCTGCCGTTTGTCTTTCGGCAACAGGCCGACGAGGTGCCGGCGGTCGGCGCGCGCCGTGTCGGACCGGGTGAACGAGCGCTTGCCGATGAAATCCGGCTTCTTCTTCGAGACGATCCAGTCCATGCCCAGGTCGATGGGGGTCTGCGTGCCGTCCGTCTCCTGGCCCACAATGATGAACCCCTTCTCAGCGCGCAGGACGTGCATGGTCTCGGTCCCGTAGGGGGTGACCCCCAGCCCGGTGCCGGCACGCATCACCGCGTCCCACAGCGCCCCGCCCTGGTGCCAGGGCACGTTGATCTCGTATTGCAGTTCGCCGGTGAAGCTGATGCGGAACACGCGGGCGTTCAGGCCGGCGACGGTGGCCGGGCGCCAGCTCATGAAGGCGAAGGCGGCCGGGGACAGGTCCTGACCCGACGCCAGCCGGGCCATGAGACTCCCGGCCTTCGGCCCGGCGATGCTCACCGTCGCCCACTGCTCGGTTACCGAGGTCAGGCGCACCCGCAGATCCGGCCATTCGGTCTGCAGGTACTCCTCCAGGTGATCCAGCACCGCCGCCGCGTTGCCGGTGGTGGTGGTCATCAGGTAACGGGTGTCGTCGATCCGCGCCGTGGTGCCGTCGTCGAACACCATGCCGTCCTCGCGGCACATGACGCCATAGCGCACCCGGCCCACTTCAAGCTTGCTCCAGGCGTTGGTGTAGACCCGGTTCAGGAATTCGGCGGCGTCCGGTCCCTGGATGTCGATCTTGCCAAGGGTGGAGGCGTCCAGCACGCCCACGGCCTCGCGCGCGGCGCGGCATTCCCGTGCCACGGCCTGGTGCATCGTCTCGCCGGGCCGTGGGTAGTACCAGGGGCGCTTCCATTGCCCGACGTCCTCGAAGGCCGCGCCCAGGGCGACGTGCCGGTCGTGGATGGCGGTCAGGCGCGCCGGGTCCAGGCGCTCGCCCCGGTCGCGTCCGGCCATGGCGGCGAAGGTCACGGGCGTATAGGGCGGGCGGAAGGTCGTGGTTCCCACCTCGGGGATGGGCCGGCCCAGCGCCTCGGCCTGGATGCCGATGGCGTTGATGTTGGCGGTCTTGCCCTGGTCGGTGCCGAAGCCGGTCAGGGTATAGCGCTTGACGTGCTCGACGCTCTCGAAGCCTTCGCGCACCGCCTGGCGGATGTCGTGGGCGGTGGTGTCGTTCTGGAAATCGACGAAGGGCTGACCCCAGGCGTGATCCTGGACGAGTGCGGGACGCACCCGCCACAGCGGTTTGATGGCGGCGGCGGCCGGCTCGTCGACAGAAAACGCGGTGCGGGGCGCCCCGGGATCGGACCCAGCCAGCCGCGTCGCCTCGGCCCCCGCCGCCGCGCCTTCCGCAAGACAACCGGCCAGATCGAAGGTGCCGTTGCACGCGCCGGCATTGGCCAACGCCTGCACCGACCGGTCGGGAACGAACGCCGCGCGTCCGTCGTCGTAGCGCAGTTTGCCGCCGGACTGGCTGAACAGATGCACGACGGGCGACAGCCCGCCCGACACCAGCAGCAGGTCGCACGGCAGCGTGTCCAACGCGTGCGGCGAAGCGCGCCCGTCGGCGCCCAGTTTCATGACGCTGGCGCCGGTGACGTGGCGCACGCCGCTCGTCCCGCCGACCACGTATCCGGTCATCACCCGAATCCCGGCGGCCCGCGCGGCGGCGGGCAGCGCGGCGCCGGGCGCCTCGCGCGAGTCAACGATCGCATGAATGCGGGCGCCGGCCGCGTGCAGGTCCAACGCCGCCTCATAGGCGCGGTCGTTGGTGGTGAACAGCACCACATCCCGCCCCGGCAGCACCGCCCAGCGGTGCAGGTACGTTTGCGCCGCTCCGGCCAGCATGATCCCCGGCCGGTCGTTGTCGCCGAACACCAGCGGTCGTTCGTGGGCGCCGGTGGCCAGCACCACCCGCTTGGCCCGGATGTGCCACAGGCGCTGGCGCGGCCGTCCCGGGGGCGCCGGCCCCAGGCCCAGGTGATCGGTGACCCGCTCCAGCGCCACGAGATAGTTATTGTCGTGATAGCCGAACACGGTGGTGCGCGGCAGCAGGCGCACGTCCGGGGAGGCCCGCAGACGCGCCTCCATGGCTGCCGCCCAGTCCACCCCGCCCTGCCCGTCGATGGCGCGCCGCCGGCCGAGCAGGCTGCCGCCCAGGCGCTCGTCCTGTTCGGCCAGGATCACCCGCGCGCCGGAGCGCGCCGCCGCCCCCGCCGCCGCCAGTCCGGCCGGGCCGCCCCCCACCACCAGCACCTCGCAATGCACGTGGCGATGGTCGTAGACGTCGGGGTCGGGCTGATCGGGGCAGACCCCGAACCCGGCGGCCTTGCGGATCAGGGGTTCGTGCACGTGCTCCCACATCCATCGCGAGCCGTGCATGATCTTGTAGTAGAACCCCGCCCCCATGACGCGGGAGGCCAGCCCCAACACCGCGCCCGCGTCGCGGTCGAGCGACGGCCAGGCGCCCACCGTATACGCCTCCAGTCCGTCCACCAGCGCGGTCTGGGTGGCGCGCCAGTCGGGATCGGTGCGCGCCGGCTCGTCGTGCAAGCCCCGCTGGACCAGCCCGCCCGGGTCCTCGGCCCCCGCCGCCATGATGCCGCGCGGGCGGTGGTATTTCATCGACCGCCCGACCAGGTGCACGCCGTTCGCCAACAGGGCGCTGGCCAGGGTGTCGCCGGGATGGCCGTCCATCCACGCGCCGTTGAAGCGAAAGCGAATGCGCCGGGACCGGTCGATCAGCCCGCCCTCCGGCAGACGGCAGTCCTGCGTGCGGTCGTCACTCATCGCGGCCCCTCCGGCGGCGCCTCGCCCATGCGGTAGACCGCCAGCACGCGGTGACTCACCGTGTCGCGCAGCACGTTGAACCAGCGCCGGCAGCCGGCGGAATGGCACCACCGCTCGGCGAACGGTCCCTTGGTGTTGTCGCGCATGAAGACGTATTCGGCCCATTCGGCGTCGCTCAATGCCGCCGGATCGGCCGGCCGCGCCACGTGCGCCTGCCCGCCGTAATGGAACTCCGGTTCCTCGCGCGGCCCGCACCAGGGGCATTCGATCAGCAGCATGGGGCAGACCCTCCTGACCTGGATCTCAATGCGCCACGGCGGCAGCGCCGTGCTCGTCGATCAGCGCCCCCGTGGTGAAGCGGTCGAGCGAGAACGGCGCGTTGATCGGATGCGGCGCGTCCTTGGCGATGGTGTGGGCGAACACGACCCCGGAGCCCGGCGTCGACTTGAACCCGCCGGTGCCCCAGCCGCCGTTGATGTACAGGCCGGGCACCGGGGTCTTGCTGACGATCGGCGAGGCATCCGGGCAGGTATCGACGATGCCGGCCCAGGTGCGCATCATCCGCAGGCGGGCGAAGATGGGGAACAGTTCGACGATCGAGGCCATCTGGTGTTCCAGCACATGGAAGCTGCCGCGCTGGGCGTAGGAATTGTAGCTGTCGATGCCAGCACCGATGACCAGTTCGCCCTTGTCGGACTGGCTGACGTAGACGTGGATGGCGCCGGACATGACCACCTGGTCCAGCACCGGCTTGATCGGCTCCGACACCAGCGCCTGTAGCGGGTGCGACTGGATCGGCAGACGCACATCGGCCATGGCCGCCAGCACCGAGGTATGGCCGGCGGCGGCGAGCGCCACCTTCTTCGTGCCGATCAACCCGCGCGTGGTCTCGACGCCGGCGACCGCGCCCCCGGAGTCGCGGCGAATGCCGGTCACCTCGCAATTCTGGATGATATCCACGCCGCGCGCGTCGGCGGCGCGCGCATAGCCCCAGGCCACCGCGTCGTGGCGCGCGGTGCCGCCCCTGGGCTGCCACGTCGAGCCCATGACGGGATAGCGCAGCGACGTCGACGTGTTCAGGATGGGGCAGACCCGGGCGACCCCGGCCGTGTCCAGCCATTCCGAGTCGACGCCGTTCAGGCGGTTGGCCTCGGCGCGGCGGCGGCCGGCGCGCACGTCGCCCAGGCTGTGGGCGAGGTTCAGCACGCCGCGCTGGCTGAGCATGACGTTGTAGTTCAGGTCGCGGGACAGCCCTTCCCAGAGCTTCAGCGCCAGTTCGTAGATGGCGGCGCTTTCGTCCCACAGGTAATTGGACCGGACGATGGTCGTGTTGCGCCCGGTGTTGCCGCCGCCCAGCCAGCCCTTTTCCAGCACCGCAACGTTGGTGACGCCGTGCTCCTTGGCGAGATAATAGGCCGTCGCCAGACCGTGCCCGCCGCCGCCGACGATGACCACGTCATAGGCCGACCCAAGCTCGGGGCTGCGCCACTGGCGCGGCCAGTCCCTGTGATACGACAGCGCGTTGCGCGCCAGCGACCAGACCGAATACCGCGCCACGTCGACCTCCCTGCGGCACCCGCCTCCGGACACCCCGGAGCATGGCTCAGCAAAACGTGAACCCATGCGACATGACTAGAACGGAGGTGACGCGGTCCTGGTAGATTTGCGACATCGGAAACGGTCCGGCATTGACTCCGCGCGGGCGCCCGGGGACGCTTGTAAAACAACGCACTGGAGGGTCCGCGACAGGGCGGTTCCGGGACCCGTCACGCCCCATGTCCATGACGCAACCGCACAAGCCGGGGGCCGCGCCGCACCATGACCGGAGCATCGCCCAGCACCGCCCGCCTGAAGGTCGGGTTCCTGCTGCTCAGGGATTTCACGCTGTTGCCGTTCGCCGGGTTCGTCGATGTGCTGCGTCTTGCCGCCGACGAAGGCGACCGCAGCCGCCAGATCGCCTCGCGCTGGACCATCATGACCGCCGACGGCCGGCCGGTGCGCGCCAGTTGCGGCACACGGATCGTGCCGGATACCGGTTTGCAGGCGCCCCAGGGGTTCGACTACATCGTCGTCGTCGGCGGCCTGATCCACCAGGGGCCGGTGCACGATCCGGGGGTGATCGGTTGGCTGCGCGAGGCGGCGGCCGCCGGCGTTCCACTGGTCGGGCTGTGTACGGCCGTGTTCACGCTGATCCATGCCGGCCTGATGCGCGATCGGGAATGCTGCGTGTCCTGGTACCACTACCACGACCTGATCACCGCCTTCCCCGAGGTGACCCCGGTGGCCGACCGCTTGTTCGTGGTGGACGGACCGCGCATCACCTGCGCGGGAGGAACCGGCGCGGTGGACGTCGCCGCCTGGCTGGTGGACCGGCACCTGGGCACGGCGACGGCGCGCAAGGCGTTGCACATCCTGGTCAGCGACGGCGCCCGGCCAGCCGACACGCCGCAGCCAATGGACGTTCCACCCGGGGAACACCCGGTCCTGGACCCCCGGCTGCGGCGGGCCTTGCGCATCCTCGACCACACGCTCGCCACGCCGCCGCGCGCCGAAGAGTTGGCGCGCCGGGTCGGCCTGTCGCGGCGCCAGCTCGAACGGCTGTTCCGCGAGGACCTGGCGACCACGCCATCCGCCTACGCCCGGTCCTTGCGCCTGCGCCACGGGCACTGGCTGGTGACCCACACCCACCGCAGCGTCACCGACATCGCCCAGGAGTGCGGCTTCGCCGATGCCTCGCACTTCTCGCGCCACGTCAAGGCCGCGTTCGGCGCCACGCCGCAGGCCCTGCGCGCGGCGGCGCAGAGCGGCGCGACCCCTTGAACCGGCCGGCTCCGACTTCACCTAATTATCTTCACCTATTATCATTTCGGCCCTGGTCATGTTTCCCGTTTACGACCGCTGGCGGTTCGCGCATTTATAGCAGGGTGAAGGTCCGCGTTTTTGGGAGGCGGGCATGTTCAAACCAAGCACCGACACGCGTCCGCGCCTGTTTCAGGTCCTCCTGTTGCCGAACTTTTCCATGCTGGCGTTTACGTCCACCGTGGAGCCCCTGCGCGCGGCCAACCGGTGGGCCGGGCGCTCCCTGTACACGTGGGAACTTGTCACCCTCGACGGCGGCCCGGCGATCGCCAGCAACGGCATTCACGTCCTGCCGGACGGGCGCATGGGCGCCCTGCCCCGCCGGCCCGATGCCGTCGCCGTCTGCTCCGGGTTGGGCATCGAGGGGTTTCGCAGTCCCGAGGTGAACCGCTGGCTGCGCGGCCTTGCCCGCCAGGGGATTCCGGTGGGCGGCCTGTGCACCGGCGCCCTGGTCCTGGCGCGGGCCGGGCTGCTGGACGGATACCGCTGCACCATCCACTGGGAGAACATGGAGAGCTTCGCCGAGGAATACCCCGCGCTGAACATCACCGCCACGCTGTTCGAGATCGACCGCGACCGGTTCACCTGTGCCGGCGGCACGGCGGCGCTGGACATGGTGATCGCCCTGATTCGCGATGAGCATGGTGACGCCCTGGCCGTTCAGGCCGCCGAATCGATGATTCATACCGGCGTGCGCCGGCCCGACGATCCCCAGCGGCTGGCGTTGCGCGAACGAACCGGGGTCAGCGATCCCAAGGTTCTGGCGGCCATCGCCCGCATGGAGGCGCACCTGGAAGCCCCGATCCCGGTCGAGGACCTGGCCCGCGACATCGGTGTCTCGGAACGCCAGCTCGAACGGCTGTTCCGCAAGCACCTGTCCACCTCGCCGTCCCGCTATTACCTGAACCTGCGCCTGTGGCGGGCGCGCGCCCTGCTGGCGCAGACGTCCATGACCGTGCTGCAGGTGGCGGTGGCCAGCGGCTTCACCTCGGCGTCGCATTTCACCAAGTGCTACCGCACCTACTTCGGTCACGCGCCGAAACGGCAGCGGATCCCGGGACCCGACGTTGCCACCGGCACCACCCCACCATCGGACCCAGTCGACCCCCCGATCGGCGACGAGTTGGCGGTGCTCGAAACGCTGGACCCGGTCGGCGAACGGATGGACGCGACGGCCGTCCCGCCGCCGCCCAGGCCCGCGCCGCCCGATGCCGACCCCTCGGATCGGGCCATGTGAGGGCAGTGGTCCAACACGGGATTCACCGGCCCAACGACCGGCGGCACGAATGCCGGACCACGCCCAGGTCCGGCCCCGCCCCGTGAATGATCACGTCCCCCTCTGGCGGCAGCAGGGACCACACCGGCTCCAGCACATAAGGACAATGCAGCGCGAACCAGCCGTCGCGCAAACCGGCCTCCATGCGCGCCAGATCGGCGGCCCAGCGCGGATCGATGTCCAGGTGGACGATGACGGATGGTGGCGCGCGTTCGACCCGCTTCACCACGGCCGTCGAACAGAACGGCCCGCCGGCATAGAACCGGTCAAGCCAGGCGAAGGCCGCATTGGCGTCGGTTTGCGCTTCGGCCGCGTCCAGGGGGACGGCAAGGGCGGCGGCCACCATCATGACACGACGCCGGCGACCGCGCGGCAGGGGGAGGACGTCCATGGTCGACTCCCGACCGGCTGTTTGCGAGTGAAAGTCAGTACAGCCCCGCTCCCGCCGAACCGTCAACCCGGTTCGGGCGTCTCCAGGCTCTGAACCCGCACGGCCGGGCAGACCTCGCGCGCGATGTCGCACAGGTGCCGGTGGTGCGTCAGGTAGATCACCTGCCCCACCTCGGCCATGCCGGCGAACAGGCGGAACGCCTCCTCGGCGCGGAAGTCGTCAAAGGTTTCCATGATGTCGTCGGCGACGAACGGCACGGGCGCGGTCCGCGCGGCGAACTCGTGATACCCCGCCACCCGCAGCGCCAGATAGAGCTGGAAGCGCGTGCCCTTGGACAACGCCGCCACCCGCTTGGACCCGCCGGCCGCGTCCAACGCCACCAGCTTTTCCCCGCCCGGATCGGACACCACGGTCAGGTTGGCATAGGCGCCCCGGCTGATGGTGGCGAACGCGTCGGCCGCGCGGGCGAGCATGGAGGACCGGTGGCGTTCCTGATACAGCGCCAGCGCCCGGGTCGCCGCCGCGATGCCCAGACGAAGGCTCAGATGGCGCCGAGCCTTGTCCTCGATCTCCAGCAGCAGGGTGCGGCGGCGCGCCTCCAGGCGGGCGACGTCGTCATCGCCCCCCACCGCCGCGAGCGCATCCGTGGCGCGGGTCAGGGCATCGCGCGCCGCCATGCGCGTGGTCTCAAGGTCCTCTCGCCGGGCGTCCAGATCGGACCGCTCGCGATCCAGGGCCTCCGGATCGGCGGCGGCGAGCATCGCGTCCGCCTCCGGCGGCGCGGAGACCCGCAACGCCGTGATCACCGCCCGCTCGGCCGCCGCAATGTCGGCGCGCAGACTGTCGCGGTGCGCCGCGCGCTTCAGGGCGGCGTCCACTTCGGCCAGGGTTTCGACCCCGAACAGGGCCGTCATCTCGGCCTTGCGGCGGGCCACGGCATCCAGCGGCGCGTCGAGCGCGGCCCGGTCCGTGCGCGCCTGGTCCAGGCGCTGCCGCCGGTCGGCGCGTTTCTCGGCCGCCGACCGTGCCTCTGTCAGTCGCGCGGCCAGGGCGTCGGCGGCCTGCAGCGGGTGGGCGGGGTCGAGCGTTTCCCCCAGCTCCGCCAGCACCTCGGACAGCGCCTGGACATAGGCGCGCTGGTCGCGGTCCATCTGCGCGATGCGGTGGTCCGTGTCGTCGCGCCGGTCCAGCACACCTTTCAGGGTGTCCAGCCCATCGAGCATCGCCCCCACCGCCTCGGGAGCCGGCCGCGCGCCGTCCGCGCCCAACCAGCACCCGGCCAGCGCGGCATCCCAGTCCGACCGCCACGCGGCGTCGGCGGCGACAGCGGCGTTGAGCGCGCGGGTACGGTCGGCCACCTCTTGCTCCGCCTCCGTCAGGGCCTTGCGGCGGTTCTCCAGGCGGGTGGACTGGTCGGCGTGCCGCTTCAGGGCGCCGTCGGCCGTGTCGAGCAGGGACGAGAGGGAAGCGTCGGGCGGCGCCGGCGCGCCCACCGCCGTCAGGGCCGCCGCCAGTCGGTCGCGGGCGCGATGGGCGTCGTCGCGCAGGTCGCGGATCTGCCGGTCCTTTGCGCGCAGGTCGGCGCGCGCACGCAATGCCGCCTCGCGTCGGGCCAGCCAGTCGGCCAAGGACGAGGGCGGCCAATCCGCCGGCAGGCCAAGGGCGGCCAGCACCGCCGCGAGGTCCTGGCACACGGCGTCACGGCGGGCCTGGATCGCGTCCCGTTGTGCGCGGGCGTGCACCAGGGTTTCCCGCGTCGAGGCCAGATCGATCGCCGCCTGCCGCAGGCGCGCGACCTCGGTGGTCTGGGCCAGCCGGCCGCCGGTGGCCGCGTCATCCGCCCGCATCGCGGTTTCGAAGGCGTCGGCCGTCTCGGGGGTCAGGTCCGCCCGGTGCATCGCCCAGGCCGCGTCACGCGCCGCGCGCCGGGCCGCCGCCGTTTCGTCGTCCACCACGCCGGTCGTCCGGCGCACGGCGTCCATCTCCGCCGCCAGACGCGCGCACTCGCCATCGAGGCGGGCGATCTCGCCGGCTTGGGCGTCGAGCGCCTTGTCGGCCTCGGCCAGCGCCTGTTTCCAGGCCTCCAGCCGCGCCGCGTCGGGGACAGCGAGGGACGCCAGAGTCTCGGCGTCGCCCGACCAGGGCGCCAGCGCGACCAGGGCATCGTCGAGCGCCTCCGCCAGACCGTCCCGCGCCCGGGTTTCCAGAAGGACCGCCGTTTCCGACGTGTCGCGGCGGATGTCGTGGACGGCGGCCTCCAGAACCCGCCACGGCGTCGGGTCGGGGTCCGGCTGGTGCCCGGCCGGCCCGCCCAGGGCATGGGCCAGATCGGCCTGCGCCGCGCCCAGGCGCGCGGTGGCCTTGTCGTGCTCGGTTTGCGCCGCCTCGCGCTTCTCGGCGACCCCCGAGCGTTGGGCAATCAGGCCCCGCAGGGTGCCCACCGTCGACGCCGGCAACACCAGCGCCCGGGCGTCCGCCTCGCCCGGCCGGTCCAGTTGGGCCAGCACGGCGGCGATCTCGGCGTCACGCGCGGTGCGCTCCAGCCGCCGCCGGGGCAGATCCTCGGCGGCGGTGGTATAGCGCCCCTCGGTCTCCCGCAGGCGGTCGATACGCTCGCCCAGCGCCAGCACCGCCTCGTCCACCGCCATGCCCTTGATCTCCTGATCCAGGCGGTCGATCTGGCGGTCGAGGCCCTCCCGTTCCGTGGTCAAGCGGGTGTCCTCATCCCGCAGCGGGCCGATGTCCTCAGACCACGCCGGCGGCGGTTCGGGCAGGTCGGCGAAGGCTTCCAACTCCCGGCCCAACCGGGTCCGCGTGGCCTGGTGGTCCAGGGCCTGGCGGAGGCGGTCGATCTCCTCCATGCGGGCCGTGGCGGCCCCCACGGCGGCGACCGCCGCCTCGTACGCCTGCGCCGCCTGATCGCGGGCCGCCTTGCGGCGGGCATAGTCGGACGCCTGCACGTCGATCTCCCGGCGCTCCTTGTCCAGGGCGTCCAGGTCGCGCTTCAGGTCGGCCAGTTCGGTGGCGCGGGCCCGGTCCTTGTGGAACCGCTCCGCCTCGGCCTTCAGGTCGTCGAGCGTGCGCGCCAGATCGGACAACCCGGCACTGGCCGCGAACAGAAGCTGGCCGAGGTCGCCTTCGCTCTTGAGAATATCCTCGCCGCCCTGTTCCAGCGTGTCGTCGTCGAGCGAGAACATGCCGCGGTAGGCCGTGCGGTCGATGCCCCCCAGCATGGCGGCCAGCGCGTGGTCACCCACCGGCTGGCCGTGCCCGTCGCGCAGGCTGTTGCGGTTGGCCTTGACGCGCACCCAGTCCGAGACGGCGCCGTCCCAGTCCAGCGCCGCGCCGATCTGCATGGTCTCGTAGGGATGCAGGAAGTTGTAGGGGCTGCGCATCTCGATCCCATACAGCAGGTCGAGGAACGCCGACAGGGCCGTCGACTTGCCGGCCTCGTTGGGACCGTAGACCACGTGCAGGTCCGGCCCCTCGCCGCGCGGGCCGAAATCGAGCACATGGCCGGTGAACCGGCCGTAGCGGGTCAGGTCGAGCCGGCGCAGCCTCATGGGGCTTCCCCCAAACCACGGTGCAGCCGCGCCAGCACCTCTTCGATCCCCTCGTCGAGCAGCCGCGCCAGTTCGGTGTCGAACGCGGCCTCGGTCTGGCCCAGATGGGCGGCGGCGTCCTTCGGCAGGTGGCCGCGCACCGTCTCGCCGATCTCGCGCATCTGTTGGCGGAACGCCGGGGACGGCGTGACCTCATCCAGGATCAACGCCCGCAGTTCGGCCACGGGATCGGCGGCCGTGGCCCCGGTCGTGTCGCCGGGGGCGGACGGCGGACGCACGTCGGTCTCGACCGTCTCGACCCAGGTGTTGCCGAGACGTTCGGCGCGGGCCTTGGCCTCCGCCAGCAGCAGGTCGGCGTCCACCCGTAGCCGCCAGGCCAACGGCGAGTCCCCCTCCACCTGAACCCGGGCGACCAGATGCTCGCACGGCGCGGTCTCGCGCGCGGCAGCCAGCGCGTCGCCCATGGCCGCCACCAGATCGCGCCAGTCCTCCAGACCCGCGGCGTCCACCGCCACACGTTCGAACTGGGCGACGGCGGTGACGTGCTCGGCCAGTGTCACGGTGCCGTCGCCGGCGAGGCTCACCAAGGTGACGGACTTCGGCCCGGCCTCGTTGATGTCCCGCCCCTGCGGCTGGCCCGGCATGACGATGGCCGGTTGACTTTCATGGTGGACGGCCCGGGCGTGGATATGGCCCAGCGCCCAGTAGTCGAAGCCGGTCGCCACCAGATCGGCGACGGAACAGGGGGCGTAGTCGTCGTGGCCGGCCGCGCCGCCGACGCTGGTGTGCAGCAAGCCGATGTTGAGGGCATCCGGCACGGCGGGCTTGATCTTCGGCAGCAGGCTGTCGGGCGCCCGGGGATCGCGGAAGCTGATGCCGTGCACGGCCACGTCGCGGCCGTCGGCGGCGCCCGGCAGGACATGAACCTCGCCCCGGCCGCCGAACACCCGCGCGCTGTCGGGCAACCCCAGTTCCTTGGTGATCCGCGACTCGGCGTCGTGGTTGCCGCGCACGATGAAGGTGGCGATGCCGGCCTCGTCCAGGCGCGCCAACTGCCCGGCCAGAAAGACCGCCGTCTTCATCGAGGTCTGCGCCCCGTCGTACAGGTCGCCGGCGATCAGCAGCGCATCGACCCGTTCGTCCAGGCACAACGTGACCGTGCGCTCGAACGCGGCGCGGGTGGCCGTGCCGATCAGCTCCGCCAACGCCGGGTCGCGCAGCGCCAGCGTCCGCAGCGGCGAGTCCAGGTGGATGTCGGCAGTGTGCACGAAACGGAAGGGCATGGCGCCGTGGTATCCGATCGGCGGCGAAGGTCAAGGGCGAGGACACGCTTTGACGTTACCTTCAACCGTGATTACAGAAGGACTCCGCCAGGAGGCCGGCCATGAAAGTGAACCTGATCGCGATCGGCAACTCAAAGGGAGTGCGTCTGCCCAGCGCCGTCATCAAGGAATGCGGGTTCGGCGAGACGTTGGAGATGAGCGTGGAAAACGGACGGGTCATCCTTGAACCCGCACGGCATCCTCGCGCCGGGTGGGAAGACGCGTTCAAGCGGATGGCTGCGGCTGGCGACGATGAACGGCTGATGCCGGACACCATGGCGCATTCCTGGGACGACGAGGCGTGGACGTGGTGAGGAGCGCCATCCCCTCTCTGGCACAGCCGCCCCGCTGGCGCTATAACGTGCTCCGCAGTGCTGTCCGCCACCACCAAGGAAACGCCCCATGCGGAACACACCCCGTCTCCCCGCCATCCGCCTGTCCCGCCGCACCCTGCTGGCCTCCGGCGCCGGTCTGGCCGCCGCGAGCGCCCTCGGCGTGCCCGCCCGCGCCGCCGACGACCCGCTGAAGGTCGGGTTCATCTACGTCGGCCCGGTCGGCGACTACGGCTGGTCCTATCAGCACGATCAGGGCCGTCTGGCCGTCGAGGAAGAGTTCGGCGACGCCGTCGAGACCACCTTCGTCGAGAGCGTGCCCGAGGGCGCCGACGCCGAACGTGTGCTGACCCAACTCGCGGCCGGCGGTCACGGCCTGATCTTCACCACCTCGTTCGGGTTCATGAATCCCACGCTGAAGGTCGCCCGGCGCTTTCCGGACGTGAAGTTCGAGCACTGCACCGGCTACAAGCGCGCCGACAACGTCTCGACCTACGCCGCGCGGTTCTACGAGGGCCGGTACGTGATCGGCGTCATCGCCGGCCTGATGACCAAGAGCAACGTGATCGGCTACATCGGCGCGGTGCCCATCCCCGAGGTGGTGCGCGGCATCAACGCCTTCACCCAGGGCCTGCGCTCGGTCAATCCCGAGGCCACGGTCAAGGTGATCTGGGTCAACGCCTGGTACGACCCGGCCAAGGAACGCGAGGTCGCGGAGACCCTGGTGGCCCAGGGCGCCGACATTCTGTCGCAGCACACCGACAGCCCGGCGCCGATCCAGGTGGCGGCGGAGAAAGGCATCCACGCCTTCGGCCAAGCCACCGACATGCGCCAGTTCGGCCCCGAGGCGCATCTGACCGCCATCGAGGACGACTGGCGCGACTACTACATCCAGCGCACCCGGGCGGTGCTCGACGGCACCTGGGAGAGCACGGACACCTGGGGCGGCCTGGCCAGCGGCATGGTGCGCATCACCGACTACAACGACGCGCTTCCGGAACGCGTCGTCGCCGCCGCCGAGACGTCCCGCGCGGCCATCGAGGCCGGGACGTTCCACCCGCTGAGCGGGCCGCTGAGAAACCAGGCCGGCGAGGTGGTGATCCCCGAGGGCGAGGCGCCGACGGACGAGGCGCTGTTGTCCATGGACTGGTTTGTCGAGGGCGTGCAGGGCCGGGTGCCGAAGTGACCGTTCGTCCCTCTCACCGGCCGGTCGGCGCGGGGATCTAACGGATCGTGGCACGCAGGACCCGAGCGCGCCCGGCCCCCCGCCCGGCCCGCCTGCCCCGCGCGCGCGGGCGCCGGTGGCTGAGGCGGGCGCGCGGGGTCGGGCTGGTGGCCGTGGCGTTGTCGGGCGTATGGGGGCTGCGCCAGGCGGATGTGTTCTATCCGGTGGAGCAGCCCTACAGTCGGGGCTTGTACGATCACTGGGTCGACGCCGACGGCGATTGCCAGGACACGCGCCACGAGGTGCTGATCCGCGACAGCACGGCGCGGGTGCGACTGACGGCGGACGGCTGTCGGGTGGTGGGCGGCCGCTGGATCGATCCCTACTCCGGGCGCGTGATCACCGACCCGTCGGCGCTGGACGTCGACCACCTGGTGCCGCTGGCCGAGGCGCATCGCTCCGGCGCTGATAGGTGGTCGGCGGACCGGCGGCGGGCGTTCGCCAACGATCTGTCCTCGCCGCTGACCCTGTTGCCCGTGGGCGCCAGTGCCAACCGCTCCAAGGCCGACGGCGACCCGCTGGCCTGGATGCCCGGGGACCCCACGCGCTGGTGCGCCTATACCCGCGCCTGGATGGCGGTCAAAACGCGCTGGGGCCTGGACCGCGACCTGCTGGAGCGCTGGTGGACGGACGGAGTCCTGTGGGTGTGTCGGGCGGTGGGGTAGGACGAGTTTGGCGCCATTGCGTGACACCTTGGGTGGATATACAATACCCTCACGTATATCCAGAGAGGTGACCATGCAGGTCGCGAAGTGGGGCAACAGCCTCGCCGTCCGTCTTCCCGCCACCGTGGTCGAGGCCCTGGCCCTGAAGGAAGGCGACGACATCGAAATCACCATCGACGACCCCCGCCGGTTCGCGGTGGCGCGCAAGCCGAGCCGCGAGGACTGGCTGGAACGCCTGCGCGCCTTCCGGGGCCGCCTGCCGCCGGACTTCCGATTCGACCGGGACGAGGTGAATGCTTGTCCGCAAAGTTAGAACACGGACGACCAAAGAAAATTCACGACCGGACAATGTGTGATCCGTCATTGCGAACCCTCGTCGCAAGACGAGGGCGAAGCAATCTAGTGCGTAGAACGCAAGTACCCGCCCTGGATTGCTTCGTCGCTACGCTCCTCGCAATGACGACCGTTTGATTCCTTAGCTCAAACTCTCGCACAGCGCCTTGATGCGCGCGCAGGCCTTTTCCAGGTTTTCGTTGGACGTGGCATAGGAAATCCGGAAGTACGGCGACAGGCCGAACGCCTCGCCCTGCACGCACGCCACGTTCTGCAGTTCCAGCAGGGCGGTCACGAAATCGCCGTCGCTTTCGATCTTGCGGCCGTCCGGCGCCGTCTTGCCGATCACGCCCGCGCAGGACGGATAGACGTAGAACGCGCCCTCCGGCGTGCGGCAGGAAATCCCCGGGCACTCGTTCAGCAGGCCGACCACCAGGTCGCGGCGCTGCTTGAACACCGCGTTGCGCTCCGGGATGCAGCCCTGCGGGCCGGTCAGGGCTTCCAGCGCCGCCGCCTGGCTGATGGAACTGGTGTGCGTGCTGCTCTGCGACTGGATCTTGTTGATGGCCTTGATCAGCTCGACCGGACCACCCGCGTAGCCGACGCGCCAGCCGGTCATGCTGTAGGCCTTGGAGACGCCGTTGCACGTCAGCGTGCGGTCGTACAGACCGGGCTCGACCTGGGCCGGGGTGGCGAAGACGAAATCGTCGTAGACCATGTGCTCGTACATGTCGTCGCTCATCACCCAGACGTGGGGATGGCGCATCAACACGTCGGTCAGAGCCTTCAGTTCGTCGGACGTATAGGCGGCGCCGGTCGGGTTGTTGGGCGAGTTCAGGATCACCCACTTGGTCTTGGGCGTGATCGCCGCCTCCAGGTCCTCGGCGCGCAGCTTGAAGCCGGTTTCCTCCGGGCAGGCGACGATGACCGGCGTGCCGCCGGCCAGCAGTGTGATGTCCGGATAGCTGACCCAGTAGGGCGCCGGGATGATGATCTCGTCGCCCGGCTCGATGGTGGCCATGATGGCGTTGTAGAGCACCTGCTTGCCGCCGCAGCCCACGGTGATCTGCTCCGGCGTGTAGGTCAGGCCGTTGTCCTTCTGGAACTTATCAGCAATGGCCTTGCGCAGCGGCATGATGCCGGCAACCGGCGTGTACTTGGTCTCGCCCCGGTCCATGGCGGCCTTGGCGGCGGCCTTGATGTTGTCCGGCGTGTCGAAGTCGGGCTCGCCGGCGCCCAGGCCGATGACGTCCTGGCCGGCGGCCTTGAGCTCGTTGGCCTTGGTGGTCACGGCGATGGTGGGCGACGGCTTGATGGCGGACAGACGCGAAGCAAGGATCGACATGGCGTTGGGTTTTCCCGTCTAGAGGATGGGAAACAGCGCAGCAGAACTCTAGATAGGCGCGCTGTTAGGCAGCCGATCCGGGATCGGCCGGGGACGAAGCGGTTGAACGTTAGCCGTCTGCGGGACGAGCCGCAAGGCGAAGGTCCACGCGTTTGGATGCCGCGTATGGCCCGATACTGCCGGCCCAAATGCATCTTTGTGGGATCGACGCCTTGGAAATCAAGCAGCGCCTCGCCCACCCTCAGGCGCTCATTCCCAGGTGGAGGCACGGAACGCCGGAAGGCGACCGTGATGGCGTGGCTAGACGCCGAAACACTACCTGGACACACAAAATTATCTTTTGCCCGTTGACAGGGTGCGGCGAACACGTGCCTTATCGTCTCGCACGATCCAATCATGGAGGCTGGGGCATGAAGTGGACCTACAAAAGCGTGCGCACAGCGTTGACGGCATCTGTTCTCGCGGGTCTCTTGTCGATCCTGTCAGTAGAAGGGACCCCGAATGCCGCGCACGCGAAAACCCGTTGCGATTCCGTTGCAGCGCACGCGGATTCGCTCAACGGCCGGTTATTCGAGCTTCGTTTGGAGTACCCCTATGCCGTTGGCTGGGTTTGCGAATCCCTGAAAGGTGCGGGGAATTCGAACTCCGAGCCGGGAGAGATGATGGGGACGTTACTGGCACAATACGTAATCTGTGCCATGCTCTTTACTGGGGATAAATGCAACCTGATCATCGGAGAGTTCGTTGACGTCGGAAACAAATTGGGCGCCTTGCGGGACATCGCACGCGAGCACAATTGCCCACTGCCTGACGTAGACATGCCCTGTTAACGTTTGTGCTCGACGAAAACCTAGGCCAACGGTTTTCTATTTTCCATTTTTCGGGCCGCGTACGGGCGAGAAAGAAAACTCGGTCGCCTCTCCATCAGCGGGATGACCGCGTATTGAGACTTCCGCAGAACCAAACGGGCCGGTGTGCATCACCGGCCCGCATGGCACTTTGGACAAAGCCATAATCCGACAGGGCGCAGCGGCGACCTTTGTCAAAGACCGCCCGTGCCCCCGTCACCCAAACGCGATCTTGACGACCTCGTAGAACTTGCTGCCGCCGGGGGCCTTGACCTCGACGGTGTCGCCGACGGACTTGCCGATCAGCGCCCGGGCGATGGGCGAGCTGATGGAGATACGCCCGGCCTTCAGGTCGGCCTCGTGCACACCGACGATCTGGTAGGTCTGTTCCTCGTCGGTGTCCTCGTCGGCCAGGGTCACGATGGCGCCGAACCGCACGGTATCGCCCGACAGTTTCGACACGTCGATGACGTCGGCGCGGCTGATGATGTCCTCCAGTTCCTTGATGCGGCCCTCGATGAAGCTCTGGCGTTCGCGCGCGGCGTGATACTCGGCGTTCTCGGAGAGATCGCCGTGTTCGCGCGCCTCGGAAATGGCGCGAATCACGGCCGGCCGGTCTTTGCTCTTCAGAGACTTCAACTCGTCCTCCAGGCTCCTCAGCCCGTCGGCGGTCATCGGGACTTTCTCCATCAGCGGGAACCCTCGGCTCTACGCCCGATACGCCGGCCACGGCGGCTGAATCGGGTCCATGCAACACAAAAAGCACCCTTTCGTGTTCCGTCCCGGGGGGGCGAACCACCAAAAGGATGGCTTGCGGGGATGATCAACCCCCAAAATAGGATTGCAAAGGCTTTACATCAAGCTTTTCCCGCTTGAGCGCGGCGATCGCCTTGACCGCCGCGCGCGCGCCCTGAAGCGTCGTGTAATGGGGAATCGTGCGCATCAACGCCGTGCGCCGAATGTCAAAGCTGTCCTTCAGCGACTGCGCCCCGGCGGTGGTGTTGATGACCATGTGGATCTGGCCGGAGATCATCGCATCCACGCAGTGCGGCCGGCCCTCGCGCACCTTGTTGATCACCTCGACCGGAATCCCCAGTGAATCCAGGTGGTCCGCCGTGCCGCGCGTGGCGAGGATGCGGAAGCCCATGTCGGCCAGGGCGCGGGCTTCCTCGACGATGGCCATCTTGTCCTCGTGGCGCACCGAGAGGAACACGGTCCCCTCCGTCGGCGGCGCCGATCCGGCCCCCAGCTGAGCCTTGGCGAAGGCGCGATCCAGGTCCTTGTCCAGGCCCATCACCTCGCCGGTGGATTTCATCTCCGGCCCCAGCACGATGTCGACGCCGGGGAAGCGGGCGAAGGGGAACACCGCCTCCTTGACCGCCACATGGTCGAGGGGACGGTCCGACAGCCCGAACGCCGCCAGTTTCTCGCCCGCCATGACGCGGGCGGCAACCTTGGCCACCGGAACGCCCGTCGCCTTGGCGACGAACGGCACGGTGCGGCTGGCGCGCGGGTTGACCTCCAGCAGATAGACCGTGTCGTCCTTCAGCGCGAACTGGATGTTCATCAGGCCGACCACGCCCAGGCGCCGGGCCAGGGCGCGGGTCTGGACCTTCATCGCCTCCATCAGCCCGTCGGAGATCGAGAACGGCGGCAGCGCGCACGCCGAATCGCCGGAATGAACGCCGGCCTCTTCGATGTGCTGCATGATGCCGGCGATGTAGACGTCCTCGCCGTCGCACACCGCGTCCACGTCCACCTCGATGGCGCCGTCGAGGTAGGCGTCGATCAGCACCGGGCTGTCGCCGCTGACCAGCACGGCATTGCGCATATAGCCTTCCAGCCCGTCCTCGGACCAGCAGATCTGCATGGCGCGGCCGCCCAGCACATAGGACGGCCGGATCACCACGGGATAGCCGATGCGCGCGGCGATCTCGCGGGCTTCCTCCAGCGAGGTGGCGGTGCCGTTACGCGGCTGTTTCAGGTCCAGGTCGTTCAGCATGGCCTGGAACCGCTTGCGGTCCTCGGCCAGGTCGATGGAGTCCGGCGACGTGCCCAGGATGGGGATCTGCGCCGCCTCCAACGCCCGCGCCAGCTTCAGCGGCGTCTGGCCGCCGAACTGGACGATGACGCCGAGCACCGTGCCCCGCGTCTGCTCCCGACGCACCGCCTCGATCACATCCTCGGCGGTCAAGGGCTCGAAGTACAGCCGATCCGAGGTGTCGTAGTCGGTCGAGACCGTCTCCGGGTTGCAGTTGATCATGATGGTCTCAAAGCCGGCCTCCGACAGGGCGTAGGCGGCATGGACGCAGCAATAGTCGAACTCGATGCCCTGGCCGATGCGGTTCGGACCACCCCCCAGGATAATCACCTTGGTCTTGTCGGTCGGATCCGCCTCGCATTCCGCCGGCTCGATGCCATTGCCCTCGTAGCACGAATACATATAGGGCGTTTGCGAGGGGAACTCGGCCGCGCAGGTGTCAATGCGCTTGTAGACCGGATGCACGTTCAGAACCTGGCGGCGGAACCTGACCTCGGTCAGTGTCTTGCCCGTCAACGCGCTCAGCCGCTCGTCTGAAAAGCCCATCTTCTTGACGCGCATCATGGCCGTGGCGCTGCCCGGCAGGCCATCGCGCCGCAAGGCGTCCTCGGCGTCGACGATTTCCTTGATGCGGTCCAGGAACCACGGGTCGTAACTGCACGCGGCCTGGACCTCCTTGACGGACAGGCCATGGCGGAAGGCCTGGGCGATGGTCAGGATTCGGTCGGGTCGCGCTTCGGCCAGGGCGGCTCGGATGGCGTCCTGGCCCTCCGAGCCCTCAGCGCCGGGGATTACCACCTCATCCAGCCCGCTCAGTCCGATATCCAGCGACCGCAGACCCTTCTGCAGGCTCTCGGCGAAGGTGCGGCCGATGGCCATCGCCTCGCCCACCGACTTCATCGACGATGTCAGCAGCGGGTCGGTATCGGGGAACTTCTCGAAGGTGAAGCGCGGCAGCTTGGTGACGACGTAGTCGATGGTCGGCTCGAACGACGCCGGGGTGACGCCGGTGATATCGTTGCTCAGTTCGTCCAGCGTGTAGCCGACCGCCAGCTTGGCGGCCACCTTGGCGATGGGGAACCCGGTGGCCTTGGACGCCAGCGCCGACGAGCGCGAGACGCGCGGGTTCATCTCGATCACCACCAGGCGGCCGGTGCGCGGGTCGACCGCGAACTGGACGTTGGAGCCGCCGGTCTCGACCCCGATCTCCCGCAGGCAGGCGATCGAGGCGTCGCGCATGATCTGGTATTCCTTGTCGGTCAGCGTCAGCGCCGGCGCGACGGTGATCGAGTCCCCGGTGTGAACCCCCATCGGGTCCACGTTCTCGATGGAACAGACGATGATGCAGTTGTCAGCGCGGTCGCGCACGACCTCCATCTCGAATTCCTTCCAGCCGAGCACCGACTCCTCGACCAGGACCGACTTCACCGGAGAGGCCGCCAGGCCGGCGGCGACGATGCGGTCGTATTCCTCGCGGTTGTAGGCAATACCGCCACCGTGCCCGCCCAGGGTGAAGGACGGCCGGATGATCACCGGCAGGCCGATCTCGTCGACGGCGCGGGCCGCTTCGTGGATGTCGTGCACCAACTGGCTGCGCGGGCTGTCGAGGCCGATGGCGTCCATCGCCTCGCGGAACTGCAGCCGGTCCTCGGCCTTGGCGATTACCTCGCGGCGGGCGCCGATCATCTCCACGCCGTAGCGCTCCAGCACGCCATTGTCCGCCAGCGCGATGGCCGTGTTCAGCCCGGTCTGCCCGCCCATGGTCGGCAACAGCGCGTCGGGCCGTTCCTTGGCGATGATGCGTTCGACGATGTCGGCGGTAATGGGTTCGATATAGGTGGCGTCGGCGGCCTCCGGATCGGTCATGATGGTGGCCGGATTGGAGTTTACCAGGATGACCCGGTATCCCTCGGAACGGAGAGCCTTGCAGGCCTGCGCGCCGGAATAGTCGAACTCGACGGCCTGGCCGATGACGATAGGGCCGGCGCCAATCACCAGGATGCTTTGAAGATCGGTACGTTTGGGCATGATAAGCTTCTGATCGAGCGGAGCGGGACGAATTGCGGCGCCGCCGGACGGCCGGCGACCAGCGCGAGCGCGTCTTAGCACAGCGGCCCGGGTTTGGACATTCCTCTTGATGGTGTGATCGCGCGTCGCTATGACCGCCTTCCTGAGGCGCCCTGCGCAACGGGGTTGCCGAGCAACCAGGAGTGCAGCCCCCATGACACGCAGGCTCTTCGGCACGGATGGCGTGCGCGGCACCGCGAACGCGCCCCCCATGACGGCGGACATGGCGCTGCAACTGGGTATGGCGACGGGCGCCCATTTCACGCGTGGCGACCACCGCCACACCGTCGTCATCGGCAAGGACACGCGCCTGTCGGGCTATCTTCTGGAGCCGGCCCTGGCGGCTGGGTTCATCGCCGTGGGGATGGATGTCGTCCTGCTGGGTCCATTGCCGACGCCGGCGGTGGCCATGCTGACCCGATCCTTGCGGGCCGACCTCGGCGTCGTCATCTCGGCCTCGCACAATCCCTACCAGGACAACGGCATCAAGCTGTTCGGCCCGGATGGCTTCAAGCTGTCAGACGCAGCGGAGGCGGAGATCGAATCGCTGCTCGACAACGGCCTGGACGAGCACCGCGTCGGCCCGGCCGATCTGGGCCGGGCGCGGCGCCTGGACGACGCGGGCGGGCGCTACATCGAGGCCGTCAAGGGCACCTTTCCGCGCGGCCTTCGGCTCGACGGCCTGCGCATCGTGATCGACTGCGCCCACGGCGCCGCCTACAAGGTCGCCCCGCAGGTGCTGTGGGAGCTGGGGGCCGAGATCATCCCCCTTGGAGTCGAACCGGACGGCTTCAACATCAACCGCGAACGCGGTTCGCTCGCCACGGACGCCATGTGCGGCGCCGTGGTGGCGCATGGGGCCGACCTGGGCATCGCCCTGGACGGCGATGCCGACCGGGTGGTCCTGGCCAATGAGAACGGAATGCTGGTGGACGGCGACCAGCTTCTCGGGCTGATCGCCAACACCTGGCTTCACCAGGGCCGCCTGACCGGCGGCGGCGTCGTGGCCACGGTCATGTCCAACCTGGGGCTGGAACACTACCTCAACGGGATCGGGCTGGGCCTGGACCGCACGCCGGTCGGCGACCGTTATGTGGTGGAACGGATGCGGGCGGACGGGTTCAACCTGGGCGGCGAGCAATCCGGGCACATCGTCATGGCGGACCTGAGCAGCACCGGCGGAACCACAGGCGACGGCTTGGCGGCCGCGCTGCAGGTGCTGGCGGCCCTGATCCAGAGCGGCCGGCCGGCCAGCGAGGTCCTGCATGTGTTCGACCCCTTGCCTCAGGTGTTGCGCAACGTGAGAATCGACGGCGGCCGGGACCCCAATGCGATTCTTGAACGGGCGTCGGTGCGGACCGCCATCTCGGCCGGCGAGGCACGCTTCAACGGGACCGGACGCATCCTGATCCGCAAGTCGGGAACCGAGCCCTTGATCCGCGTGATGGCCGAGGGCAGAACAGAATCCTTGGTGCAGGGGGTCGTCGACGACATCGTCGAGGCCATCGAGGCGGCGGCGGCGGCCTGAACACCAGAGACTTTCGGGCAATTCGGTCCCTTGTCGTCCATTCGGCCGCAATGTTAACATTACCTTCATAAGGTTAGAACGATAATCAAAGGCTACAAGTGAACCGGACACTGGGGCTCCGCGTTGATCTTCAAGGCACGCGTTGGCCCTGTGTTGAGATCAGCTGTTATGGGGTGCCTCTTGACCGACACAGCCATCAAGCCGGGAGACCGTTTCACCAAGACGGAGTCGGCCAAGTCGGCCATCTGGGTCGTCACCCGGGTCATCGTGACGCCGGGCGTGCCGCGGCATTTCGTGCTGACGGACGAGCAGACCCGAACCGATGTGCGCACCATTTCCGAAACGACGCTCAATGATCCGGCCTTCTACCGCCCCGTGGTCGCAGCACCGCCCCCGCCCCATGGGGCCGGCGCCGACTCACCCCGTTCGCGGGACGCCCTGGACAGCGCACCGGACCGGGCGCTCCTGACACGGACCGAGCCCGCCCGGGCCAAGGCCGCGCGGCCGGATGCGCGGAGCGACGGCCTCGCCGGGTGGCTGAACGGTCTTGGCCTGCCGGGCGTGCGCGGGCCGTGGCCCTCGCGGGCGCGGTAGCCGGACGGCGCGCCCTCCGAGGTCGGCGCGCGCTGGCATTGGACCGGCCAGGGACAGCGGTGCTATCCTGGGGTCCCCAGCACCGGGCCGGACCCCATGATCCCCGACCAACAGCGTGATGTCTTCGCCTTCCTGGCCCGTCCCGAGTCCTTCGGGCCGGGGCACGACCGGGTTGATCAGGTGCATACCCACATCTCCGCCGTCTTCATGGCCGGGGATCGGGTTCTGAAGCTGAAACGCGCGGTGCATCTTCCCTTCGTCGATTTCACATCCGCCGAGGCGCGGCGCGAGGCCTGCGAGGCCGAGGTCGCCCTGAACCGGCGCGGCGCGCCCGATTTGTACCTGGGCGTCATGGCGGTCACACGCGAGAGCGACGGCAGCCTCGCCCTGAACGGCGACGGTCCGCCCATCGACTGGCTGGTCGCCATGCGGCGGTTCGACGAACAGAACCTGTTCAGTCGCCTGCTTGGCCGGGGGGAATTGACCCGCGAGCGGGCCACGGCGCTGGCGCGGGTGATCGTCGATTACCACGCCGGCGCGGAGGTGGTGCCCCGCGACGACAACGCCGCCCGCATGATCGCCATCGCCCGGGGCAACCGCGCCAGCATGATGACCTCGGTCCCCGACATCCTGTCGGAGCCCGTCGTCGAGACCCTCACGGCCCGCATCGTCGCCGCCCTCAACGCGGCGGCGCCCGTGCTCGACCGGCGCGGCCGCGAGGGCCGGGTGCGGCGCTGCCACGGCGATCTTCACCTGCGCAACATCTGCCTGTGGAACGACACGCCGACGCTGTTCGACGCCATCGAGTTCAGCGATACGTTCGCCGTGATCGACACCTTGTACGATCTGGCGTTCCTGCTGATGGACCTGGATCAGCGCGGGTTCCGCCGGCTGGCGTCGATCGTCATGAACCACGTGATGGAGCACGAGCCCGACATCGAGGGCCTGGCCCTGTTGCCCGTGTTCCTGGCCATGCGCGCCAGCATCCGCGCCCATATCAGCGCCACCATGGCCCTGGACAGCGACGACCCGGCGCACGGGCAGGAACTGCGCCGGCGCGCCCTGTCCTACATGGACCGGGCGATCGGCTACCTGGCGCCGCCGGCCCCGCGGCTGATCGCCGTCGGCGGCCTGTCGGGCAGCGGCAAGTCCCGCATGGCCCGCGAAATCGCGCCGCTGGTGGGCGCCTGCCCCGGCGCGCTGGTCAGCCGCAGCGACGTGCTGCGCAAGCGGCTGATGGGATGCGCCCCCTACGAGCGGCTGGGCGGCGAGGGATACACGCCCGAGATGAGCCGCAAGACCTACCACGCTTTGGGGCAGGAGTGCGCCGCCGCGCTCGCCCACGGACATGCCGTCATTGCCGACGCCGTGTTCGCACAGCCGGAGGAACGGGCCGCGATCGAGGACGTCGCCAGAGCGGCCGGGGTGCCCTTTGACGCGCTGTGGCTGGAGGCCGACCCGGAGGTCGCCGCGCGCCGCATCGCCTCGCGCCAGCACAATGCCTCGGACGCGACGGTGGACGTGCTGGACCGGCAGCGCGGGTACGACCTCGGCCCGATGACCTGGACACGGATCGACAGTTCCGGTCCGCGTCGGGACACCCTCGCCCAGGGCCGGCGCGCCCTTGGTCTGTGACGGTCGGCCCGTGCACGGCCGTCACCCGCCCGGAACGTGGCGCCACCAGCGGTCTTCCGAAATGGAGTAGACGGGTCGGTAGTGGCGGATGCGGTCGTGCCGGATCAACTGGTTGCGCGCCTGGTTGTCGAGAATGTAGGTCGTCCCGTCCAGAGTGGCGGCGAGTATCATGTGCCCGACCTGAAGGTTCATGTCCTGAACATAGACGATCCGCAGGTCGCCGGGCGACCATCCCAGCAATACAAGCGTCTCGTATTTTGAGATGGCGAAGTCCTCACAATCACCATTACGGCTCATGAACTGACCGGGCGTGGCCCAATAATCGGACAAGCCCCAGTTCTGCTGATCTTCAATGTATTGAAGCCGGTCGAAATACCGCGCCACCGCCTTCAACTGCCCCAGCCGATCAAGCTTGCGTACAGTCTCGATGAATGCCGTCCACTCCGGATACAGGCAGGCGTCGTACTCGCGTGTGCGACACGGAGGGGGCACGGCGCGCTGTTCCTTTTCGTAGCGCTGCAGGACGTCATTCCACTTGCCGAAGGTCGTCTGGGCGCCGGGTCGCTCCACCTCGCGGCTGCCGAACAGCCCCGCCACGGCGGGATCGGACGCGGCGGTCGCCCAGAGCACGGCGGCGAGCAGCCCGACCAGGGACCGAACACAACGGCGGCGGGCGCCGGAAACACCAAGGCAAGCTGACATGGCCGATACAATCCTTGATCGCCGTCACGCCGACTCTGACCCAAACGCCCCGCGCCAGCGTACAGATCCGGAGGAGCGCCCACAAGCCGCGCCCCGAGCCCGCAGGGCGACCGACCTTGGCACCCACTGGCCTGCTGCGACAGGCCAATGCACCAAACCATGACGACACAAAACCCTTAAGCGTCCGTGACTGGCACCCCGGTTTGGCGGGGTGGCCTCCGGCCGAACTCAGAGGACCCTCGCTCGATGACACTTGATTGCGTGGACACGGGACGCGCGCCCCTGCCCCCGAACGAAGACGAACGCCTGCGGGCGGTGCACCGCCAGGGACTGCTGGACAGCGACCCCGATCCCCGGTTCGACCGCATCGCCCGGGTGGCCACCCACGTCCTGCGAGTCCCCATCGCGCTGGTGACCCTGGTGGACGCCGATCGCCAGGTCTTCACCGCCAAGTGCGGCATCGACATCACCGAGACCTCGCGGGACGTGGCCTTTTGCGCCCACACCATCCTCAGCGACGAGATCCTGGAGGTCCGCGATACGCTCAAGGACGCGCGCTTTGCCCGCAATCCCCTGGTTCTCGGCCCCCCGTTCATCCGGTACTACATCGGCAAGCCGCTGGTGGACCGGAACGGCCAGCGCCTCGGCACGGTGTGCGCCATCGACACCGCCCCGCGTCCACCCCTGGATGCCGGGCTGCGCGCCGTGCTGACCGATCTCGCCGGCACGGCCATGGATCTGATGGAAAGCCGCCTGCGGGACCTGGAGGCGGACAACGCACGCCAGCAGGCCGTGCGCATGGCGGCCATGAAGGACGAGTACCTTGCCGCCATGGCGCACGAACTGCGGACACCGGTGAACGCCGTGGCCGGGTTCGGCGAACTGCTGAAGGCGACCGGAGCCGAGGCGGCCCTGTCCGACCGGCAACGCAGCTATATGAACACTCTCCTTGAATCCGCCGACTATCTCGGCCTGCTGGTGCGCGAGACCCTGGCAACGCAGACCCGCGAGCGCGCGTCCGACGGCCCCACGATGCAGGCGGTGCCGGTGGCGCCGGCCCTGTCGGTGACCAAGCGCCTGATGGCGCCGCTGGCCGCCAAGCAGGGCTTGACGCTGACGCTGGACAAGCCGCCGGACTCCGTGTGTGTCTGGGGTGATCCGCTGCAGCTGCGGCAGGTGCTCATCAACCTCGTCTCCAACGCGGTCAAGTACAACCGGCCCGAGGGTCGCGTGCATCTCGCCGCGACACCGGACGACAAGACGGTCAGCATCGTCTGCGAGGACACCGGCAAGGGGATTCCGGAGCCCGAGATTCCAAAGCTGTTTCGCCCCTTCCACCGAGTCGCGGCCAACAGCGACGGCATTGAGGGCAGTGGCCTCGGCCTGCGAATCACGAAACGGCTGGTGATGATGATGGGGGGCCGCATCAGCGTGTTCAGCCGCGTCAACGAGGGCAGCACGTTCACGGTGACACTGTCGCGCGCGCCGGGCCCCTGACGCGAACCGCGATGCGAGCAGGTCGGCCGGTATCATGCGTCCGCGCCAGGACCGTGCGACAACCGCGCAATGACAAAACAAGCAAAAAGTCACAAGCACCAATGACAAAGGGGCAAGCCTCATCCAGGCTGCCCCTTCTTGTTACGGTGACCCAAGCATGGGTCCCGGTTTCGTGTCGCCGCCCGCGTGGCGCTTGGCTCTGGAACCGAAACGGGATCCGTTTCGATCCGCGGGCTTCAACCAGTTTATGGTTCGTCGTTGTTCTTGTTCTTTGTTTTGCTTGCCCTGGCCCGACCTTCTGTTGGGCGGTCTCCCTAAACCTGGGCGTGTATGCAGCGTGGCTTTTTTAACCCATTTGCAACGAGGGGAACTCTACTGAAATCAGGGCTTTGAGTCACGCCAAATGTTGAACAAATCGTGCCCAAATACTGGGCGAAAGGACTCCGAAACGCCAGGCCCTGCCTGAATTGTGAGCGCTATCCACCCGGTTCGCCCCCCATTCGGCCAGTACCCTTGCAGAACGGGTGTTCACGGGTTGTCAGGAGATCCCAGGCACACTGTGCCAGACCTTGGAAAGCGGCGGGAGGTCGGATGGCGATGGAACGAAAGGTCTGGAGGCGGTCCTCCCGTGCACGGGGTCTTGTGGTTCTGGCTTCCCTGACCCTGGCACTCACGCCCGCCCTGCCGGCGCACGGAGCGGATGAGGGGTCCGCGCCGGCGGTGACCATCGATGCCGAGACCTGCCGCCGGCTGGTGCGCCACATCCCCGACCCGGACGTGACCTATCGCCCGGGCGTCGACGTGCGCGGGCGCCCCGTGGCCCCGGCCGACCTGCATGATTATTCAGCGTTCGAGTCGCTGGTGCCGGACACGGTCACCTTTCACGTGGTCCTGGACCCGTTCGAGCGCACCGGCATCGCGCCCCCAAAGGGGATCGAAAGCCCGGGCATGGTGCTGGGCACCGTCGGCTACGACATCAACCGGGGCACCTTCACCATCAACGGCAGGCCCGTGACCACCAGCCAGGAGGACGCGTTGCTGCGCGCCTGCCGGCTGGGCCTGTCCGGACGCGTGGGTCCGGGCGCGGTGATCTATCCGCCCGGCTATGACGGGCCGCGTCTGCCGGGACCGAAGCCGTCGCCCTGAGCCCCACGGCAACAGGCCTTGGACCGAGCCGCGCGGCCCGCCCGCGCCGTCACGCGACGCGGACGTCCCTGATGAAATCATGCACAAACGTCTTCAACTGATCGGCGTCGTCGGCCAGCGATTCCGCCGCCGATAGCAGGTCGGTGGACGACTCACCGGTCAAGGTCGCGGCATCCTTCATGGTGGAGACAAGGGCGCTCATTTCATTCGTGCTGGTGGACGCATACTGAACGTTCTGCGAGATCTCCCGCGTCGCCGAGTCCTGTTGCTGGACAGCCTGGGAAATCTCCGCGGTGATCGTGCTGACCCGCTGAATCCCGTCTCGGATGGTTTCGATCGCCGACACGGTCTTGCCGGTCGCGCCCTGGATCCCGGAGACCTGGGCACTGATGTCCTCGGTGGCGCGGGCGGTCTGATCGGCGAGGTTCTTGACCTCCGAGGCCACGATCGCGAAGCCGCGCCCAGCATCGCCGGCGCGCGCCGCCTCGATGGTGGCGTTCAGGGCCAGCAGGTTGGTCTGTTCGGCGATGCCCGTGATCAACTGCACCACCTCGCCGATCTTCTGGGCCGCGTCGGCCAGGGCCGACACCTCGCGCGAGGACGCTTCGGTGCTCTTCACCATCGCCCCGGCGAGTTCCGTCGACGACTCGACCTGTCGGCCGATATCGTGGATGGCCTGTGCCAAAGCCTCGGCGCTGGTGGCCACGGCCTCGACGCTGGCCGACGACTGTTCAGAGGCCGACGCCGAGGCGAGGGCCTGCTGTTGCGCGCGCTCCGCCGTTTCCAGCAGCGCATTGGCGGTCTGCTTCAGATGCGCGGCCTGCCCGGCCACCTCGTCCAGCATCTTCGTGGCCCTGCTGTCAAACTCTTCGGTCAGGGTTTGCAAGCGCGTGGCGCGCTGTTCGCGCGCTTCGTTTTCGCGTTCTTTCTGCGCCGCCAACTCATCGGCCTTGAGCATCCCGTCGCGGAACACAACAAGCGCGCGGGCCATCGCCCCAATCTCATCCTTACGGCCGGTCCCGTCGATGGGCGCCGCCTTGTCTCCCTCTGCCAGGCGCTTCATCCGTTCGGTCAGGGCGTTGGTCGAGCGGGCGACCTCCCGGCCGATCATCAGCGTCACGGCGATCAACAGGACGACCGTCAAAGCCGCCGCGATCTGGAACACGGTGACGGACGTGGCCAAAGCCTGCTCTGCCGCCTGGTTCGTGTCCACCGCCGCGGCGCGCACCGCGTCCATCAACGCCTGCCACGCGGCCACGAAGTCCGTATAAACGTAGTAGGTGTCCGTCATCATCATGCTGCCGATGAACGGGTCCGTGATGGCGGCGTCCATTGTACCGGCCGCGCTTTTTTCATAGGCGTCGATCAGAGCGACCATCTCGGCCCTCAACGCCTCAAGCTCGGCGTCTTCGAACGACCCGAGCGATTCCCGAGCGGCCTGGGCGGCGGTGATGTTGGCCAATGACGCCTGCATGGCAGCCTCAACCTGTTCGGCCGCCACATTCGATTGCCGCCAACTGACCGTGCGCATCATGTCGGCGTGGCCGCCGGCCATGCCCAGCATCAGAACCTGCAGGTGGTCGACGGACTCGGAAATCTGGTCGGCCCGCGCGCGCGAGTCCTGGACCGAGGTGTACGCCCCAAACAGAATGGCACCCAAAACCAACAACAGGACGATTGCTACAATCGGGGAAATGAAAAACTTGTAAATGACTGGAATATCAGAAAGTCTTGACATATCCGGTGTCCCTGTTGCTATCCAGTTTTGGTGAAAGCAGAAAGGGGCGTAAGCGACGCCCCTTCCGACCTTCCATTTTTACTCGTAAGCTCCGACACCCAGGACGTAGTCGCCCACGTTGATGACGTAACTGACCTTGTCTTCGACGCCACCCGTCGCCGGATTCTGCCACTGGTACGAAACCCATGCTTCGTCTTCGACCGCAACGAACTCTTGGATGAACGCCTTGCCCGATGGGTCGCGAAGGCTGATCACGTTGCGGCCAAAGAGAGCTTGGTTCCCGCCGTGCGCGACCGTGACGCCGTCCAGGGCCTGCGCGAAGACGTAGAGGTCCCTGTCCTTGAACGCGTCGCTGGTGTTGAAGGCCTCGAAGGCCGCCTCAGCGCCGTGTTCCCTGAAGTAGGCGGCGGCCTCTTCCGCCATGGCCTTGGCTTCCTCTTTTGTTGCACGCTCCTCGGCCAAAGCGCTCCCGAAAGAAACCACCTGACACAGCAACACAACCACCGCCCCGCGAATGAAAGACTTCACCGACATGATCCCCTCCACTGTTCAAGTTGGTCGATTTCCTCCGAATCCCCCGTACAACGCACCACCGCTTGCAGGTGTGGCACAGTACGGGGACGAAGGATGTTATTGTTAACGGGCTCAGACCAACTCAAGGATGCAAGGGGACTTCGACGGCACCTTCATCTCGCGTTGGTCATTCGTAAACGCCGACTCCAATCACGTAGTCACCAACATTGATGATGTACGTCGCCTTGTCTTCGACAGCATTGGTAACCGGGTTTTTCCACTGGTACGTTATCCAGTCCCGATCCTCGACCGCAACGAATTCGTGGTTGAACAGCTTTCCTGTCGGATCGCGCAAATCGAGAACGTTGCGGCCGACAAGGGCCGGGCTTGTCCCATGGGCCATCATGTTGCCCTCAAGGTCTTCCACGACGACGTACAGGTCGCCATCCTTGAACTCGTCGCTGTTGTTGTAGGCTTCAAAGGCGGCCTCGGCTCCGTGTTCATGGAAATACGCCGCAGCCTTTTCCGCCATGGCCTTGGCTTCCTCGCGCGAGGACCGCTCCTGGGATAGCGCGGCACCAGCCACAGCCGTCTGACAAAGCAGCACGATCACCATGCCCCGAATCAACGCTCTGATGGACATATTCCCCTCCTTTGATTGACATGATCGAAATCGGCGGACACAAGGCCGAAAAGAAACAAGAAACCCTCGGATGCGTTTCTTGGTTTCCTTCCAAACAATCGACCAAACTGCTAGCCCGGCGCAGTCATGGGATCATTCAATGTGTTATTTTTATCGTTTTTCTTCACGACCCTCAGAGCCCGTCCGGAAAGTCTCGAAGGCCACAATATGTGGGGTGCCGGTCCCCAGAACGAGCACCGTCCGTGGTACCCATAAGGGCTTTCCGGACAG
>Ga0207419_1000173_pt1 | contig 51917 bp, 39 predicted proteins | sample ElkSloMetagenome_4_FD_184723 | JGI IMG/M metagenome (GOLD analysis project Ga0207419, IMG submission 184723) | Hot spring microbial communities from Elkhorn Slough, Monterey Bay, USA - MD2A (version 2) | ecosystem: Environmental > Aquatic > Marine > Intertidal zone > Estuary: Microbial mat ...
GTTGCTGCTGTGCCGGTGGTTGCTGCTGTGCCGGTGGTTGCTGCTGTGCCGGTGGCTGCGGCGGCGCCGGTGGCAGGCCGGAAGCCGGTCCAGGCTGTGTTGGTGCAGGCGGTGGCACGAGCGGACCAGTGCCCGTTTCGGGTGGTGGTGGTGGTGCGATCAGCGTCGGCTCCTCATCGCCGCCGCCGCTACTGCTACCACCGCCGCCGCCACTGCCGCCATTACCACCGCCGTCACCATCATCGCTGCCGCCGTTACCACCGCCGTCGTCGTCATCATCTCCATCATCGGGTGGTGCCGGCGGGGATGTGTTGGAGGGCGGAACAGCCGTGTCATCCGGACCGGGAGGGGTATTGGTATTGGTCGGCGGAACCGGCGTATTCGGACCAGGGGTGTCCGTCGGCTCGATAGGTGTTGTCGTAGTCGCGCCATTCAGCGGTGTGCTTGTCGGCACAATCGGGCTACCCTCGCGCACATTCACCGTAATCTCGGCGGACTGTTCGTTATTGCCACCACCAGTTGCGATGGCAACATTGGTGATTGGGCCTGCTGGAGCAGACTCACTCACCCGTACCCGGATCGTCACGGTGGAGGGCGAACCATCCTGAATGGTCACAGTACATACAACCGTCTGCGCAGTTGTACACGAGCCATTGATCGCGGTTGCATTCTGGACCGAAAGGTTGCTATTGATCTGGTCCGTCATTTCAACGCTGATAGGACTTGTACTGGAAGTCAGCAGCAGCACGCTGTAACTGAACTCCTGCCCCGGACTGACGGTAGAGGCTCCGGCCAGTTTGGTTACAACTAGCGGGCCTTCCGGCTCCGGGGTATCGGTTGGCCCAATCAGCGTGGGTGTAATAGTCGAATCCTCCGGCGTGGCCGTATTGGTCGGGCCTTCCGGCGTGGCCGTATCGGTCGGGCCCTCCGGTGTGGCCGTACTGGTCGGTTCGTTTGGATCAGTGGTTGCGGTCGGACCCTCCGGCGTGGCCGTATTGGTCGGCCCAATCGTCACTGTGGGTTCCATTGTGTTGGTCGGCCCGGTGGTATTGGTCGGCCCGCTTGTCACCGAGGGCCCAGTCGTTGATGTAACCGGTGGCTGGGGCGTATCTGTAGGAACCCGCTGCTGCAGCGATGGGTCGTCTTCGGGTGACGGCTCATTCACGGGAGCAGGTTCTGCGGTCGGTTCAACCGTCGGTTGTTCCACGGGTGTATCGGCCGGTTCCTCTGCCGGAACTGCGGTTGGCTCGACCACTGGTTCCTCTGGAGGGGCGGCGGTTGGTGCAACCACCGGCTCCTCTGCGGGAGGCGGATCATCACCAGGGGCTGCATCTGCCGGTTGCGTGGGATCGGCGGCAGGTTCTTCCGCCGTATCCGGGGGCGTATCGGTGGCAAGCTCCTGCGCCGGTGCCGGTGTCGGGTTGACCCAGCGATACGCCTCGGCGTAGAGTGGGAAGATAATCATCAAAATGCTCAACGTGAGCAGCATCACTTCCCAGAGAGTCCAGCGGACAGGTCCACGCCCTCGCCCTGGCGTGGGTTTTCGACGCCGAAAGAAAGACTGCATGTGCTATTCCTCGCTTCAGGTGAGCGGACGCGATTCCACAAGATCGGCAACAACGATCAGACGTTGGGTGTCCCAGGCCGTGCAGGTAATCAGCGTCAGCACAGCGGTAGGGGTGGGCGCCATAACTTCCACCCGCATCGGCCCGACACGTTTGACTGCGCGTATCTGGTAGCCATACTGCCAGCCACCTGCTTCAACCAGAATTCTATCACCAAGTTGGAGTTGCCCCAGGTCACGAAATACACTGCCGCGAATACCCGCATGCCCTGCCATAACGGTATTGCCCGTTTTGCCCGGTAGCGCCGTCCCATGATGGTAGCCGGCAGCATAGTCGGCCACCTGCCAGGCTCCATCCTGGACAAATACCTCAACAACAGATGTATCGACACCGATGGTTGGTATAACCAGGCGTTGCGGACGTAGATCAGCCGGTTCATCGGGGGCGGCCACGATCTGCGGTGCAAGATAGTCCGGCGCGGCCGATGTCTGTTCCATCTCCAGTGTTGTAAACGGCAGCGCGGGTCGATCTGCGCCGCTCAACCCACGGGCCAGAACATCCGGCGCAGATAGCGGTAAGGCCAGCGATGCATGCGGCCCGGATACCGATACCGGCGGTGCCGGGATTGCGGCAAGCGCGGGTTGCTGCCGGGACTGATGCAGCCAGTCACGCCCATACCCGTTGAGCAACCAGTAGGCAACAAAAATGAGTAGCACAACCGTCAGCAGCCGTTCCGTATGACGGAGAGCATGATCAACCCAGGTACGCAGGAGAAACGGCCTGAGTGCCAGGCGGCGTTGGGCATTGGTTGAGCGTAATGCTACAGGTCGTAGTGTTTCACTGGCTTCGGGTACCTGCGAAAGCAAAAGATCATGCAACAGTTCGTGTGTCGTATGATCGGAATCGGATGAGGCAGAGGAAAAATGCCTGATCACAAGCAGCCTCTTCTGGATTTCGCATGATAAAATTGATTTAACAGCGGTGACTCACTGGCTGGAATGCGAATGGAATGTATTGCTGTCGAGCTTTAATGACAACCCACCGTGAAACTGGCCTGATTATACACTATCACTCGCACGCGTGCAATAACCCTATGCCTGTAGAATGAGGAAAACCAGGACTTTCGTCATGGGACATGGAACGTGATACCGTGTCACTTTGTACCGGGCCAGGAAAATTGTTTTCCATAATGTACCAATCTGCCCTTGCGGATCAGTCGTATTACGAGTAATATAGAATGTCAGAATAGTAAAAGATCATCTGAGGATACCCATGGGCGCAGATAACCCGTCAAACCAGTTAGATAACGCTGATAATGAGCACATCCAGCACCCGCATGCTGGTCAGGACGGTGGCAACCGGCTCCGGCATGCGCTGGCAAATCTTGGGCTGTTTTTTGAGGCGGCTTGCGAGCGCGATCCGATCCCGTCGCTTCAGGAGATTGCCGGCGATCTCCTGCAAACCGACGATCTGGAGATCGCAATTCCGGCCGGGGTTGGCCCGGTACAGTATGATGATGCCCGAACGCTGGCACTACCGATTACGCTCGGTGGCCGTCCGATCGGGCGTCTGCGGATGCAGCGCAAACAGGCATTTGATGCCGAAGATCGTACCATCGCATTCATGATTAGTCAAATTGTCAGTGTGGTGCTGGAACAGTCTTCGCTACATGGACAGATCGAGCAGTATCACCAGCAGGCCCGCGCCAATGCCGACACCCTGGAACAACTGCTCATTTTTAAGCGCCAGATTGTTGGCGGTGTAACCGATCCGCTGCATGTGGCGCTGCTGCTGACCACGCATGTACCTGAGATGGTTGGGGGCGACCGTGCCAGCCTGCTGATTGTGCCGGAAGATCAGCCTGATGTGCCCCAACTGGTGTTGAGCAATGGCACCATTGCTTCGCTTGAGCGCGCCCGCGAGGTCCGTGATACCGGGTTGGCCGGGTTGGTCTTCCGCGAACGCCGTCCACTTATTATTGATGAGACCGAGACCGATCAGCGCTGGTTGTCAATGTCGCTCAAGTCATTCGAGGCTCCCTCCCGTTGCGCCATGGCCGTGCCGGTCGTCTGGGCCGGCCAGGTACTCGGCGTGTTGACTGTAACGACAACCCACTCGCGCCTGTTTGATCCGTCTCATCTTAATCTGCTGGAATTGGTTGCGCATAATGTGTCACTGGCGTTGCACAGCGCGACTTTGAAAGACCAGGTAAAAAAGCTGATGAACCTGCTGGCAGAAGCGGTGCATGATCTGCATGCACCGCTCCAGTCAACGCGCCAGATGCTCCAACATCTCCTACCGGAACAACCGGATGTATCCGATGAGACGCAGATAGCGGTCACTGTCGGCGACCTGCGCGCCCTGGCTGCGGCAACGAACCGGATCAATACTACCGCAGAGCAGATCCGGCGTACCCATGATGAATTGTTGACCCTGCAACAGGCGGTGGTGGCGCCGCAACCATCCGCAGATACTGCGCCGGATGCGCCGAACCCAGAGGATTGACGGCCCGGCTAGAGGGAGACTACAGGCTATATCTGATGCTTTTATTTTGCGTTCAGGGCATGCGCAATCCCGGCCTGCAAACTGCCGCGTGTGTCGATCCCGCTCAGGTCAATCCCCAGATGCACAATTGTCTGCGCAATCTCCGGTCCGATGCCGGTCAGTAGTACCTGTGCCCCCAGCAGTCGGACGGCATGCGCGACACGGATAATCGCGCCGGCAACTTGTGTGTCTATCATTTGCATCCCGGTGATGTCCAGGATCAGTATGCGGGCCTGGTAGCGCGCTACCCCTTCCAGCAGCGCCTCCAACACCTGCTGCACACGTTGGGAGTCAACCACGCCGATAAGCGGCATCATAACAATCCGATCAGTAATTGGGATAAGCGGTGTTGAGAGTTCGCGCAGGGCGGCCTGCTGTGCGTCGATGATCTGCTGCTGCAGCTCGGCCCGTGCATCCTCCGACTGTTTCACCGTGGTCATATCACGGTGAATTACCGCAATCGCCTGGGTCGCTCCCCGCTCATCCCAGAGCGCAAACATTGATGACTGGACGGGAAAGTGGCTGCCGTCGTGCCGCTGGTTGATGCTCTCGCCGTACCAGATGCCGGTTTTGCGTACCGTCTGCATCCCTTCGGATGCACATGACTCGGCCTCGGGTGCGACCGTTGCGCCAAGGTGCATCCCGATAGTTGCATCGCCGTACCCATACAGCGCGTGGTAGGCCGGGTTCGCATAGGTCACCTCCCCATCCATATCAGTGACAGCAATCGCATCGGGAGCATTCTCGACCAGCGCCTGAAAGGTGCGCAACTCGTCCGCCATTTGTTTGCGTCCGCTAATATCTCGCGCAAAGATGCAGAGAAAGGCTTTCTCGTCAAATTCCAGATAATTGGCGGCAATTTCGACCGGCAATAGGTGTTCTGCCTTGCTGCTATACAGCGACTCGAAGGTGAGCGCGCCATACTTGCGGGTCGCTTTCCAGGCCACTTCCCATGTCTCCTCGGTCATCTCCAAATCAATATCGACAACCCGTTTGGTCAGCAGTTCTGCATGCGAGTAGCCCAACCGTTGACACGCGGTATCATTGACATAGCGGTGATGACCGGCGGGATCAACCCAGTAGACGCTGTCGCCGCAGTGATCCAGGCAGAACTGCGCCAGCCGCAGTTGCTCCTCCGTCTGCCGCTGCCTGGTGATTTCCGTCACCAGACCACCCGTCGCAATCAGAGTTTCACTGGCATCGTACAGGGGGAACCCGAACACCCGAAAGTTGCGTGCTTCACTCCCGTCTCCAACCGTTGCCTCTAGTTCAACCGGCTGTCCTGTTGTGCTGACCTGCTGCGCGGCGGTGTGCCAGATCGCCTGCACCTCTGCCGGAAAATGTTCCCTATCCCTGCTGCCGTTAACTGCCGTTGGAGCAGCATATTGCGCGACGGCATGCCGGTTTGTGAGCAGCGTGTGCCCCTGAAGATCCTGCACAACCAGTGTCGCCGGAATCTGCGCGATAACCCCGTGCAATATAGGGAGCAGATCCGTTGCCGGCGTGGGAGCCGGCGTGGGCCCGGCCTGCTGCTCGAGTTCGGTGATTCGTTGTTGCAAACGGGCATTCTCAGCGCGCAGGGTCTGGATCGTCTCAACGTCGCTGGTCATGGTATACCTCCATAGTGCTGCTCTGGTGTCACCCTGGTCAACAGGCACAGCACCTGCTCAGAGCAGATGCGCTGATATTCGGGCGTACAACGGCAATCTCCCGCGCCACGAGAAGCGCCGACAGATTTTCACTAGCAAGTATACCAAAGAATAGTAGTGTTTTATATATACTACAAGCCATAGTATATATGGAAATGGGGTTTGCTGGAGTGCAAAGCAATCTTGCCACCAGACGCGGGACTGATCACCGGATCGGCCGAGCAACCTGATGGCAAGTATAAGCCCAAAGGTTTCTGGAACGGGCCAGAACCCTTTGAGTGCCGCATAACCAGATTGAATGGAGATGATGGGGAGAGAAAACGGTAAACCGGTGTTCTGCGTGGAACGATTAAGCGACTGAATTGTCGAATTTTGGATAACACAAAGGCCGCTGCTGAAGCGGCCTTTGTGCGGAGGTCAATGTGAACTACTAGACTGCCACACACCCATATTATAGGCGCTAACCCGCAAAAACGTACCGGCCATGGGGCTAGAGTGCCGCCTGGTCAACTGACCAGTAGCTAGATTTACCGTTCGCTTATTTATTCCGGTGGTTTGCACGAATACTCCATCTTTCTGGTATAGTTCTCAAGACCACGAGTTACGCGGTCACAAACTCAGAAGGATGATTTGCCTCCGGCACCGCAGAAGACTACATCTTTGTTCACACAACGCTTGCACTCTGTGCCAATGTTGTGTGAACAAGACATAAACGTACCATGTTGCGGCGGATGAAGACTGCCTTCAGGGAAGTACATAAAGGAAAAAGCAAGTCAACATGAAAAGAGACCTTTTCTTTAGTGTTATAATTCCTACATACAACCGACGAGATGCACTGGAGCAGACGATAAGATGTGTGCTTCTCCAAAGCTATCCTTCACACCGTTATGAACTAATTGTGGTTGATGATGGTTCTACTGATAGTACAGGCAAATATCTTCAGCAACTCGCGTTTGCAGGAAGCTTACGCTTTATTAGTCAACGTAATGCCGGTCCTGCTGCCGCACGTAATGCAGGAGCACAGATAGCCCATGGAGAGGTGCTGGTCTTTACTGACGATGACTGTCTGCCTGAACCAGGTTGGTTAGCCGCACTGGATGCCGGCTATAATAACCCGTATAATCAATACCGAGCAGCTATTGGTGGGCCAGTGCGTAACCAGGCAAGCGAACACTGGTTAAACCGTTTAGCTGCTGTGCAAGAGCAGCATCGCAGCAACGATGCAGAAGCTCCCGAGTTTCTCGACACAGCCAACGCTTCTTATCGTCGTACGGTATTTTTGCAAGTAGGTGGATTTCGAGAATTCCTACCATTTCCAAGTAGCGAAGATACTGACTTGAGTCTGCGTTGTATTATGGCAGGCTACGCTCTGCATAGTATGCCCGACGCTATTGTCTATCACGCTGGTCGTACTTGCCTGCGCAGTTTACTGAAACAGTCGTGGCTACGTGGTATAAGCGAAGGATACATACGTGTGATGTATGCAACATTCCGTGCATTTACTCCTTCGGAAAAATGGAGCGGTATGGTTCATTTATGGTTAAACCGCATGGTAGCCCTGGTGGACTACACCCCTTTGTTAATTCGCCCGTTAATACGAGGTGGTATAGTATCATTTCGTATGGCTTTGCTTACTGTATCAGAGATGTGTTTCTTTTTTTGCACTCTCCTGCCTCGCCAAGTTGTACGCTATCATATGCAAAAATCGACATCAATACATATAGGATTATACCTTCTTGTTGAGAGTTTATGCTATCTACTGCGCTGGATGGGCCGTGTTGTTGGTACATTTCGTTGTGAAGTGCGGGAAACTGGTTGGCAGCGCATAAGCCGACAATTTCATGAAAATGAATAGTTGTGTACCACGCTGCCGTAGGCGAAGACCGCCTTCAGCGAAATACAGAGCTGATATGCATGCCTACCGCGTAAATGGTGTAATTAGAGACTGTCTGAAAAGATGATTCGCGTCGGTCACACGGCATGCGGGGTGCCCTGAGACACCGGACAGCGCCCCAGGAGTCCCGGCTTCAGCCGGTGTGTGGCCGGAACCGGCTGAAGCCGGGACTCCCGCTCCGGGGCCGTAGCCCCATGACCAACCCTTTTCAGACAGGCTCTTAGAGCTTATCCGAATAACTCCATATAACTCCATGGCTGACGACTTTATAGCTTTGCAAAGCTATGGATTTCATTCAATCTCAGTTAACCGAATATACTCTTAATGAACGCGTAGTTCATGTATTTCATCCGGTTACATAACAAGTGATAAATATACTGTAATATGGTAACTGCACGAACAATAGCACAGAATACACTCTACCTTACTGGCAGTCATATTGCAATGCGTCTTATAGGTCTGGGTGAAGTTATGGTGTTAGTACGCTATCTAGGACCGGAAATGTACGGAACCCTCACTCTCGCCTATGCATATTGGAGCCTCTTTGCCCTAATTGTCGAGGCAGGAATTGATGTCACACTGGTGCGTGAAGCCAGTCAGAACCCTGAACGACTAACACACCTGGTTGGTAACGGCATACTGATACGCACCGTGATTGCTCTCGGCGCCTACCTGATTGCTGTAGCAGCCTTACCCTGGCTCGGGTATGATTCGGATCAACGAGAACTCTTTAGCCTGACGCTGATCCTGTTGTTCTTCTCACCGCTAGCGGTTGCGCGTACTATTTTCCCGGTGCTGCAACGTATCTGGTTAGTGGCCCTGCTGGACCTGATTGGACAGTTATTACATACTACTTTTATTTTAAGTGCGGTCTTCTTACACGGTAACATTGCACAAATTGTCGGAATGCAGGTTATAGCAACAGCCCTGACCCAGACCTGTTATGTTTTTTATGGATGGCAGATCCTTCCCCGTCCACGGGTAATCCAGGTAGACTGGCACGTCTGGCTAACATTACTCAACCAATCGTGGCCGATCCTGCTGTCCAGTCTTCTCGCAACTGGTTACCTCCCGGTTAGTCGTTTGATTGTTGGTCAGATACTTGGCCGCGCCGATGCCGGGATATATACTGTCGCACTGAGTCTCTCGGCAGTTTTTAATGTCTTGCCCGTGTTCTATTTTGCCTCGGTATATCCTCTGCTTGCCAGAGCATATACAACAGACATAGACTACTTCCGCCGACTCTATCGGTTTAGCCTCAAAATAATGATGGTATTTATCTTTCCGGTTGCCCTGCTGATGAGCCTGACTGGTAACGAACTGATACGTTTGTATGCCGGATCAAACTACCTGGCCGGTACGCCAGTCTTTATAGTGATGTCCTGGACGGCAGTCCTCATCTTTGCCGGCAAGGGTTTGTATTATCTGATCCTGGCAACACGCCAACAACATATCCTTCCCAGCGTGACTTGTGTGCTCTTATGTATCCAACTGGGTACAATGGTTCTGTTAGTGCCGTTCGTGGGATTAGTCGGCACTGCACTGGCAACGCTTATTATGTATACCGCTGCTTTCGGTATCTATGCAAGCCTGACGGCAACTCGCATCTATGTACTGGAGTGGTTATCTGTTAGTATTCGTCCGGCATTAATTGTACTATTTATTGGCGGAGGATTACTTATTCTCGACCCGCCCACCATTGTAAAGTGGACGGTCGGAATGTTACTTTATGGTATCCTGATAGCTATATTTGGCGGAATGAGGGGTGAAGACATAGGCAGTATTCGCCAGATCATTCATCGGTAGTGCCATACGCATAGTAGTAGTGTAGTGGTGAAATATACAGCTTTCTGATGAGGAAGCCACGTTACATACCCAGGGCAATTGCATTTAAATCACCATGGAGTATGCCGTTCTGAAGCACAGGCTTGCTGCATTCACATGATGAAACAGCATTCGCTTCACCGCTATGGTTGCTTTCACGGATGTCATGTGCAGACAAGCGTACCATAGCCGGGTTATTCCGCACGATAGGTTGGTATGGCTCGTACCTGTGATGGCGGGGTTTCTCCGCATCATGATACGGCAAAACGCCTCAACGGTTTATATGCGATTGCCCTGGTTACATACCACTCACGCTGGAGTACTACCTATTCATCAAGATCGGAAAGGAGACAATGCTTATGTGTAATTCACACTGTGTGGATTGGATAGAGCGCCACCTGAGTAGCACAGAGGTACGCGGCAGGCGGGTGATAGAAGTTGGCTCATTTGATGTAAATGGCAGTGTACGACCATCTATTGAGTGTTTGCATCCGGCAGAATATGTTGGTATTGATATGCGATCCGGTCCTGGCGTAGACATAGTGTGCCCGGCTGAAAATTTAGTCGCACGTTTTGGGCCAGACAGTTTTGATATTGTAGTGACCAACTGTGCATTGGAACATATTTGTCACTGGAAAAAAGCTGTGTCAAATATGAAACAGATTTGCACGCCAGGTGGTCTTATTGTTGCCATCGCCCCTGTCCGCTGGCCGTTTCATGCCTATCCCAATGACTTCTGGCGTTATGATGAATACGATATGCGTGCCATTTTCGCTGATATGCTTATCCTGAATATTGAGGCAGAAAACACCAGAAACGCCAACGTTTACATTAAGGTTCAGAAACCGCTCATATTCACTGAATGTGATCTGTCAGATTATCGCCTTTATTCAGTTATAACTGGGAAACGTGTTCTGGATATCCACACACGCGATTTTTTAACCCTTCACTTTGCCCAGATACTCTTGGGACGTGGATTGCACTACCTGGATCCGCGTATTGCCAGAATCCTTATCTATATCATCATGGGCATCAAACTCAAACTGGTTGATCCTCTCCGTCGTCTGGTAGCACGTTTATAGAGATCAGCTATTCGGATACTTGCGTTATGCCTACTCATCTACCACTACTGTACGTTGTTGTGTTGAACTGGAATAATCCCATGGACACGTTGCACTGCCTGGAGTGTGTTGCACGGAGTAGCTATCTCCAGTTGCAAATTGTCGTTGTAGATAACGGTTCATCGGATGACTCAGTAGTTCGGATACGTACAGCTTTTCCAGACTATACGCTACTGCAAAATAGGACCAATCTTGGCTATGCCAGTGGAAACAATAGCGGCATTCACTATAGTCTGAAACGTGGTGCAGACTATGTGGTGCTTCTCAACAATGATGCCTTTGTCAAGCCAGATACACTCAGTTCCCTGGTTCTAACAGCAGAGTCTGATGTAACCATTGCAGCAGCAGGGTGCAAGGTTCCTTTTTATGACACACCTCACCGCCTATGGGCTGCCGGTGAGGCCTTTCCTCATGGCCTCTATCCGTTGGATGATGGTCGTTTCGATACTCCCCGTGACATTACCTATGCTGCCGGCTGTTGCATATTACTGCGTCGGGTTGCACTTGAGCAAATTGGCCTGCTTGATCCCCGCTTTTTCTGCTATTTTGAAGAGCAGGATTGGTGTCTGCGGGCTACCAATGCGGGATACCGAATAGTCTATGTTCCGGAGGCGGTTGTCTATCACCGTGTAGCCGCATCTTCTGGAGGATTTTCTCCTCTTTACCATTACCTCTTTGTGCGTAACTATTTGTATATGTCAGAGAAACATGGACGGGTTGGTTTACATATATGGCGGATACATGATGCATTGCTAGTCTGGCTGCGTGAACTACTGCGCATTATGATGGCTCCGGGACCAAGCCGATTGCGCCGGGCTTGGGCTGCCACACGGGGAGCACTGGATTTTTTCTATGGGCGCTTCGGAGTTCCACCCACGGGACTATAGCAGATCAGGCTGCCTCTATTTTAGATGCATAAAAAGCCTGAAAAGATCTGTGACTATATACAATTTACACAGTGGTTGGTCACTGAAGTAATTTACCAGATAAAAATCTGGTTAGTTCTGCGGTAGAATGGTATGATTTGTAGGTTTATCACAGGGCATTTCCACAACGTGGAAATGCCCTGTGATAAACTATTTTCTTTTGTTATGCCGGAAGCGAAAAACATTCGCTTGGGGAAGACTGCATAACGTGTGTAAATGTAGAACTACCAGAGCCTGACTAGCGCGCAATCAGGGGCAGGTAAAGTGGTGATATGGTTGGCTCCAGAGTCAGATCTAGATCTTCTACTGTGGGTGGTACTCCAACGATTGGACTGACGGTTGTTGCATATCCTTCTGCCTGAACTACCACATACCAGCATCCCTCTGCCACATCCCAACCATAGCGTCCCTGGGGTGTCGTTGTCTGCGGGTTAGCTGCCGGGTCAATCCGTCCGGTATCTGGAGCGGCAAAAAGGCCCAGAGCGTTCTCAGGATCGCGGGCCGGGTCCAGTTCTGTCCAATCAGTGCCGGGGCGCGTCTCCGTTGTATGACAGGTTTCTTCCCGATTGTCACTTGCACTTGTCTTCGGCTCCCATCCCGGTAACTCAAATAGTTGTACCTGTGCCCCCTCAACTGGTTGGCCGGTGCGGGCATTTGTTACAATCCCGCTGGGATCGTACAGCACGATCTGGCCAATTGATGTACTCTCAACACCATTGGAACAAGTCACCTGGACGATCAGGTTCCCGGATTGAACAGCCGCTTGCGGTATTGTTGCTTCATAAGCAGTTGTCTGACCAATCTGTGACATGGAGTAGTTCTCAGTACCATTATTCGTCGTCAAGCGTAGGAGCGCACTTACCGGGTTTCCGCTTGCGCAGGTTATTTTGCGCGTTATCCGGACATCGCTACGCGAACCCGTGGGTATACTGACCGTAATTTCTCCAGTACCTGGATTGGTTGTAACACCTCCAGTGCTGACCTCGGCCGTTGCCAACGGCTCTTGCGGTAACTCCAGTTGCGCGTCAATCTCAGACGTCACCTGTCCACTGGTGACATTGACTTGACGTGCCGTCTGTGCAGAGGAGGCATTTTCGTACCACTCACTGGCATAATCTTCTGACCAGAACCAGACAACATAGCCTCCCGGCGCAAGATCAGTGACCTGATAGGTTCCCTGCTGATCTGTAATACTTGAACTGCCGAAGGATAGCATGCCGGCTATGCGACGATAGACGACGACCTGAACTCCCCCCTGCGGTTGTCCACTCGCCTGCACCTGTCCGGTAATGCTTCCATTCTGATTGTATGCCTGGAGTGAGAGCTCCGCGAACGAATAGTAGGACAGTGCGGCAAAGGGAACAGCACTCAGGCCCAGTACGAACGATACGATGATGGCAATACGACGAATTGTCATTTCGGTAACCTTCCTTGTAGTTGAGAATGTCCACACGTGACGCAAAACATCCTTGCCATAACTACTCCTGGTTTTGATCTAGGAAAAGAGGATTACTTTTGCGTGGGGCAAGGCGATAACCATGATCTACCGTTACAAAGCGAAAGAATGGGAACAGTGCCTCATCACTAAAGCTCACATACACTGGTCGTTGCTGTTCCAGGGCAGTATTGATAAGATAGACTTGCGTGTCATAAGATGTAAAAAATACATTTACAATATCCACATCTGGACGGATATCTTCGACAATCTGATAATAGCGCATTATATCGGCGTCTCCCCAGCGTGCCAGATAGAGGGCAGAGGGAGGAACGGAGGCTAAACGCTGTTGCGCCGTGTGCGCCGGTTCCCATGCATGCCGCATATTAACGAAGGGAGCATTGAAAAATAACAATGCTACTGGTAGAAGCAGCATAAGTTCAGCGGCACGGGGTGATATAGTGTGGTTAAGCATCTGAACACCGGCACCTATAAAGACTGCCCAGATAAGATAAACTGGTAAAAACATTGTTGCTTTGTCGAATGCACCATAGCTAATGAAAAATAGTGCATGCATCCCCATGATAAGCAGCAACCCGACTGTTAATGACCGTTCATGTTGCCACAATTCCCAAATACCCCAGAGTCCCAAAGGAAAACCAATGCCGAGAAATGCGGCGACCAACCAGCGTAGAAACGTGAGTATTTCGGGCCCAAAATTGTTTACCAGATGAGAAAAAAGCAGCGGTTCAAACTGCTTTCCCGATAAATATGCCAGGATACCCGTTATATTTGTCAGTTCAGCAGGATGAAATACACCAGTCGCATCAAAAGCCCCTACATTGACAAACTCTGGTGTTTCTGCTGAACGCACAGGCAGATACAGCAGTGGTGTCAGAGCCAGAATAAACATGCCACTGATAACCGCAACTTGCCGGAGGGTTAATCCATGACGCCGGGGTGTTGCCAACCCAATTACCAGTAAACCAGGCCACCATAATGCTGTTGCCGGGTTATTTACCAGAGCTAACCCCTGAATGGCAGCACTGCCCGCCAGGTATGCAGTTTTACCGCTGCGCCGCCAACTCCAGAGAAGCAATAGAAGCGCGGCAAGAAAACAACCTTGTAACGTGTAAACTTCCGCAACAACAGAAACCGACCATACATAAAAACACAAGCCAAAACTTAACCCCGCCACCAGTGCCGGTATACAACGCTGATAGATCCGGCGGCATAGCATTAATAGCAACCAGACTGTTCCGACAGTGGCAAACGCAGAGAAAAGATTACTCCGATAACCGACATCTCCAACTGGGAGATAGAGAAAGAGATGTAACAGTAGAAGATGGACAACATATCCTGGTGCGTGCATCACACCCAAACTATAGGCAGCAGTTGCAATCTCAGCACTATCAAGCGTATAAACCGTCGGTGCCAGGGTGATGCAATAGACTGTCAGAATAAACAGTATAGTTAATAAATCATAATAAAATACACGCGATACAATGCGCTTTCCTGGATTTTCTTTGAAGATTTTCAGGTTATATATTTTCAATAATTCTCTCTTAAACGCAATTGCTCAGGCTTCCTTTTCAGACACACCTTCAACAATCAGGGTACGTCTTCATTATAACATATCTGTCTAGCTAGTTCGACCAAAAAATACACCAAGAGCAGATGGGGTTTTTGTAAGTTTAACCTTTTCAAGGTTATCTTAGTCCCCGTACGTTTCGCAAATGGTACATATGATTTATGCCCAAATAACCTGGATGATCATATTCCAATAGTCCCAAGCTGTGGTATACTTACGACAATAATTGCCGCCAAAAGAGCAATGTTCGTGCTAAGATATTTGGCTACCATGCCAACTTTACATATTCTGACGTCTAATATGGGTACCGAACGCATGGTCTATCACAATTGACGAAGCCAATCATGACAAGTGCAATAAGGATGAAGCGGGCTCACCACAAACGTATTGTCGGATGGGGGGGGCTCTCACCTCTTGCCATCAGCCTGGTCTTTGGAACACTTGCTTGTCTGATTTACCTGGCTGTTGCATGGTTCTTACTGCCCTTTAATACGCTCTGGTCACCAGATGAAGGGGCAAAGCTCCTACAAATGCAAAGCATGCGCATTGAACATGGACGTCTGGTCTATACTATTCCCTATCGTGGATATACGTTTGATCCCGATTTGCGATTCGCACATTGGGCACTGTTAAGCATCCATAATGACCAACTCTCCTTTGGTCGATTACCGCTCTTTTCCCTTTTAACCGCGCCTTTCGTCTCATGCTTTGAACTACGTGGCCTGTATATCCTACCGGCATTGTGTGGGGGACTTATCAGCATCGTAACACTACGGCTCTGGGACGGGCAATCGTCTCGGCTCCCAGTATGGCTGTTGGTCGCGTTCGGTAGTCCTGTCTTTATCTATTCGGTCATTTTTTGGGAACATACTCTGGCAACCGCTTTGGTTTTAATGGGAAGTATGCTGGCGTTGCGTTTCAACGCTATTGCGCATCCCGCTGATAGTCGTCGCCTGTTATTGTGGGGTTGCGTCGCTGTGCTGTTTGCCGTGGGTGTCTATATTCGCCAGGAAACAGTATTATTGATTGGTGCACTGCTCGCTGCGATCTGGTTCCTGACGCCAAATAAACGTTGGAGTATTTTCTACACGGGTGGACTAATGGGGGTGTTGTTGCTGCCGTATGTTCCATTACACCGGGTGACGCTCGACGGGCAGGCACTCCCAGATAATGCATCACATATTTTTGTACCGTTTGCTTATATTCGTGGAGCGGGACTACAGGCTATTTCTGATCTTTTTGTCGGGCCGTTCACCCATGGTGCTATTGACTCAGGATGGTTCGGTCATGTTTGGAGCATGGCGGCCGTGGTTGCCATCGGTTGCGGCTTTTTCTATCGATTTGTAGGGCGTGATACCATCATGTTTGTGGCGCTTGCTCTTAATGCAATGAATGCGACATTCCTGTTGTTGATTCCAGAATATTATCGCTCTGGGCATGGCCTGCTATTTACTACACCATGGGCAATTTTGGGTCTTTGTCGCACGCGTGAGATCTGGAATAGTCGCTCGTATCACTTGCGCGTCTGTTTGCTTACGGTTTTGATCGGGTTATCTATGTATGCCGTAGCTATTCTCGGTATACGTGGGAGTAGTCCACACGGCGGATTGCAGTGGGGTGCGCGGTTTGCTTTGAGTTTCTATCCAATGTTGGCAATCCTGGCACTCTGGAACTGGGATATTCGGCGCTATGATAATAAGTTGCTGGCAGTAATGGTAATGCTGGTTTTGCTGGGATTTGGGTTTCAAGCACGGGGTCTCTGGATAATCTGGAATGATAAACATTTCAACGGAATGCTTAACGAAACTATCATCGAAGTACCAGAAACTTATATTCTGTCAGATTTGAACTGGCTACCATTGAATGCAGCGCCAATTTATAACCAAAAAACCTGGTTTGTTGCCGAGACTCCGGAAACTGTCGTTGCTTGGGTCAACCGTGCCGCTGAGAAAGAGATTTCTTTTTTTAGTATAGTCACTCTACAGAATAGTCATATTATCGATATCTTGGAACCTGTGCTGGCAGAAAACGCATTTGAAGTGGTATCAGTAGATGTGGATAACGGTCATGTGCTGATCTTTCGTATAGGAACTAGTGAATACCTTGAAAAAGTGTTACCTGAAACATCCATGTACAACATGCCAGTAGCGTCCTGGCCCGCAAAGAGGAATTATGGGGGTCAATGATGCCACTGTCAGGGAAAGTGCAAACTGGATCAAATGAACTGACCCGGATCCAGACAGATCTCCATGTGTCGGTCATTATTCCTAATACTGATTCTCAACAGATAGATACTATTGTGCAACGGCTGAAGCGTCAGACAGTTGACCCCGAGTTGATCGAGATTCTGGTAGTAGGTAGCGATCAACCGGGCCTGGTATGCGAGGATGAACAGGTACGTTTTGTACCCCTACCAGACCCGGCATGCGCTTCGGATAAACGAAATTGCGGTATGCAGATAGCAAGAGGGGATATCTTTCTCTTTCTTGATGATGATTGTCTGCCGGCGTCTGATCTCATAGCACGGCATCTCAAGCGACATCAGCAAGGCGAACAAATTGTCGGTGGTGCTGTGACATTTGCTGGTAGCCATTACCTGCAATTAGCAGATAATCTTTCCGCCTTTCATGATTTGCTGCCTTTTACTAGTGATGGCGAACGTACCTATTTATGTACATCTAATCTAAGTGTTCATCGCTCGGTTGTGGCATGTGCCGGATTATTGGAAGCGCGTAAAAATCGTGCGGAAGACCTGGACTGGACTGTACGGTTTCGCAGTCTCGGCTATCGTCTCTACTTTGACTCAACTGCCCTCGTTATCCATAATCCGGCTCGGTTTACGGCCCGATCCCTGTGGCATCACTGGTTCTATGATGCTCCCGCTACACTCAAGATCCGATTGCGCCATGCACAGTTGCTGCGGACACCCTGCCTCGCCCGATTTCGTTGGTCGTTTTTCTGTCTAGCACCAGTTATTGCTGCCTGGTCTACTATGAAAACTTTTGCACATCTCCGTACTATCGTGCTCTACTGGTATACCCTGCCACTAGTTTATTTGACAAAACTCGTATGGTGTTGGGGGGCTTTTGTCCACTTTCCTCATGAGCAAGAAAGGGAGTTGCCATATGTCTCGATCTAATGTCGCTGTCATTGTTATTAATTGGAAGCTGAAAGAAGAGACGTTGGCCTGTATCCGCTCAGTAGAGCAGTCTATCTATCCTTGTCGGATAATTGTTGTTGACAATGGGTCAGACGACGGTTCAGTTGAGTATTTTCAGGAGTATTTGCCCCATATCGAGTTGATTTCTCTACCAACCAATATTGGCTTTGGTCGGGCCTGCAACCAGGCAATCCGTCTTGCCCTCAAAAGTGTAGACTGCCAGTATGTCTGGTTGTTGAATAATGATGCTGTTATAGCTCCCGATGCGCTGACGGCTCTGCTTGATGCGGCAGAGCAGTATCCCGAATCAGGTATTCTCGGTCCTAAAATTTATTATCATGATCGTCCGGATACCTTCTGGTATGCTGGTGCGCGGCGACGGCGGTATGTGTTAGCGGCGGCAGATACCGGTCGGGGACAGGTTGATCGAGGGCAGTTTGAAAGCGTGCGTGACGTAGATTATGTTTTTGGAACAGCCATGCTGATTCGGCGTGAGGTGTTTGAGATCGTTGGCAGCTTCGACGAGCAGTTTTTTCTTTATCTGGAGGATCTGGATCACTGTCTCATGGCACAACAGGCCGGATTCCGCTTGCTGTTTGTCCCCAAAGCCCGTATCTGGCACAGTGTTTCCGCCAGTACCCGGCGTAACATCGGTGTGCGGCGCTATCATATGGTAAAGAGTACGCTGCTGTTTCTTAAAAAGCACACATCGGAATCTTCGTTTGCGCTCGTATTGCTCTTCTGGTCATTGGTGTACGTGCAGTTTCTGCTGGTCGATCTTCTACGTGGCCAATTTTTGGTACTTTATTACTATTCTTCTGGCTTATTTCATGGACTGCGCGAGATTACTGAGGCACATACTGATCTGGTAGCATGTATGCGGGAGGGTCACAGTGAGGGTAATAAAACTGCGGTCACCTCGGATTAGTTCAGCTTTTGGTATGCTCACTACGCGGATCTGGCAGATCTATGCGCGGATACTAGTCAACCGATTTCACCGTGTCTATTACGCTGAACCGGCAAACTGGGCACATACTACCTATTTTGGTCACCGAGTGCTTCAGCCTCCCGGCGATTTGTGGCTCTATCAGGAGTTGATCTACCGCGAACGTCCTGCGTTTATTATTCAGACGGGAGTAGCCTATGGCGGTTCTCTGCTCTTTTTTGCCCACCTGCTTGATCGTATCCAGGCTGATGCAACAACCATAGTGGTTGGCATTGATATTCAGCTTTCGGAGACAGCACAGCAACTTAATCACCCACGCATCCACCTGATCGAGGGTAACTCTACCGACCCACATGTTGTGAGGCAAGTGGAGTCGCTCCTGCCTGCTCCGATGGGGATGGTATCGCTCGATTCCGACCATAGTTGTACCCATGTTTTACGCGAAATTGAATGCTACCGGCACCTGGTACGGGTAGGCTGTTATCTGGTAGTCGAAGATACCAATCTTAATGGGCATCCCGTATGGGAAAATCATGGCGCAGGGCCATATGAAGCGGTTGAGCAATTCTTGTGTCTTAATCAGGACTTTATTCGTGATGATAATATCTGGCGACGCAATCTTTTTTCTTTTCATCAGTATGGGTGGCTAAAACGCGTGCAGTAGTAGGAACAGGACAGATAATGACCGTTTATGATTTCTGCGTTGATCCGGCGGATCTGACGATATCAGCAGCCTGGCAACTCCGCTGGACCGCAGATGCACACCGGGTACTGGAAATCGGCTGTGCCACCGGATTTATCAGCCGCTATCTCGTTGCGCGTGGGCAGGTAGTGGTAGGTGTCGAGCGCAACCCAGAGGTTGCAGAACAGGCGCGAACGGTCTGCCAGAAGGTTATTGTTGGCGATATCGAAGACCCTGCTGTGCAGTCGCAGATTACGCAGCAATTCGATGCGGTATTGCTCGGCGATGTGCTGGAACACCTTTCTACTCCAGATGCGCTCCTGGTTATGATCCGTGAACGCTGGCTCTGCCCGGGTGGCTGTGTGGTGCTATCGGTGCCTAATTCCGGGCACTGGGTCTTTCGGCGGGAGGTGCTTTGTGGCCGGTTTCCCTACCGCCAGTATGGTTTATTTGATCAGACGCATCTGCGGTTTTTTACGCGTGGCTCACTCTACCAGATGATCCAGGCCAGTGGATATACCGTCGATCAAGCGGCGAATACTATTAATCATAACAGCCATGATGACCTGACCTTTGTCTGTCTGACCTGGTTTTATCGCAATCGACCTGATTTTCGTCGGGTTATGAATGTGTTGGAGTATCATTTATCGCGTCTGCTGCCAACCTTGTTTGCCTACCAATTTGTCTTGCGTATCTGTCCGCTGGACAGGGACATGAGGATACGCTAAAATTTTGAGACTAAAGTGATAATGCAAGCGTTTTTAAGTGTTATCATTCCAACCTATAACCGACATGATAGTTTGCTTCGAACGTTATACTGTGTTTTTGTCCAGACCTACCCATCAACATGCTATGAAATCATAGTAGTTGATGATGGTTCACAGGATAAAACACCGGCGACATTGCGCCAGTTGTCCAGTCAGGGGCGGCTTACCTTTGTGCGTCAGGCACATGCCGGCCCCGCCGCTGCACGTAATGCCGGGGCGTGCGTAGCTCGCGGTAAAATGCTGGTATTTACTGACGATGACTGTCTGCCTGAACCGGACTGGTTGGTTGCTCTAGCTACCAGTTATACAGAACATACGGCAATACCACTCGCAGGGATAGGTGGAGTGATTCGGAATTGTGATGAAGGCCACTGGTTGCACCAATTCGCGGTTATACAGGGTCATCACCAGAGTCATACGTTAGATATGCCCGACTACCTGGACACGGCCAATGCCTGTTATCAGCAGACCGTTTTTGAAGCAGTGGGTGGCTTCCGTGAAATGTTTGTGGCAGGTGAAGATACCGACCTGGGCCTGCGTTGCAAAGCAGCAGGATATCAGTTTATTAGTAGCAATCACGCTGTTGTCTGGCATGTTGGGCGCACCTCATTGCGTGGCTTGCTCACTCAGGCATGGCTGCGGGGACAGGGGGATGCGTTGTTATACCTGCTGCACCCGACTGTCTTTACTTCGCCGTCTCGCAGTAAATTTCGCCAGTCTATCAGGCATCTATGCAAACACTTGATGCGGGTAGTTGATTATACCCCCACGCTACTGCGCCCATGGGTGCAGGCGGTGGGGGCAGTAGCCTATGCTATGCTCAGGGCACTGGTTGATCTTGGGGAGTTTACTCGACATACCTTGCCGGTACAGGGGGAGCGCTACAGATTAGCCGTGTCCACCGTTTGGTTGGTTAGACTCTACCTGGTGTTGGAGTGGTGGTATTATCTGGTGCGTCTGTCAGGGCGTGTCGTGGGTACATTTCACTTTACCTACAGGCAGGTGCAGGAAGAACAGAAGTAAAAGATGACCAGAGTAAGCGTTATTTTGCCAACCTACAATCGGGCACACTTCCTTATGCGTGCCTTACAGAGTGTTCTCTGTCAGACATTTCAGGACTTCGAAATGGTGGTTGTGGATGACGCGTCCGATGATCATACTGGTGACATAATTGCCCAGTGTTCTGACAAACGTCTGCGCTATATACGACACGCAGAGCGCCGTGGGGCAGCGGCTGCTCGAAATACGGGAATCCGTGTGAGCCAGGGAGCCTATATTGCCTTCCAGGACAGTGATGATGAGTGGTTGCCGGAAAAACTCGCACGACAAATGGACGTATTTGCCCAATCTGACGCACGTACTGGCGTCGTATACTGCCGGTTCCAGCATATTCATGCGGAGAGAGTATCATACCATCCTTCAATGATGCGTACAGTCATCAGCCATCTGCTCCGGGTTTCTCGTGCGTTATGTGGCGACCTGCATCTGGCGCTGCTTCATGGGAACTGGATTACAACCCAGACGGCGATAGTTAGACGTACCTGTTTTGAGCACTGTGGTGCGTTTGACACAGAACTGAAGCGATTTCAAGACTGGGATCTCTGGTTGCGGTTGTCGCGTTTCTACCAATTTGCGTATATTAACCAGTCATTGGTACGAACACACTTTACTGCCGACAGCCTATCGGCGGCTTCGGATACACTTGTTCCCGCATTCGAGCGACTGATACGTAAGCATGCTACAGGCACGCAGCAGGGGAGATACCTGGTTGCTCAATACTGGTATGCATTGGGCAGGAGTGCATGTTACTCTCAACAGCGCAACCAGGGGATATATCATTTTATTCGTGCAATCAGGCTGTGTCCTTTCAATATGGTCTACTGGGTTGCAGCACTGGCAGCTCTTGCTGGTCTACCGATCTACTCCAGGCTTGCACCATTGATTGGTGGTTATTAGTACCAGTGCTGCAGAGCAAAACAAGGAAAGGTTCAACATGCAATCTTTGCAGCATGTGACGGCAATCATTATCAACTATAAAACACTCGACTTAACGGCACACTGTGTTGAAAGCTTCCTGGAAGCTTATCCCACCGTGCGCCTGATCCTCATTGACAATGGCTCACATGACAGTTCAACGGACTATCTTCGTACGGTTGTAGCTCGTCATGGTAATGTATCCGGTATTTTTAACTATAAAAACCGGTATCATGGTCCAGCGATGCACCAGGGGATAGTAGCAAGTAACACACGCTATGTATTCACACTTGATTCAGATAGTGCTGTGCTGAGAACGGGGTTCCTGGAAGCAATGCTTGCTCAATTTTCTAATCCGGATACTTACGCGGTTGGAAGTTTGCGCTTTATGGATCGCTTTGGATTTGATCTACTGCCAGGTACCAGATGCTATACACATTATATTCACCCGGCGATGATGCTTCTGGATCGGGCAAAGTATCTGACACTCACACGTTTCATTCATCATGGTTCGCCATGTCTGCGAAATATGTATGCCGCTCAGCGGCGTGGATATCGATTGTGCGACTTTCCGGTACAAGATTTTTGCTTGCATTTAGGAAGAGGCACTTGTTCGCGCTATGGATATGGATTAAGTGTCAAAACATTGATAGAATCATACATAAGCAAATGGCTTTCTCTCGGCTCAAGACTTCATTGATGACACCGTTTCAGGTAAATATGAATCTCAATAAACCGTTGTTGGCTCTATTCTGTCTGATCAACGGTCTTGTTCTGTTTAATGCACTGTTCCATTTTCACCGTGTCGGTTACGATACGTTGGATGGACATATGCCCTATATTGCAGCATTGGGGACATTACACCTGCCTGATCCGGAAACTAGTAGGTCCTTTTTCTCACCACCGTTACCATATGTCTTTCCGGCATTGATGTATTTCTTTTTGACTTCAATTTCCACGTTCACCGACCGGGATATGCTGTCTATAGATATAGCCACTAAAGCCGGACAGTTTCAAAATGTACTTTTCTCATTAGGTTTGACTTTTTACTTGCTAAAGATTTGTGATATCATATATCCAGGTAACACTGAGTTCAAGTTTGGTACGCTTGCATCTATCGGCATACTACCAGTCTACTATAAGAGTTTCGCGTTTGTTCGCGGTGAACCTTTAGTTGCATTTCTGACAGTGATAGTTATCTATCAAGTAAGCACGCTTCTCTACGCTCAGGAGGCCAGTAATTGTAAAAACCGATTCTGGTTATTGGGCCTGGTTCTGGGATTGTTGGCTTTGAGCCGTCAATGGGGCTTATTGTTGTTTCCATCTCTTGGCTTATGGGTTCTGCTGATACGTTCACGCTGGGGTAGTTATGCTCATTCACTGACACGTACCGTAATACACGGGCTCTGTCTGGCCTTATTTATTGGGGGGTGGTTTTATGCGTTTCTGGCATGGCATTATGGTAGTCCATTAGCATTCAACCGTACATCATCCCCAGTGTTTGCCCTCACAAATCAGCCTGTGACATTTTATGTTGGTATTGGATTGGATCAGCTTTTCAGTTCTCCGGTTTATCCAGCTTTTGCTAACCATTTGGTTCCGGTCTTGTTTTCCGAAACCTGGGGGGATTACTGGGCACATTTTGTCTATACCGGATCTCATACAATTTTTTCTTCTTCTTATGGTGTAAGCCTGGCTTATCTAGGGCGGGTCAACCTGGTTGCTCTGGTGCCCACCCTGATTTTGATGAGCGGCATGATGCTCGGTATCAGACATATTATGCAGTTGATTAGACAACCTGGTTGTCTGTCTGTTGTACTACCGACATCCCCACAGATGTTTGTCCTGCGTCAACATGCTTTTTTCTGTCTATTGGTGATCACTATTCTAATGTCTTTTGGGTTCTACATCTGGTTTCTGATAAACTATCCTAATTCGCGCGGTGATACCATCAAGGCTACGTATATACTCCATATTTTTCCGCTCCTCGCACTCCTCGCCGGTGAGTTTCTGCGACAACTCCATGCTCGTACTGTTATTGTTCATCGACTGACTATGGGTTTGGGATTACTAGTCTTCTTGCATAATCTGCCGGTTATGATTACCCGCTTCTTCACACCGCTTCCGTTCTTGCATGGCCTGTGATATGAAGAGAACTTATTTCTTCGCCAAACAACGGAAGTCTCACCGTTCGCTTATTTTCGGAACGAGTTCATAAAAAATCCCCACGAGCGGGTCAAAAACGGCCACTTGGGAAGCATCTCACCCCACATGGTGATGAAAATCACAGAAATGTTTTACACGTTACGAAACCGTGTACGTCAAAGTGGGGAGAGCGTTCCAAATTTTGTCGGTTTTTCAGGCTCAAGTGGGGTAAAAATTCCATTTAGTGCCCAAAAAATAAGCGAACAGTAAGGAAGTGCTATGGTCTGCACAAATATGGTAAGCCGCTGGTAAGCCGTCTATGCTACGCTAGAAAAGGGGATGGCATATGTTTGGCATCAATGGACTGCTCTACATTCCGCAGTATATCAGCCAGGCGGAGCACCATCGACTGCTGGAAACGGTTGACGTGCAGCCCTGGCGTACCGATCTGGCGCGGCGGACGCAGCACTACGGCTATGTGTATGACTACCGCGCTAGAAAGGTCGATCCCTCGGCGCATCTGGGGAATCTTCCGGTGTGGCTGCACCCCATCGCCACGCAACTCTGCACCGATGGCCTGATGCCCGCCGCTCCCGATCAGGCCATCGTCAATGAATATACATCCGGACAGGGAATCGCTGACCATATTGATTGTGTGCCCTGCTTTGACGATATGATCGTGAGTCTCTCGCTGGCTGCGCCGGTGGTGATGCAGCTGAAGCGCCAGGAAGAGCAGGTTGCCCTCCTGCTGGAGCCGTGCAGTCTGCTGCTGTTGCGTGGAGAGGCGCGCTACCGCTGGACGCATGGTATCCCCCGGCGCCGGCAGGACCGGGTTGTGGATGGGGTGCTCCACCGCCAACGGCGCGTTTCGATCACCTTTCGCAAGGTCATTCTTGCGTCATAGCTTTGGAAGAACAGAGAACAATGTATACCTGGTACATATCTGGCGAATAACCTGTTCGTTCTCAGAGACTGTCTGAAACGGGTTGGTCATGGGGCGACGGCCCCGGCGCGGGATTCCCGGCTTCCGCCGGGGTGTGGCCGGAACCGGCTGAAGCCGGGACTCCTGGGGCGCTATCCGGTGTCGCAGGGCACCCCGCATGCCGTGAGACCGACGCGAATCAGCTTTTCAGACAGTCTCTCAGTTCTCTGTTTTCAGTTCTCTGTTCTCTGTTCTTTGTTCTCTGTTCTTCTCAGGTTACGGTTTAGCAACAATAACAGTATAACAATCAAAAATCATTGACTCCGTTCATTTCACCATGCTAGGATAATCGCGCGTTACAGGATACAGTTGCAGCAGCAGCGGAGTGGAACATTGAAATCAGCATTCCAGGTAGGATTCTTTCTTGCGGTGATGATACTGGTGCTGGTGCCGCTCGAAACCGGGGCCCGCCGGCATCAGGCGTTCATGGAACATCCACGACAGTCGCTCTATCCTGGTGCCAATGACGATGACCTGCTGGGGGTGTATACATTTCTGGATGCGCAACCGGGTCCATTAAAACACTACCAGGAGAATGGGCAGAGCGCGGCGACGATTATCGAGAATAATAGCCTCTACTATGGGATCAGCCCGCGTTTGCACCTGGCGCTTCTGGAGACGGTCAGTAGCCTGTTGAGCGATGCGCATCCAACGGATGCGCTCCTCCAGCAGCCCTTTGGCCCCGGTGGTCCTACCGGCTTTGCCGCCCAGATCGAGTGGGCCAGCCGCGAGTTGCGCGCCGGGCTCGGTCCCTACGAAGACTCGCCCACAATCCGCTTTGAAGACGATGTTACCATCACCCTGACTCTGGAGCAGGCTCCGGAGGGTGTGGCAGTTCAGCGCTTCCTGGCAATCGGGCGTAGCTCGACCGAGTGGCGCGCCCTGGTCGAGCGGTTTGGACAGGTCTTTACCGACTATTTTCAGAATGAACTGCCCGATCTGGTTCCGCCGCCCACCGCCTTTACCGGATCGGGCTTTCTCCATCTGCCCTGGCCGGAAGGTACCCGCGTAGTTCACCTGGCCTACTTTGACCATGTCTATCCGACGGTCGATACCGGCGGTGATGACAACGACCGGGTGATTACCTACCTCGGCGAGAGCAGCGTGCAGTACAACACCCACGACGGGCACGACTACTACTTCCCCGATCAGCCGATTGGCACGCCGATCCGGGCAGCAGCGCCGGGTGTGGCCTATGCCCGTACCCATCGCGGCAATGGCGTGGTTATCCTGCATGCCGATGGCTACGAGACAGTCTACTGGCACCTGGATGAGTTTGCAACCCTCTTTGACGGGCATATCGACAGCAACCATGGGATCTGGGTGGATACCGGGGAGACCCTGGGCACTAGCGGCACGACTGGCTTTGTCTACGGCTCGCCTCACCTGCATTTCGAGGTACGCCGGCATGGGCGGCAGGTAGACCCCTACGGCTGGTATGGTCCGGGGCCCGATCCCTGCGCCGCGTATGCCGGGTGTGCCGCCGGCACCTGGCTCTGGCATAGCAGCCTGCGTGGCACCTATGACTTTACCCCGCCCGATGATCGCTCGGAGACGGAGCGTAAACTGGAAGAACTGGCAACTCCCGATCATACTGCGCCGATTGGCACCCTCAGCATTAATCCGCCCGATGACCTGCTCTTCCTGGCGCGCTTCGACGAGCATGTGCTTCAGGCGGTCGGCCATGGGTTCCCGACGTATGATGCACTGGTTGGCTTTGATGCCGGCCGGTTTGGACAGAGCGTGCTCCTCCCACCCGGTGCCGGGCTGACTTACCCGATCAGCAATAACCTGACGCTGGAGGCCGGCAGCATCAGTCTGTGGGCCCATCTGCCGGAGCACTACCCCCGGAACAGTATTGAGCGGCACTATCTCTTCGCGGCCAGTGCCACTCCCGATGATGCAGACGATATTTACCCCGGCACGCTGGCGCTACGACGTGATCTACTGGGCCCTGATAAAGCACCCCGCTGGAACTTCTGGACTACGCCCCAGGAAGGCGCGCACGAGCGGCATGATCTGACGGTGCCCGATACGCTGGAACCGGGCTGGCACCACTTTGCAATTACCTGGGATACCGAGCAGGGGCACAAAGCGCTCTATCTTGATGGAGAAGAGGTTGCCACCGTCCGTAATGTCATACTGCCGGTTGATGTCGGATCGGTGCTCCAGATTGGTCGCTTTACCCACGGTGGCAGCCAGAGCGGGATGTGGCTGGATGAATTGGCGATCTTTGAGCGGGAACTTACCGAAGATGAGATTGCGGAACTGGCCCGCAGCGAGACGCCACTACCCGCCAGTGCCGATGAGTTGGCTGAAGCGCTTGTTCAGGTGGATACGAATGCGATTGATAATACGGGTGGAATCGTGGCGCTGCAACTGGGACTGGATGGCAAGTGGGAAGATCCTCAGCCCTACTACGATAATTTCCGCTGGCGCATTCCGCCGGTTGAGGGTGCGCATGTCCTGGGGGTACGCTACTTTGACCGCGCGAGTAACAGCACGCAACTGACCCAGACCTTTACCCTGAACCTGCCACCCCAGGGCAGTGTGCGAATGACCGCCGATACCGGCATGACGGCGACGCTGGTAATCTCAGCTACCGATGCCCAGGAGCCGATCAGCATGCAGATCAGCGCCGACCCGGATTTTGACGATGCCAGGTGGCAAACACTGCGCACGCAGTTGGAGTGGGAATGGCCGGACGGAAACGACAGCAGCGCGCGCGATACGCGCCGCACCAGTGCTACTCCCGATGCACAGATACTCTACGTGCGCTTCCGCGATGATGCAGGCCAGATCTCGGCACCACTTGAGGTAACGTTCCTGCAAGAGAAGGTGTACCTGCCGCTGATTGTGCGCGGTGAGTGACCGAACTTACACAATTGGCACGCAAACCAGGCGCTTCACCTGACGAAAGACCGGTTTCATTTGCTTCCAGAGAATTACATCACTATCACTCTTGTGAGTGATACGAGTTACACGGTGGGTCTTCAAATCGGACGTTTGACCAGATAGAAGCAGGCTTCGCCTGCGGCAGCATGGTACTTTTTATGTTTTTCACAAGAAATTTGCACAAGGTACGAATTTCTTGTGAAAAACACAGATGGTCTGTTCCACCCTGCCGGAGGCGAAGTACATACCGTGGAGTACCTTGTAACTCGTATGAGTGAGGAATATTTGGTAAAGCAGCATGGCTTTAAGAGTCAATCAGGGCGTGACGGTGGCTGCCGTCACGCCCTGTATATTTACCAGACATGCCGGGGCAGTCACATAACGATGCTACTCCCAACGCGGCCTGGAATACTTTAAAGACTACCTGGTCAAAATCAGTCGAGATACCCATGCAGGCGCTGTCCCACGCTGGGGTGCCGTAACCGGCGCATGGCTTCGGCCTCGATCTGGCGGGTGCGCTCGCGGGTAATACCAAAGGCCACCCCGACTTCTTCCAGCGTGCGGCGCTTGCCGTCCATCAGGCCATAGCGCAGCAGCAGGATCTTGCGCTCCCGCTCCGGCAATTCGTTCAACGCCTGGGATAACTCCTGCTGGAGCATGTTCTGTGCTGCGACCTCCATCGGCGTTTCGAGATTCTCATCGGCCAGCATTTCTTCGATGCGGCCCTCTTTGTCGTTGTTGAGCGGCTGCTCGATGGAAATTGGCTGCGTTGAGGCGCGCAGTAACCGCTTCACCTTGCGCAGGCTCATGTTCATGGTGCCGGCGATCTCTTCCGCCGTCGGCTCGCGCTCCAGGGTCTGCTCAAGTTGGTAAATCGCGCGGCGCAGGTGAGAAATCGACTCGCTCAGATGCACCGGCAGCCGGATCAGGCGGCTCTGTTCGGCAATGGCGCGGGTTACGGCCTGGCGAATCCACCAGGTGGCATAGGTCGAGAAGCGATTGCCCCGCTTGTAGTCAAACTTCTCTACCGCCCGCATCAGGCCGATATTGCCCTCCTGTACCAGATCCATAAACGGCATGGCGCTGTTGATATACTTCTTGGCAACACTGACAACCAGGCGCAGGTTGGCCTGAATAATCTGGCGGCGCGCGTCATCGGCATGGATAATATCCTGTTCCAGGGCAACGCGTTCCTGCCAGGAAGCGTACGCTTCGTTATCCAGCAGCGTGCGCGCCTCCTTGCCCCGTTCAATCTGCTTCGCCAGCGTTACTTCTTCTTCGGCGGTCAGCAGGCGTACCTGGCCGATCTCCTGGAGATAGAGTTGCACCGAGTCATGCAGCGGCCCGGCAACATCGACCTCCTCGGCATCGGTGGCCTCTTCTGCTTCGGCTTCGATGTCTTCCGACGATGGTTCCTCCTCCCATCTGTCCGGCTCCTCGGGGTCTCTGAACTGGTTCTTGGACTGCGACGCTCTGGCCACGTTTACCTTTTGGAAGACATTCACGATAGTTTTCTCCCGGATAGCCCCAATCTGGAAGCTAACCTATGGTGTTGGTAGCGGCTTGCGCCGGTTCCCACACTGATACTGATACTCGAAGGTTGTTGTAGAATGACACCGTCTCACGTGTATATTACGTAAACATGCGCGATCCGGATGTATCAATTCACAGGCTTTGCAAAGAATTTGCACACATCTACCGGATAGTAGGGCGTATCGCAGTTGCCAATCTGAGCCGCTATTGCGTCTATCGTAGCGACTATGGCGCGCTGTTTCTATACTGGTTCACTGCGGTTTAGCCCTGGATTTCGTGCAAAAATGTGCAAATATACCTGCAAATTCTGCTCACATCGTCTCGCAAGACCGCGATAGCGTTACGCTGCCGCTTCCCATGCCTGAGCGTCTACAACCTGCCCGGTCTTGCCGCGTGGCGGTTGCGCGGCCAGGGCGACTGCGGCGGCGGCGATACTATCGGTAGGCAACAGGCTCTTTGTCGCCTCGGGCACGGTCTCGCGCACCATACGGGTGTTGGCAAACCCACCGGGATGCAGCAGATTGACATTGATACCGTAACGGCGCACCTCCTTTGCGAGTACGCGCGTCAGCCCTTCGACGCCGTATTTGGCGGAACAGTAGGCAGCAAAACCCGGCACGGCAATGCGTTCAAGGGGCGCACCTATGTTGATAATATTACCGTATTGCTGCTCAATAAGATATGGCAAAAACCGTTGCGTTACCAAATACATACCTTTTAGTAACGTAGCGAAGACCGTATCCCACATCTGTTCGCTCGTCTCCTGGAACGGCATTCGTAGCCCGATGCCCGCGCTGTTTACCAGGATGTGTGGAACGCCAAATGTCGTGTGGGTCTGCGTAACCAGATGCTCAACCTGATCCGCCTTACGGATGTCAACCTGCACCGGCAGGGCGCGCTGCCCCAGTTCTTCAACCAGCCATGCAGTCTCGGCTATCTCATCGGCGCTGCGGGCGGCGGCCACAACGGTGGCCCCTTCGCGGGCATAGGCGATGGCAATCGCCCGACCCAACCCCCGGCCGGCGCCGGTAATAACGGCGATCTTTCCTGACAATCGCATTGTGCTGCTCTTTCCAGGGTACTCGTGGAATGATTCGACAAGCACCGGCTATACGGGAACCGCCAGGGCAGTTACGCGCTCAAGAGTACGGTTTTTCCGTAGGGACGCGCTTGTGTGCGTCCGCTAAAGACAACGGCACCCGGCGGCATACATGTGACAAAAGCTGTGCAAGTTGTCGGATAACTGTCAGGATGCTTGTTTAGACGTTGACAACGCACAAAAGGGTGCAGTTCGTGTTGAACGCTCTCCATGCCTCTGCACAAGGTATGCACAGCCTTTGCTCTATTTTAGCACAGTTTTCGCCCGGATTCTGCACACACTTTGACCAATCTGGTCATCATTTTGATGTCGTCGGGGAATATTTTAAAAGATCGGGTATAATACAGCACGCCCGCGTGCCCAATCATATCCACTATCAGGACACATCCGCAACCGGGCGAGCTACGTAGTGTATACAGAGCGACATCGCTCTGCTGTATCGAGGTCTGGCGTTTGATTAAGATACGCGAGCGCATAACCGATCTGTCGGCGCTTGATGACGAGGCTTTGATGCTTCAGGTAGCCTCCGGGAATAGCCGTGCCCTGGAACTGCTGTATGATCGCTACTCACGCGTGGTGTACGGTCTGTCGTTGCGCATGTTGGCCAATGCTGAACTGGCGGAAGATGTTGTTCAGGAAGCGTTCTGGCGGGTCTGGCGACGCAGTTCTACCTTTCGGGCGGGGCAGGGGCAGTTTACCGCCTGGCTCTTTGGGATTGCGCACAACCTGTGCATTGATGAACTCCGCCGCCAACGCTCACGGCCAACGCCGGTGTATGACAACAGTGAGAACCCGATACTGCTTACAACGCCGGACGATGATCAGGATGTTGACGCATTGACCTGGCAGGCCGAACAGCGCCGCCTGATTGTTGCTGCGCTGCATGAGTTGCCGCCGGATCAGCGCGCGGCGATTGAACTGGCATATTTTAAGGGGCTATCACAGCGCGAGGTCGCGGAACATCTGGGTGATCCACTGGGTACGGTGAAAACGCGGATTCGCCTGGGGCTACAAAAACTTCGGCAGTTTCTGCATACGCATGGAATCGGTCAGGACGACCGCTAGAGACTGTAGCAGCAATGACAACTCGAGATGACCAGCATACCCATGATCTGCTTGCTGCTTATGCTCTGGGCGTGCTTGACGCCGATGAGGTAGCGCACGTCGAAGCATATCTTGCAGAGACAGAGGGAAGTCAGGCAGAACTGGCGGCGCTCCGCGCTGTGGTGGCGCGGTTGCCCTATGCCGCCGAGCCGGTTGAGCCACCCGCCCGGGTGCGTCGGCAACTGTTTGCGCGTATTGCTGCCGGCCGCGCTGATGAACTGGAACTTCAACCGGAGTTGCCGGCTGAAACAGAGGATGAAGTGCCGGATGAACCACGCGCATCGCGGTCACGCCCGTCCAGGATGGCCGACGCGCGCCGCTTTCTGCTGCCGCTGGTAGCCGCAGCCATGCTGCTCCTCTTCATCGGCATGGGTACGCTGCTCTATATCCAGCAGACGCGCATGCTGGCTCTGGCGCAGTCCAATCAAGAATTGGCAATCAGTGTCGTGGAGATGCGGCAGGTGTTGGCAGAAACCGAGGCAACCCAGGCCGCGCTCGCGGCTGATCTGACGCTGGCCCGGCAAGATCTGGATCAACTGACGACCCTGTTCTCCACCGAGCAGCAGGTCTTTACTTTTGTGACCGCCCCCGGGGTTGCCACGCGCCGGCTTCTGCCTGCCGATGTGTTGACCGATGCTGACGGTGCAATGTATATGCGTCCGGGACAGCGGCAGGCTGTAGTGCTCTTTCGGGGGCTGACCCCGCTGGAACCGGGGCAGGTCTACCAGTTCTGGCTGGCCGATGGCGAGATTCAGGTGGCCGCCGGGACGGTTACGGTTGACCCCGATGGCCTGGCCCGTCTCTTGGTAGAAGCGCCCGACGCGGTGAATCTCTTCAACGAGGTGATGCTGACGGTTGAGTCTAACCCGGACAGCCGCGAACCAACCGGCGAGGTGGTGCTGGAGGGATCATTGTAGCGGTTTACCCGCGCGCCAGGTTTGAGTGCGCGTCTGGCGCATGGGTTTTTCATGTGCAAGTTTCATGTTGAGTTGTCCTGTCCCCGTTACCCCGTACCCTAATATATGCCCTAAAACGGCTCCACCGGCGGATCGCGCAGTGCCATTGCGTCAATCCAGACAACAATCGTCATCCAGCAGACATACCCGGCCATTGTCAGCGAAACCAGTCGGGCACTGCGCCCATACCGCCAGAGCAGCGAGAACGCAATTGCCGAGGTTACGCAGATGGCCCAGGTTGCAAAGAGCAGCCAGCGCGTTGTAATCGATGAGAGCGTAATCAGCGGCAGTACAGCCTGGGAAGCGGCCACAAGAAAAGTCAGCCAGACCAGTGGCGGTAAGAGCGAGCGCCGCAACCGCGAATGGCTCAACAGCAGCAGCGCCCCCAGAAATGCCAGTAGCACCGGAAAAAAGCCAAAGTGCGTAATCATCCCATCGTACCAGAGCGAGCGCAGCGTAACCGTACGCGGGATTGGATCGCGCCCGGTGATATCATTCAGGCCTCCCGTGACCATGCCATACATCTGCTCCAGGAAGAGCCCGGTGAACCGACCATAGTAAAACAACCCGGCGAACAGCCCCGCCGTAACCCCGGCCAGCAGGATCCGGCGTGTGCCGCGTCGTTCTGCCGGTGCCTGATAGCGCCACCAGAGCAGCGGAATAACCAGTAATCCTAACAGCACCGTGTTGATAAACTGCCCAATATGCCCCAGGAATGCCTGTGCAAACAGAAAGACCAGCAGGCTCCAGATGCGCCAGTCGCTATAATCCGGCCAGCGGATCACCAGCACTGTCATTAACAGGGTCGAAAACCAGAGCGCGGCGACCTGCGTTTCAAAGGCAAACCAGGTTGTCATAAACCCGGCCGGGGTCAGCGCATAGGTCGCCGCCGCCAGCAGTCCGATTTGAGGACTGCGCGCCGCCCGCGTCATCAAGACATAGAGCAGAACCGGCATCGTTGCCTCGAACAGCCCTGCCGTCAGTTCAAACAGAAAGTGAATATTCAATCCGGTCAGCGTTAACGGTGCGATCATCACATACAGGCCATTGGGAAAAGGAAACGGCAGGCCGCGATGCTGCGCCTCGATATAAAAGCGCCCGTGCCCGGTCAGGATGTAGCGGTTGACATGCAACTGCAAATCACCCGGCATCGATTCGGGATAGAGCCGCCCGGCATACTTGAGCGCAAACGTCAGCACCATGAGCAGCAGCAGCCAGGGTAGCAGCGACTGCGGCGCAGGCACGCGCAGGCGGCGCAACAGCGGTGGAACCAGCCAGACGCACAGCACCGCAAAGATGATGCTAATCAGCCCGGTCTGGAACACCCAGAGATTGCCAAACGCCAGCCGGGGAGCCTCGAACAGCGTGAGTAGCGGCACAATCAGCGTGAGCGGCAGCAGCAGCAGCAGCGCCAGACGCGGCGTAAAACCCACCACTCGCAGTACCAGCCAGTAGAGCAGCAGACTAATCGGCCAGATGAGCACCAGGCGGGGCGCGGGCAACACCGGGCCGCTCGTTCGCGCCTCGGTGATGGTCAGAAAGCGGCCTATCGAGACGCCCAGTTCCGCCCGCCGATCATTGTCGGCCTGCCAGGGCGTGGTTGCCAGCCGGATATGCAGCGTGCCGTTGTCGAGTGCGGAAGCCGGCACATAGAACTGATAGTGCGCCGCAGGTTGACGTAACATAATTGGTATTACGGGACGATCGCCGATTTGTAGCTCAACCAGCGTTGGTGGCGCATCCGGTTGCCAGTGGATCCGGTGGGAAACTATCGGCAGATCCACCAGCAGATCCCGCTGCCCGATGCCGGGCACCTCGATCCGTGACTCGGCCCGGGTCCAGCGAAAGCTCGCGTCTGTGTAGGAGTTTTCGGGAGTGTTAAAGTTCTGCAAAAATGGTAGATCGCTACCGGGACCGCGCCCCTGGCCGACTAGAATGGTATAACGGAAGGGCATCTGCACGACCAGCAACATCAGCAGGCAGCAGGCAGCTACCAGGAGTGCCGGTCGCCAGTCGAACAGGCTCTGCAAGGATACGCTTAGATTCCGGATAGTGGTTTTATCGCTCTCCAGCCGGGGATAGGGTGGCGTCACCCGCTGCTGGTCAGACGGTGATAGCTGTTGCTCTCTGGACATGCATTACCCAATAGACTATAGGCGTGTGAACGGCTGCCATTATAGCATCTTATGGTGATGTGGCGGTTATGATGATGTGTGTCAGTATGACAGGAGTTACGCGGTCACTGATCCGGAAGATCGTTCCGACTCCGGCAGGGTGGAAGCAACCATCCTTGTTCACACCCATGGTTGCACAACGTGCAACCATGGGTGTGAACAAGAAAAACAGGATCATGCTGCCGCAGGCGAATCGGGCGTCCATCGGGTCAAACGCCCGGTTTGTATGCCCACTGCGTACGTCCTGTCAGTAGGACTGGCGTGCTCCAAAGATCAAGTGAGCAATCGGAGTGGGGACAAATGCTCAACAACTGCTTTGCAAAAGCTTGACAAAACAAAAAAATGAAAGGATAATGAGTGGGGCATTCGTCACGAGTTGTGTCTGTCGCTCCTGTCTTGGAACCGGAGGATGAAGAATTATTGCACCCTGGTGCCTGGAAATTGTGTTTATGTCGCTCACTGTTACGTTCTGCGCGCTCTGTACAGCCCAGTATTATCCACTGATGCAAACGCTTCATAACCTCCAGTGTGAGTACCCCGATGAGTTGTTTATTGTTGAGTTGAATTGCATGGCTGCGTGTGAAGATGTTCCGGCCATGCTGATCGAAAGCGAGTATCTGCCGCGCATTACCCCCGAAACCCTGTATGAACGGGTAAGAGCGCAGCTTCCCGCATATCAGAACAATTAACTCACGACGTGCGGTGCATGCCCAAACCGGAGCTTCTTTCATCGGATGAAACGCCCGGTTTGCATGTCAACCGCATAACTCGACTCACATTGAAGTAATGTTACGGCTTATCGGCGGTATAGACCGTTCCATCGGCCACCGATTGTCCGGGGGCTGTGTGGATCAACTGGTAGGCTACCGGCAGGTAAGCCGAAGTGCGCTGAATGTACGCTGTCGCGGTTGCATTGGCGCGTACCTGTTGTGGCTGGACGATGCCCTGGTTATGCCACGCTGCCAGGGTACGCCAACTGACCGGGATATTCTCGAACCGGGCACGATACATACCACGTTCCAGATTGGCCGCCAGATACTCAATCGCCAGATCATCCCGGCTAATCTCGCGGGTAATTGCCGCAAACAACTCTTCCTGGGAGGTATAGTTCTCCGGTACGATGCTGCTTCCGGCTACCTGGAGCGGGATTGTAATAACGTGGGTCGGCGCGGGAACCGGCACCTGTTGCTGCAAAATCTCCTGGGCTACCGAAGGACGCAAGTTGCTGGGCCAGACGCTAAAATTACTGCCCAGACCGCTGCTGTTGACACTGACCTGCGCATGTTCATAGAATGGCGTCAGCACGCGCAGCACCTCGACCTCATCTTCCAGCCAACCGTTATGCTCGTTGTACATCAGCAGGGCAATCACCTCGGCGAACTGTGTATCACTCATGCCGGAGAGATCGGGACGATTGTGCCGTGCTGCCGCTGCCAGAATCGTTGGGCGTAGTGCTTCCATCCGCGCCGCCAGGTCCGGGCGCACATACGGCTCGATCAACAGTTCGGGCGCGGCGAAGGGATGGCTACGGCATCCCGAACGCGCCGGTATATCGGTGTGGCTAGACTGCGACAGTGCAGGTTGCGGCAGATAAGTGGTTACGCCGGTGGGATGTAGTCTGGAATAGTTAACGGTACGGACAGACCCATAGAGTACAAGTAGCAGGAGTGTGAGGATCAATAGCCGACATGGGCCAACTCGATGATAAATACTCATAGACTACAGTGGTTGCTCCATCAATATTTTTCTTCAAAGACAGGGGCGTGCGATCTTCCATGAGCGGGTGGGTTGCGCCTCCGGCAGGGCGAAAAGCCCAAAAACGTATCATGCTGCCGCAGGCGATGTCTGCTGTGCGTCTAATCAACTGTCCGGTTGGAACGCGCACTGCGTAACAGGACTTACGTAGTGCGTGTTCAAATGGGCTGTTTGTTTCCGATAATGGCGGATTTCGCCTGTGGCCGCGGGGTGCGTTTTTAGCTTGTTCAGGATAATGTGGCACAACGTGCCACATTTCCCGAACAAGCATGTCTCATCCCACCCTGCGGGAGGCGCATCGGGCTGTTTGTCCAGGCAGACGCCTGGTTTGGAACCGACCGCGTAACTTGTGTGCGGAACTCCTGTAACGAACACGCGTTACGCGGTTCCTGACGTGGCAGCGCATGTTGCCTCCGGCAGGGCGGAAGACTTCATTCTTTTTCACAAGAAATGTGCATCTTGTGCGAATTTCTTGTGAAAAAGATACGAAAGTACCAGGCTGCCGTCGGCGAAGACCGCCTTCAAGGAGGGCGATATCTGATTTGCACGCCTGCCGCGTAACGCGTGTAACTAAGATGAAGACGCATAATAGCAGACGTCGGTTCCACTGGCGAACCGCTGCCGGCAGATGTTGTACGACTATGTGTAGTGATGTTGATACCACAGATGTATTGCACCGTATTGTAGAGGTATCACTATAGATATGCAAAACTGGGAGTGAAACGCTTGACACCTTCTCCTGACCACACGTATAATTGCGGGTAACATCTAAGAAGTGGTGCCCCGCAATGAATAATGACGATTTTGAACAACTGGTTGTCGATGCCCTGGAGAGTCTGCCGCCCGAATTTGTGCGCTACCTGGAGAATGTCGAAGTCATCGTCGAGCGCCGTCCTACCGGCGAACATCGCCGCCGGGTGGGGCTGAAACCCTGGCAGTCGCTCTATGGGCTCTACGAAGGTGTCCCGCTGACGCGGCGCAATCACTTTGGTGTCCATGTGCCCGATACAATTATTCTGTTCCAGGAGCCGCTGGAGCGCGACTTTCCAACCGCCTCGGCGCTACGGAAGCAGGTACAGCGTACCGTGTTGCACGAAATAGCGCACCTCTTTGGCATTAGTGACGCACGCTTACGTGAACTGGGAGCCTATTAATACTATGAACTATCGTGCAGTGTTGCATGCACGGAATCTCTTCTTCTTTCTGCTCTATCTCACAGCGCTGGCCCTGGCTGCCGTGCTGGTGTACGAGACATTGCTGCTGACCCGGCAGGTGCCGTCGCCGTTTAGTAGTGGTGGTGCAGTTATGGCCGATCCAACCAGTACCGCGCCTGCCCTGATGGGAAGCACCGCCGTGTCCGCCAATCCACCCACGCCGGTACCCACTGTGCCGCTGCTGGAGTTGAGCCTGCCGGCAGAGCAGCAGTTTGGCTACCATCCCAAAACCGGGCGGTATATTGCGGCCTGGCTGCCGCCATCGTTCAGCGGTGGCGCGCGCGAGTCGTTTGAGGCTAATAAGGATATTCTCGATGAGATTAGCCCGTTCTGGTACTCAACCGATGGTAGCGGCAAGCTCTATGGGACGCGTGACGACGAGTTGGTACGCATTGCCCACGAGAATAATGTGCTCGTGATCCCGACGATCCATAATGTTGGCGATTATGAAGCCGTTATCGACATGCTGTCCGACCCGCAGCGCCGGACGAACCATATTCAGCATATTATGGATGAAGTGCTGGCCCGCAACTATGATGGTATTGATATCGATTATGAGTCGCTTGATCCGGGATTGCGTGAAGAGTTCTCGGCCTTTATTATCGACCTGGCCGATGCGCTCCACTCGCACAACAAAATGCTGACGGTTGCGGTGCATGCCAAGGATAGCGACTATGGCGGCCTGGGCGGCTACCAGGATTGGGTAGTGATGGGCAAGTATGTGGATCGCCTGCGCATTATGACCTATGATTACCACTGGCGCGGTAGCGGTCCTGGTCCGGTTGCGCCACTCTACTGGATCCAGTCGGTTGCGGAATATGCCCAGACGGTGGTTGACCCTTCCAAGATTGTTATTGGCGTGCCGTTTTATGGCTATGACTGGCCCGAATCAGGGGGGCCGGCCCGCGCGTTGCCCTGGGGCGATATCGAAGATCTGATCGCCGAGCAGGGTTTGACCGTCGATCTGCGGCAGCGTGATGATCGGGGGCTGATCCAGGAGAGCCGCCTGTTCTATGAAACCGAGGCGGGAAGACGTGAGGTCTGGTTTATGACGGATCAGAGCCTCGCCTCAAAGCTTGACCTGGTACAGGAGATGGATCTGGCAGGGATTGCCATCTGGCAACTGGGCTATGAGAAGCCGGAATATTGGGACGTTATTCGCAGCCAGTTAGTGGAAGACCCGGTGCAGATCCAGCGGGAAATAAACCAGTGGTTGCCGGAGCATTAAACGTATGCATAAAGCATTTAGCAGTCGCCCGGCCGAGGGAGGAACGCCGTTGACGGTACCGCCCGGCCGGCAAGATGGTTCCAATGGTGCGCCGGAGGCCGGTGTCCGAGCCAATACCGTTGAGGCGAATCGGCTCTACCAGCGCGGGGTTGCCGCCGCGCGGGGTGGGCAGCGCCGCATTGCCGCCGGGTTCCTGACACGCTCGGTGCAACTGGACCCGCGCAATGAGCGGGCCTGGCTCTGGTTGAGCGGTGTGCTGGATGATCCGCACCAGATTGCCTTCTGCCTGCGCGCTGTGCTCAAGCTTAATCCCGCCAATGAGCGGGCGCAGAAGGGGTTGCGCTGGCTGGAGGAACGGCAACTGCTGCAGGGCCAACCCAGGCCCTCGCCTGTCTTGAATGTGCAGCTTGATGAGCCGTTGCCGCAGCGGGAAGCCCGTGAACACACTGAGTCCTGGTGGGTCAACTGGCGGCGCACCCGGCGCGATATGCGGCGGGTACAGTTGCTCTTCTGGAGTGTGCCGCTGATCCTGTTGAGCCTGGCCCTGGTGCTGCACCAGTCTTTTGGCACGGCAGTGGAACAGAGCAATAACCCACCGCCGGTGCCTGCCGAAATTTCGTCGGCAGTCATGCCCGAAGTCAGCGTAGAGAATAGCGTGGTACCGATTCTGGAGTCGGAGATGGCGTCGGTGCGCCAGGGGAAGTTGATCAGCTACTTCGAAGTGATGGATGCCATGCGGCAGCAATTGCGCAATGCCGTGGATAGCTACCGCAATGCGACCTCCCGGCCCGGCGGAACCTCGGTTGGGCATGCCTCCGCTGCGCAGCGTCTGCGCGATCAGGTGGAGCAGATCCATACCAGCATGAAAGCCGTGACGCCCCCGGCGGAGGTGGAACAGGCCCATGCGTCCTATCTGCGCGGGTTAGAGGTGGAAATGGACTCGCTCAACGAGTTGCTCGAGTTTTATAGTAGCTATGAGGTTGAGCGCGCAAATCGGGCGGCCCTCGGGTTCCAGGAGGCGAGCGGGTATATCAACCGTGCCCGCGCTGAGTTTGACCGCTATGCGCAACAGAGCGGTCTGCTCAACACGGTTCCCGCGCATATGCCCCGTTAGTACGAAACGCTGAGGGGATAGACAGGCATCTCGGCAAAAACCACCTGATCGCGCCCCCCGGCTTTGGCCCGGTAGAGGGCGCTGTCCGCGGCCTTCAGCACCTCATCACCGGTTGCGCCATGGATGGGGAAGACGGCAACCCCCAGCGACACGGTGACGCTGCCGAGCATCTGTCCGGCATGCGGTACCTGCATCTGCTTCATGCTTGTGCGTACCTGTTCGGCGCGGCGGTGCGTATCTTCCAGTGATGCCCCCGGTAGAATCAGGACAAACTCTTCTCCTCCATACCGACAGACAATGTCTTCGCTGCGTGTCTCAAACTGGAGAAACTCTGCCACACTGCGCAAGAGTGTATCACCGCCATCATGCCCGTAGGTGTCATTAAACTGTTTAAAGCGGTCGATATCGAGCATCACCACGCCAACCGGGTGTTCGGCTCGCTCGGCCCGGCGCAGTTCGCGCTCCAGCGTCTCGTCCAGGTAGCGTCGGTTGAACAGCCCGGTCAACGGATCGCGGATCGACTGCTGGCGTAGCGTGACCCGCAGACGCACATTTGACAGGGCCAGCGCGACCTGTTTCGCCAGCGCTACGGCCAGATGTTGTTTGGCTTCGCTGGTGCGCCGGTTAAGCCCGGCTTCACGCCCGGCAACTGGTGGCGCAATCTGGAGATGCAGCACGCCCAGCGTTTCGCCCTGGGCCGTCAGGGGCACACAGATGGAAGACCGACCGACCATTGCATGCACATGCGCACACCTGATATCCGTGAGCGGATCACCCACCACATGCACCCGTCCCAGGCGGAGCGCCCAGCACTCCTCGGTGGTAAACTCGCGCGTATCCATTGGCAACTCACCCCACACTACAACCGGCTCAATTGAGCGCTGGTTTGTTCGGCGCACCCCCAGCATGCCCGAGTCGCCCGGAAACAACCGCCGCGCAAAGCGGACAATCACCCCGTAGGCCTCCTCAACCGAGGTGCAGATCTGCAGTACTTCGCTCAGTTCGCTGAGAATCGTGATTTCGTGGGTGCGCTGCTCCAACTCCGCTACCCAGGTCGTCAGGCTGGCGTTGGTGTGCCGTAGTTCCGCCTCAACGCGCTTCATTTCCGTAATATCGCGCGCAATGGCCGTTATGCTCGTCATCTCGCCCTCCGCGTTATAGTGCGGATTGATAGTCCAGAGCATGGAGTAGATGTCCCCGGTCTGACTGAGCAGTCGATTCTCGAAGGTCACGCTGGTGACGCCATTCTGGATCCAGGTCATAAAGGCCATCTTGGTGCGCACGCGATCATCGGGATGGACGAAATCGAATGCCGACCGGCCCAGGCATTCCTCCGGTGGTAGACCGTAGAAGCGTTCGGTGTTGTGATTAACATAGATAAAATACCCGTCGGCATTTATCTGGATAATCAGGTCATCGGTGCCTTCAACCACGGCGCGGTAGCACTCCTCTTTCATCCGCAACGCTTCTTCGACCCGGACCTGCTCGGTAATATCCCGGTTACTGGCACGCTGCCCCAGTCGCCGGCCCTCCCGGTCATACACCGGCTGGCAGGCATGCCCAATCCAGCGTTCTTCACCATCGCGGGTTGTAATGCGAAATCGGCTGGAAAAGGCTCCGGTACACTGCTGCTCGTCGTGCAGATGTTCCGCCACCCGTTGCCGGTCATCCGAATGGATAATCCTTGCCAGCCAACCCGGATCGGCCTGAAATACCTCCGGCGCGTAGCCGGTAATGCGTTCACAGGACGGTGAGACATACAGATAGCGCCCATCTAACCCAACCCAGTATTCCCAATCGTAGGTAAAATCGGCAATCATGCGAAAGCGCGCTTCACTCACACGTAACTCCTGTTCCATATGCTTCAGATGGCTGATATCCGAGAGCACACAGACAATTCCGGACTGGTCGGCGGGCTGATCCGGCAGCAACACCCCGGAGAAGACCACCGGCAGTACTGCGCCCTCCCGCGTGCGGCAGACCTGTTCAACCTCGCTGATAGAACCATTATGCATGATGCTTGGGAGTATATCGCAATGAAACTGTGATGGGCTATTCGCAAAGAGCAGCGTTACTTCCTGCCCAATCAGGTCAGCCTCACGGTAGCCGGTTTGTTGACATAACGCCGGGTTGACCTGCCGAATGGTCCCCTGGGTTGTGATTAATGCAACGCCCTCAGTTATTGACCAGAGCATATCGTGGGTTGCCGGCTCCGGCACGGGCGCAAAAATCCGGCTACGGATGGTAGTATAGAACAGTATACTTCCACCGCTAACGGCTGCCAACGCCGAAATCCCCATAACTGGAAGTCGTGTGCCGGCCAGGAGCAGCAGAAAGAGAAGCGCCTCGATCATGGCCGGGACAACCAACCCGGCCAGCAGTACCTGTCGCCGGCGCCGGGTGCGGAGATCGGCTAACCTGAATGGAGCCGTGATGAACCGTACCGTCCAGATCAGCGTCAGCAGCAGCAGCCAGACCAGGCCAATGCTACCGAACCGAAACAGTCCGGACGGGGCAAAAGTCCAGATGTTCCAGGTGCTCCGTACCGGCATGCCGAGCAGGCTCACAAAGGGGTGGAGTAGCGCCAGGAGCAGCGCTGAGCCATACACCACCGCCAGGATCGGATAGGTAAAGCGCATGTGCAGATTAGCCCACTGCCATGCCAGATGAAATCCGACGGCCGTTGTGGGAAAGAGCAGTAGCAACCAGCCACTCCAGAAGGCTGCGGCTTCAATCGTCTGCGCGGCCTGAAACTGGAACACGACAAAGAAAACCAGTCCCATGCCCAGACAGTACGCTGCCACCAGATAGGTGCGCTGTTGGGGCACAGCCTGATCATAGATAAGGTTCGCCAGCGACAGATAGAGAGCGGCAGCCACCAGCGGTATGACTGTAAGTAGATTCATGACCGTTCTTCATTGAACAGAACCCGGCCCCTGGAAGCAACAGTCTGTCGGTTGTCAGAGGCACATAAAGGGGCAACGCACGCGTCGCCCCCTTTCTTCCAAACAACCACAGTCTGCCGGGAAGGACATCAGTGACCTTCCCGCGTGGTAAGATATACGTTTCATTCTCACGCGTTACGCGGTGGGTCTGTAACCTGGGCGTTTGCGTACGGTCGTGGCCGGATTCGCCTGCGGCAGCGTGATACGTTTTTCTTTTGTGTAAAAAATCACACAAAGTGTAACTTTTTTGCACAAAAAGATAGAATCTTCTGCCCTGCCGGAGGCGACATGCGCTACCACGTCAGGAACTGCGTAACTCGTGTCATTCTAAGTTTACAGTATACCATGTGGTATGTCTATCCGTAGAGTCCCTGATTTTGTGTTCGGGGAATCCTGTATCCATAGCTCATACCGGCAAGTTGGGGGGCATCGGTGAGCTATTTGCGCCGCAATTCGTTGCGTACTATCATTAGCAGACCGAAGCACACTGCCCGGATGGTCGTTCTGCCATAGCGTGGCCCTTGCCTGCGCCGGAGTGGACATACCGACGGGCGGCGTACGAAACAGCGTTTCCACCAGCGTGATCTCATCACCGGGAATCACGCACAAAGGTCAGCCAGAGGAGCAAACTATGCCATGGAACAACCGGAGTAAGATCGTCACCGAGGGCGTTCAGCGGACGCCTAATCGGGCAATGCTACGCGCGGTCGGGTTTAGCGACGAGGACTTTAGCAAACCGATTGTGGGGATTGCCAATGGCTTCAGCACCATCACCCCCTGTAATGCAGGGCTGAACGACCTGTCCCTCCGTGCGGAGGCGGCGATGCGCACAGCGGGGGCGATGCCGCAACTCTTTGGCACAATTACCATCAGTGACGGCATCTCGATGGGCACCGAGGGGATGAAATACTCGCTTGTGTCCCGCGAGGTCATCGCCGATGCGATTGAGACGGTCTGCAATGGACAGAGTATGGATGGGGTGCTGGCCGTCGGCGGGTGTGACAAGAATATGCCGGGGGCAATGATTGCGATTGCACGCCTGAATATTCCGGCCATCTTTGTCTATGGCGGGACGATTAAGCCCGGGCACTACAAAGACCGTGACCTGACGATTGTGAGCGCATTTGAGGCGGTTGGGCAATACAGCGCCAAAAAGATCGCCGAGGACGAACTGCTGGAAGTTGAGCGGCGTGCCTGCCCGGGTGCCGGCTCATGCGGGGGGATGTTTACCGCCAACACGATGTCGTCGGCAATCGAGGCGCTGGGTATGAGCCTGCGGGCCTCATCAACGATGGCGGCGGAAGATCCGGAGAAGGCCCACAGTGCTGCGCGCTCCGGGGAGGTGCTGGTGGAGGCCATTCAGCAGCAGCGGCTGCCCCGCACGATTATGACCCGCAAAGCATTTGAGAATGCCATTACTGTGGTGATGGCGCTGGGCGGCTCGACCAATGCGGTGCTGCATCTACTGGCAATTGCGCATGCCGCCGAGGTGCCCCTGACCATCGACGACTTTGAGACGATCCGGCAGCGGGTGCCGGTGCTCTGCGATCTGAAGCCGTCGGGCCGGTATGTGGCGACGGACCTGCATCAGGTTGGCGGTGTGCCGCAGGTGATGAAGATCCTCCTGACACATGATCTGCTCCACGGCGACGCGCTGACTATCACCGGCCAGACTATTGCCGAGGTGCTGGCGGATGTGCCGGATGAGCCGCCCGCCGGGCAGGATGTGATCCGCCCCTGGGGTGAGCCGATCTATGCGCAGGGGCATCTGGCGATCCTGCGAGGCAACCTGGCCCCGGAGGGGTGTGTTGCCAAGATTACCGGCATCAAGCATCGCAGCATCACCGGCCCGGCGCGGGTGTTCGAGTCGGAGGAGACCTGCCTGGAGGCGGTCCTGGCGGGCCAGATCAATCCCGGCGATGTGCTGATCGTTCGCTACGAGGGACCGAAGGGCGGTCCCGGCATGCGCGAGATGCTTGCGCCCACCTCGGCGATTATCGGCGCGGGACTGGGCGACTCGGTCGGGTTGATCACCGATGGGCGCTTCTCCGGCGGCACCTATGGTCTGGTTGTGGGCCATGTTGCACCTGAGGCGGCGGTGGGCGGCCCGATTGCGCTGGTGCAGGAGGGCGATTCGATCACGATTGATGCGGACACCCGCCGGCTCCAGATCAATCTGCCGGATGAGGAACTGGCCCGCCGCCGGACGGCTTGGCAGCCGCCGACGCCCCGCTACACCCGGGGCGTCCTGGCAAAATATGCCCGGCTCGTCTCCAGTAGCAGCCTGGGAGCCGTGACTGATCTGCATCTACAATGATTAGCCAGGAGAAGTATCGTAGGGGCGCAGCACGCTGCGTCCCTCCTTCAGGCAATATGCCACACACTCTATCACCTTTTCCTGCCCCGCGCCTGCTGCGGGTGAGCCGTCTGCTACTACTGCTGATCCTGCTGCTGACCAGTTGCACGCCGGAGCCGTCCACCTCGGCACTGTCGGCGAGGGAACTGCCGCCGGTGACCGTGCGGGGCGCGCAACTCCGTGCCGGCGGACGCCCGTTTGAGGTACGCGGGGTCAACTATTTGCGCCCATCCACCGACGACCCGGTTGCCTGCCCGCGCCTGCAGTTTGGCGCGGACGGCAACTGCCCGTGGTATCTGCCCGCCATCCAGGCCGACCTGGATCAGTTGCAGGCACTGGGAGTCAACAGCCTGCGGCTCTTCCTGAACTTCTATGTGTTTGGCGGTGCGCAGTTAACCGACCCGAACTACCGTATGGACCTCTGGCTGGAACGCCTCGATATGTTCATCACCGAAGCAAATCAGCGCGGAATCTATGTGATGCCGGTGCTACTGGCAAAGTACCCGCAGGACCGCTTTGCCCCGGAAGACTACACAATGGCGCTTGAGCAGCATGTGCGCCCGGTGGTGACACATATGGCCGGGAAGCCGGGCATCCTGGCCTGGGATCTGTTTAACGAGCCGGATATCGGTAGCCCGGTCGATATCCGCTGCTGGGATTGGGACAACGCCGATTTCCCGCTCTGCTTCCGGCTGGCGAATGAGCGGAAACAGTTTATCCAGGCAGTTCATGATGAGGTCAAGCGGCTCGACCCGGAACGACTAACGACGGTGGGCCTGGCCTTTGCCAAGAACTATTTCGAGCCCTGGGAGGCGGACCTGCGCCTGGCCGATGTTGTTGATTTCTACACATTTCACTACTATGACGATGATCCCTATGACAGCGGGCGCTATGCCGCGCATTGGTACTATGGGCAGGGCTTCCCGGACGATCTGCAGCGGGCCGTTGCCGAGTTAGCCATGCTGGAGCCGGAGCGCCCGGTGGTGATCACTGAGTTAGGCTTTCCCACGGACGCAGGCAGCCGGCGCGCACCCGCCGACCTGGTCGATGATCTGCGCCTGGCACAGCAGACCGCGCGCGCGGCCGGGGCCGGCGGTATTATACTCTGGCCTTTTCAGGACGAGCCGGGAGAGTTGATTGGTGATCTTTATCAGTAATTGACACGAGTTACGTGGTGCGTGTTCAAACCGGATGTTTGACCCGATGAAAACCCGATTCGCCTGCGGCAGCATGGTGCTTTTTTTCTTTTGCACAAAAAATTTGCACTATGTGCAAATTTTTTGTGCAAAAGGATGGTTTCTTCCACCCTGCCGGAGGCGAAATGTCCTTTTGGGTTCGTGACCGCGTAACTCCTGTCATTGACACGAGTTACGCGGTAAGCATTCAAACCGAACGTTTATCCAGGCGAATCGGGCCGTTCATTCAGGTGAAGCTGTCTTTTATCTGGGTCAAACGTCCGGTTTGAACGCCCACTGGGTACGTCCTGTCAATGATACAAGTGACGTGGTTACCATGCAAACCGGGCAAACCGGGCAAACCGGGCAAACCGGGCAAACCGGGCAAACCGGGCAAACCGAACGTTCCACCCGATGGAAATCCGATTCGCCAGCGGCAACATGGCACTTTTGCTTTCTTGTTCACAACATCGTTGTGAACAAGAAGAGAATCTTCCGCCCTGCCGAAGGCGCAAAGCCCCCCCTTGTGACGGCAGCATTAAACAAACCGTTTGGTTGTCAAACAATTGCACAGGTCAACTTTTCAAATTCCCATATCGCCTTTATAATAGGATGCCGATGCTCCCCAGCCTGAGTCTGTGCAGGCGCTATAATTCAGAATGGTATTCCAGGCGAACTGGCCCGGCACTCCCCTCAGCCAGGGTGGAGAGTATCATGTTTCGCTTCGGTGCTGACGGCGGGCTGATTTCATGCGAAGCAGGGTCGTACGTGCATCAGATGCGATGCGGCAGAAGCGGAATATACGACTCTGGTGCAAGACTTTTTTGAATGTTAAGGTGCAGGTCTATGAAACTAGGTGTCCCCAAGGAGACGTTTCCCGGTGAAAAACGTGTTGCCTTGATCCCTGCCGATATCCCGACTCTCAAGAAACAGGGGGTGGAGGTGCTGATCGAGCCAGGCGCTGGTGAAGCCGCCGGGTTTCTGGACGCTGAATATCGCGAGCGCGGCGCGGAAGTTGCCGGTTCGCGCCAGGATGTTTTTGCCAATACCGATACGATTGTCCAGGTGCGGGCCGCCGGCGCGAATCCTGACCTGGCCTCCAATGATCTTGAGTTGATGCATCCCGATCAGCGGTTGATCGCTTTTCTTGAGCCGCTGGGCAACCCGCAGGCAATGACGGCTGTTGCCGAACGGGGTGTTACTGCTTTTTCGATGGAACTGATGCCCCGGATCAGCCGGGCGCAGAATATGGACGCGCTCTCGTCGATGGCAACTATCGCGGGTTACAAGGCGGTGTTACTGGGGGCGGCAACCCTTCCCCGGATATTCCCCATGCTGATGACGGCGGCGGGTACGATCAAGCCCGCGCGGGTGTTTGTAATCGGCGCGGGGGTCGCGGGTTTGCAGGCGCTCTCAACCGCCAAGCGGCTGGGCGCTGTCACCGAGGCCTATGATGTGCGCCCGGTTGTGAAAGATCAGGTCGAGAGCGTCGGTGCGAAGTTTGTGGAACTGCCGCTGGAGACCGGTACGTCGGAGGATAAGGGCGGCTATGCGAAGGCGATGGACGAAGAGTTCTACCGCCGCCAGCGCGAGTTGATGGCTGAGGTGGTCGCGCGCAGTGATATTGTGATTACGACGGCGGCGATTCCCGGTAAGCGCTCCCCGTTGCTGATTACCGCTCAGGCGGTCCAGGGCATGAAACCGGCGTCGGTCATTGTTGATCTGGCGGCCGAGCGCGGCGGGAATTGCGAATTGAGCCGTCCCGATGAGGTGGTGGTCGAACATGGGATCACGATTCTGGGGCCAACCAATCTGCCGGCGACCGTGCCGAATCATGCCAGCCAGTTGTATAGCCGCAATATTACCAACTTCCTGCGTCATGCAGTTAAAGATGGCGCGTTTCAAATGAACATGGAAGATGAGATTACCCACGACACGCTGGTGACAAACAACGGCGAAGTGGTCAATCCGCGTATCCGTGATCTGCTTGGCGTTGAGGCGAGTGCGGCGTAGGGAGGAGTTATGTCTGGACGTAGGAGATTTGTAATTGAGAGGAGCACGCGGTGGAACTGAGTCTGCTAACGGCTTTAACCATTTTTGTGCTTGCGATTTTTGTTGGGGTTGAGATTATCACCAAGGTGCCACCGACGCTCCACACTCCGCTGATGTCGGGGTCCAATGCCATTTCGGGCATTACGGTTGTCGGCGCGCTGCTGGCAATGGGAGCCGGTTTGACATTCTGGACGACGTTGCTGGGCTTTCTGGCGCTGATCTTTGCTACGATCAACGTCGTCGGTGGGTTTATGGTCACCAACCGTATGTTGGGGATGTTCCGCAGAAAGGAGTAACCAAATGAATCCGTGGATTAACCTCGCATACCTGGTGGCGGCGATCCTCTTCATCCTGGGGTTGAAAGGTCTGACCCACCCACGCACTGCCGTACGCGGCAACCTGATGGGCGCATCCGGGATGCTGCTGGCCATTGTTGTGACGCTGTTCTCGCAGGGGATTCTTAACCTCTGGTTGATTTTGCTGGGGTTGCTGATCGGCGGTGGCATTGGGGCGCTGATGGCAATCCGCGTCCAGATGACGCAGATGCCCCAGATGGTCGCGCTGCTCAATGGCTTTGGCGGGATTGCCTCGGCGATTGTGGCCGGAGCCGCCCTGAGTGAAGCGGTCTTCCTTTTGAACCTCGAACAGGGTAGCCTGGTCGGACCAGGTACTCAGGTATTTCAGTTTACTGTGGCGACATTTGCCTCCGGGCTGATCGGCGCTGTCACCTTCTGGGGCAGTCTGGTTGCGTATGGCAAGCTCGAAGGCATTACGGGCGAGCAGATTCAGCAGCGGCTCGGTTTTCTTACTCGTGGTCGGCAGAGCGGCTCAATGCCGGATCAGGAGCAGAAGACTGAAGAGAAGACGGAAGAGCAGGCCGGCGTGGAACCGGAGCAGGCCGGCGTGGAACCGGAGCCGCAGACGCAGGAGCAGACCGCTCCGGAGCCGCAGACGCAGGAGCAGACCGGCAGTCAGGCCACCGGCACCAATGGTGCCCCGGCGATGCCTGAGCAACCCAAAGAGCAGCCGACCGCCGTTGAACCTGCCCAGGAGCAGAAGTTGATGGGGCAGTGGCAGCGAATCAACCGGACGCTGACCACCAAGCCGATTGCCAAGGCGGTGTTGTTGGGGATCTGTTTGCTGCTCGGTATCTTCCTTGTTTTTGTACCGACTGCGGTGCCGATCTACTGGCTGATTATTATTGTCGCTTCGTTCCTGGGGTGGTACCTGGTGATGCCGATTGGCGGCGCGGATATGCCGGTGGTGATTGCGCTGCTCAACTCCTATTCGGGATTGGCAGCCGCAGCCACAGGCTTTGTGATTGAGAATAGTATTCTGATCATTACCGGGTCGCTGGTGGGCGCATCGGGCCTGATCCTGACCGCCATTATGTGTCGGGCCATGAACCGCTCGCTGACGAATGTGCTCTTTGGCGTCTGGGTGCCGGAGAGTGCAACCGGTGGCGATGATATCTATGAAGGCAAGACCAAATCTACTTCGCCGGAAGAGATCGCCATGATGCTGGATGGTGTGCGGCGTGTGGTGATTGTGCCGGGCTATGGGATGGCCGTAGCGCAGGCACAGCATGCGGTACGTGACCTGACTAACCTGCTGGAGTCGCGCGGCACCGAGGTTGAGTTTGCCATCCACCCGGTCGCCGGTCGTATGCCGGGCCATATGAATGTGCTGCTGGCTGAGGCCGATATTTCTTATGACAAGCTCAAGGAGATGGATGAGATCAACCCGACCTTTGAGCAGACCGATGTTGCGATTGTTATCGGTGCAAATGATGTGACCAATCCGGTGGCGCGCACCGATCCGAATAGCCCGATCGCCGGGATGCCCATCCTGGATGTGTCGAACGCCAAGAGCGTGATTGTGGTCAAGCGTAGTCTGAGTCCCGGTTTCGCCGGCATTGCGAACCCACTCTTTGCTGCCGATAATACCCTGATGTACTTTACGGACGCCAAGCGGGGTATGCTTGATCTGGTTAATGCGGTGAAAGAGGTATAGGGTTTTATTGTCCTCAACCGCACTCAATCTGCGCCCTCACCGTATGCAAAATAGGGTGAGGGCGCAATCTCTTTATACTGATTTGTTGTCATAGCCACAGCGCCCACAGAGGACGCAGAGATAATACACGGGAACGTGCCGCCGTTGCGCCCGTTGCGCCCATTTCGGCTCATTGCTGGTTTGCCGGCACATTGGTATTAGACGGATAGAACCGAATCGATGTTATGAGTTTTGATTCAGAAACAACCGATCCTTTTGTTCAACATGACCAGCAGCCAGAGATTTCCTGGGGCTGGTTTGATATTGTTGCCGTCCTCGGGCTTATGTTGATTGGCACGGTGCTGATTGCTACCGTGCTGGGACTGCTCGTGCGCTTTACCCCGATGGAAATGAGCGACAGCTTGCTCTCCCCGGTGGGCTATCTGACGGCGGTCGGCTTTATGGGCATGATGCTACTGGGAGTCTACCTGTTTGCGGCCCGGCGCTCCGGTTGGCGCGCATTGGGCCTGCGTCCCGCGCCGTTGCGTCCGCTGGCGGCTACGCCCTTTCTGGTGGTTGTCGGCTTTATGGCAGCAGCACTGGCAAATCTGGCGATTGTGCGGATCACCGGGGAGGAGTTTGAGAATCCCCAGGTTGAGGCGCTGACCGGCGGGCAGTCACTGGAGCCGGTGCAACTAATCATGGTGCTGTTCCTGGTCTCGGTGCTGGCACCGATCGGCGAGGAACTGCTGTTCCGGGGCATGCTCTACCCGCTGCTGCGCCGCCAGTGGGGCGCGGTTGCTGCTGTTACTGCCAACGCGGTCATCTTTGCCGGAGCGCACCTGATCTGGGAACTCTTCCCGGCGCTGCTGGTGATCGGGCTCCTGCTGGCCTTCCTACGCGAGTGGAGCAAGTCGGTCTACCCCTGTATCCTCTACCATTTTTTGCAGAATACCCTGGCGGTCGTTGCGATTAACGCGATATTGTCGGCGGGGGGGTGAATGTCCTGAGAGACTGTCTGAAAAGATGATTCACGTCGGTCCCACGGCATGCGGGGTGCCCTACGACACCGGACAGCACCCCAGGAGTCCCGGCTTCAGCCGGTGTGCGGCCGGAAACC
>Ga0207419_1000176_pt1 | contig 51589 bp, 43 predicted proteins | sample ElkSloMetagenome_4_FD_184723 | JGI IMG/M metagenome (GOLD analysis project Ga0207419, IMG submission 184723) | Hot spring microbial communities from Elkhorn Slough, Monterey Bay, USA - MD2A (version 2) | ecosystem: Environmental > Aquatic > Marine > Intertidal zone > Estuary: Microbial mat ...
GTCCTGCGGCTGATCGCTGGCAATGATCAGTTCCATCCCCTCGACGTCTGGCGGCAACGCACGTGCCTCTGTAGCGAGGTTTGTCGCAACGATCGCCACCGGTTCTTGACCCTTCTTCAAAGTCAGGTGGATCTGATCGGTATCCGTGGCCTTGACCGACAGTCCAAGGTCGGCCAACCCGGCCGATTTACGCAGCGCGATTGCGCGGCGAAAGAAATTCAGGACAGAGTCGTCGCGCGTATCTTGATGGTGCGCCGACCCGTCGGGGGGCTTGCAAATCGGCAACCAAGGGGTGTGGTCGCTGAAGCCGCAACCCGGCCCGTCATCCCATACCATGGGCGTGCGTGAACCGTCGCGTCCCGGTGGATCGGGCCAATACAAGATGTCGAACGGATCAGTGATATCGCCTTTGTCGAGGTTCGCCTGAGGTTGACCAAGTTCATCACCTTGAAAGATCAGCAACGGTCCCGGCAATCCAAGCAGCAGCCCTGCAAACATCCTCGCATCGCGGGCTGACCCGTCACCGTTACGGCTAATGTGGCGGGGCTGGTCATGGCTTGAAAACCACCAAGCCAGCTCACCATCCCCCCCGATCCTGGCGGCCATGTCGTCGATTACATCGGCCTTGATCCCGCGAACAGCCATGTCGACGGTATAGCCCGCATCGAGGCGGCCCTCCGCAGCGAAATCACCCGCGAATTCAAGCGAACGCGGACCATCATTGATTTCGCCGATCAGGTACATTTCGTCACCTGCCCATGCGCGCAGTTTCCCCGCGAAGAAGGCGCAATCCTGGGGTAGCATGTCATTGGCGTGGACCTGCCAGGTAAACAGGTTGTTGGCAGGTCCGGGCGTCAACGCCTGGGTATCGGCATCGGCGGCTTCGTTATCGGTGAAGGTCTTGTCGTGGAAAAAGCTGGTGATTGCATCATAGCGAAATCCGTCAACGCCTCGGTCTTTCCAGAACGCGGTAATATCAGCGAGGGCCTGTTTCACATCATCGTTGTAGTGGTTCAAGCAAGGCTGACATGGCAGGAATTGATGCAGACAGTATTGGCCGCGTTCAGGTACCCATTTCCAAGCGGGATAGCCAAAAAAGCCGATCCAGTTGGATGGCGGACTACCATCTGGATTGGCATCGGCCCATACATAGAAGTCCTCAAACTCCGGATCCCGCGCAATGGATTTACGATACCATTCATGAGTGTCGGACGTATGATTGAAGACCTGATCGATCATCACCAACAGGCCGGCCTTGTGGGCGCCGGATACGAGGCGGTCGAAATCATCCATGGTACCGAACCGCGGATTTACTGACCGGTGATCGGCGACGTCATAGCCGCCGTCGCACATCGGCGAGGTGTAAAACGGAGATAACCAGATGCCATCGACGCCAAGGTCGGCGATATAGTCGAGCCGCGCGATGATCCCGTTCAGATCGCCTTCGCCGGTGCCGGTGGTGTCGTTGAAAGATCTTGGATAGATCTGGTAAATTGTCGGGTTCTGGGGCCAGTTGCCTCGTTTTACCACGTCAGCTTCCCACGATCATGCCGCCGTTGGGGTGAAGCGTCTGTCCGGTAAAGTAATTGCCGTCGTCGCTGGCCAGAAACAGGTAAGAGGTCGCGACTTCCCACGGTTGACCGGCGCGCCCCATCGGAACCTGACTGCCGAAGCCTTCCACCTTATCTGCAGGCATCGTGCCGGGTATGAAGGGTGTCCAGATCGGGCCGGGTGCGACGCAGTTGACGCGGATATTGCGATCGACCAGCTGCGATGACATCGAGCGCGAAAAAGCCGTGATCGCACCACGGGTCGATGAATAATCCACAAGAAACGCGTTCCCCTTGAAGGCGTTGACGCTTGCGGTATTCACGATCGCCCCGCCGTCGGGGATATGTTCAAGCGCTGCCTGGGTGACGAAGAAATATCCCATCACATTGCTGTCGAAGGACCGTCGGAGATGCTCTTCGGTGATATCCGCAAGATCACTCTCGAGATACTGCTGGGCCGCGTTGTTGACGAGGATGTCGCATCCGTCCATCTTTTCGACCAGGGTATTGACCGCCTCGACTGCCTTGTCGCGCTTGCCGATATCGGCCTTGGCCAGATGTGCGCGGCTACCCTCGTCCGATACGATCTCGGCGGTGTCGCGTGCGTCGGTGTCCTCATCGAGGTAGATAATGCCGATCTGCGCGCCTTCGCGGGCGAACAGGGCGGCAACGGCGCGGCCGATCCCGCTGTCCCCGCCGGTTATGATGACCTTCTTGCCATCAAGCTTGCCGCACCCGGGATGGCGCGGCGTCCAGTCGGGCTTGGGGTCCATCTTGTGTTCGTGGGCGGGCATCGCGTCTTGCGCCTGGGCGGGGATATCGGGATTGGTGGACATGCCGGGCTTCTCCTGGAAGGTGAGTTCCGGTGAAAACGCTGCAGATCACTCATCCGTTCCCTTGATCACTTCGTTTTTGACCTGTCCGTAGGCCAGCATCGTGAAAATCAGCGTCCCGCCCACGACGTTGCCGGCCAGAACCGGCAGAAAGAACGAAAAGGCTGCATCGTAAGCCGATAACTCGCCAAGCACCACGAGGTACCACATCTCTACTGCGCCGGCGATGACGTGGGTGAAATCGCCAGCTGCTATCAGCCATGTGAAGACCAATACGATCAAGAAGCCGTTTCCTTGTGAAGATGGCATCATCCAGACGATCGAGGCGACAAGGATGCCGGCGGGCACCCCCCGGATAAAGCTTTGCCATGCCCCCATGCCAGTCGCGTGCCGGGAAAGCGCATCGATCACGATACGCATATCAGCCGAAAGCGCCTCGGTACCGGCGAGGAACGCGGCTGCCAGAAATGCCCCGACAACGTTTGCCGCCAGCACGATGACCCAAAGTCGCAACATGTCGCAAAACGAAGAGAAGCTGCGTCGGGCAACGATCGGCAAGACGGTCGTTATGGTGTTTTCCGTAAAGAGCTGCATGCGCCCAAGGATCACCACCATGAAACCCAACGAATAACCCAGGTTTTCGATCAGGAAGGACTCTGGACGATCAGACAGGTGATTGCGCAAGACCGCCTCTCCGAGAACCGACAAGCTGATCAGGATACCGGCGGCAACGCCGGACCATACGAGCGATCCGAAAGGGCGCGAAAGCTCTTCCTCGCCATCACGGCGGATAACTTCATAAATGAGGCGGGCGGACAGCCGCGATGCTGCGCTGACGGATTCTTCATCGCCGTCATGGCGCACCGCTTTATGGTCGGCCTCTGCGCCGTGTCGGGATGATTTGGTCATGGCTATCGTAACGCATGATCTGATGATTTGTTCCATTGGCGGGAACGCTTGGTGATCACGCACGTTAAGTTCTGGATGTGATGAGATTACCCCCGAGTATCATATGAAGCGGGCGCATGCCCCACGGTTCGCGCAGCGCGGGCAGGCCGCAACCGCGATGAGTGCCCGCCCCGGAAAAGTCCTGCTCGCACTGATCAAGCAAACACCGGTCTTCGTCGTGCTGACCGCGCCGCCTGCAATTGCCGGTTTCTTGGAGGGCGAGACGACTTTCGGGCAGGCCATGACCGTCCCGTCGGTCATCATCGGCGGCCTTGCGATCGTTTCGCATCAGATCAAGATAGAAGGTGATTTGCGTCGGATCGAGGCGGTGGCCACTCTCGCGCTGGTTTTCGTGCTGTCGGGGGTGTTCGTCATGCCGGGGTTTCTGGCTGTCGGAATGTCACCGCTGGATGCATTTTTTGAAGGCGTTTCGGGGATCACCACGACGGGTTTGAGCGTCGCACCCGATGCGGAGGACTGGCCTGTCAGCGCGCATTTCCTGCGTGGCTGGTCCCAATGGTGTGGTGGCGTCGTGGTCGCGGTTGCCGGCGTTGCTCTGTTGATGGACTCCGGCCGTGCTGCGCGGATGATGGGCGAGCAGAGCGTGGGCGACAATTACATGGCATCCACGCGGGCGAAAGCCCGGCTGATCCTGATCGTCTATGCCGGCCTGACGGTTCTCGCGATCATCGGACTGACCCTGCTTATCCCCGGATATTGGGAAGGGGCGATGATTGCGCTGGCCGCGGTATCGACTGGTGGTTTCGCGCCCCGCACGAACAGTCTGGCAGATTATTCGACGGCGGCGCAGTGCTTTACCTTCGTCATCTGTATCGCGGCTTCGGTTTCGCTGTTGTTCTATGCCCTGGCATACGAGCGGGGCATACGGTTTGCTCTGCGCAAGAGCATGGTTGCCACGTCTTTGACGATCATCGCGGCGGGTACGATGGCCTTCGTCATCCTGTCCGGCGCATCGAACGGCTGGAATGTCGAAGATCTTATCACCGCGGCACTCAATCAGGTCAGCGCACATACGACCGCTGGATTTGCCACGGGACCGGTGCCGGTCGGCAGCAGTGCTGTGCTGGTGATGATTGTCGCGATGGTCGTCGGGGGTGACGTCGGTTCGACAACAGGGGGCCTCAAGACCTTGCGCGTGGTGATGCTTGGCCGGATGGTCGGGCTGACACTCCTGCGTTTGCGGTTGCCGCCCAGTGCCCTGTCCCACATCAAGGATGGCGACAAGCGGGCCAAGGCCGATACGGTGATCTTTGCGACCGCTCTCGTCGTTGTCTATCTGATCGCCATGCTGGTCTTCTGGTTGGCGCTGTCCGCCGCAGGCTACGACCGAATGCCCGCACTCTTCGATGCAGTGTCGGCCTTGTCCGGTGTCGGATTGTCCGCGGGTGTGATCGGGCCCGATCTGGCAGGCTGGCTGAAAGCGCTGACGATCTTTGCGATGCTGCTCGGCAGACTGGAGTTCTTTGCTCTCATCGCACTGTTACTGCCATCGACCTGGATAAAAAGGAGTTGATCCATGCGTTTCACAATCCTGGGTGCGTCACGCTTCGGCACGGCGACTGTCAAGAAACTGATGGAGGAAGGTCATGAAGTCGTATTGATCGACAAGGATAACGCGCGGCTGGAGACCTTGGCCGATGATCTTGATTGCGGGATGATCAACGGCGATGGAACCTTGCCTTCCACGCTGCGTGATGCATTCGGTGATGGCTCGGATGCGTTGGTGTCGCTGACGAACGTGGATGACGTCAATATTCTCGCCTCTGTCGTCGGCCGCTCGATCGGTTATGAAAGGGTCATCCCGCAGATCGTGCGACCGGAACTGTTGTCGGTTGTTGATGAATTGGATCTGGATGACACGATTACGCCGCATGAAAGTGTCGCCAGCGCAATCGTCTCGGCCCTGACCCAGCACAGCGAGGTCGAGACTGAGACAACCCTGCATCGCCAACTGCGGATCGTCACCCAGAAAGTGCCGGCATCGATGGCCGAGAAGAAGATCGGCGACCTCGAACTGCCGGATGGCACACGGCCCATCGCCCATCTTTCCGAAGAAACAGAGCGTTTGGCCGATCCCGACATCACGCTGGATGAAGGTGACAAGCTTGTTCTCGTTGTCGAGACCGAAAGCGCCGAGGCGTTGAACAAGATGTTCAGCTAGGGTCTTGTGGGTTCGGTGTTAGATGAGGTCACTGACCTCGCCCGCAAGGTTTCGGCGCGTCCAGATCAGAGCGGCTATACCATTGCATCCGAGATGCCCGGCAGGAACAGGCCCCGTTTTCGCGCCGGACCCGGCTGATAGGGGACCAGGAAGCCTTGCCGTTCATCGGGATCACACTGTGCATTGTGCTGAACTGTCGTGGTCCACCGTGGAACGGCTTTCGCCAGATCATGGTGTTCGGTATCTGCGTCCTGGCCGAGCCAATGATCGAAACAGCGGTGCCTCAGATGACCAACCGTATCGGTGTCGTCCAGAACGACCCCCGCTTCGGTGTCCCAATACATGCTGCGTCCATTCAGATTTGCCGATGAAACCATCGCCAGATCATCATCGAAGATCGACACTTTGGCATGCACATAGATGATGGGTGATCCGTTCAGCGTATCGCGCCGGTCGCTGTGCAGCTTTTCGGGACGCACCGGTGAACAGATCAAGATACGGTCTTTGAAAGCGTCAGTAACGATCTTGACGCACCTCGCCTGAAGGTATTCGCCAAACCGCGCGTCCGCACTGTGCGCATTATTGAACGCAACATCCTCTGGCGCAGCGGGCAGGACAAGGATCATCGAAAGGTCGGGCTTCTCGCGTGCTTGCTTCGCTAGCGCCTTGGCGAGCTTTCGGTCACGAAAGAACTGTGTCTCGAGATAGATCAGCTTTCGCGCATCCTGCACCGCCTCCATGTGTCTGTCGGCGATGGAATGACAGACCTGCTTGGGCGACAGGAAGGGCTGCTGAAAGCTGCGCTGTGCGGACAATGTACGCACGATCGGCGAAAGCCCGGAGCTTGGTGTCCGATGGTTCGCGATAACATCCAGAAACTCGTCCAGATGCGTTTGCGCCTTTTTTACAACCGGTCCGCGACACATCATCTGGATGTCGTGCCAGGTCTCATCGCGCCGCCGGTGGTGGCCTTTGTCGTCATAACGGCGTTCATCAAGATCGAGGCCACCGATATAAAGCAAATCGTCATCGAACGTCGCGATCTTCTGGTGATGCGTCACAGGGATCAGGCGCGGCACCGGCCAACGCTTGGCCTTCAGCAACCCGTTTCCTTCCTGTGTGACCGACCGATGAATGCCGGGCATCAGGCGAAACATGTGGTCACGTTCGACCCGGTCACTGTTATTGAGATCGTTGGTCAGCTTCTTGAGACGTGCATAGAGCCGCGGCCAGAGCATCATGCGCGGCAATAGCCCGACACGCGCCGGATGGGCGGCATTGATGACTTTCAGGTTGTATTTCCCTTGCGCGACTTCGCGCACCGCCATGAAGGCACGGCGCGATTTCCACGATGTCGCGTGCAATTCGTTCGCAAGGACGGGATCGAAATCGGACAGGATGAAAGTAATCGAGACGCCGCGTTCCAGTGTGTAGACAACCAGATCGAACCAATCATCACCGATCTTCCGGGCCTCATCGCTACGCAACTTGGTAGAGAGGTCAAAGATACGAAATCCGGCCGTAATCTGGCTTTGGGCATCCAGAAACGCGCGTTCCAAAGCCGGATAGGCCTCGGAGGCGCTGATCAGGAAGCGTACGTCTTCGACCTGTTCTTTCATGATGTCGGACGTGTCTTTCATGGGGCTTTGCTCTGCGTCCTTAGAATTTTCAAAAGTGGCCCCACCCTTGGATAACCAAGGGCGAGGCCAGCAGTTGAAGGTAAGCCAGGGGAAGGGGAATTTGCTTACCTTCGGGGACTCCGTTGATGACGGGCGCGACTGGATCTACGTCGGATATGATGGCTGACGACGGACATCGGCGCTGTGGCCGGGCCGATCAATCGATTAGTCGTTCAAAAACTCCTGCCATCATCACCAATTTCTCACCGCGCCGCATTGTTTCCTGCAAGATGAACGGCGGGCGGGGACAAAGGTTCCGTTGAAAAGCGCCAAGGTTGGTCGCCTCTCGCGGAACCAACCGCGACAGTTGGTGTTGAGCGGCATGCATATGAAGTTTCTCAATCCGGCGGCGCATCCCCACTATGTCTGACCGGTCCCAGCAAAACCTGACCGAAGGCCCCGTCTGGCGCAGCCTTCTGGTGGTAAGCGCGCCCATGTCGCTGGGCATCTTCGGGGTTCTGGCCATCGGCCTTGCGGACGCGTATTTTCTGGCTCGCGCCGGTCAGAACGAACTGGCCGCGATCGGTTTCATCTACCCTATCATTGTCGCCATCAGCGCGATGTCGATCGGATTGTCCGCGGGGGCCAACGCTGCGATCAGTCAGGCGATGGGCGCGGGCAGGAAGAAAGAAGCGATTGTGCGACTGATCCTTCATGGCGCGGGTATCGCCTGCTTGCTGGGGATTTGCATCGCAGTGCTGCTCTGGCAAGGCGCGCCCCTTCTTTTCGGGCTTCTCGGTGCGCAGGGCGCGGTTTTGGAAAATGTGCTTGCATATGTGCCCTTCTGGGCGGCCTCGTTTCCGTTCCTTACGACAACCATGCTCTTCGAGGCGTCTTTCAGGGCGCACGGCGATGGAGGGCGCGCGGCCTTCATCATGGTGTTCACTGCCATTGTGAATATTGCGCTGACACCGTTGCTGGTATTCGGATACTGGATTTTCCCCGAAATGGGCATGGCCGGAGCGGGTATGAGTACCTTGATCGCACGGTTTCTCGCCTTGGGCCTTGCCCTTTCGATCGCCTATCGGCGCGAGATCGTGCAGCCGGTCCAGAGCCCGTTGCAAAGTCTGACGGCTTCGGCAAGAAAGATCACGGCCGTGGGCTTCCCGGCTGCGCTGTCGCGAGGCGTGAACCCCGCCGGCATGGCCATTGTCACGGCAGCGGTCGCGACAGTGGGCGAGGCGGCCGTTGCGGGCTTCGGCGCTGCGGCGCGGGTGCAATCGATCGCCTTGATCCCGTTTCTGGCTCTTGCATCCGGTCTGGCACCGGTCATCGGCCAGTCATGGGGTAAGGGAGACGGCAACCGTGCGGGTGCGACAATGCAGACCGCGGCGTTGTTCTGCGTCTTCTATGGTGTGGTTGTGGGTATCGCGCTGATCGTTTTCGCCGATTTGCTTGCCGATATCATGACCGCATCGGGTGAGGCGGCGCGCTATACCAGCCGGTATTTACAGGTCGTGGGACTCAGCCTTTTCGGCTACGGAATCGTTCTGGCGTCCAATGCGGCCCTGACGGCCCGGTCAAGGGCCAGCTGGGCGCTCGCGATCAGCCTCACACGGATCGGTATCCTCTATGTCCCGCTTGCCTGGATCGGCGTTTCCGTGATGGGATACACGGGCATTCTTGTTGCGGCGGTCGTCGCGAATGTTGCGATAGTGTGGCTGGCTCTGGTGATCACCCAGGCAAACGCGCTTTGGCCCTATCGTATTCCCGTCGTGGCGCCGCAGGCAGATGCCCTGAACCGGCTGCGCGTATCGCGCAACCCCGAGGAACCAATACAGCAGAAAGCCCGTTGAACTGTCATGACATCAACGCAGACAGATGGTCGGACCAGCGGGGCCAAAACCGGCTGGACCGCACGACTTGCGCGGCACCGCACCGGATTGGCGGCGCTGTCGTTCGGCGAAAGCACGATCATTCCGATCCCGTTGGAAACAGTTGTCATCCCGCTGATGATCGGTCATCCCAAACGATCCCTTTCCATCGCGACAGCCATCTGGATAGGCTGCATCGCGGGGGCGGCGGTGCTTTATGCGGTGGGATTCTGGCTGGCAGAACCCGTGGTCGAGCCACTGCTTGCGACATTGAATCTTTCCGATGATTTCCGCGAGATGCAGCGTGAGCTGGAGGGCGGCAGCCTGTTCTGGACCGTCTTCATCGTTTCGTTTTCTCCGGTCCCGATGCAGATCGCGACCTTGGGTGCCGGAACGATCGGCGGAAATATTGTGACGACATTTGCCGCGATCGCTCTGTCGCGCGGACTACGCTACTTCGGACTTGCGCTCCTTGCGCAACTCTTGGGCGAACGCGTCGCAAAATTGAATATTCCGACCGGAAAACTGGTTCTGGGTACCGCGGCTATCATTCTGCTGGGATGGGGGATCATGCAGCTTGCAGGTCTTTGATCACAATATGAGATCAGCCTTCCAGGGAAAACGTTCGATGACACGCACACCAGTCACATCGCCCCCCACTAAATGCAGACCACTTCGAAAATCTGGTCTAGCGAAAACCCGAAAACCCGAGAGGATCATATGCATATATTCGCGAAAAGTGCCCTGGGCACGATGATGCTTTGCAGTTCTGTTGCAGCGGCACAGGCGCAAGACACCTATAATCCGACCTTGCTGGACGAGGAACTGAGCATCATCGAAAATGCAGCGAAGATACCCGAGCTTACCACTTTCGTCGAAGCATTGATGGCCAGCGAGATCGCAGCCGAATTGATCGAAGGTGGAGACTACACCGTATTCGCGCCCACCAACGAGGCCTTCGCGTATCTGCCGGATGGCAGGATCGACGCGCTGCTGGAGCCTGAAAACGCAGACGAACTTGCAGAAATCATGGGACTGCATGTCGCTGGTTCACCCCTGCGAGCGGAGGATCTCGAGGCAAAAGTAGCAAGCGCGGGTCCTATCGAGACACTGCAGGAGGATAGTGCACTCACCGTCGCGGAGATTGAAGGCCAGTTGCATTTGCAGCCGCCCCAGGGCGATCAGGACGCCGTGGCCATCTTGATCCCCGATATTGTCGCCGCGAACGGTGTCATCCACGTCATCAACCGGGTGATGATACCCTGAAGGATCGGCAAACCGATCAGTGGTTCAGTGCGTTTTGGCCCTGCTTTGCGTGATCGGGAAGGTCAGCGTCAGGACATATGTTGCGCTGTCCTCATCACGTTCCGTGGTCACGCTGCCATCCATCTGAACCGCAAAAGCCTTGATCAGTGGTCCGCCAGTACCGCTGCCCGCCTCTTGGACGGTTGATCCGATACTGTTTTCCATGACCAGGGTGGCTGTTTCGCCAGACTGGTCAAGAGACACACGCAGCCACGGTTTGTCCGGTTCTGCCGCATCTACGTACTTCATGACGTTGGTCATGGCCTCGGCCACAATGAATGACAGCGGAACCGCCTGATCGGGAACCAGGTTCACCGGAGCGAGATCGAGAGCAACATCCAGTCTCTGCCCGTCCGGCAATGTGGCTTCCGTCATCCGCTGCACCAGATCGCTGATAAGTGCGCCAACATCGACCACGCCATCATAGGCATCTTCCTGCAAGTCCTTGTGAATGATCGCGAGGCTGAGAATGCGATCCTGCAATTGTTCCAGCACGCGGCGGGTTTCCTCGTGGTTTGCACGCCGCTTTTGCATGTTCATGAGCGAGGCAATGAGTTGGAGGTTGTTTTTCACCCGGTGATGGATTTCGCGCAGCAGGCTCTCGCGTTCGTGCAGGCGATTTTCCACATTCGCCTCCTCCCGGACGACGATGTCGGCCATGCGAATGAAATCCTCTTCCAGCCCCCGCATTTCGTTGGCGAAGGGCTTTGAGCGTCCGTCGTTCTGCATGATGCGGGTCGCGGCAAACTGATCCATGTTTCCGCGCAGGCGTTGAAGATGCCTTAGCACCAAGGCGTGCAGCGCGATAAGTGCCACCGCGAGGCTGGTCACCCACATCAGCACCGGAAGCACCACTGACTGGGCCGAGTATATCATCCCTTGCGGGACAGTCGCGGCCATGTCCCATACACCGACCACTGCCGCCGGCCCACCCCTGAAGGGGATGACGACGTATTGTCGGTCTTGCCCGGACCGGCTTGTGGCGGTGAAGGTACTGCGGTTTCCGATGTCGACGGTATCAATAGCGGGCAGTTCGTCCGATACGGTCGCAATTCCCTTGCGCGATGCCAGCACCTTATTCCGCTCGCTGATCGTGATCACGTCGATCAGGTCGGGTGCCTCGCCCTCTTCAGCGATGTTCGAGAGCCGGTCGTATGGTACGGATACGTTGACCATCCCCGCGAAGGTCCCGTCGATTTCGTAGGGGCGCACCACGTTGAAAATCGGTTGGTCGCTCATTGGTGGTATCATACTGACGCCGATGAAGGTCTCGCGCGCGCGCATTACATCTTCAAAGAATGGCCAGGAAGATGTGTCGATCTGGCCGTTTTCGGATGAACAGCTCACGATACCCGAAATCGGGACGATTGCGACAAAGCTGAATTCTCGTTCGTCGCTGGTAAATCTCTGCATGATTTCGGAACAGAAAGCGGGATTGTCGAGCAGATCACCTGCGATGGTCTGCAGAAAGCTGGACGTGGCGAAGGCATGCTCGATGATCGCCCTTTCGGCCTGCGCAATCGTTTCAGTGCGCGCGATCAAGGCATTTCGTGTGCTTTCGCGCGCTTCCTGCGCGACCCGCTGTGTTTGCAGGATCGCGATTACGCCCAAGGGTAGCAGCGCAATGGTCAACCATCCCGACAACAGGACCAGCAGACTCTTGTTCCAGTTTGTTTTCGTCATGACGAAAGGGTAGCGCTTGTCGTGACGACGGCGAATGTCGCTTCGTCCGTCAACTCCATTGCTCCGTCGTTTTCAAGATCCAGCAGTTCGGTGAGGCGCGCCCGTGCGCGGTTGACACGGCTCTTGATCGTTCCTGTGGCCACGCCACACATCCCAGCGGCTTCATGATATGAAAATCCCGATGCGCCCACCAGAATGAGTGCTTCGCGTTGTTCATCGGTCAGTTGATCGAAGGCGACCTTGAAATCGCGCATCTGCAAATGCCCGTCGTGATCCGGCTTGCACGACATGCCTTCAGCGAAATTCTGATCGACGTCCCGCACCTCGCGGCGGTATTTTCGGTGATTGCTGTAGAAATTGTTCCGCAAGATCGTGAAAAGCCATGCCCGCATATTGGTGCCTGGCGTGAATTTGTCGATATTGCTCCATGCCTTGAGAAGCGTATCCTGCATCATGTCATCTGCAAGGGCACGGTTTCGTGTCAAGCTGAGTGCGAAGGCACGCAGGGATTTGAGATGGGTCAGCATCTCTTCCTTGGGATCGGGGACACTCATGACTGACCTGCCGTGCTTTCGGCTTGTCGTTGCTGTCGTGCCAAGAAAGGCCCGGAAAAGTCACGCGATATGATCACGTCCGACATTGCCCGCGCAACCCCGTCGGGCCATGCAACGCTGCCACGCGCAATAGCAGTTCGGTTTCGGCCGATCGCAAAGATGGTGTCTTCGCACAACATTGCGTTTCTCCGTGTTGCCAAGTGCCCAAAGCATCAAAGCCCGGGGTGTTGCCCCGGGCTTTGGTGGATTCATGAAGAAGCGAGGAATGTGTCGACTTCCTTGCGGGCCTCTTCCTTGGTCATACCGTATTTTTGCTGGATCTTGCCCTCCAACGCTTCACGGTCGCCTTCGACCTGCTGCACGTCATCATCGGTCAATTCACCCCATTTTGCGCGGGCTTGGCCCTTTACCTGTTTCCAGCGACCTTCGAATTCGTCGTTATTCATTGTCTTGCTCCTTTTCGTCTGTGGTTGCGTCATCTTAACGCAGTGGATGGCCATTGGTTTCATCATGGCCGCAACAGCGGGCAGCCGTTGGAACCGCCCGATGTATGCCGCGTTCGTCTTCTGAACCCCTGTCCAAATGAGAAATCATCGAAATGACTTCGTCGAAATCGCACGATCAAATCTGGAATGAATGGAAAGAGCTGGTGAATATTCCACCGGCCGACCTCGAAGACTGGCTCGGCACCGAGCAGAGCAAATCGGTCGGGGATACCGGCGATGGTGAGTCCACCGGTCACAAATCGGGCCGCAGGATCGTGCGCCTGAAGCGCAAGAGCAAGGATGAGTTGAGTCCCGATGACTGGCGCCACATGGCCAAGGTGGTCGGCTATATCAAGCGCCACACCTCTCAGGGCGGACCTTCAGACAACGTGGCGCAGTCCGACTGGCGCTACTCGTTGATGAATTGGGGACATGACCCCTTGCGCGACTGACTTGCTTTAATGGCCGGCCTGTCGTCGGCGCATCACCCACCATTACATCGCCGAAAAAAGGATGAATACGCCATGGCAGATAAAGAACCGCAAAAGGACCAATCCCACGACACACCGGCAGGAGGATACGACACATCCGATCCTGACCGAAAACCGACATCAAAGCCCCTGCCGGAAACACATGCCACGATGCCGGCAGAGCACGCGGCGGACAAGGCGGACGTCCGGGCCGGGCCGGGGGATGCTGGCGCTACTTACAGTCCGACCCCACTGCCACCAAACGAGAAAAAGAACCGAAAGCTGGACGCGCCCGGTCGGATTATTCTGACCATTGCCATAGCTGTGCCCGTGATCCTTTTGCTGATCGCGTTGTTTTAGAGTCAACCAGTGTTGGATGATTGATCGTTCGCACATTGAAGCCCGCCAGAGATACCGATTTCTGCGGAACCCTTTGGACAGGCCCTCGTTGACCCCTCACAACGCAACTGAAGCAACAGAAAGGATGAAGAGATGAAATTCTTGACAGCCAGTACGCTCGCAATCGCAGCCGTAACAGGTACCGCCTTCGCCCAAAGCAATGACTCGGACATGAATGGTTCGGACATGATGGAAACGGGTGTTGAGACGGCCGAAATGCACAATATGCAAGGCAGCCTGATCCGCAGTCGCGATATCACCGGCGGCAACATCTACACCATGAACCAGGCCGATGACGAAGGTTGGGACCCCGAAATGACATGGGATTCCATGGATTCGAACTGGAACCAGGTTGGTGAAATCGAAGATCTGGTGCTGTCCGAAGATGGCGAGATCATCGGCATCGTGGCTGAAGTCGGCGGCTTCCTCGACTTGGGTGACAAGCATGTCATGATCTCCACGCAGGACCTGAACCTTGCCGCGGTCGATGATCAGACCTACTCCTATGTGACGCGGATGAGTGAAGAAGATCTTGAAGACATGGAAGGCGTCGACGAGGCATTCTGGAATTGATTTCCCGGATGACAGATCGAGGTTGATACCGGAATAGGGGGCAGTTCACTGCCCCCTTTTTCCTGTCTGGGGGGCGTCCAGCATCAGACTGAATGTGACGAGGGGCAATGAGACAACAAAATCATTTCGACAGTATTGTGATTGGTGGTGGCTCGGCGGGATCGGCGTTTGCAAACACGGCCGCAAATCTCGGCGGTCGCATCCTGCTGATCGAACGTGGCGCATTGGGGGGAACCTGTGTCAACCGCGGGTGCGTTCCCAAGAAAATCCTCTGGGCCGCGGGACGAACTGTTAGAAATGCCGTTGCCAGCTACGAATGCAATATTCTCGACAGCGCCCCTCGGGTGGATTTCGGACGACTTGTAGCGAGACGTGACGCCCGGATCGCAGAGATCCGGCAGTCATTCGACGACAGGTTGAACCGGTCGGGCGTCACGGTCGTGCGCGGAGAAGCCTCTTTGCTGGACGCCCGAACGCTGCGTGTCGGCGATAAACAGTATCATGCCAAAAACACTGTCATCGCCACGGGTGCGGTCCCTGTCATGCCGCAAATAGAAGGGGCGGACTATCTTGCGAACAGTACCGATGTCTTGTCGTGGCGAACCCTGCCGCGCGATATGGTCATTCTCGGTGGCGGTTATATCGGTACGGAATTCGCATCTATTTTCAATGCGCTTGGGGTTGACGTCACCCTGATCGAGACGGACGGCCGTATTCTTGCAGGCTACCCGGCCGGTCTGGCGGACCATGTGATCGATAGCTTGCGGGCGGCGGGTGTCAGGGTGCTGTTGCATGAAAGCCTGAACCGGATCGAAAAGATCAACGACCGTTTGGCGTATGCGCTACGGTCCGGCGCAGACGGGACGGCTGACGCCATTGTCGCCGCTACCGGACGAACACCCGATATCGCCCAGCTTGGCCCCTTTGCAGGGGGCTTGCGTCTTGCCGAAAGCGGGGCGCTGGCGGTGGACGACCAGTTCATGACCAGCGCGCAAGGCGTTTACGCCATTGGCGATGCCGCCGACCGGATGCCGCTCACGCCGGTGGCCAAAGCTGATGGCACAACACTTGCGAAAATATTGCACGGCTCGGGGTGTCGCCCGATCGATCTCGATCTCGTGCCCAAAACCGCCTTCAGCTATCCTCCGGCCGCTGTGGTCGGGAAACAAGCCGACGGACCTTTCGCGGAAAACACCGTCATCCGGCTTGCGGATCAGGTGTTGCACCCGCAACCTGAATGCACGCGTCACTATTACCGTCTCGACGCTGATACGCAGGATCGCATTATCGGCGCTCAATTCATGTCGGATGGGGCAGAAGATATGATCGCGCTGGCGTCAGCGCTGATCGCCGCGCAAGCACCCCGAAGGGTGCTGACGCAGGCCACGGGCATTCACCCGTCCTTTGCGGAGGAGTTCTTTCCGGATACGGTGGATTGATCAGTCCGACTGCATTTCCAGGATCTGATTATCGAACCTGTTGCTGGTGGCGGCTTCGACAAGAAGCTGAGCGACATCTGCCCGTGATGCTGTTGCGGTAGGGTCCACCTCGTCGCGCACCGAGACATGCGCGCTGCGCCCGTCATCCGTCAGCGCGACCGGCCGCAGGATCGCATAGGTAAGGCCCGAAGCACGCAGATGCTCATCTGCCTCGTGTTTCGCCTCGAGATAATGGGCCAGATCACCTTGGGGTTCTTCCTGATCCGCCCCGATAGAGCTGAGCATCACGAACTTTCCCACGCCTTCGGTCCGAGCCAGGTCAATGAGGCGCTTCGCGCCGTCGCGATCCACCTTGTCCGTCATTTCCGGCCCCGTTGAACCGCCCGATCCAGCAGCGAAGATGACGGCATCCATGCCTTCGCAGACATCTGGCTTCAGGTCCGTCAGATCACCTTCGCGAAACTGTGTTTCGGCAGGCAAGCCTTCCGTGTCAGAGCTTTCGCGCACCAGCGCAGTCGTCGTATGGCCCTGAGCCACCAGACCTTGCATGATTTTCCGGCCGGTTGTGCCGGTAGCACCAGCCACGAGGATATTCATCATCGTCATTGTAAATCTCCGTTTGTCTTTTCGACACCCAACGATTGATGTGGTCGATGGTTCCTGTGTCAGGTCAGTTATCGGACAGCGTCGCAGCGGTGTGTGAGCTTTCGATGATCCAGCCGCATGACCCGTATGCAGTCAGCGGGCCGACGTGTAGTGCTTGCATTGACACCCGTCCGAAAACCCGGGTCTGCGGTTCGACGCGATCATGGTGGTAGGGGAAGCGTAGAGTGGCTGGCATGTTGATATCCTTACCACTACAGATAGTCCGAATGGCGGCGGAGACATGACCTTGATGGAAAATGTGCAGAGTATCTTCGCGCGTCTCGGGCGCGGATATGCACGGATCGGTGATCGGAGTTTCCGGGTTCTTCTTCGGGTTACGACCGTTCTTTATCGTTTCAATGTGCTCGTGCTGGCGTATCCTTTGTTGCGGCTCGCAGTGTTGTTCGCGCGTCCTGATAATGCGCCTTTTCAGCAGATCTACCTCGCAGTCGAGACGAAACCCCATCTGTTCAAAGACGAGGGCACACGCCGGTTTTTGTTTGGGAAACATCGCCATTGTCCGGGCTTTGGTGCGCTTCTCAATGCGGCCTACGATTTCGGATCAGGTGACCTCGACAATTTTGTGCAAAGCGCCAATCAAGCCTTTGTTGAGAATCCCGAATGCGACCTTGTAAAACTGGTACGCATCCATGCCGCACATATCGTTGGGGATTTCACTACCGTCGCGAGGCTTTTGTCCGACCCTGCGTTTGGTCATTTCGTGCCGAAGCCTCTCAAGTGGCGCTTGCGACACTTGTCGGGACCCTCTGAAAATCGGGTACGTTTTCGATCTGATCTGCACGCACATGTTCAGTCACTCGGGGAGACATCTGGCAAAATATCCAGGACGCAGCTATTCAAGGTCGCCAAATCAGCCATTGATGTGGGTGAATTCTCCCTTGCCGAGGGCCTTCTCAATATAGACAGCAGCGCTTATCGGACCCTGTTCGTGCGCGATCGCTCTACCTCGGATTTCGAAACCGCTGCGATCCACCTAAACTATGCGATGAACCGTCATTACGGCAGACACAAGGACACAGGGTACTTTTCTCCAGCACATTGGGAGATGCTCGGTGAACGTACTGCCACGAACACGCATCCACTGATCGAGAATTTGGCCCAGGAACTCTTGCGTTGGCGGCGCGACGCGTCTTTGAATGAGTATCCAACTATAGCGCTTTTCTGTCCGGTTCACCGCGAGGCAGACCTGAAATCTATTCTGCAGCAAGCAAGACAACAGACTACCCCGAAGACGACAACGTATGTCGTGCTCAATAATCTGGACCGGCCGGTCACACCCGATATGGTCCATGCGTTATGGCAATGTGATCGACCACTCAGGGTTATGGAATTCGGCGCGATGCCAAGTATTGGAAGCGTCATTCACAGGGCTCTTGATCAGATTGATGATGACTTTTTTCTCAAGCTGGATGGCGACTGCCTCTACGGGCCGGCCTATACTGCCGATATGGTCGGTCAGTGTATCACGCATCGCGCCGACTTCATCGCCAAACGGGCGAGATTTCAACACTTCAAGGGACTGGGCATCATGGATTTGCAATTCCCGACAAAGTGCTTTCAGTGGTTAGAAGAGGGAGACTGGGCAGGTGGTTCGGCGTTCGCCGCACCGACCGAGATCTGGAGGCGGCACTCACACTCGAAATCCGCGAAAGTCGGAGAGGACGTTGCGCTCTTGAGGGCTGTCTACAACTCGGGGCATCGTATCTATCTGGCGGATCCTTTTAACGGTATTTCTGTCCGTAGCTCCGACCGGGAAGCGCATACCTTCAAGGAGAGTCAACTGTTCTTGGGAGTCTCCACAGGTGCCTATACTGTTTGTCGCGATACGGTCGATCTGACCGACGTCGCCTACGTCTAGCTGTGTTTTGCCGTTCGCATATGCGGGCGCAAAGGCATCTGGTGACGGCTACACAGGTGAAACAACCGGATCGTCCAGCCGATTGCGATCCCCCAGATGCAGGCTGTCCCACCGCGCCAGTCTGTCGGCATTCCCGCGTAGCATCGCGTCGCGAACACCGCAGCAGTCGGCTGCGTAGACATTCGAAACAAGGATTTTTGGGGCTCCTGTCAAAGCCGGGTCGGACATCGCTTCGTCCGTCGAACCACGATGCAGACACCTGATGTCCATCATCACGATATCGCCCGCTGACACTGGTACGCTCACTACGTCCAAACCAGAAACGAGGTTCTGGATCAGAGAGTCATCCAGCGGTGTTTCGGTTTTGTGGCTGCCGCAGACCAATTGCAGGCTCTTACCAGGTTGAAGATAGACGAGGGATTTGATGCAGGCACCTGCATCCGCAGCCCAGGGATCAATCTGGGAGAGATACGCCGAATATTTTCCGCGCAGCAAGTCAGAGTGCCAATGTTGCGACCTGTTGACAGTGATATCTGACAAGCCAAACGACGAAAATTGCTCACCGCCAAAAAATGCTGTGTAGAACCTGTTCAATGCGTCGTTGCCGTCGATCATGTCGAACAACTGACGGAAAACAGCAAAACGCTCAAACCCCGCCATATGTCGGGAGTGCTCTGCGCGGCGCGTGTTTGGCATTTCGTCTTTGTTTTGCAGGACAATTTCGCGCATTTTCGTGACTTCGGCTTGCGTGAACGCATCTGGGACGATGCAATAGCCTCGTTCGCGAAGATTTTCAGTGTGTTCTTGGAAAATTTCCATTTAAGCCCTCACGCGCACATTTTATCAAACTGTTCTCTCACAAAGCTCCTTGGTTCTGTTTTCGCAGGATCATCGGCTATGCCTTCATGACAACCATCCAACTACTTCCGAAGGTACAGAACGATTTGCCTTATGCAAAGTGTAGATTGAGAAAGGCGCGATCGTGGCCTCTGCATCGTTCGCCCGATCAATTGCTCTGCCTGCTCTGACAACAACCAAAAAAGCCGACTTAGTTCTGATGGCCAAAAATCTGTACATGGGCGCGCAGTCATTTGGCAGGGATACCGAAGGAGATGCGTTGGACCTAGAGCCGCGCGGTTCCGTCGACGTCATCGATCGCCTTTGCGCCGAGTTGACCCAAGGCACGGACAAGCTCGAGTTTGAGGATCTCGAGCGCGCGTGTCGCACCTGCCTCACCGCCGGCACCGACGCCGTAGGCAAGCGCACGCCCGGTCAATGTAAAATCGGCACCAAGTGCCTTGGCGCGCAGAATGTCGGCACCGCGACGTATCCCGCTGTCGAGGACGATAGCCATCCTGCCTTCGACCGCCGCCGAGATCGGCGGTAAAGCCTGGATTGTCGGTGGGCCGAATGCGACCTGGCGACCACCATGGTTGGAAACGACGATGCCGTCACATCCCATTTCGGCGCAACGTATTGCATCCTCGGGGTGCAGAATGCCCTTGACCAGCAACTTGCCCTTCCATCGCGCGCGAATGCGGGAAAGTTGCGTCCAGTCCAGGCTTGGGGTGATCAGCGTCTTCTGGACTTCGGCATAAGATGTCGCGCTTTGCAGCAGGTTCGCGTAATTGGCGATGTTGGGCGTGCCATGTTTCAGGCTGGTCAATGCCCAGCGCGGATTCATCGCGCATTGCAACACGACCTCTGGTGTAAACTTGAACGGGACCGAAAGCTGGTTGCGGATGTCGCGGTCACGCTTGCCTGCTGCAGGGACATCGACTGTCACCATCAACACCTCGTATCCCGCAGCCTCGGCGCGTCCGATCAGGCCTTCGGTGACGCTTTCATCGCCGGAAACATAAAGCTGGAACCACCCGTTCCCGTCGGCCGCCTCGGCCAGGGCCTCGAGCGTGGTGGACGCCGCGGAACTAGCGACATACGGAATATTCTCGCGTTTGCAAAGCCGCGCGAGTGTCAGGTCGGCATCGGGCCAGAACGCGTTCAACATACCGATCGGAGCCTGGCCGAACGGCAAATCGAAGGTCTGCCCCAAGAACGTGGTTCTGGTGTCGATCTGCCCGACATCCACCAGATAGCGCGGCGTCAGTTCGACTTCCTGAAAGGCATCCGTATTGCGCTGCATGTTGCGCTCGTCCTCGGCCCCGCCATCGACAAGGTCGAAGGCAAAGCGCGGGATGCGTTGCTTGGCACGCAGTCGCAGGTCCGCAATGGATGCCGCCCGATCCAACCCCATCAGACCGACCAGCCGCCATCGATGGCCAGTGCCTGCCCTGTGGTGAATGCCGACATGTCGCCGGCAAGATAGCTGACGACCTCGGCAATTTCCTCGGGTGTCCCGAGGCGGCCCATGGGCTGGCGCTCCTTGAAAGCCGCAAGGGCCGCATCGAAGTCTCCCGTCGCTTTCAGGCGCTCTTCCAGCGACGGACTTTGCACGGTGCCGGGACAGATCGCGTTGCACCGGATACCGTCTTTGACGAAGTCGGCTGCGATGGCCTTTGTCATCCCGATGATCGCGGCTTTCGAGGCACCGTAGGCAAAGCGGCGCGGTGCCCCCTTCAAGCTAGAGACGACCGAAGCGATGTTGATGATAGACCCGCCGCCTTTGGCCAACATGCCGGGCAACACACCCTTGATGATGCGGAACATGGCCTTGGCATTGAGGTCGAATGACCGGTCCCAGACTGCATCGTCACAATCGAGGATCGTGCCGTCATGAACCCAGCCTGCGCAATTGACGAGTATCTGCGGGGCATCCATATCGTCGATAAGCGCCTGCACGGCACTAGCGTCGAGCACATCGAGATGCCGTGCCGTGATGTTGTCGAACTGGGCAGCCAGTTCGGTCACGGCATCATTGTCGATATCTGTGGCCACGACGCGCGCGCCCTGTCGTGCCAGTGTCATGGCCGAGGCGCGCCCGATGCCCTGACCCGCTGCTGTGATCAGCGCGGTCTTTCCCTCAAGTACCGGTTCCATTATTTCCTCCATTACCGTGCAAGCCAGCCGCCATCGACTGCCAGAACGCTGCCGTGACAATAATTTGCGGCATCCGACGCAAGGAATACCGCGGCGCCGGCGATCTCGTCTGGTTCCGCGAAACGGCCTGCAGGAATACGCTCCAGCAGGGCCTTGGATCGTTCGGGATCATCGCGCAGCGCCTGGGTATTATCAGTCGCCGTATAGCCCGGCGCGATGGCGTTCACATTGACACCCTGACCGGCCCATTCGTTGCATAGCGCCCTGGTCAGGCCCACGACGGCGTGTTTGCTTGTCGCATAGGCCGGCACCCGCAACCCACCTTGCGCGCTTAGGACGGACGACACGATCACGATCTTGCCGCTGGCCTGTGCCAGCATACGCTTGCCAGCGGCCTGGCTCAGCAGCCAGACGCTGTCGAGGTTCACTTGGATGACACGGCGCCAGTCTGCCAAGGGCATGTCAGCCGAATCTTCGCGGTGGATGATACCGGCATTGTTGACAAGAATATCAATCCCGCCGAGCGCGTCTGCGGCGAAGCTTATCACGTCCTCGGCCGCCGCCTCGTCCATTTCGATGAAATCGGCTTTTACGGCTGCTGCATTGCGGCCCATTTGCCTGATTTCGGCCAGCACCTCTTCAGGTTGATGGCTCCGGTAGGTCAGCGCTACATCGGCCCCGGCGGCGGCAAGGCCAAGGGCGATGCCCTTGCCAATGCCGGTCGCGCCACCGGTGACCAATGCCTTGCGACCTGTAAGGTCAAATATATCGCCCATTGTCAGTACCGGTTCGCAATGGGCAAGTCCTCGGCGGGGAACAAGCTGATGACTTCGCAACCGGTTTCCGTGACCACCACCTCTTCCTCGATCCTCGCGGCGGAATAACCGTCCGTGGCCGGACAATAGGTTTCAAGCGCGAAGACCATGCCAGTCTGGATTTCCATCGGATGCTCGAGGCTGATGGCACGGCTGATGATCGGCCGTTCGTGCAGGGCAAGTCCAAGGCCATGCCCGAACTGGAGGCCGAAGGCAGCGTCCTCGTTCGGAAAGCCGAGGCTTTCGGCGGTTGGCCAGACTTCGGCCACCTTGTCTGTCGTGACCCCCGGCTTGATCATCGCGATCGAGGCGTCGATCCATTCGCGGGCCTTTACGTAGGCATCGTTTTGGGCAGGTGTCGCCCTTCCGACGTTGAAGGTCCGGTAATAACAGGTGCGATAGCCCTGATAGCTTTGCAGAATGTCGAAGAAGGCCTGATCGCCGGGGCGGATCAGGCGGTCGGTGAAATTGTGTGGATGCGGATTGCAGCGCTCACCCGAGATGGCATTGATCGCTTCGACATCGTCGCTGCCCATTTCGTACAGCATCTTGTTCGATAGCGCGACGATATCGTTCTCGCGCACGCCCGGCTTCAGCTCTTCGTAGATCATGTGGTAGACACCATCGACCATGGCCGCGGCCTGCGTCAGAAGCTGGATTTCATCCCAGTTCTTGATCTCACGCGCAGCCAGCATGATCTGCTGGCCGTCGACGACGTTGATGCCTTCTTCTTGCAGCGCGTGGAACATCGCGGTTTCGGCGTAGTCCACACCAACGGGCATGTCCGCCATGCCGGCATCCTTGATGAGTTGCGCAATCATCTTGGCATACTTCGTCATCAGGCCGAAATCAGGCGGAATGGTCCCGCGCATGCCGACAACCCCGGCCAGGCAGTGGTCCGGTTCCAGCCAGTCGGAATGGCGTTTGTGATGAACGGCAGCCGACCCGAAATCCCAGACATAGGGGCTGTCATCGCCGGTGAGCAGGCAGAAACGGCACATCTTGTCCCGCTCCCATTCACCGATTTTGGTCGCTGTCACATAGCGGATGTTGTTGACATCGAACAGCAACAGCGAACCCGCCTTGGAGTTTTGCAGCGATTGGCGCGTCCGCGCCAGACGATAGCGGCGCAGGCGGTCATGATCGATCCGGCGCTCGAAATCGACCGAGGTATGGCCCCAGGCGGGCAGGCGGTCGCGCCATTCCCAATTGGGCTCGAGGTCCTTGGGGGTCAGCATGTTGGGCATCAGTGCGCGTGACATGGGATACTCCTTTCGGGTGCGCCTTCGCGCACCGGGTCATGTTTGTGTAAATCGCGGCGATAGCGGGCTATTTCGTCACCCAGCCACCGTCGATAGAAATCATCTGGCCGGTCATGTAGTCACTGTCGTCAGAGGCCAGGAACGACGCCGTGCCAGTGATGTCTTCAGGATAAGAGACCCGCTTGATGACAAGGTTGTTTTCGACGATGTCGTCATAGGCCTGACCCGCGCGCTCCTTGAAGCCGATCTCGACCAGATCCTTGTCGAGTTGCTCCCACAGCGGGGTGACCACGACACCCGGCGCATATCCGTTGACTGTGATATTATGCTCTGCGAGGCCAAGTGCGCCGCATTCGGTCAGTGCGAGGCAGCCGTACTTCGACGTGCAATACACGGTGACGTCCACCAGCGGTTTGCGTGATGCGATCGAACCGACGTTGATCAGCTTGTAGGGGTGACCCTCCATCGGTCCCTGCGCGATCATCTGGCGGGCGGTTTCCTGCATCCCCAGCCACATCGCCTTGGTGTTGACGTTCATGATCATGTCCCAGTTGTCTTCATCGATATCCATGAAGAACCGGGGCTTGTTCAGACCTGCGTTGAAAAGACCCACGTTGATGCTGCCAAATGCGTCGACCGTCTTGGCGACAGCGGCGGCGTTATCCTCACGCTTGGTCACGTCCATTTTTACGGCGACCGCTTTTCCGTTGCCTGCGGCATTGATCTTGTCGGCGACCTTCTGGGCCTCATCCCCGTCGAGATCGCCAAGGCAGACGTTGGCGCCTTGGGCCGCAAAAGCCTCGGCGTTGGCAGCGCCCATGCCGCGGGCTGCGCCCGTGATCAGAATGTTCTTTCCCTTCAACCTGTTCGGGTCCATGTTTTCCTCCCTTATGTGACTGGTTGTCTCAAGGCCTGTTCGGCCAGCGTTTGCGCCTTGGCCAGCGCTGCACGCGGTGTCGTGATGCCGCGCAGCATGTCGTGAAGTTCGTGGCCGCAAATCGCGATGATGTCCGAGATCTGCGGGATCGGCGGCCGCGGCCAGAACTGCAATTCGTCCCGCCATGACATCTGGTCGACGATTTCAAAGATCGGTGACATGCGCCGCACCTCGGCGTCGGCACCGACCGAGTAACGCGGTGCGGTGCGGCTACCGTCGAGCGCATACAGCTTTTGTGCCGATGGCGAGGTGAATGTCACCAGCGCCTCGACCGTATCGGCTAGCCTGTCTTCCTCCAAATTGGCCGGAATACACAGAATATATCCCCCTACCGGCGCAATCGGTGCGCCCGCGGGGCCATGCGGATGTGGCAGGTAGCCGGTATTGCCATAGGCCGGGCAGGTGGGATCAAGCTCGAAATAGGGGGCAAGCAAGGTATAGCCGTAGGCCATCGCCACCTTTCCGGTGGCATAGGGGCGTATGCGTTCATACCAGGACATCGACAGAATGTCCGGGGGTGAATAGGCCATCAGCTCTACCAGATACTCGGCCGCCTCCAGTGCCCGCGGCGAATCAAGCATGGGCCGGAAGTCGTCACGCGCGAGGTGATCCGCATCGTATCCGCCCGCGATTTCGGCCATGTCGATGATCGGCTGACCGAAATCGGCGCAAGTCATCATGAAGGTGTGACCAAGCGCCGTGCCGCGTGCCGCGTTCCACGCCACGCCGTACCGTCCCTTTTGTGGTGCATGGAAATAGCGAGCTGCCTCGAGCACGGCTTGCGTGGTCGCTGGCGGCTCCATACCCGCGCGCGCAAACCAGTCGCGCCGGTAGAAGAACAATTCGGGGGTGGTCTGGCTCGGGACGCCGTAGGGCACTTCGTTCCAATGCGCGGCCCGCCAGCCTGCGGTATGAAAATCACTGGGGTCGAGCCGCGCGATATCCATGACCTCTGGCAGCGGGCGGATCACGCCTTTCTTCACGAATTCACCAAGCCACGGCAGGTCGACCGCAATAAGGTCGTAACGGCTTTTCGCCCGGGTCGCGTTGCGCAGCGATTCGTGTCGCAGCCGGTCGATGGAAAACGCACGCTGGTTGATATCGGTGCCAATGATCTGTTCGAACTGTCGCTTGAGGTTCGCCATCACCATGAATGTCGGGTCCCCATGCACCAGGATTCGCAGGCCTCCGGCCATTTTCAGCGCCTGCGGCAAGACCGCAGGGGGCGGAATCATTGCCTGGCCCGCCTGATAAGAGCCGCCGAAATAATAATCATCGGAGTGTGGTGGCGTACCCGTGTGATCGAAATGAGTGCGTGCGATCCGATCCACACGGTCGGCGAACTGGTCGAAAATCTTGAACAGTTCTGCACTGGGGTGAAGCGAAAAACTCTTGCCGCTCTTGGTGCGCGGGCGCTGCTCGACCAATCCGCTCTCCATAATCTCGGAAAGGCGGCGCGTCCCCGTTGCATAGGGCACACCTGAGGCTGCAACCATGCCCGAAGGTGATACGACCCTGCCCGCGAAGTGGCTGTTCATCAGATGCAGCAGCATATTGAGATACGGATTGGGCGCTGCAGGCTCGATCGTGCTATCAATTTCGGCGGTCAGTTCCAGCAGAAAGTCGACGACACGCGGGATGTCGGGACCTTTGGTACCGCTGGCAAGGCGGTCATCCTGAGGCCGCACATCTTGTCCGGTATGGACAAATTGCGCTTTGGAAAATTCAAGTGCGGCTGGATTTGACAAGGGCTGCCTTTGTTTTCTCTTGTTCGACATGGCATAGGCCTTAAAAATGTTCAGATTGATATCCACGCAGTATCAGCAAATTGTCCAAAATGGATATTAGAAAATCCAAATTGGATCATATTGCAGCGGGCGATCTCGGGCTGGCTGGTCTTTGTTAAGGTTCAGATTGCAAGGAACGCCTTTTCCTCGCCGGTCACTCGGCTGCAATCGAAAATGAATGACCAATGGGAGGACCCGAAATGAAAACGACGAAACTTGCGCTCGCTTGTTCCACTGCCTTGCTGGGAACCAGCGCTCTGGCCCAAGATGATGTGATGACGATCGGCATCACGCAGAACAATGTGGGTGTCGACAGCTATCAAACCACTTATGAGCAGGCCTTCATCGCCGCAGCAGAGGCCAACGACAGTGTCGAGGTGGTGGTCCTGGACGCCGGCGGTGACGTAGCGCGCCAGATCGCCCAGATGGAAGATCTCATCCAGCAGGAGGTGGATGCGATCATCATTTGGCCGACCAACGGTGAAGCCGTGATCCCCGCCGTGCGGAAAGCATTCCAGGAAGATATTCCGGTCGTTGTGACGAACTCCAACATCGCCGAGCAGGGTTTCGACTTTGTCGCGTCGTTCTCGGGTCCGGACAATATCACCCAAGGGTCGCGCTCTGCCGAAATCATGTGTGACCGCTTCAAGGAGCTCGGCATCGAGGATGAAGCGCAGGTCGTGCAGATTTCGGGCCAGCCTGGCTACACCACGGCGATCGAGCGGGCACAGGGCTTCGAGGAGCGTCTGCCAGAGGTCTGCCCCAATGTGACACTGGTGGAAACGCAGCCCGGTGACTGGAACCGCGAGAAGTCGCAGCAGGTCATGGAAGCCTTCCTTGTCAAATACGACGACATCGACGGCGTCTACTCCGGTGATGACAACATGGGCGTCGGCGCATTGAACGCTGCCCTTGCCGCTGACCGTGCCGAAGGGATCACCTTCGTCGGTGCGACCAACTTTGCGGTGGGCTACGAGGCAATGGGCCGCGGCGAATACTGGGGTTCGATCTACCAGTCGCCAGTAGACGATGCCGAGGCTGCACTCGACACAGCCATGGCCATCCTCTCCGGCGAAGAGGTGCCGTTCCTGAACTACTTCGACACACCGAAGATCACACAGGACAACATGGACGAGTTCACCAAACCCGTCTTCTAGTCTCCCTCCCGGAGGTTCGGGGCCGTCTTTTGCGGGGCGGTCCCGGACCCGAACTACAAAGAACAAGACTTGGGGGGAAACCGGATGAACCGGGGAGTTGTTGGACGATCCTGTATTGTAACCGGTGCAGCACAGGGCATCGGGCGCGCCATAGCCGAAGCCCTTTTGAGCGAAGGTGCGAATGTCTGTTTCGCTGATATCAATGAAAACAAGGTCGCCGAAGTGGCGGACGCCAACGCAGGCTGCGCAAAGGAAAACGGGGCCAAGGTCACGCACGCAGCCGTAGATGTAACCGACCGCGCGCAGGTTCGACGCATGATCGCACATACGGTCGAAGTCTTCGGCCGGCTTGATGTGAAGTTCAACAACGCCGGTGTGAACAAACCGATGAACTTCCTCGATGTGACGGAAGACAACTGGAATTTCATCATGGGAATAAACGGGCTCGGCTGCATGATCGGCATGCAGGAGGCCGCAAGGCAGATGATCGCTCAGGGCGGGGGCGGCAAGATCGTCAATACCGCGTCGATCGCCAGTCGCCAGGGTTTCGACAATGTCGCACCCTATTGCGCCAGCAAGTTCGCGGTCGTTGCTTTGACTCAATCGGGCGCACGAGATCTGGCAAAGCATGATATTACCGTCACGGGCTTTGCCCCTGGCGTCGTCGCGACAGAGATGTGGGAACAGGTCGACAAGGATCTGATGGAGATAGGCGCCGCCGAACGCCCGGGCCAGGCGATGGAGGAGTTCTCGTCAGAGATCCTGCGCGGGCGTGTGGCGCGGCCGGATGATGTCACCGGCACGACCACCTTCCTTGCTTCGCGGGCGAGCGACTACATGACCGGGCAGATCGTCATGATAGATGGCGGTATGACACTTGTCTGAAACGATGCGCCACCTGTAACGCAAACGATCGCCGGAGCTTTTGGGAGGAAGACAATGGCAACCATGACGAAACAACAGATTGGCAGCATATTTGCCAAGCAGGGCATCCTTATCGCCTTCGCGCTGTTCCTGATCGCCTTTACCTTCGCCAATCCCAAGTTCCTGAGCATCGACAACACCTTCAGCGTTGTGCGCTCTTCGGCGATTATCGGGATCATGGCTCTTGGCGTGACCTTCGTGGTGATCAGTGGCAATCTCGATCTGTCGGTCGGATCCATGATGTCCTTCTCTACCATTGTGGTGCTTGACCTTCACGACAAGATAGGGCCGTTTCTCGCAATCCCGGCCATGTTCGCGATGACATTGGCGCTGGGCGCCTTCATCGGTTTCCTTGTCGGTTACATGAAACTCAATTCATTGATCGTGACACTCGGGATGCTGTCGGCGATCCATGGTCTGACCCTGACCTATTCAGGTGGTCAGAACATGGACATCGCCGACAAGGAAGGCACCTGGTTCAGCGTCTTCGGTCAGGGGACAGCGCTGGGAATTCCGGTACCGATCCTGATGTTTGCGGCGGTGGCGGCCCTCTTGGGGCTGCTGCTGGGCAAGACCCCCTTCGGCCGCAAGGTATACGCGGTGGGCGGCAACGGAACCGCTGCCACGTTCTCGGGGATCAAACGTGCGCGCACTGTCTTCACCTGCTATATCCTGTCGGCCGCCTGTGTGGCCACCGCGGGTCTCATTCAGGCAAGCAGGAGCATGGGATCGCAGAACACCGTCGGTCAGGGGCTCGAGCTCGAGGTCCTCGCTGCCGTCATCCTCGGCGGTGCGTCGCTGATGGGAGGTTCAGGCACGATTTTCAAAACGGTGATCGGTGTTCTGATACTTGGCTTCATCCAGAACGGACTTCTGCTGATGGGGCTGCAGTTCTACGTCCAGTATGTCGTTACCTGGATCATCATCATTCTTGCGGTCTGGCTCGATATCGCGGCCAAGCGCGGCAAGCTGTTGTCACCGATCGCCTGAGGGAAGGAAACGAGCCATGCAACCCGGTGCACTGTCATCCACCCTTCGCAAGGGCGCCATCTGGGGCTTCATCGTGCTTGAGCTGATCTTTTTCAGCATTGCCGGTGAGTACCTGTCGTTGTCCGACAAGGCGTTCATGGATTACGACAACATGCTGTTGTTGCTGAAACAATCCGCGCCGATCGGTATCATCGCCATGGGCATGACTATTGTTATCGTGAACGGCAATATCGACCTGTCCGTGGGTGCCATCTTCGCGATTGCGGCCATCGTCCTGCTCGACAGCATGACGTGGCCGATCTTCGCGGGTCTTGGCGACTGGGTCATTCCTGTCGCATGGCTGCTGGCACTGATCGCCGGGACGCTCTTGGGGGCGCTGAACGGTCTGATCGTCTGGAAGACCGGCGTGGATGCCTTCATTGTCACTTTGGGTGCGATGCTGGGCTATCGCGGGATCGTCTTCATGTTCAACGGTGAAAACCCGACCAGCCATCTCAACTGGACACTGGTCGATTTTGCCGAAGCGGAATTTCTGGGGTTCGCCACCGCGACATGGTTTCTTGCCGCAGTCACTATCGCCATCTGGTTCCTGATGACGAAGACCGTCCATGGCCGGAACGCATATGCCATCGGCGACAACCGCGAAGCGGCCGTGAATGCGGGCATTCGCGTTGGTCCGCACATGATGATCAACTTTGCGATCATCGGCTTTCTGGCCGCGCTCTCGGCCGTCGTCTTCTATTCCGAAAGCGGCTCGGTCAACCCCAACGACGGACAGCTTTACGAACTCTGGGTGATTACCGCGGTTGTGCTCGGCGGCACCAAGATCACCGGCGGTGCGGGTTCCGTGATCGGCACGCTGGGCGGGGTCATCGCGATCCAGCTTCTGCGCAAGGGGCTGGGCCACATCGGGGCGGATACGTCGACCGTCAATCTTGTGATCGGGCTGATCCTGATCGCGGTGCTGATCCTTGACCGGCAGCTGAATATCAAGAGCAAGGGGGCATTGAAGATATGACCACTCAGCCAGTCCTGCGCCTTGCGGACATCGTCAAGACCTTTCCCGGCGTGCGCGCCCTTGATGGTGTCTCCTTTTCCGTCCTGCCCGGTGAGGTCCACGCCTTGATGGGCGAGAACGGCGCAGGCAAATCCACACTGATGAAGGTTCTGGGCGGCATCTACCAGCCGGATGAGGGCGGAATCTACATGGGCGACGAGCAGGTCGTCATGAACGGTCCGCTCGAGGCCAAGGCAAAGGGCATCGTCTTTATCCATCAGGAACTGAGCCTTGCCGAAGAACTGAGCGTGGCCGAAAACATCTACTTGGGGGAATTGCCGCGGCGATCATTCGGTCGCGTGGACTGGCAAACCCTCGCAGACAAGACCGACGCGATCCTGAAAAAGCTCAATGTCGGCTTCAATGCGCGAACCCGTGTCGGTGATCTGTCCATCGCAAACCAGCAGATGGTCGAAATCGCCCGCGCGCTGACCCATGAAGCGAAGGCGGTCATTTTCGATGAACCCACGGCGTCGCTGACCGACGCGGAAAAGGTAGTGCTTTTCGAGGTCATCGCGGACCTGCAGGCAAGTGGCGTCGGGATCATCTATATTTCCCACCGGATGGAAGAGATCTTCAAGATCACCGACCGGATCACCGTGCTTCGGGATGGGCAGTATCAAGGAACCGTGCAGACCCGCGAGACCGATGAAGAGGCGATCACCCAGCTGATGATCGGTCGCAAACTCGACCTCAGCCGCGCGGCGGTCGAGCATGAGATCGGCGATGTCGCACTCGAGGTGCGCGGGCTGAGCTGCGGCAAGCTCTATCAGGACGTCAGCTTCGAGGTTCGCAGGGGCGAGGTTGTCGGTTTTTACGGGCTGGTCGGTGCTGGACGGACCGAGATCGCCGAAACGCTTTTCGGGCTGCGCGATCCGTCGGCGGGCAAGATCCTGCTCGACGGGCAGGAGGTGCGTATCACTTCGCCGGCCGATGCCATCGAGCGTGGCATCAGCCTTGTGCCCGAAGATCGCAAGGGACAGGGGCTGATCCTCGGCATGAATTGTCGCGACAACATGACCCTGCCGCAGGTCGATGACCTCAAGGCCGGTCCTTTCGTGGCCGAAGGTGCCGAGGTGGCGATTTTCGATCAGTACCGTGACCGGCTCGACATTCGCACGCCCGGCTGGAAACAGCAGGCCGGTAATCTATCCGGTGGCAATCAGCAGAAGATCGTCATCGGGAAATGGTTGTCGATGCACCCCAACGTCCTGATCGTCGACGAACCGACGCGCGGGATCGATGTCGGCAGCAAATCCGAAATCCACAAGCTGCTGCGCTCTCTTGCGGCACAGGGGTATGCGGTGATGGTCATCAGTTCCGAGATGCCCGAGGTACTGGGCGTCTCGGACAGGATCGTTGCAATGTATTCCGGCAAGATCATGCGCACGTTCGCCGCCAACGAAGTGACCGAGGATAGCCTTATCCAGGCCATCTCTGGCATTGGCGGCGATCGGGCGGCATAAGACCAGACGTAAATTCCCGAACGGAGGACCGATGAAACTTGTTCGCTACGGCGCACCGGGGGCCGAGAAGCCCGGAGTTCTTGATGATGAAGGCCGTGTGCGTGACTTGTCGGGCGTCATTCCCGATATCGCCGGGTCCGCTTTGCGTGCCGAGGGCATGGCGATGCTGAATGGTCTCGATCTATCGACCCTTCCCGTTGTCGATGGCACGCCGCAAGACGATCTGCGTCTTGGCGCCTGTGTCGGCGACATCGGCAAATTCGTCTGCATCGGTCTCAATTACGCCGACCATGCCGAAGAAGCCGGGATGCCAATTCCGCAGGAGCCGATCATTTTCAACAAGTGGACATCATCCGTTGTCGGCCCGAACGATGACATTCGGGTTCCGAGAGGGTCGGAGAAAACCGACTGGGAGGTCGAGCTTGGCGTGGTGATCGGTGAACCGGGTGTCTATATCGACGAGGCTGACGCGATGAACCATGTTGCGGGGTTCTGCGTGGTCAATGATGTCTCCGAGCGGGATTTTCAGCTTAATCGTGCCGGTACTTGGGACAAAGGCAAAGGCTGCGATACCTTCGGTCCGACCGGGCCATGGCTGGTGACGCCTGATGAAATCGCTGATGTGAACGATCTGGATATGTGGCTGGACGTCGACGGGAAACGTATGCAGAGCGGGTCGACCGCCACACTGATCTTCAAGATCCCCCATCTGGTGTCCTACTGCAGTCAGTTCATGAGCCTGCAACCGGGTGACGTGATTTCGACAGGAACCCCCCCGGGCGTAGGCATGGGCCACAAGCCACAGCGCTTCTTGCACGGTGGCGAAACCGTCACGCTGGAAATTGCCGGCTTGGGGCGCCAGAGCTCGCGGGTGGTTCCGGCGGCTGGGTGAAGTCCAAATCAGGCAGTGGTACTTCTTGTCCGGCCTGAAAAGGCCGGGCAGGCCTTTTCAGGCATGGATACTTGGCGTTTGCACCTTTCGGTTCAACGACGCAGATCAGGGCTGAAGCCTCCTTCGTTCTGGTCGTCACCCATGCAGGCTGATCGTTATGCGGCGGCGTCGTAGCGGGTGAACAGCTCGTTGGTGCCGTCAGGGCGTATCAGGAATACGTCATAGGCCTCGCGCTGGTCCTCGGGGCCCATTCCGGGTGAACCGTAAGGCATGCCGGGCACGGCAAGCCCTATGGCGTCAGGCCGCTCGTCCAGAAGCCTGCGGATGTCGGCGGGCGGCACATGACCCTCGATGAAGTAGCCGGCGATCTCGCCAGTGTGGCAAGAAATCATTTCCTGCGGGATGCCATTGTCGATCTTGTGCCGGATGAGAAGCGCGCCAAAACTGTTCTCGGTCGTGACAGCAAAGCCATCGGCGCGCAGAATATCGACCCAAGCGTTGCAGCATCCGCAGTTGCGATCTTTCAGAACGTGGATCGCTGGCGTGCTCTGGGCCTGCATCATCGAAGGTGCGGCTGCGAGGATCGCGGTGGCGGCGATAAAGCCGCGGCGGGTCAGTTGGGGCATCGTGATCTCCTTGATGACTCAAAGTCCTTCAGGAACCCACCACATTCAAGGCCCAGCCGATCACAAGAACCTGAGGCACCGTCAACAGCGGCAACAGGAGTGCTGCCTTCAACCGTCCCGTGACCTCACGCAGGACCAGCATCTCGGTATAATCCGTGGCTGCCCCTGCCATCAGGAAGGTAAAGGCGTTGCCGGGTGCAGCGGCCCGCGTCATCAGGTCGGCCGCAAGAGGCACCGACCCTTCCGAGCAAACCTCGATGATCGTGGCAGCGACAAGCGTGGTGAATAAGCCAAGCAGCGTTGCACCGAACCAGGTGGCGAAGATCTCGGCAGGTACGGTCGCCTGTATCAGTGCAGCAAGCACGATGCCGAAGAAAAGCCAACGCAAGACCATGCGGCTGGCCGGGTAGGCCCGCAAGGCGATATCCTTCGCAAAGGCGGTGTCGAAGCGCGTGGCACGCAGACCTGCCTTTGCCTCGCGCCAGACGTGGAAGTCGGCGGGCAGGTCGACCCGGTTGGGGTTCGGCTTTACCCGGCCCGCACGTTCGAGCGCCTCGACGACAAGGCCTGTGACAAGGGCGATGACGAGAGAGGCCACGAGAAAAACCGCCATCCATTCCCAACCCATCAGCACGCCGATGATAATCGTCAGCGACAGTGAATTCCACGGCGAAGCGATCAGGAATGCGAAGACCTGCCCGAGGCTCGCGCCGCGCTCATAAAGCTTGGCACCGACCATCAGCACGCCGTGATTGCAAAGATCCAGCAGCACGCCCGCGAACACGGCCCGCACAAGACTTTTTGCCCCTTGGTCGCGGCCGATGACGCCAATCACGAACTGCCGTGGTACACGGTCGATCAGCCCGACGGCCAGCATGCCTACAAGGATGCCCCACCACATGAGATTCATCATTTCACGGACGCCATGGCTGAAGATACCAAGGCCCATGGGGGCGTCGTGTGGCAGCAGGAATGCTGCGATATAGGCGATCAGGATCACCGATCCGGACCCCCAGAGCAGCCAGTCGACCCGCCGCCAGCCCGTTACACCGGCACCCGGAGCCGGACCGCAGCATGATGGAGCCGCCTGTACACCACTATTGCCGCAGCATGACGCATCGGTCGCCAAGGCTGGACGCGGCTCTTCAGCGCCAGGCAATACAAATCCATCAGTATCGCATGTGGCACCGACCTTGGCTCTTGTACCTTGCGTGATAAGCTATCCCTTCGTCTTTCGCTTACCTTCAAGATAAAAGGCTAGTCACCCGAGCTGCAATGGCGCAAGCGTTCTTTTGCCATGAGGCGGGCCTGTCTCTTCTGGCGCCAGGCACTTCACGGAGGTCTGACAGGGGGCAAGCCGCCCGCGACCAGCGGCCGCCCGGACGACCCGGGGCTCTTTCGGTGATCAGGGCGCCCAATGAAAAAGGTGCAAGCCTGGCATGGACAAGCGTGCAGTCACCCACAGGTTCCCTATTTGAGTTCACCATGCGAAGACGGCTATTGAACCGTCAGTCTTCTTCGTCGGTCATCCAGTTCATCAGCTGAAAATCCATCGGGTGAAACCCACGCTGGACTTTCGAGCTTCCGGAGCCCCCAATGCGATCGCATCCTCTCCTCGGTATCCTGCTGGCTCTGTTCGGAGCCCTGGTGCTTACGCCTGATACATTGCTGATGCGATTGTCCGGGATGTCAGGGTACCAGATGGTCGCGTGGCGCGGGCTCTTGATGGGGGCTGTGATGGTTTGTGCATGGGGACTGACCAGCAAGAACCGACGTGCCGACGCAACCCTTGTGTTCTCAATCGGCGGATTGATCGTCATCACATGCCAATTTGCCAATGCAACGCTTTTCACGCTCGCTATCGCCGCAGCCCCGGTCAGTATCGTGCTTTTCGCCGTGGCGACCGTGCCAATCTTCGCGGCGATTTTTGCGCGCATCGTGTTCGGCGAACCCACGCGACGCGCCACCTGGATCACGATTGCCGCTGTCCTCGGCGGCATCAGTATCGCGGTGCTCGGCAAAGAGGCCGGTGGCATAGGTATTGCGCTGAGTTCCGCTTTCGGCGCGCTTGCCGGTCTCTGTGTGGCGGCCTCCATCGCCTTGTACCTCGTGATGCTACGCCATCATCCGCGGCTGCCACTCCTATTGGTGCTGGGAACCGGCTCTTTGCTTGCCGGTATCACGGGTCTTGTCATCACCGGCCCGGATGCAATGACCGATGGCAACGTCTGGTTCATCGTTGTGACCGGGGCAATCATCCTGCCTCTTTCCTTCGGCGCGCTTTCGATCGCCTCGCGATATACGCACGCATCCAATGTCAGCCTGTTGATACTGCTTGAAACCGTTCTGGGGCCGCTGTGGGTCTGGTGGGGGATCGGTGAAGCGCCAACGCCGGCAATGCTGCTGGGCGGCGCCATCGTGATCGGCAGTCTTGCCATCTATCTTTGGACCACGGCAAGCAGACAGCGCCGGATACAGGTCTCCGCGCCCGACTAGACGTTGACCCGACGCATCAGCCAGATCCGCTCATTGCAATCTGTCGATTGCCCAATCAAGGCCCGGCCGGCAAACCACTGCTGGTGGCAAGATGCGGTGCCGGTGGCTTGCCTTCGGGAATTTTGGGCTAACTCTTTCGGACAGGAATTCGTCGGGTGACGCCGCGTCGGGCTAAGACGAAGGCGCGGCCTGGCAACGAACGCGGTTTTGAAAAGAAGAGGCTCTCATGACGTTTTCTAACAGAATTCACCCTGCGACCATAACCTATGCTGCTGAAGTCGAGGCAGGCAAACTATCGCGTCGGGAGTTTATGACCCGTGCGACGTCGCTGGGCGTGACAGCCACAGCAGCCTACGGGCTTCTGGGTCTCTCACAACCGGCATTTGCTGCGGGACATGCACAACAGGGCGGCACGATGCGCATTGAATCGACCGTCAAGGGTCTCAAGGATCCGCGCACTTATGACTGGCCGCAGATGTCGAACTTCACCCGCGGATATCTGGAATACCTCGTGGAATACCAGATCGATGGCAGCTTTTCGCCCGCGCTTCTCGAAAGCTGGGAGGTCAATGACGACGCCACAGAATACACCCTGTTTGTGCGTCCGGGCGTGACCTGGAACAATGGTGATCCATTCACCGCCGAAGACGTGGCTTTCAATATCACGCGGTGGTGCGACAAGAGCGTCGAAGGCAACTCCATGGCGTCGCGGATGGGGTCCTTGGTGGATGAAGAAACCGGCGTGGCGCGTGACGGGGCGATCACCGTCGTCGACGAAAGCACGGTGCGCCTCTCGCTGACGCAGCCCGACATCACACTGATAGCCGGGTTCTCCGACTATCCTGCGGCGATCGTCCACCAAAGCTTCAACGGTGATCCTCTGGACAATCCGATCGGCACAGGCCCTTACCTGCCCGACGAATTCGAGGTCGGCGTCAAAGCCGTGCTGGTGAAAAACGAAGATCATGCCTGGTGGGGCGAAGGCGCAAATCTCGACCGGATCGAATATATCGACTTCGGCACGGAACAGGCCGGGATCGTCGCCGCGGTGGCTGGCGACGAAGTCGATATGGTCTATGAATCAATCGGTGAATTCATTTCGATCATGGATGACATCGGCTGGGTCAAATCCGAGGCGGTAACGGCGAATACCGTTGTCATCCGTCCTAATCAGGCAGCGGAGGTGGACGGCATCCGGCCCTACGAGGACGCCCGTGTGCGGCGTGCTCTGGCGATGGCGATCGACAACGCGGTCATGCTGGAACTGGGCTTTTCAGGAAACGGGCGGGTCGCGGAAAACCACCACGTATCCCCGATACATCCCGAGTACGCGGAATTGCCCGCGCCGGTTTACGACCCCGAAGGTGCACAGGCGCTGATGGCGGAAGCTGGCATGGCTGATTTCGAACATGATCTGGTCTCGATCGATGACACCTGGCGAAAGAACACCAGCGACGCGGCGGCCGCGATGCTGCGTGATGCGGGGATCAACGTGAAGCGGACAGTCATCCCCGGTGCCACCTTCTGGAACGATTGGACGAATTATCCGCTGTCGACGACGGACTGGGCACAGCGCCCCCTGGGTGTGCAGGTGCTCGCCTTGGCATACCGTTCGGGTGAGCCCTGGAACGAAAGCGCGTTTTCGAACGATGAATTCGACAGTCTTCTCGCCGACGCCCTCGCGATTGCGGACGCGGACCAGCGACGCGAAGTAATGGCGCGCCTACAGAAGATCATGCAGGATGAAGGTGTGGTCGTCCAACCTTACTGGCGCTCGATCTACCGGCACCACAAGCCGAATGTCGTCGGCGCTGAAATGCATCCGACGTTCGAGATCCATGTGTCCAAACTGGGCTATGCCGCATAGCGCAAGTGTGTCGGTTTCGTGCCCTGTCCCGGTATCGGGCTGAAAGACCGCTCTTAGTCGGCAAGGCATGTCGTGAAACATAAAGAATGGGCCCGGCCTTGGGGCCGGGCCCATCGATGCGGGGGTTCTTTTTGAGCCGTTTGATCTTGCGCGAACGGATTGCCCCAATGACATGACGGATATTGGCCCATGCGACGGCTCAGTCGGAGGATGATCCAGATGTTTTCGATTGTTGCCCGCCTTCGCTTTCAAGACGTGCCTTGCGCAAGCGGGCGGCCTTCTCTGCACGCTCTTGGGCTTCTGCATCCTTGATTTCTTTCACGACCCGCTCGGTCTTCTCCATCGCAGTTTCCGAGCGTGCGTGTGCGGTCGGAAGTCCTGTTTCTGCGTTCAGCTTTGTCATCGATCCGCCTCCTTGGGTTACAGGGGGTGGGTGACACATGCGCCGGGCGACTTCAATGATTGCACCTGATGTGTCCCGATCAGGTGCAATCGCGAGTTTGCCGAAAAACAGGTGATACTGAGGGCCGTGCAATATGGTACGACGAGCTACAGCCCTCGATGATCATCGAGGGTTTTTCTCGCCGGTCTCGCCCTTGGCCAGAAGCTGGTCTAGCTGAAACGACTCCAGGCCTTCTGGAAAGAGCTGGAGATGTCTTCCCACGCGCTTTCCATGCCCTTGCGCATGTCGTTCCAGGCGGCATCACTGGCGGCCTGGGCTTCTGCCATCTTCGCTTGCGCCTCGTCACGCTGGTTTTGCATTTCAGCAAGCTGCTTTTCATAGTGCGCCTTGTTTTCGGCCTGGGCGGCTTTCGCCTTGGCCTGAAACTTGTCGATTTCGGCGTTCCACTCATCAAGCTTCGCTTTCATCATATCGACGTATGCATCACGATCCATGTTTTCCTCCATCTCCTCTTCGGTAGCTTCTCATAAAATCATCTAAAATCAAATGGGGCGGTCAGCGGCATGACAGGTTTTGCCGCTGTCATGGATCGCAATCGACTCAAGTGCCGGTTGCGTCCACACCCAGATAAGGGCCTGCGACATGCGTACGACAGCGGCATCACGGGTTGTGCCGTTTCGATGATAAATAACGAGCGATTGTAGTCTCCTGATGGAGCAATCCCCCTTGTCGGCCCGCACATCACCCATCATGCCGACTGCTTGAAGGCGCTCGGATTGCTCAACATGGCTCTTTTGGGTCTCATTCGGGTATTTGACTCAGGTCAATGATCTCCCCGGAAATCCTCCTTAAAACATTTTTATATATTGTTATGAAAATGTGTTAGGCTTTCATATAATTGGTGAGGAGTTAAACGATGAAATCCTGTAAGAAAGCTTTGAATACAGTCGCATCGGCGGCGATAATCGCATCCGTAAGTGGTACGGCATTTGCTGATCTCTTGCCTGATAACCCACTTATTGGGACATCTGGGGACGGCATTATCTTCTCGGATCCAGCAGAGGGTGTATTGCCGCCCGGTGCAAAGGCAGTGACCTTTACGAACACCAGAGATGACGGCGGTTCAAATCAAAACCCGATCTTTCTGCCTGAACCTGAATTCGAGGGCGTCACAGACTTTTCTGGCCTCAGCCGCCGCAGCGAGGCAACGAACTGCCTGATGGCCAATAACCCTGACATTTATTGTGATTCAGCGCGCGGTTCGGGCAAGCGGATCAAGGTCCAACTGTTTGGTCCTACGCCCTTTGACATTACGTATCGCACCCTGCCTGGCGCAGTAGATTCTATCGGAGAAAATTTTTCCACCGTAGGTGGAAGTGGTTCCACTGTCGTTGACACCAGAAGCGTTGACTACTTTACGTTCGGCAAGGTTTCAAACCTCACCGGTGCGCGCATCACGGGCTATACGCTGCAATTGCTGGACGCGGACGGCGCGTTGATGAACGCGACGGCTGGTGGCGTTTTGTTCAATCTCGACGCTTCTGCAATTGGCCTGAATTCGAACCTACCGGACGGCCTGTTCGGGAACGGCGGAAATGAAGGCAATATCGGTTTCTTCACAAGTGAGCAGGCCGACTTTGAGCTTGGCCAGTCAGATCAAGGTGGCGCATCAAACGTACTGGAATTCGGTAGGCAAGATGACCCAGGCATCACTGCGGCAATCGACAACGCCTTCCACACAGATAACTTCGGCGACGCGTTCCTTGACGACATCATGGTGCCTGACGGCCTGTTTTGGGATGACAACAACGACCCGACAGACGAATCCGCACTGGTTGCTTGGTACGATATCGGTGGCAGTGGTTGGACCTTTGGTAACTTGGATGCAGATTCCAGTGTTGTAGACACCTTGCTTGATGAAATTGAAGCAGAGCTTGGCCTTGCTGATGATGCTTTGTCAGGCGTGGGCGCAGGCGATCCAGTTCCGGCTGATGTGGTCGCGGCGGCAGAAGCCAACAGCCTTTTCGAGGTGGCGCCGATTGAGGATTTGCGCAACGCCAATCAAAACTACACAATAACCATTGGAACTGTTGCCGGTGATCAGTTCACCTTGCGTACCGTGCCCACCTTTGCGCCGATCGTGGAAGAAGCCGTCACAGAATTTCAGTTCAAGGCAGCCGGTTACCTAGATGCTGCCGCCAACGTCCCGTACTGGGATCTCGGGAATAGTGGTGTCTACCAGACAGCTATTGGTGATATTCTGGATCTTGATGAGGAGGAGCAGGCCTTGGCCCTCACAAGCACGGCCTTCAATCTTGCCCCCAACATGGCCGCTCTGAGCCTCGAAAGCGGCCGTAATCAAGTTGCTGCAATCACGAACTTGCCCTCTACCAATCCAGGCGTTGAAGGGATCACAGCCACGCGATCCGCAGGAGGACAGTCGTGGCAGATTTTGGACGGCCTTGAAGGGATCGTCTCACTCGGTGGATCGACTGCAACCGTAGATTCGCAGGCGGACTTCAGCGGCTACGATGCAAGCGCTGCCTCGTTCCTTGCCGGTCTGCAGCGCAATCTGGGTGAAGGTACGTCGGCAGGTCTTGCAATCGGGGGGTCAACGGGACAGTCCACATCGACTGACGACCTCGGCGAAGTCGAGCAGACGTCCTACTCACTCGTCGCATTCGTGCGGTCAGAGCTTGCCAACGGGGTCTCAGTGCAGGGTATCTTCGGCTATCAGGGACTAGATTTCGAAACCACGCGCAACGTGCTGGGAGAGGCAGAAGTTGCTGACGGCAGCACTGATGGATCACAGCTGTTCGGCGCTATTCAGGCAGAAGCATTGTATGACGTCGGTGCGCTCAAGGTCGGGCCGATGGCCGCAGCCGAGTTCTACAATGTGAGCGTAGATGGCTTTACTGAAACCGGAGCGGATGAATTCAATCTTGTGGTCGGTGATCAGTCCTCGAACACCGTCGTGGGATCAATTGGTGTCAAGGCCATGTACCAAATGCCTGGCGCCAGCGGTGATACGTCGGTTACTGGCAGCGTGGCCTATACCTCGGTGTCCAGCGACGATGGCGAATTCGACAACGCTTTTGTGGGGCTGCCAAGTGCTGTGCTGCCACTCTACGGTCTGAACCAGGACCTCGTAGAGGTTGCTGTCGGTTTCAAGAGTGTCATTCGAGCGAACACTTCCGGGACAGTCGCAATTAGCGGCGGCTACGGCGGTTCCTTTGGTGATGGCTTCGAGCGCCATGGCGTTTCGGTAGGCTTGGGCGTGGAGTTCTAAGCCTGAACTGCTAGAAAACGTCACAAGATATTCCCGCCCGACTGCCACTGTAGGTAGCCGGACGGGGGTGACTTTTCGGTTCAATAGACCTTCGTGGTCGCGACCTAGCTCTCAGGCCACCGCCAAATAAACGGTCGCCTTCGCAATCACGGCGCGCAAAACCCTGGGTGCGTCCCTTTAGTACCGGAAAGAACCATTGGGCCTGCGGAACACATAACGCGGTAACTTGAGGGGCATCTTCTGATCCATGCTGAGTAATCTCAGTCGCAGGATCACGTGACGCAACCAAAAACGGCCCACCAGAGGTGACCATTTTGATGCCAAATCTGACGGAAGTGGTCCTAAAAGCGGTCCCGACTATGGTCCCACATTTTCAATAATATCAAGTTTTACTGGCTTTTCTTTGACTTATGAGGGGGATATTGGTGCCCAGGAGAGGACTCGAACCTCCACGTCCATACAGACACCAGCACCTGAAGCTGGCGCGTCTACCAATTCCGCCACCTGGGCACAGGGTCGGTGAAGCGCGATTTACGCGCGGGCGGATGTGCTGTCAACGCGATTCGATGACAAATGGGTGCTCAGCGATGAAATCCCCGCTTTGCGCCTTGTCGCGGCTTTCGGTGGGCGATACACCCAATGCGTCTGTTCAAGAGGCCAAGCAATGTCCAACCTTGTCACTATCTTCGGCGGTTCCGGTTTTGTCGGACGCTACATCGCCCGACGCATGGCCAAGGAAGGCTGGCGGGTGCGGGTCGCCGTGCGCAACGTGAACAAGGCGATGTTCGTGCGCACCTACGGTGTCGTCGGGCAGGTCGAACCCGTCTTCTGCAATATCCGCGATGATGCGTCGGTCGCTGCGGTGACCAAGGGCGCGGATGCGGTCGTCAATTGTGTCGGGGTTCTCGATGAGGTGGGCAAGAACACGTTTGCCGCCGTCCAGGCCGAAGGGGCGGGACGGATCGCGCGGATCGCCGCCGAACTGGGTGTGCCGCGCATGATCCATGTTTCGGCGATCGGCGCAGATGCAGCCTCCAAAAGCCTCTACGCCCGGACCAAGGCCGAGGGCGAGGCGGCGGTTCTTGCGCATATGCCGGCTGCTGTGATCCTCCGGCCGTCGATCGTGTTCGGGGCCGAAGACCAGTTCTTCAATCGCTTCGCCGGTATGAGCCGCCTCGGCCCGGTCCTGCCAGTCGTGGGCGCCGAGACACGGTTCCAGCCGGTCTTCGTCGACGATGTCGCCGCTGTCGGCGCACGTGCCGTTCTGGGGCAGGTTCCCGCGGGCGTCTACGAGCTGGGCGGTCCTGACGTTCACACCTTCCGAGAATTGATGCAAGAGATGCTGGGCGTGATCCGGCGGCGCCGTCTTGTGATGAACATCCCGTTCTGGGCAGCCCACGTGATGGCCGCGGGCTTTGCCGCGCTGCGGTTCGTGACATTCGGACTGGTGTCGCCTCCGATCACGAAAGATCAGATCCGGAATCTGGCGGTCGACAATGTCGTCTCGTCCGATGCCAAGGGCTTTGGCGATCTCGGAATGACGGCGACGGCCATGGAGGCGGTGCTGCCGGATTACCTCTGGCGGTTCCGGCCGTCTGGCCAATACGACGCGATCAAGGAATCGGCGAGGAACCTGCGCACCTGATCCTAGAAGGTCGAGGTCATCCCGAAACGGGATTCGATCGACCGGGCGTTGAATTCTTCGGCGCTCGATGTGGTGAAGCTGGCCAGAACCGAGACCTGCGGCGCAAACCCCCAGTAGGACCAATCAGACAGTGTCGCCGTCACACCTAATGAGCCGAAACTGTCCTGCCGTCCGTCCAGCGTCGTCGTGAAGGTCGGATAGTCGCGATAGCCCAGCGTCATATCGGCCGACCAGAGCGCGCCCCAGATTGGACGCGCAAGCGCGATGCCGCTCCCGATCCTGTATTCGTCGAAGATGTTTTCGAAGCCGCCGTCGCGATATGTATAGCCGCTGGTGAGCGTCCACCTGTGTCCGGTCGGTCGGGTCATTTCGTAGGTCACACCCCAATCCTCTGTGCGAACCGTCGCGTCCTGTCCAATCGCCTCTTGCAGGGTGTCGGAGAATTGCACAATCAGCCTGCCTGCCTCGCCAACCACAAAGCCCTGTTGCAGCGTCAGCGTGCGATAATCCCATGTCGGATCACCGCCGTACCACGTCTTGCCGACGCTCACCGTCAGACCAGAGGGGCCCAATCCATTGCCGAAGTTTCGTTCGTGCGTGAATGAGAGCTCGACCACGCCAACGGCAAAGTCGCTGCCGGACAGTTCGGGCGCGATGTCCTGTGCCTTGGATGACAGCGTGTAGGTCTGGCCAAGAACGTAGGTTCCAACGCTGGTGCGCTGTCGGGCCGATTGCGACAACCGGTAAGAGAACCGCGCTTCTGCCCCGTACTCGATTCCTGACAGTGCCCTGCGCGAAGCGGGCAGGAGAAAGTCGAAGGGAATTCCTTCCAGCTGGAAATAGGGGTCCTCGGACCCGTCGTTGATATTGTCCGATGGCGCAACCCATGCACCAAGTGCGATGGTCAGCGGGTTGGCCTGTTGCGCCAGCCTGAAGTCGGCGGCGACGCTGTCGGTCTCTGCAGCTGTGGTTGCGTGATTGGCGGCGCGGCGGAACCAGAACTCGGACCTTGCAAACGCGCCTGCATTGTAGTGCGCGCGCGCGGCGAGCCTTGCCGCCTCGAACCTGTCGGGTTCAGTCTGCGCGAGCGTGTAGGCGCGTGCGGCAAAGACAGCCGCCGGTGCGGGATCCCCCGCTTCGAAAGCCGCCAGCGCCCGCAGGAAGGCCGCATCCGCGTCGGCAGGATCGTCCGCCTCCATTTGCGCGGCGATTGCGGCGACACGCGTCCAATCGGCCGTCGCAAGGGCCATGTCGAGCACAGTATCGGCGGTTTGTGCTTTCGCCACTGTCGTGCCGAGGCTGAGGAGTGCAGCCGCAAGCAACCCCAATGTCAGTTTGCTGTGCAGGACACCTTCTCCCATTGCTTGCGGGCATCGACGGGAAGACCCACCACGACGATCCCGCAATCCATACAGTATTCCGCGTAATCCTGCCAATCGGCGGGAATAGATCACGGATTGGCAAAGTCCTGCCCTGAAAATGCCATTTCACGAACCGACATTGAACCTCGAAGAATGCGTCGCTACGGCGGAATCAAGAAGGAGACCAGATCATGAAATCGATCCTGCCCGTGGTTGCGATACTCCTGTTGCCAGCCTGTATGGGAGGTGGGGGAGGGATGGCTGCATCTGCTGCGCCGCCGCCTTTGCCTGCAGCGACACCTGTGGACCCTTCCTTTACATCAATGCTTAATCAGGTGCGCGCTGACAACAGTGTGGCACCCTTGAATCAAGACGCACGCTTGATGCGGGCCGCACAGGTGCATTCGGACGATCAGTATATCATGCGTAAGATGACCCATGATGGCAGCGACGGATCGACCGTCGGTGTCAGAGTGAAAGCGCAGGGTTATGATTGGACAATGGTTGGAGAGAATGTCGCAAGTGGCTTTCAAGATGAAAGAAGCGTGATGGATGGTTGGATCGGCTCACCTGATCATCAGGCCAACAACATTCATCCGCTTTACGAAGACTTCGGGATCGCCAAGACCGGTTCGGGATCTCATCGCTACTGGACGTTGGTGTTTGGCCGAACGAGTCCGCTACCCCCTGGCTCACGCTAACTATACGCAATCCACAACAGCACCACGCCCAGCCCGATCCGGTAGATCACGTATGGTGTAAAGCTGACCGACTTCAGCAGCCGCATCATGATCGTCAGCGCGAAGAGGGCGGCTATGAAGGACATTGCGACGACCAGTCCGATCTCGCGCAGGGCGCCGGCGTCGGTTGTACCGATGACGTCGAGGCTCAGCAGTGCGCCCGATGCGATGATGGTCGGGATCGACATCAGCATCGCGAGCCGTGCTGCCTCGCCGCGCCCGTACCCGAGCATCCGCCCGGCCGTGATCGTGATGCCGGAGCGCGAGGTGCCCGGGATCAGCGCGACCGCCTGCCACAGACCCATCTGAAAGGCATGTCTGATGGTCCAGGCTTCGGCGCTGCGTTCTTCGGTGCCGGTCTGGTCGGCCCAGTAGAGAAGGACCCCGAAGATGATCATCGCCCAACCGATGACCGCGATGCCGCGCATCATCTCGGACAGGCCTGTTACCGTCAGGATCAGCCCGACGGCGACCACGGGCACGGTCGCGATGATCAGGCAGAGCGCAAGGAAGGCGCCGCGCGTGTCGATCTTGCCGCGCACCAGTCGCCCGAGCCCGCCAAGGGCCATTCTGACATCCGCCCAGAAATAGAGAATGACTGCCCCGAGGGTGCCGATATGCGCTGCGACATCGATCACCTGTCCCTGATCCTCGAGACCTGATAGGGATGGAAGCAGGATGAGGTGGCCGGACGAGGACACCGGCAAAAACTCGGTCAGGCCCTGGATGAGTGCGATCAAGAGCAGATTGAAGGTGGTCATGGGCGCCGCCGTTGATTCGGTCGATTCAACGTAACTGCCTAGAAATTTAGGGAAAGCCCAGAAATAGGTAACATACCGGACCTAAAAATTTAGAAATTTGGCCCAGATGGCAGGCGCTGTGACAATTTTCTCTAATATAGGTCAGTATGTATGCCTTTTCTTTTGCGATTGGTCGTTTTAAAAGGCGGTTCGCTTGGAATTCGGGAGGGTGGCTGATGGCTGGCCAGAAGATGTTGAAGTTCACGCAGGTGGGGCGCGAGATGCCGGACAAGCGTCCGCCCAATCTGCGCCGCGAAGATTTCAACGAGATTTACGCCGAGTACGCGATGGAGAAGGCCGAGGAGCAGGCCGCGCGCTGCAGCCAGTGCGGTGTTCCCTATTGCCAGACGCACTGCCCGCTGCACAACAATATCCCCGACTGGCTGCGCCTGACCGCCGAGGGGCGTCTGCAGGAGGCCTACGAGATCAGCCAGGCCACCAACACGTTCCCCGAAATCTGTGGCCGCATCTGCCCGCAGGACCGGCTGTGCGAGGGCAATTGCGTCATCGAACAGTCCGGGCATGGCACCGTAACGATCGGCTCGGTGGAAAAATTCATAACCGATACCGCCTTCGAGGAAGGCTGGGTCAAGCCGATCCGCCCCGCGATGGAGCGCGGCGAAAGCGTCGGCATCATCGGTGCGGGCCCGGGCGGGCTAGCGGCGGCGGACATGCTGCGCCGCCAGGGTGTTCAGGTGACCGTCTATGACCGTTACGACCGCGGCGGCGGGTTGATGACCTATGGCATTCCCGGCTTCAAGCTGGAGAAAGACGTGGTGATGCAGCGCATGGCGCAGCTCGAGGATGGCGGCGTGCAATTCGTGCTGAACTGCAATGTCGGCGAGGATCTGTCGTTCGACGCGATCCGCGGCAAGCATGACGCGATCCTTATTGCGACAGGCGTTTACAAGACCCGCGACCTGCCGGATTCGACAGCGCAGGGGATCGTGACCGCCATCGACTATCTGACTGCCAGCAACCGCAAGAGCTTTGGTGACGATGTGCCCGCGTTCGAAAGCGGCGAGCTGAACGCCACGGGCAAGCGCGTTGTGGTGATCGGTGGTGGCGATACGGCGATGGACTGTGTCCGCACCGCGATCCGGCAGGGGGCCGAAAGCGTCAAGTGCCTGTACCGGCGCGACCGGATCAACATGCCCGGGTCGCAGCGCGAGGTGCAGAACGCCGAAGAGGAAGGCGTCGAGTTCGTCTGGCTGAGCGCCCCTGACGGTTTCGAGGGCGATCCGGTCACGGGTGTGAAGGTGCAGAAGATGCGCCTTGGCGCGCCGGATGCGACGGGCCGCCGCGTGCCGGAGGTCATTGCCGGGGCGGATTATGTCGAAGAGGCCGATCTGGTCATCAAGGCGCTGGGCTTCGAACCTGAAGAGCTTCCCAAACTCTGGGGTGTGGACGGTCTGGAGGTCACGCGCTGGGGCACGATCAGGGCGGAATTCACGACCGGCAAGACCAGTCTGGAAGGCGTCTATGCGGCGGGCGATATCGTGCGCGGTGCGTCGCTGGTTGTCTGGGCGATCCGCGACGGGCGTGACTGCGCCGAGGCCATTCTGGAGTATCTGGGGCAGGTCGAGACCGTGGCTGCAGAGTAGTGTCGGCAAAGGGTCGGCGAAACGTCGGCAAAGTGTCGGGCAAAATCGCGCGGTGGGCTCTGCAACAAGTCAAACATACTGACCTAAAGGGTGAAGAAATGATGAAACGATGCACCATTCTGGCGGCACTTGTCGCAGCGGCCCCCGCCGCAGCCCAGCAAAGCTTTGCCGCCCCCGAGGGGTGCGAGGCCACGCTGACGGTCCAGCACAAGGGCTGTCTGGTGGTCAACGTGTGGCAGCAGTGCCCTTCCGACGATCCCGGCGACCAGTGGATCGCCCTGCTGGGGCAGGGCGGGCTTTTCAGTGTCCAGCGGGTGGACCGTGAGTTCCAGTGGGTCGAGGCGTTCAAGATCACCGGCGACGAGGAACTGATCACACCTGCCGACGATCCCGCCTCGCTGGACGAATTGTTCGCATCACAGATCGATACGTGGGATTTCACGCTTGATACCGAAGAGGGCCGCGAGCGGCACGTGGGCTATGACCTGCTGACCGGCGAGACCGTCATGATCGATGGCGAGGAATTGCTGCGCACCGAGTTTCAGGGCCGCACCCTCGATGCCGAGGGCAACGAGATCGAGGCCAGCGTCGGCCGCCAGTACGTGAGCGAGGAGCACCGCATGTTCTTTCTCGGCGAGACATGGCAGCCCGATACCCCCGACCGGGTCGTCGATCTTTCGCCGGTCGAGTTCATCTATCCCGACGAGCCGGGCTTTTTCACCGCCGAGCCGATTTACGAATGCAACCAGATCGATACGGGCTATCGCCCGTAGACCCTGACGAGACAAAGCCCATCCCGAGGGATGGCCCCGCCTGAGAGAAGGACATACCGATGACAACCTATGACGCAAACTGGGTGGCCGCCGAAGAAGCCAAGCGCCAGTGGATGGCCGAGAACGGACTTTACAAGGCCGACGACGAGCATGCCTCGTGCGGTGTGGGCCTTGTGGTGTCGATTGACGGCACGCCGTCGCGGGATGTCGTGGAAAAGGGGATCGATGCGCTCAAGGCGATCTGGCACCGCGGGGCTGTCGATGCCGATGGCAAGACGGGGGATGGCGCCGGTATCCACGTGCAGATTCCCATGCCGTTCTTCTACGACCAGATCGAACGCACGGGCCATGAGCCGGACCGGGATCACCTGATCGCCGTGGGCCAGATCTTTCTGCCGCGCACGGATTTCGGCGCGCAGGAGCATTGCCGGACCATCGTCGAGACCGAAGTGCTGCGCATGGGCCACTATATCTATGGCTGGCGCCATGTGCCGGTGAACATCGAGGTGCTGGGCGCCAAGGCCAACGCCACGCGCCCCGAGATCGAACAGATCCTGATCCGCAATGAAAAGGGTCTGGACGAGGAACAGTTCGAGCGCGAACTCTACATCATCCGCCGCCGGATCGAGAAGGCCGCGAATGCCGCCGCGATCGCGGGCATGTACGTCTGTTCGCTGTCGTGCCGGTCGATCATCTACAAGGGGATGATGCTGGCCGAGCAGGTGGCGGAATTCTATCCCGACCTGCTGGATGCGCGGTTCGAAAGCGCCTTTGCGATCTATCACCAGCGCTATTCGACCAATACCTTTCCGCAGTGGTCGCTGGCCCAGCCGTTCCGCATGCTGGCCCATAACGGCGAGATCAACACGCTGAAGGGCAACATCAACTGGATGAAGAGCCACGAGATCCGCATGGCCTCGGGCGCGTTCGGGGACAAGGCCGAGGACATCAAGCCGATCATTCCGTCGGGGGCCTCGGATTCGGCGGCGCTGGATTCGGTCTTCGAGGTGCTGGTCCGCGCGGGCCGCAACGCGCCGATGGCCAAGACGATGATGGTGCCCGAGGCATGGTCGCAGCAGGCGATCGAAATGCCGCGGGCCTGGCAGGACATGTACGGCTATTGCAACGCCGTGATGGAACCCTGGGACGGTCCGGCCGCGCTGGCGATGACCGACGGCCGCTGGGTTTGCGGTGGTCTCGACCGGAACGGGTTGCGCCCGCTGCGTTACGTGGTGACCGGCGACGGGCTGCTGGTGGCGGGCTCCGAGGTGGGGATGGTCACGGTGGACGAGGCCAATGTGGTCGAGAAAGGGGCGCTTGGTCCCGGTCAGATGATCGCTGTCGATATGGGCGAGGGGCGGCTTTATCACGACGAGGAATTGAAGGACAAGCTGGCCGCGTCGCAGCCCTTCGGCGACTGGGTCGAGAAGGTCGTCGATCTCAACGGCATGATGCGCGATGTGCCCGAGGCGCCGCTTTACGAGGGCGCGCAGCTGCGCAAGCGGCAGATGGCCGCCGGCTATTCGATCGAGGAGCTGGAGCAGGTGCTGGCCCCCATGGCAGAGGACGGCAAGGAGATGATCGCCTCGATGGGGGATGACACGCCCTCGGCGGTGCTGTCCAAGACCTATCGCCCGCTGTCGCATTTCTTCCGCCAGAACTTCAGCCAGGTGACGAACCCGCCGATCGACAGCCTGCGCGAGACACGGGTGATGAGCCTGAAAACGCGGTTCGGCAACCTCAAGAACGTGCTGGACGAGGACAGCAGCCAGACCGAGATCCTGTTGCTGCAAAGCCCCTTCGTGGCCAATGCCGAGTTCGAGGAGATGATGCGGCATTTCGGTGCGCGCGTCGCGGTGATCGACTGCACCTTCGAGGCCGGGCGCGGTGCGCTGAGTGCCGGATTGCAGCGGATCCGGGACGAGGCCGAGGATGCCGTGCGGTCCGGTGCCGGCCATATCGTGCTGACCGACCAGAAGCAGGAGGAAACGCGGATCGGCATGCCGATGATCCTTGCGACATCGGCGGTGCATTCGGGCCTGACCAAGCAGGGGCTGCGGACGTTCTGTTCGCTCAACGTGCGGTCGGCGGAATGTATCGATCCGCATTACTTCGCGGTGCTGATCGGTTGTGGCGCGACCACGGTGAACGCCTATCTCGCGCAGGATTCGATCGCGGATCGTGTGCGGCGCGGGCTGATCGAGGGATCGCTGACCGAGGCCGTCGGCCGCTACCGGGCGGCGATCGACGCAGGTCTGCTGAAGATCATGTCGAAGATGGGGATTTCGGTGCTGTCGTCCTATCGCGGCGGTCTGAACTTCGAGGCCGTCGGCCTGAGCCGCGCGATGTGCGCTGAATACTTCCCCGGGATGCATTCGCGCATTTCCGGCATCGGTACCAACGGGATCCAGGCCAAGCTGGAAGAGGTGCACGCCAAGGGCTGGAAGGGCGGCACGGACGTGCTGCCGATCGGCGGCTTCTACAAGGCGCGGCGTTCGGGCGAAAAGCACGCCTGGGAAGCGCAGACGATGCACATGATGCAGGCGGCCTGCAACAAGGCCTCGTACGGGTTGTGGCAGCAGTACGCCAAGTCGATGCAGGCCAACCCGCCGATCCATCTGCGCGATCTTCTGGCGATCAAGCCACTGGGCAAGCCGATCCCGATCGAAGAGGTCGAAAGCATCACCGCGATCCGCAAGCGTTTCGTGACACCGGGCATGTCGCTGGGGGCCCTCAGCCCCGAGGCGCACAAGACGCTGAACGTCGCCATGAACCGCATCGGTGCGAAATCCGACAGCGGCGAGGGGGGCGAGGATCCGGCGCATTTCCACCCCGAACCCAATGGTGACAATCCGTCGGCCAAGATCAAGCAGGTGGCCTCGGGCCGGTTCGGTGTGACGGCGGAATACCTCAACGCCTGTGAAGAGCTGGAGATCAAGGTCGCCCAGGGCGCCAAGCCCGGCGAGGGCGGCCAGCTGCCCGGCATGAAAGTGACCGAGCTGATCGCGCGGCTGCGTCATTCGACCAAGGGCGTGACGCTGATTTCGCCGCCGCCGCACCACGATATCTATTCCATCGAGGATCTTGCGCAGCTGATCTACGACCTCAAGCAGATCAATCCCCGCTGCAAGGTGACGGTCAAGCTGGTCAGCAGTTCAGGTGTTGGAACGATCGCCGCGGGGGTCGCGAAGGCAAAAGCAGATGTTATTTTGATTTCGGGTCATAACGGCGGCACGGGTGCCTCGCCAGCGACCTCGATCAAG
>Ga0207419_1000177_pt1 | contig 51458 bp, 51 predicted proteins | sample ElkSloMetagenome_4_FD_184723 | JGI IMG/M metagenome (GOLD analysis project Ga0207419, IMG submission 184723) | Hot spring microbial communities from Elkhorn Slough, Monterey Bay, USA - MD2A (version 2) | ecosystem: Environmental > Aquatic > Marine > Intertidal zone > Estuary: Microbial mat ...
GCGCCTCCTGTGATTAGGATAGACTTAGTATTTGTAGTTTTTGACATAATTTACAATTTTGGTTACTATAAATAATAAGCACAATAGTACGAACCCAATAATTGGAAAAAACAATGAATACCTATTTGTTATAGAGCCATCTTTGACTCCAACTTCTGGAAATTTTGAGACAATATCATAATAGACGTTTTTTTCAATCATTATTTGTTCAATCTTTCGAATGGAGTCCCTCAATCTTAGTTGATTATTGAGTAATTCGTATTCCTTTGTATCAGTTTTTTCTTGTGACACTGGAACCATGCCGCTAAATCCTAATTTGCCCGTTTTGTTTTTTGCTTCTTCCTCCTTTATTCTAAGGTAAACCAATCTCATGGAGTCTATTTGCCGCAAACTACGCTCAAATAAGGTTTTCTTCAGTTTTGCGACAGAGTCTCTACGTTTTTTAAGGGTAAGGGAATATTCGTTTTCAAAGGATTTCATGAACCCACTGCTTAAATCCCTGAAAATATCGTTTTTACGTGAAAACACCTCAACCGAAAATATTTTGCTAGAAAACAAGTCCCGATTTTCTTTATAATTTTCAAAGGTCATTTCAGAGGCGCGCACGCTGTCAACAGATCTTATGTACTCATCATACTCCTGCAACAAATAGTTTTCTGTCTCTGGGCCTTTTTCCAGATCGAAACTTACAATTTGCCTGGCATGGTCTTCGGGTATTTCAAATATTTTAGAGAGCGCATCAAAATTTTGGGTATTGAGAAGCGAGTTATAGTACTCAATATTTTTAAAAAGTTGATATTCAGACTCAAAGTAAGGCTCTACTAGCATATTGCCATAATAAAGAGGCTGCTTGGTTTTGTCTATGGCGATACCAATAATAAAAGCTACAATGACTACTAACAGAATAATCTTAATGTTTTGGATAATGGCTTGTAACGCAAAAATGATAACAGAGAAGATGGCCACGAAAATTGACCCTATAAACTTGAAAAACCGCTCAAATAATTTTCCAATGGCATTAAATAGTTGCCCGAGATCTACCTCTTCTGAATTATTTTGCTGAGTATTATTGTCACTCATAATTTTTTTAATGTTGGTTAAAAATCTGTTGTAATATGGTTCTCGTTATTAAATAAGTTGGCTTTACGCCAGATTGGCCTAGACCTCCCGAGGCGAGCGTACTTCCTGTCTTTAGGGGATTATCACTTGCGTAGTAGGCGTACCTTACCTTAACCTCGTCACTTATGCTCCCCCTAACCCGTGCCGCTGCCTGTATTGCCTTTTGGTAATGTGCACCTTCCATTTCCAGCCCAATCACATTCCAAGTGGAGTTATAAAAAAACTTCAGGATTTCCTTATTTTGTAGTGATGTCCCGAGAACGGTAATCATTGTACCCTCGTAAACATCAACCCCCTTATTTGTTAAATCGCTATCACAAAGTTCGTTTTTAAAGGGGTAATTATCTGCCGTGCCTTCAAAAATATGTGCTGAGGGTATCATTATATCGCCTTTACCGCCTTCTAGAATACCCGCCTTTCCCATAAGTGAAATCGACTTAACGTTTAAATGTATTTTCTCGCCTTCACTCATTTTATAAGGTTTTAGCAGTTCGTCCATAGTTTCATAAGCCTGCTCACCAAAGGCGTAATCCATCACTAAAACAACAGGCTTTTCAATATTTGAAAAAGACTCGCTCAATTCAAGGTCTAATTTTGAAAAATCGATTTTTCCAGTATCGAAAATCTGTACGTCTATATTTGTGCCAGAAGTGTCCTTGACGTAGGTCATCCCCTGTTGCAACGCCTTTTTATTCAATTTATTGCGTAGTACTTTATTCTCGGGGTTACTAAGTGATTTATAGACCTCAAAATTACCGCCCTTATCTATTTCGGCTTTTAAGGCGCTTGGAGCGAAGAGTGAATTCATAACGCTGTGCATATTAGCGCTTATGATATGTATAGGTCTATTTAAAAGTTCTTTTTTATAAAGAATTTCCTTGATGTTCTCGGCCCAGTCCTCTCCATGAAGATGATGTCCCAACCGTTCCCTAAGTACTTGGCTGAAAGTTACCGTTCTCTTATTGTTATTTACAACCTCCTCTATGGCTAATTTGCCCAGCCAATATATTATATGAAGCAACCTTTCGGGCTTGGTCTTGTTGGTGAACTTTAGATGCGCATGGGTCAACTCCTCAAAAGTGCGGCCTAAGATATTTGCAGTATGTGTAATGGCAACTTCACGCTCTTTTTGGCTAAGTTTCTTGGTGGAAAGCACGGCCTTTTCAAGTTTTATCCAGTCTCGAGTGGTCGAGCCTTTTTCATCTATTAAAATGCGCTTGCATATTTTGTGCGATTCAATGAATAGAAATGTGAGATGGGTAAGGATGTCGTAAATCTCTGATCGTCCACGGGTCACTTCAATATTCATCTGCTCGTCATCAATTCTGTAACAATTGCGACGTCTTTTTGGTGGTATAATGGCTTCAAAGTGGGAGTTACTGTAGCCTTCATCACTCGTAAGGTTTATAATAGAACACTCTTCAATCCCTTCCGGAAGACGGTCAATCACATACAGTAAACCCTCTAGTTCGGCTTTTTCCTCGGCAATAGAACCGTAAATTTCAGGGCGCAGCAACAAAAGCGATTCCCTTAAGGTTTCACCAGAAACGCCCATTGGTTTGTAAAACCCACGGTTAAACAGGTGGCGCATTGTTGTGTACATCTTTTCAATAGCACTCGAGCTTTGTTGCGCCCGGGTTCTTTCGTGATGTTTTTTCTTACTCATGTGCCTTTGTTTTCGGGCAAATATAAGTTTATTTAAGTAATTTTAGACTGTACAGTTTATCAGCGATTTTACGGTCGTTCGCAAGTCTTGGAAGTTTGTTTTGACCACCCAACTTACCTATGGATTTCATATAGTCTTGAAAGCCGTTCTTTTTTACTTCTGAAATTTTAAGCGGCTGTAAAACCTTGCCTTCAATCAAGTCAAGATAGTAGCTGTTCTGTTCTTGAAGCGACTGGTCAATCCTTGTGGCTAGCGTATGAAGATTTTTTGGCCGTTTTTCAAATTCGATGAACCACTCGTGATAGGGCAGGCCAATCTCTGGGCTAATCTGGGGAGCCACAGAAAACTCTGAAACTTGGGCCTCTGTAGATTCAATTCCGTCCTTTAGTGCCTGTTCTACCTCCTTGCCAATGACGTGTTCTCCAAAAGCAGAAATGAAATGTTTAATTCTTCCCGAGACAGTGACCCGATAGGGTTTTAAACTGGTAAATTGAATGGTGTCTCCAATATTGTAAGCCCAAAGCCCGGCATTGGATGAAACGAGCATTACATAATTAACATAGAGCTCAACCTCGCCTATGGTTAGACGTTTTGGAATTTCTTCAAAAAACTCATCGGCTTTTACAAATTCAAAAAACATCCCAGAATTAAGCTGAAGCAACATTCCTTTTTCAGTTTGGGAATCCTGAAAGGCGAAAAACCCCTCACTTGCGGGATAAAGCTCAATACTATCAACTTTTCGACCAATGAGATTCTCAAATTTAGACCGATAGGGTTCGTAATTAACACCACCGTAAATAAATAAGTTGAAATTTTTAAATAGGTCGCCAACCTTTTTACCCGATTTTTCAATGAGTTTTTCAAAATACATTTGTACCCAAGATGGAATTCCCGAAATAACCGTCATGTTTTTTGGCAGTGTTTCATCAACAATTGCCGAGACTTTTGTGTCCCAGTCCTCAATACAGTTGGTTTCCCAAGAGGGCATTCGGTTTTTTTGGAGATAAGCGGGCACGTAATGAGCTACAATTCCAGATAATCGACCTAATTTTATTCCATTTTTTTCAGTTAGAACAGGGCTTCCCTGTAAAAAAATCATCTTACCGTCAACAAATTTGCTTTTACCGGTTTCTGCGATGTACATTAAAATGGCATTTCTTGCGGCTTCGATGTGGGTGGGCATACTTTCTTTAGTAAGCGGAATATATTTTGCGCCAGAGGTTGTTCCAGAGGTTTTTGCGAAGTAGAGCGGCCTGCCCCGCCATAGAATATTCTCCTCTCCCGCAACCATTCTATCAACATAAGGTTTGAGAGCTTCGTAATCCCTTATTGGTACTTGGTTTTGAAAGTCTTGATAAGTCTTTATGTTTTTGAAGCCATGATCTTTACCAAAGGACGTTTCCGCAGCGTTCTGTATTAAAGAATTAAATACCCTTTGCTGGGTTTCAACAGGTTTGGATGACCATCTCTTAATGGATTTTCGCATATTTTTTGCGAAGATTTTTGCTAAAATCGGCTTCATTGAAATCATAAACTAAAATCTATGAAGTTATTAGGATTTACGGGGTAACCACGATTCCAAAGCTCAAAGTGTAAATGTGGCCCCGTACTGAGTTCACCTGTATTTCCGGCCATGGCAATCACCTCACCCGATTTTACTAAATCCCCCTGCTCTTTAGTTATTGAGGCATTGTGCTTGTAAACCGATATGAGCTCATTACTGTGTTCAACAATCACCACATAGCCCGTTGTTGCCGACCATTCTGCAAAAATTACCGTACCGTCTGCGGTAGCCTTTACGGGCGTGTCATTTTTTACCGCGACATCCACGGCGTAGTGTTTGTCTTCAATATTGTAATCTTCGGTTATTTTTCCGTTTACGGGCGGGAAGAGCACAAAACTTGTAGCGTTTATAGCCGATTCAAACACATTAAATTTATCTTCCTTGTCCACTAAATCCCGAAGTATGGAATCTTCTCTTGACGGCTCGAGGCTTATTTTACTGGCATCTATTTTTGCAGCATCTATAATTGAATCCCTGTTAAACTCCACCGTTGCTACATCGCCTGTCAAAACTTTTTTTATTGAGCTGTAATATTTAGAGTTTAGGTCTATAACATTTTGAAGCGAATCTGTCTTGTAATTCAGCATGGTGGCCTGTTTTTTAAGTGCTGTAGATGAGTAACCGGGAATATATTCCTTTAAGGATGTAAAGGCAATTAACAGTGTGGTCGAAAAGATCAGAACAATAGACCCCAAGGTTACAATTACGAATACATTTAGACGGGTTAATTTTATGGCAAAGCGCTCTTCGAAGGTATCTTCGTTAAGGACTACTAGACGGTACTTATGAAGTAATTTTTTCTTGAATTTTTTCTCTTTCTTCTGTTCTGCCATTGTCCACAAAATTAAATAAAATACTCACAACAATTTTCAAGTCTCGCGGCCACTTTAAATGTATTTAAAATATAAAACACCTGAAACTTAAAATTAAAAGCTTTCCCTAGGTCAAAATTAAATTTAACTTACTTAAAAGCATATTATTATTGATAATTATTAACTTTGTGTTTAAAATAAAATTGATATGATAACATTGGGAATCTTTTTGGCGATAGGCGCATGGCAAATTGTTTTGATTGTGCTAGTCGTTTTATTATTGTTTGGGGGAAAAAAAATACCAGAACTCATGAGGGGTCTTGGTAGTGGAATTAAGGAATTTAAGGATGCCAGCAAGGATGATGAAAAAGGCGCCACGGCAGATAAAACTGAATAAGGTAACAAGTAATGAATTGATATAAATAGAAAAGTCCGACGCTAGAGCGTCGGACTTTTTTTTGTAAACCTTATTTTTAAAATGTGATAAAAGGCTTATTCACCGTCCTCTTTCCTTGGGTTAATTTTTTTGGCGCTTAGCGCATCTTTACTTAATTGGGCTAAACTGAAATTTGGTGCCATCGCCAAAGCCTCATCCAACAAGCTTATGGCTTGATTTAGATTATCGGTTTGGTTCATGTTAAATACAATTAGTGCTTTCATATAAGTTAATCCCGCCTTTAATGGCACTTCGTAAGGTTGCTGGGACTCGTAGTAGGCACGTTTCATATCGTCCTTAACATTCACAAGGCCATACTCAACTTTTGCTTTTGCACCTGCCAGGTCGTTGGTCTGTGCCTTTATATCGGCAATTTCGTAGGCGAGATAAGGGTTGGGGTTTCTGCCAAACAGTTCTTCGTAAAATACAAGAGCACGCTCTGGTTGATTAACGGCTTTTAAAGCCACAGCTTTTACCTCGGTGTTCATATCTGAATCGTTGGGGCCTTTTTCGATTCCAATTGTATTAAGAGCTTCAAGGTTTCTTCCCTCGGACAAATAAATATAGGCTAAGGTATCGATGCGTTTTTGGTTTGGCTTTAAGATATTTAAATGCGTCATTGCATTAATAACGCCCTGTGCATCACCTTGTTCTTTCATTTTTAGGTAGTAAGCCTCAAAGTGCTTTGTAAGCTCAGAACTTTTTTGGGCTTGGGCGGCAAGGCCTGTAAGTACTATTACGGCTAAAAGTAATCTCTTCATGGTTTCAAATTTTATCGCGCAAAACTAAATAATCCTAGGACAAATTCCTAAAAATCCGCTAATTGTTGATGTCATACTGAAACCCGTAGTTCAATACATATGCCAATTTTTCTGAACTTATAATTTTGCCGGTGGATTTACGGCTATGGTCGAATTCTGGTAGAGGAAGATTTAATGTTTTACAAGATTGCGAATAAAAATGTTCTCTATCTGGATGTGATGGGGAACATGCGTTAAACACGCCACCCCTAATATCTTGCTTCAATATGGTTTCTATAATTTGAATACAGTCGTTTTGGTGAATGAGATTAACCGGCGCCTTAGGATTTTTAATGCCTGTTTTTCCTGAAATATTTCTTGCGGGGTGACGATTTTCACCTATAAGCCCACCAAACCGTAAAATAGTAGAACTGAAACCTGGATTCTTTACAAAGAGGTCTTCCGCAGCTAATAATTTTAAAGCTGTTTTAGAGTTTCCCGTTGCTGAATTTTCAGTAATTATGGGAATTTTGGTTGAATCCTCATAAACCGAAGTGCTACTTACAAAAACTACGTGCTCAATTGATGAATTTAAAATAGGGGTGATTAGTAATTGCAGCATCCCGGCGTAATCTTGCTTAGGATTTTTTCTAAGCCCCGGGGGGAGGTTGAGAACTAATGATTTGCAATCCCAAAGGCAGGAGTCGATATTTCCGTAAAGGGTATTGGGAAACAGTTTAATTAAAAATGGATTAATTCCCACGGTTCTAAGTTTTTCAATTTTGCTCTCGCTGGTCGTTGAGCCATTGACCTCAATGCCTTTTTTTATTAAACATTCAGCCAAAGGCAGACCAAGCCATCCGCAACCTATGATGCAAGTTTTTGATGTCATTTTAGGGTGGTTTAGGAACTCGAAGTTACGAAACTGCCCGAATGAATTTAACTTAAAACATTAATGAATTTTCTGTAACTTAGGGGAATTAACAGATAAAATAATGGATTATGGCTATAAAAAGTTTTCAAGGCGCTCGTAAACAAAAATTGGTTAATCTAGAAACGTCTGCCTTTAAGGTAAGCGACTTTATGACAAAACAACTGGTAACCTTTAGGCCAGAACAAAAAATAGAAGAGGTGATACAAATCTTAATTAAATTTAAGATTTCTGGTGGGCCCGTTATAAATGATAGGCACGAACTTGTTGGGATTATTTCAGAAGGCGATTGCCTAAAGCAAATAAGCGAAAGCCGTTACTACAATATGCCAATGGAACAACATATTGTTGAAAACCGGATGGCCAAAAATGTAGAAACTATAGATGGGAATATGAACGTGTTTGATGCCGCTAATAAGTTCCTAGAATCCAAGATTAGGCGATTTCCTATTGTTGAGGATGGCAAGTTGGTGGGCCAAATAAGTCAAAAGGATATTTTAAAGGCCGCCATAGAACTAAAAGGGCAGAACTGGAAGTGATTAATCTAAACTATGCCGCGACACCTTTCTTTTAGTTCATGGCAGATGTTGCAAAAACAGTTCATCCCTTTACCTGGGGTGTTTAGCCCTCTCTTTTTACTAAGGCAAAATAATCGTCATCAATAGGTAAATAGCCCTGGTCGTAAACGAAATAGTAAATTTTTCCGGCTTTAGTAGTGTATATGCTAGTAATATGATTAAAATCAAAACCATGCTCAACGAGTTTGCTTCTAGAGCATTTGGTTTTTTGTTTTGGATTTAGCCGTTCCAAAACCCGATAATTTTTGCGGAGCCGGTTATTTGTGTTTCTAATGAGTTGCTTACTATCTTTATTAACTGAATTATTAAAAGCGTTACGGCAGGCGTCGCTGCAGAATTTCTTGTCTGCCCGACCTACAATATTCTCACCACATTCTGGACACTTTTTTTTCATTGTAAATGTATCTTGAAAACAAGATAGGGAAATTTTTGAAAAACAATGAAATCGAAGAGGTTCGAGTAAATACCAATTTTATCGTTAATTTAAAAAATGGAATACCCAAAAATTAAGGAGATTGTATTGTAATCGGATTCCCGAAACTGTAGATTAAATGATTGTCTATTTGTAAGGTATCTAAATTCTAAACTATACCTATTATTGTATTTATAACCTAGTCCCAACCCAAAGTTACCTTTGGAATTGATAGCCACATCTGGGGTAAATTCAAAATCAATTAGTGAATCAAAATCGAAATCGTAAACAATGCTGGCATTGAAGAAAATTTTTGAATTATCGTTTAAAAAAATATAGTGTCTAACACCTATGGGAAGTTCTATCGATTTATAATCTGCAGCAATGTTTTGAGTTCTCACGACAGTTTCAGATTGAAAGTATTGGTACGTTGGTTCAACAATAAACGACCACTTGTTTTTATTGAATGGCAAAACGTATTCAAACTCAATCCCGACCCTAAAGTTGAGTTCGTTGCCAAAATCGGCATCCCTTGAGTCTGAATTTGGGAAATCAATCGAAAGCCTGGAGTTATTGAGTCCGGGTCTAAGGGTCAAAATGAAAGCATCTCTTTTAGGTCCTTCCGCATAATTATAATAGCCTTCATTCTTACAGGTATTATAGGTTATAAATAAGCTAAGTAGGCTACTTTTCTTGTATGCTAAATTTTCAATGTTATTTAGTTTTATGCTGGGACACTTCAAAGCCTCAGATAACTGTTGTTTATACCTATTGTTACGACCTAGCCTAAAATTCGTGATTTTATACCTTTTATAAATTAACTGTTCAATGTTTGAGTTATTAACATCATAGAAGAATCTTTTTAAGTTGCCATCTACGTATTGATATAGGGACGCTTCCCCTTCAATCAAGACTTTTAGGAACATTGTTTTCAGCTTTAAAATTGGGTTTCTTTCGTTGCTTAAATTATCTGTATCATCGCTGGACATATCAATTCTAACCGTACTTCTAATATATTTAGAAACCTCGTTAATAGAAAACTCCTTAACTGACTCAATTGTGGCAATTTTAGGTTCATCGTGTTCTGATAGCTTGTACTCAAACTCAGTTGGATTTGTAAGCCAATCCATATTTTTAATTAAACAGTTAGTTTTTTGTCCATCATCTTCTATAAAATATCCTTTTTCAAAAGATATTTGGGAAAAACAATTAAGGCTCAGAATAAAAAATATAAATAGTAGAGTTTGGTTTTTCATAAGTTAGTTTAAAAGTTGGATTCAGGGTAAATCTAAAAAACAAAATGGGTAAAACCTACGATGCAAGATAAAATGCTTAAGAAGTATGTGTTAAGTGAGCTTTGAAAAATTGAATTGAATTAGGTATTATCTTTATAATTTTATTATGTACTTCACGTCTGTTAATAGAAGATGTATCTTTTTTTGACCATCACTTTGATTCATATTTAGTTGCCTTCGATCAAGGAAACAATTCTAGAGCGCAAATTTGATTCAGTTAGAGCATTTTAGTATAATTTTGCAAACCTGCTAAAACCGCATCCCCAGCCTAACATTAAACACCCGTGGCGTTAAAAAATTTGGGATGGCAAACTGCCGCTTACTGTAAACATCCCTCACCCAAGTGTTGGTAATGGTATTTTGAGCGTCGAAGATATTAAATATTTCTACGCCCAGAGTCAGCTCCTTAAAGTGCTGCTTCCACTTGGAGGTATAGTTTTTATTAGGGTCAACCAAAACGTAGGAAATGCCCAAATCTGCCCGTCGGTAATCCCGCAATCGGGTCTGGAAATCATAAGGATCGGCGTAGCTTGGAGAACCGCCGGGGACGCCCGTATTATACACCAAGTTGAGGTACATTTTTAAATCGGGGATGTTTGGCACGTAATCCTGAAATAAGACCCCAAACTTTAAACGTTGGTCCGTGGGTCTGGAAATAAAACCGCGGTCATCAATATTCTCTTCGGTTTTTAGATAGCCAAAGCTAAACCAGCTTTCGGTACCGGGTACAAATTCGCCATTTAGACGTAAATCTAAACCGTAGGCGTAGGCAACGGCATTGTTTCTGGCACGATAGCGAATTCTTACGTTTTCTAAGGTATAAGGATTAACATCTATTAAATGTTTGTAATACGCTTCTGAAACCAACTTAAACGGTCGTTCCCACATTTCAAAACTGTATTCATTACCTAGAACAACGTGAACGGATTTTTGGGCTTTTACATCCGGTTGAACGATACCCGAGGAATCGCGCAACTCACGGTAAAATGGCGGCTGGTAATAAAGTCCGCCAGCAATGCGAAACAGCATGTCCTTTTCCCAATCGGGCTTTATGGCAAACTGTGCTCTCGGGCTAACAACAACTTGATTGCTAGTCGAGATGCCATTTTGATTGGAAACCTCACTATTTACGTTCCAATTGTGCACGCGTATCCCGGCATTATAAAATACCTCATTACTACCCAAGGTGCTGCGTTTGCTCCACTGTGCATAAGCCTGGAGCCTATCGATTTTAACCGAATTGGTTGCCCTGACGTTTTGAAAAGGCACCAATGGCCCTTCAAAAGGCTCGTAAGGTTGATTGTTTGGGAAATCAAAAATAGGAGGCCTAACTGAAAACCCGGCACTATCAATCACTTCCCATTCCACCAAACGGTCACGGATATCCTCATGGGTATATTTCACCGACCACTCCAGCGTGCTTTCATCATCTAGATTGTAATCGCCCTTATGCTCCACATTAAAAATAAGGGCATCTAGATTGTTCCTAGCGTGTGTTAATTGTGAGCCTATACCCTCTGAAAACTCTACCTCTCCCAAGTTTTCATCGCCAATATTACTATTAACTTGGCCGAGACGATACTGCGCTAAAATGTCGAAATATTCCTGCTCCTTGGTATGATAAGTCGAGGCTATCAGTTTCAGGGTTAAATCCTCTGAGACAAAATAATTGGCCTTTAGGGCTCCGGTCGTGGCAAAATATTCGTCTTGTTCCTGACCTTCATAAAACACCAAAAGTGCCACTGGTTCATCAATAGTTCCAAAATTGGTTTGACGGTTCTGGGGCCTAAAATCGTATTGGTTGAGTGAGATGTTTCCAAGAAAATTTAAATGAAACTTATCACTGAATTTGTAGGTTAAAAAGGTTTGCGCGTCCGCAAAAACAGGAACGACATTGGTTTCGGTTTCAAGCGAATTGATAAATAAACTATTGTCGCGATAACGCAAACCCATTATGCCCGAGAACTTGGAATCCTTGCTTACGGTTTCGGCAGCAATACTTCCTCCTAGAAGGCTGGCTTCGGCACGAATACCTTTATCAAGTGGTGTTCTATAGGTAATATCCAAGACCGAGGATAATTTGTCGCCGTATTTCGCCTGAAATCCGCCTGCTGAAAAGTCGACGTTCTGCACCAAATCTGTATTTACAAAACTCAGTCCTTCCTGTTGACCAGAACGGATGAGCTGAGGGCGGTACACCTCAATCTCGTTGACGTAAACCAAGTTTTCGTCAAAATTTCCGCCCCGTACCGAATATTGGGTACTGAGTTCATTGGAAATATTAACGCCCGGAAGTGTTTTTAAAATATTTTCAATCCCGGGCTGTGCGCCTTTTATTGTTCTTAAAACCTGCGGTGATATGGTGGTTACCCCATCTACTTGCTGTCTGGTGTTGGTATTGATGACTACGGCAGCTATCTGTTCTACACTAATTTTCATTACCGGATTAAACTCAATAGACTGGCCGTTTTCCAAGTTGAAGATGGCCTCTACCCGTTTGTGGGAGATGTGGGTAAAAACTACTACAACGTCTTTGTCTGCATCAACGTCAAGTTCATAAAACCCGTTGTTGTTTGAGGTGGTGCCCGCTAATCCCGCCTGTATGCTAACGTTTGGGACGGGCCGTTGGTTTTCATCTAAAATCACCCCGTTAATTGTGCCGCTCTGCGAATGCGCCAGACTGAAGAAAAGAAGGAAAATGAGAAAGAGGTTCAATTTCAAATTGGCTGGTTTTACTTTCTAAAAAAAGTTGCTTCAAATGTAGAGCTATTTCCCACATTATCGGTCACTACAAGTTTGAATTTGTTTTCCCCCGTAACACTTTTATTATCGTCAAAATCATAAGTAAGCAGGTTCTTTTTGTATTCGTACTCCATTAGAACCCACTTTCCGTTTATGGTTGCCCTATAGTTGCTTATGCCAGAAAGGTCATCGGTGATTTTTACCTTAAGCTTATTTAATTTGCTAATCCATTGACCGTTACGAAAGTTCAACGGCGTAATGGTAGGGTTTATTGTATCGCTGGCCAATGTAAAGTTACCCAATGTTTTGCTTCTTGCAGAAAGTTTGTTGCCAATACGTTTAGTGCTAATGTACCTGGGGCGTTGATAATACCCGTACAGCTTTGCGATAAATAACTTTTCTTTGTCTTCTACTGCGTAGTTGCTAATGTCAAACTGAATTGTAAAATTCTTCATTAATGGAATCACGTCTTTATGAAGTCTCAAAGTGTCGTTTCTTGCGCTGAAATTGATATAAAAATTCTCGTAAAACGTATTTGGATAAAAGTTTACCGTAACGTTACCTTCTTCTAGTTTAGTTGATTTAGATGCTATTATATATTCATTCGGGTTGAGTTCATAGTTCTCAAGGGTCTCTTTGGGTTTTTTCCCTTTTATAGGAATATTCACCCAAGTTTCATTACCCTTAAAATCTCGTATCCTTACCCTAAAAACAGTGTCAGTACTATCTTCAATCTTCAAATACCCGTTGTTTTCTATATCCTTGAACATGCTGAGTACATTACCCGGTTGTACAAAAAGTTTTTGTATCCTATCGTTTTTGTCCTTATAAATCTCATAATCGATATAACGGTTAAGGTGTCTGGTCTCTGAAAAACTAAAGCGCTTAAAATCTATTTCAAAATTTTTATAGCCGTTATAAAAGGTTTGGATGTTGCTTACGCCGTTATTATTGTGGGCATAATCCAATTGGTCGATACTTTCTATACCAAAACCTATCTCACCGTAAGCTTCAATAGATTCTACCGCATAGTCCCCGTTGGGGTTTGGTATTAATCTAAGTTCGGTACTAGTTTTTTTTCCGTTTATATGGGAATTTTTGTTTTTAGTATAGCCATAGACCGAAAAGACCTTAGGCAATTTAGAATCGGCCACTTGATATCCAAATAGCAAAGGATTAATGGGTCGTTCTGCGTTATCGCGAATTTCAAAATGAAGGTGTGGTCCCCCAGAGCTACCTGTATTTCCAGAATAGGCTACGATATCTCCTTTTGAAACCATTAACTCTGTAGGCGCAGGAAACAGCTCTACTTCATAACTTTGCTTATCGTATTGACAGTTTTTTATATATGTTTCTATGTCACCGCCGTATTTTTCTAGATGGGCATAAACACTTGTATATCCGTTTGGGTGGGTAACGTAAAGGGCTTTGCCATAGCCATAATTGGAAACTTTAATTCTGCTTACGTAACCGTCTGCTACAGCATAAACACTTAAGCCTGTTCGCTGTTGTGTTTTAATATCTATACCTGCGTGAAAATGATTGGAGCGCAGTTCTGCAAACGTGCCGGCAAGGACTAAGTCTATATCCAACGGACTTCTAAAATAATCCTTTGGATACTGGGCAAAGACATGACCCAGTTGTAATAGGTAGAACAAAAAGAAATAATATCTCATAGCCTTGTAGTGTAAAACGAAAATATCAATAACTCAATTATCCCCAAAACTATATTCCAAGAAAAAGTCTTTAGTGTTTGCAGGTCCTTAAGAGCTTTCCACCAAAATTTATGATAAAACAATTGTGATTTTTGATGAGGTATGTTAACTTTGTTTACACAGTATTGAAATTTGCACATGAGTAAAATTGAGGATATTGTTGATTCCTTAGAGAATAAAATTAGTAAAATGCTCCATAAGATGGAGGTGTTAAAGAAATCAAATGCGAAGCTCACTAAGGAATTGGCAAATCAACAACAACAGCATATAAAACAACAGGAGCTATTAGATGCGTGGGTTGAAAAGTATGATGCACTCAAGGTAGCGAATTCGTTACTTGGCAGTAACGATAACAACAGGGAAACTAAACTCAAAATAAATACATTAATCAGGGATATTGACCACTGTATATCTCAATTGTCTGAATAATGTAATTAAGCAATGGCAAAACCTTTAAAAATCAAGCTATCCATAGCAAATAGGGTGTATCCATTGACGATTTCGCCAAGTCAGGAAGAGGGATTGCGCAAGGCCGCAAAGAAGATTGAAACAATGATTGGCCAATTTGAGCAAAATTACTCTGTAAGAGATAAACAGGATGTTTTGGCCATGTGTGCCTTGCAATTTGCATCCCAAGTTGAACAAAAAACAATAGATAAAGCCAACGTGAGTGAAGAGATTGAACATAAATTAGAATCGCTTAATCAATTACTTCACGAGCATCTAAGTGCTTAGGTTCTTTAAAATAGATATTAGGTTACTGCCTACATTAGTTATTTATATTTGATAAACTCAACGTTAATTCTTTTAAAAAGGGTGAGTTTAAGTTGTAAAATCGTGCTACTGTTGTTGTTCGCAACATCTAGGTAGATTTTTGATCAGCTTGTTAGCCCTAAACTTGTTTTGAAGGAGTTTATACAAAATTCTCAACTGGTGTAGGCTTTTTTTTACCCGCTTGGGGGTGCTATTACCCTTGAGATTATAAATAATGACTAACTAAATCACCATGGATATAACAACAATTGCTTTTATAATCGCAGGTCTTGTACTTGGGATTGTCTTAGGATATATAATTGCCAAAACCCTCGAAAAGAATAATGCCTCAAAACTCGTGGAGGATGCACAAAACGAAGCAAAAAGCATTTTAAAGCAGGCTAAGAGCGACGGCGAGTCAATAAAAAAAGATAAAATACTACAAGCGAAGGAAAAGTTTATAGAGCTTAAGTCTGAGCATGAAAAAGTTATAAATGCCCGCGACAAAAAAATATCTGAAGCCCAAAAGAGAACCAGACAAAAGGAATCTCAAATTTCCAGTGAACTAGCCAAGGCAAAAAAATCAAACCAAAATCTAGAGGATAAGATAAAGGACTATGATTTTAGGCTTGAATATCTGGAAAAAAAGAAGGAAGAGCTTGATAAGGCCCACAAAAGCCAAATTAAGCAATTAGAGGTGATTTCAAGTCTTTCGGCAGAAGATGCAAAATCCCAACTTATAGAATCCCTTAAAAACGAAGCCAAGAGTGATGCCATGGGGTACATTCAAGATACCATGGAAGAGGCAAAAATGACCGCACAACAGGAGGCCAGAAAAATAATCATCAATACCATTCAAAGAATAGGAACGGAAGAAGCGATTGATAATTGCGTTTCTGTTTTCAATATAGAATCAGATGATGTAAAGGGAAGAATCATTGGCCGCGAGGGTCGAAACATTCGTGCTATTGAAGCTGCCACTGGTGTTGAAATTATTGTTGATGATACACCAGAGGCCATTATCCTATCTTGTTTTGATTCTGTGCGACGGGAAGTGGCGAGGTTGTCACTTCACAAATTAGTGACAGATGGGAGAATTCACCCCGCAAGAATTGAGGAAATAGTAAGAAAGACCCAAAAACAAATCGAACAGGAAATTGCTGAGGTTGGTAAACGTACTGTGATTGATTTGGGGATTCATGGATTGCACCCTGAATTGTTAAAAATGGTAGGGCGCATGAAATACCGCTCTTCATACGGGCAAAATCTGTTGCAGCATTCTAGGGAGGTAGCTAAACTTTGCGGAGTAATGGCCGCAGAATTAGGACTAAACCCAAAAATAGCCAAAAGAGCAGGGCTTCTCCACGATATTGGTAAAGTACCATCCTCAGAAGCTGATATGGAAACCCCTCATGCCATACTCGGGATGCAGTGGGCCGAGAAACGCGGTGAGAAACCAGAGGTATGTAACGCCATCGGGGCGCACCATGATGAAATTGAAATGACCACCTTACTGTCCCCAATTGTACAAGTTTGTGATGCCATCTCTGGGGCAAGACCAGGAGCTAGACGCCAAGTGCTTGATAGCTACATTCAACGATTAAAGGACTTAGAGGATGTTGCCTTTGGTTTTAGCGGCGTCAATAAGGCTTATGCCATACAAGCTGGTCGTGAGCTCAGGGTTATGGTTGAAAGTGAGAAGGTTTCTGATGAAAGGGCTGCCAATCTGTCTTTTGAAATCTCACAGAAAATCCAAACCGATATGACCTATCCTGGTCAAGTGAAGGTAACGGTAATTAGAGAAACCCGTGCGGTTAATATAGCGAAGTAAGCTGTTTGCATCAGCGAGATAGGGCTATTCTTTGCCTTTGGTTTATAAATGATTTAAACCAAGGTTTACTTATACATACATTTGATTAAAGGGCGTAAATCTTAACCTTTATTAAAATCATTGATTTACCTATGTTCAAGTTAGTCCCTGTATCTTTCAAACCAAGCCAAAGTGTGCATAACCTTACTTATGAGATTGCTAGGTTTTTTGGCAATGCCATGAGAAGCATCTGGTATTTCAACTAGAACAGTTTCAATTTCCCTTAGTTTTAGGGCGTGGTACAATTGCTTGGCTTCACTTGGTGGCGTTCTCAAATCGTTGAGTCCAACCATAACCATTGTTGGGGTGGTTACATTTCCAACAAGGGAAATAGGCGAAAATTTCCAGTATTGCTCAAAGTTTTCCCAAGGTTGGCCATCGTACCGGGAATTAGCGTAGTAGAAATAATTATCGGCCGTGAGTGTTTTACTAATCCAGTTCATAACAGGTTTTACAACAGCCGCGGCCTTAAAACGTTCGGTTTTACCTATGATCCAAGCGGTCATAATGCCCCCGGCGCTTCCACCTGCTACAAATAAATTGTTCGTATCGGCTATACCTCTTTCAATTAAATAATCAACACCATCCATAACGTCATTATAGTCTTGACCGGGATAATTGTTTTTTAGCATATTGCCGAATTCCTCACCGTAACTGGTACTTCCCCTGGGATTGGGATAGAATACAACGTAACCTTCTGCTGCGTAAAGTTGTATTTCTGCAGTAAACCTATCGCCGTAGTTTAAAATTGGACCACCGTGATTTTCAACTAGTAAGGGATAGGTTTTTGAGTCGTCGTAAAATGGAGGTTTTACAATCCATCCTTGAATATCCCGACCGTCATAAGACGATGTGTACCAAATTTCTTCGGTTTTTCCAAGTGTTCTAAAATCTAAAATATCTGTATTAAGTTGGGTAATGAGATCTGCTGCTTTTCCTCTGGAAACAATGGCGATATCTGCCGGATATTCAGGACGACTTTGGGTAAATGCAATTGTACCATCATGGGAAACCGAATAGGAGCCAGAGGCATAAGGTCGCCCAATGGTGGTTCCACCCACGTTATCTGCAACCTTACTGATTTTTCCAGAAGTCGTAATGTAGCCTATTTTTGAATTTCCCTTTTCATCGTATTGAAAATAGAGGCCATTTCCTGATTTGTCCCAAGTGATATTAGATACGCTTTCATCCAAATCTGTTGAAATAACCTTTTTGTTTGCTCCGTCTGCACCCATAAGTCTCAACAAGGTATTTTGATGGTCCTGTTGTTCGTCCTTAAACCCAAGGTAAGCAATAGTTTTTCCATCTGGGGAAATCCTTGGGGAGTAATCCGGTCCGTCTTGACTGGTTAATACATGTATGGTTTTTAAATCTATATCTAAACGATATACTTCAGAATTATTAAAGCGATACTGCCAGTCCTCAAACCGATTCGCCGAAAAATAAATCTGCTTTCCGTCGGGCGAAAAGGAAAGGCTGCTGCGATGGTCGTAATTACCAGAGGTGAGCTGCCTTGCTGTTCCGCCATCTGCGGGGATGATAAAAATATGATTGAATCCAGGCTCCATATATCCGCTACCGTCGGCTTCATGTTTAAGTCTGTCGGTAATTCTTGCCGGCGTTGCCCATTCTGCACCTTTAGGTTTTTCGGGCATTTTAGCAATTACCGGAGGTTTTTGGGATACAAACATGGTAAAAGCGATATGCTTACCATCAGGAGACCAAGTAATGGTTCCGGGCGATTTTGGTAGCTGTGAAATTTTTGCAATTTGACCAGAATCATTCCAGTATAGGTATAGTTCAGAGCCCTCGTCCGTAGAACTTGAAAAAGCAATTCTATCGCCAGTAGGAGACCAAGCGGCTTGGGACTCATTCACTTCCCTTGAGGTTAGTTTTTTGTGGGAGCTACCATCGGTATTTAAAATCCAGAGATTACCCTTAGAATTATCGTTCATGATATCGAACCCGGTTCTTTTATAAACCACTTGTTTTCCGTTAGGTGAAATTTGAGGGTCGACTGCCCATTCCAACTCAAAAATATCCATTGGTTGAAGTGCTTGCTTTTTGGTTTGGCCAACAGTACTATTTAGACCAAATAGCATAAATAGAGTGAAATAGAGGAAACGCATAATGATAATTTTAAAGATGGAATGAAATTACAAATAAAGACGTTTATAGAACACATACATTTTGATATTTTTAGCTACTTTTGCGAAATATTTAAGCTAGCTTAAAAACTATTTAAAGCAAATCAAATGTCAATAGCCATTGAAAACTTTGTAAAGGCCATTTACAAGAACGATAAGCACGACATTAAGGATACCAAACCCGGTAATATTGCTAAAAAACTAGGTATCAGTAATGCGGCTGCCACGGATATGGCTAAAAAATTGGCGGAAAAAGATTTGCTTAATTACGAAAAGTACAAAGCACTGCAGCTCACAGAGAAAGGCACTAAAATGGCATTAAATATTGTGAGAAAGCATAGGCTTTGGGAAGCCTTTCTATTTAAGATGTTCGATATGAGCCTTCATGAGATTCATAAGGAAGCTGAGCTTTTAGAGCATCAAACTTCAGATTTATTGGCCCAAAAAATAAGCGAACATTTAGGGCACCCAAAATTCGACCCCCATGGCGATCCAATCCCAAATGCTCGTGGAGAGATTACCACCGAAGATACATCCATCACCCTGGCTAATGCTGATGAAGGTAAAACCTATATCATCGTTAGGTTAATGAGCGATGATAAGGAGTTTTTTGATTTTTGTTCGCAAAATAAAATAACCTATAGAAACACGCTTAAGGTTAAAAAGCAATTTGCTAAAACGAAAATGACCCAGATAAGTATTGATGGAAATACGCTTGTATTAAATGAAGATTTTACTAAAATTATTTACGTTGATGAATTTTAAACACACACACATTTCAGTCCTTAATTTAAAATTGAAAAAAACAAGATTATTCCGTAGGCTTTGGTTGGTTATGGTTTTAACAGGTATTACGTTCGTCGGGTTTTCCCAAACCGATAACCCCGATCCGCGAAATACGGTGCCGCTAGTAACCGATAGGCCAGATGCTACAGAAGCTCCATCAACCGTTGCTCCAGGAATTTTACAGGTTGAAACCGGAGGTTTTTATGAGAGTTTTGAATCCAATAATGTAAAACAAGAAACCTTTGTTTTTAATACCACTTTACTGCGCTTGGGGCTATTAGATAATGTTGAATTGCGCCTAGGTTGGGATTTTGTGGAAGGGCAAACTTCCATAAATGGTAATACCTTGGATAATGTTACCAGCGGATTTAATCCTTTACTTTTGGGAACCAAAGTTAATATAACCGAAGCTAAGGGATTACTACCCGAAATAGGATTGATAGGGCACTTATATTTACCATTTACTGCAAGCAAGGACTACAGACCAGAAACTACGGGCGTCGATTTCCGTTTTTCGTTTTCACACGATTTAAGTGAAAAATCAAATGTATCCTATAATCTGGGTGCGCAATGGCGGAATGATTCGCCCGAAGCCGCTTACATTTATACCTTGGCTTATGGCTACTCCATTACCAGTACTTTTGGCGCCTATGTTGAAATATATGGGGATTTTCCTGAAGACAGTAAAGCCAATCATCTATGGGATGCTGGTTTGACCTATTTGGTATCCAATGACATTCAACTCGATGCCACCGTTGGAAGAAGTTTTACCGAAGGTCAGGATATTTTATTGAGTGCAGGGGTAAGCTTTAGGTTTCCTACCTTCTAGTATGTCATTAAGAGTAAAGAACCAGTGAAGAATCTAGAATAACATTTAATTATACAAGTAAGAAATGAAAAAACTAATTATACTGTTAAGCATTATAGCAGTTTTAAGTTGTAAAAATGAAACAAAATCTAATGGAAAGCTCAACGTTGTCTGTACCACAACCATGATTACCGATTTGGTGAATAATATTGGAGGCGATAACGTAAACGTTGAAGGTTTAATGGGTAGTGGGGTTGACCCACATCTTTATAAGGCGAGTGAAGGCGACGTTTCAAAGTTGGTCAATGCCGACGTCATTTTTTATAACGGCTTGCACCTTGAAGGGAAACTGGTCGAAGTCTTCGAAAAAATGGAAAGGAGCGGTAAAACCCCGATCGCACTTGGTGAGAATTTAGATAAAAGTGGATTAATAGGCTCAGACTATTTTGCGTCAAATTACGACCCTCACGTTTGGTTTGATATTGATTATTATAAGCAATTTGCTAAAAAAGTTAGTGACGTATTAGTTGAAAAAGACCCAAAAAACTCAATGAACTACGAGGCGAACCTAAAAGCTTATTTAGAGGAATTGAATACACTACAAAAACAGGTCAATTTAATAATAGATAAACTCCCACAGGAAAAGCGCATTTTGGTTACGGCGCACGATGCCTTTAATTATTTCGGCAAGGCCTACGGTTTTGAAGTGGTTGGCCTACAAGGCTTATCTACGGCTACTGAAGCTGGCGTTCAAGATGTTCAGAAACTTTCGGCATTTATTATTGAAAACAAAATTAAGGCGATTTTTGTGGAAAGCTCTGTCCCTAAACGAACTATTGAAGCATTGCAGCAAGCTGTGAAATCAAAAGGGCATGACGTTGAGATCGGAGGAACTTTGTATTCTGATGCGCTGGGTAATGCAGATACCATTGAGGGCACTTACTTAGGTATGTTTGAATATAATGTGAGTACTATTGTTGAGGCACTGATGTAGTTTTAAGTCGCAGTAAGCGGTATGCAGATATAGACCTCACAGGTTTCAAAAACCTTTGAGATTTTAGTTGATTAAGTGCGATTTTATAAAAAATCAGTTTGAAGTTAACAAAACATAATGAAAAGGCTCCTGCCTCTGTAGGAGTGCTGGCAGTAAAGGTAGATGACCTCACCGTCGCCTATAATTACAAGCCTGTACTTTGGGATATTGATCTTGAAATTCCCGAAGGGGTCTTGATGGCCATAGTTGGGCCAAACGGGGCTGGGAAATCTACGTTAATTAAATCTATTTTAGGCATTCTAAAACCTATAGCGGGTAGTGTGTCAATTTACGGAAAACCTTACGAAAAACAACGTTCCTTGGTGGCTTATGTACCACAAAAAGGGAGCGTGGATTGGGATTTCCCTACGACGGCTTTAGATGTTGTGATGATGGGAACCTACGGTAGTTTGGGATGGATCAAACGTCCTGGCCAAAAAGAAAAAAAGAACGCTTTGGAAGCACTGGAGAAAGTGGGGATGTTGGCCTTTCAAAAAAGGCAGATAAGTCAGCTATCTGGAGGTCAACAGCAACGTATATTTCTGGCAAGAGCCTTGGTGCAGGATGCTTCAATCTACTTTATGGATGAACCCTTTCAAGGTGTTGATGCCTCTACTGAAATTGCTATAATTAATATTTTGAAAGCCCTAAGAAAGGCGGGAAAAACGGTAATTGTGGTGCATCATGATTTACAAACAGTACCAGAATATTTTGATTGGGTAACATTTTTAAACGTAAAAAAAATAGCCACGGGGCCAGTTAAGGATATTTTTAACGATGATAATTTGACAAAGACCTACGGGATAAATTACAAGGTAAGTATTCAGGAGTAAAGGCCATGGATATAGAAAACTACATAGAGCTTGTTTTTAATGACTATACCCTAAGAACCATCACTTTGGGTACGGCAATACTTGGTGCCGTAACCGGCATGCTGGGTAGTTTCGCCGTACTTAGAAAACAGAGCCTTTTAGGTGATGCCATTTCCCATGCGGCATTGCCAGGCATAGCAATTGCATTTTTAATCACGGGAGCAAAAGATACCAATACCTTACTTTTGGGAGCATTGGTGAGCGGACTTGTTGGCACATTTTGGATTCGAGGTATCATTACAAAAACCCATCTAAAATCTGATACGGCGCTTGGTTTGATTCTGTCCCTTTTTTTTGGCTTCGGAATGTTGTTGTTAACATTCATTCAAAAGCAGCCCAATGCCAACCAGGCAGGTCTGGATAAATATCTTTTTGGCCAGGCAGCAACTCTGGTTGAAAGTGATGTTTGGTTGATGGCTGTAATTACTGGGCTTTGTTTGTGTGTACTACTTTTATTTTGGAAAGAATTTAAGATTCTTCTATTTGATAAGAATTACGCCATAACGCTTGGCTTCAACACTAAAACCATTGACGTTTTAATTACCAGTTTTATCGTATTGGCCATAGTTTTAGGACTGCAAACTGTAGGGGTGGTTTTAATGAGTGCAATGCTATTGGCACCGGCAGCGGCGGCAAGGCAATGGACTAACAGCTTGGCTACAATGGTTTTTTTAGCGGCATTATTTGGAGCATTTTCTGGCGTTTTTGGAACTGCGATAAGCGCTAGCCAAAATAATTTATCCACCGGTCCGGTAATTGTTTTGGTGGCCGCAGCTTTTGTATTTGTATCTTTTATTTTCTCCCCCACGCGTGGCTTACTTTTCAAACAAATTAGGTATTTAAAAAACCGAAGGGATTTGGCGCTGCACAAAACCTTGGCGTTTATGTACGATATCGCCGTAAACCATCAAAACAAGTCACATCCCCACGAAATTAGAATATTGAATAACTTTCAAGGCTTTTCAAGAGGCACGTTAAAAAGTTTGGAGGATAAAAATTATGTAAATATTCAAGGAACCACTTGGAGCCTAACCGAAAAAGGTTACGATATCGCGCTTAACCTATATAATCAACAAAACAAGACCAATGAATAGCGCACAAATTGAAATACAGCTTATTGCATGCTTAGTGGCAGTAGCCTGTGCTATTCCCGGAACGTTTTTAGTACTTCGGAAAATGGCAATGATAAGTGATGCAATCAGCCATTCCATTTTACCCGGTGTTGTAATTGGCTTTTTCATTACTCAAAATTTAAATTCTCCGCTCTTGATCTTACTAGCAGCGGTAACGGGTATTATAACTGTAATTTTGGTAGAATATATTCAGAAAACAGGTTTAGTAAAAGAAGATACCGCTATTGGTTTGGTGTTTCCAGTGCTATTTAGTATTGGTGTAATCATGATTGCCAAAAACGCCAACGATGTTCATCTGGATATTGACGCGGTGCTTTTGGGCGAATTGGCATTTGCCCCCTTTGATCGCTTATTTATTTCGGGAGTTGATGTTGGGCCAAAATCACTTTGGGTGATTGGTAGCATTTTATTGTTGACCATTTTACTTTTGCTAGCATTTTTTAAGGAACTTAAATTGAGCACCTTTGACAAAAGCTTGGCGGCATCATTGGGATTCTCGCCCGTCATTATTCACTACGGTTTGATGAGTGTGGCTTCGGTTACAACAGTGGGCGCCTTTGATGCCGTTGGTGCAATTTTAGTGGTAGCCTTAATGATAGCGCCAGCGGCTGCTGCCTATTTATTGACTACCGATTTAAAACAAATGCTGTTTCTGTCAATATTATTTGGGATGCTAAGTGCCATATCCGGTTATTGGTTGGCACATTTCCTAGACGCTTCCATTGCAGGATCTATTACAACCATGCTGGGAATTCTATTTTTGCTTGTTTATCTATTTGCCCCAAATAAAGGGCTTGTTGCAGTGATGTTTCGTGAAAAACAACAGCGAACTGAAGTTTCATTGTTGACCTTCTTACTTCATTTGAAGAATCATGATGAACAAAGTGAACGTCACGTAAAACATTTAAACGAGCATATTAATTGGCAGAAAATACGTTCTACAACTGTCTTGGAATTGGCCTCGAGAAATAATATGATTGAAATTGAAGAAAACATCGTTTCCTTGACCTCAAAAGGCGATAAATTCACGACCCAGGCCATCGATTATATTATGACAAATGAAGATGCACAGATAGAGGATATGAAGAAGGAATTCTTTTTGTTTAGAGGGTAAAAAGTATAAAGACCGTCCCGATAGCTATAGGGACTGTTAGAATATAGAGCCATGACGCGATTGAGATTAATAAATTCACAACAGCAATTGAATTAATTATCACTCTGTTTGAGAATTTATTATAGAAGAAAACTATTGAAAAGATTCTGATGAGTTATCCTTATTTTGATACAAGTCATGCTTAAATTTACCTTTATTCTGTCATAAATAGCTCTTCATTTAGGTTAAACCTTCAACAAAGTCCAAACCTGTAAAATTTCAGATTTAAAAAATCGAATGGAAGTAGGTATTTCCCTATCTGATTTATCCCGAGGGGATGTACTGATAAACCGCCCTTTGGTTCCCAAAAAATAAAGCGTGTATTTTCAGATAAATCTGATGGCCATGTATTTAAAATCACGACCTTTTTATCGGCAGTCCAAGTACCCCTGCCGTAATTGTGACTCTCTGGCTCTAATCTTGCTTCAAGGCTGTAATAGGAATGAAATTCAAATGTGCCATCGTGTTTCAACTCTAATGTATATTGTATGTAGGCATTCGTGGCATCGGTTATTTTTTCATATTTACCTACAATCACCTCTGATTGAGCACTTAAAGGCACACAACATAAAAGAGCGAATAAAATATAAAAAAGCTTCATCTTGTTGATATTTAGTTAAACAGTTGATATCAAAAACAAGGCCTCTTTAAGGGGTTAGTGTCTTTTCAACTTCAAATTCAGCTTATTTAAAACCACGTTCCTTCTGTAGCTGCTCGTAAGCCTTTTGTACTTGTCTAAACTTTTCTTCTGCGCCCTCTTGATGTTCTTTACCCAGGTGAATGACACGGTCTGGATGGTATTTTTTAGCCATTTTACGGTAAGCGGATTTAATCTCGTCGGTAGTGGCATTCTTGGTGATTTCGAGAATCTTGTAAGCATTTTCACTACTGTTGTAGAACATGGCCTTAATGCTGTTGTAGTCTCTGGAGCTGATGCCGAGATATCCAGAAATCATAAAAATTTGGGATACTTCATTATCAGTCACTATGCCGTCTGCTTTGGCAATACCGAATAAAAAATGGAGTAGCTGTAAACGGGACGCATGATCCATCATTTGTTTAATCTGCAGACAAACCTTACGCGTTGGGATGTGCTGTTTATTTATATTCTTGAACAGTTTAAAGGCATGGTTTGCGCGCTCTTTTCCGTACATGCTTAAAAACTGCTGCCTAACAAAGTCGAGTTCTCGTTTATCCTGCCGTTCATCTGCTTTAATAACAACAGACGCCAAAATTAAGAGGCTAACTTCAAAATCACCAGATTGTGTTTGTGGTCTTGATTGCGTTTGCCTGTAGGTTCTCGATGTCCTTTGGTTAGTGTAGGGTTGTCTTGAATTGCCATCGCCCAAAAGAAAACCGCCACTATCTGCGGCATTGTCAATCAAGCTCCCAATCGCCAGCCCAATAATCGCTCCGATCGGCCCGCCAAAAGACCAACCAAGCGCCCCACCTATCCATTTCGCAACACTCATATATTTAATTTTGGTTCAAAGATAATATTTGTTGGGTTTTATAAATTAACTGTAGTTGAAATAATATTTCCAAATTTCAATTTCGAACCATCAAAAACAGCTTTTAAGATTCAACTGTCAAGTTCATGATTGTTTCCATCTCAGATTTTGATTTCGTCTTCACATTCGAATTCGAATTCCTTATCTTTGCATTTCAAATGAATAAGAATTTAAAAAGATAGAGATATGTATCCACCAGAATTAGTAAAACCAATGCGTGAGGATTTGACCAAAGTTGGTTTTGAGGAAATGCATACAGCCGAAGAGGTTAAAAATGCATTAGGAAAGGAAGGAACCACCTTGGTCGTTATAAATTCAGTTTGTGGTTGTGCTGCTGCCAATGCAAGACCAGGTGCAAGAATGAGTTTACAGAACGCTAAACGACCTGATAATTTAGTAACGGCTTTTGCAGGTGTCGATAAAGAGGCAGTTAATGAAGCGAGAGGGCAGATGGTGCCATTCCCACCAAGTTCGCCAAGTATGGCCTTATTTAAGGACGGTGAATTGGTACACATGTTAGAGCGTCATCATATTGAAGGCCGCCCGGCTGAGTTAATCGCTGAAAACTTAATGGATGCTTATAACGAGCATTGTTAGGAGGCCTCCCTCCCAAGTAGGGAGGGAACACTCAAATGTGAAAAAATCTTAACCACGAAATTTTCGTGGTTTTTTTGTGGCATTTGGTCAAAAAATTAATTTTGTCGCATGGAAAAACTTTTGGCATACCCCCTAACCTTACTTTATTTTTTGGTGTTTGGATTAACCCTTATTGTTTTCCATCCTATTCAGTGGGTTTGCTTTAATGTATTCGGGTATCAAGCCCATAAAAAAAGCGTTGATGCGCTTCAGTTTTGCCTAATGCGCTGTTTAAATATTCTGGGCACGCGATTTTCTTGGAACAATCCGCATATTATCTCAACTGATAAGCCGCTGATTATCGTTTCCAACCACCAGAGTATGTACGACATTTCGCCAATTATGTGGTACATGCGAAAACATCATGTAAAATTTGTATCAAAAAAGGAATTGGGAAAGGGCATACCTAGTGTGTCTTATAATCTACGTCACGGCGGTTCTGTTTTGATTGACAGAAAAAACCCAAGGCAGGCTCTACCCGCTATGCGGCAATTTGCCGAATATATTGTAGATACAAAACGGGCAGCGGTCATTTTTCCTGAGGGAACCCGCAGTAAGGATGGTAAGCCAAAACCGTTTCGAACCCGTGGACTGGAAATTCTCATCAAAAAAATGCCATCTGCTCTAATTGTTCCAATTACGGTAAATAACTCTTGGAAAATGTTAAAGTATGGTAAATTTCCCATGGGCATTGGCAATCACGTAAAATTTACTGTCCATAAGCCTGTAGAAATCGCTACCTTTACTAATGAGCAAACGTTGATACGGCAAGTGGAGCAGACCATTGTTGATGCGATTGAAATTTAATTAACGATGTTTACTGCAAGGCATGGTAGATTTTTAAAAAGATGTCTCTAAAAAATATACGTTTAGAAGTGATGCAGCACCTTGAAAAAGATGTTGATAAACTAATAGAAAAATATTTAATACCCATTGAAGGCATTTGGCAACCAACAGACTTTTTGCCAAATTCCCAAAGCGAAACGTTTTACGAAGAGGTTGAAGAAATAAAAGAGCTTTCAAAAGAACTACCTTACGACTTTTGGGTTGTTCTCGTAGGTGATATGATTACTGAGGAAGCCTTACCTACTTACGAGTCCTGGTTAATGGATGTTGAGGGTGTTGGTCAGATTGAACGCAATAGCTGGTCTAAATGGGTAAGGCACTGGACGGCCGAGGAAAACCGACACGGTGACGTGCTGAATAAATATTTATACCTTTCTGGCCGAGTAAACATGCGCGAAATTGAAAAGACTACTCAGTATCTTATTTCCGACGGGTTTGATATTGGAACAGACCGCGACCCCTATAAAAACTTTGTTTATACCAGTTTTCAGGAATTGGCGACCTATATTTCACACAATCGAGTCGCAAAAATCGCCAAGGACAAGGGCAATAAGCAATTGGCTAAAATGTGCAAGATTATTTCTGGCGACGAAATGCGACATCATCACGCTTATTCTGAATTTGTAGAACGCATTTTTGAGGTGGATCCCAATCAAATGATGTTGGCCTTTCAGTATATGATGAAACAGAAAATTGCTATGCCCGCCCATTTCCTTCGTGAATCTGGCGAAAAAATCAGTACGGCTTTTGAAGAGTTTTCGAACACGGCACAACGAATAGGGGTTTACACCTCGGCCGATTACGTTGATATTCTTCAGAAATTGATTGACCGTTGGGATATTGGTAATTTACAAAGTCTCTCTGATGATGCAGAAAAGGCAAGGGACTATCTCATGAAACTACCGGCTAGAATGCTGCGATTGGCCGAACGTATGAAAATACCTGAAAATTCTTATGAGTTTAAGTGGGTACAGCCTGCAATAGTAGAACACTAATTTGATAGAACGCAGATTACACTGATTTTGCGGATTAACGCTGATACTATTTCTATGTCTAACGAATTTCTTATCCAAAAAACCATAGACTTCGTCAAAAAAGAGCTCGCTTCGGCAGAAGGGGGTCACGATTGGTTTCACACCGAAAGGGTTTATAAAAATGCGATGTTGATTGCTAAAGAAGAATCAGTTGATGAACTTGTCGTTGCTCTGGGTGCACTTCTTCACGACATTGCCGATAGTAAGTTTTATGATGGGGATGAAACCATTGGACCGAAAATAGCACGAGACTTTCTTAATAAAATAGGGACAGATTCAGAAACCGTTGAACACGTCATTAAAATTATTGAAAACATTTCCTTTAAAGGGGGTAATTACGAAAACAAGTTTTCTTCAATAGAATTAGATGTTGTACAAGATGCGGATCGTTTGGATGCGCTTGGGGCAATCGGGATAGCGCGAACTTTTAACTACGGCGGATTTAAGAACAGAAAAATTTACGACCCGTCCATCTTTCCAAACTTAAATATGACCAAAGCTGAATATAAGCGCTCTAATTCGCCAACAATTAATCATTTTTACGAAAAACTGCTTTTATTAAAAGAAAGAATGAACACAAAAATGGGGGAAAAGTTAGCAGAAGAACGCCATCGGTTTATGGAATTATACTTAGAGCAGTTTTACAAAGAAGTATAATCACGACACATATAACGTTGACATCTCACCCCGATACTTAGAAGCGCTTTTCCCGGTAAACTCCTTGAAGGATTTATTGAAATGAGAAAAGTTATTAAAGCCGCATTCAAAACAGATATCCGTAACGCTCATCTGGCTTTCGCTTAGCAATTTTGTAGCGTGGACAACGCGGTACTGGTTCACCAATTTTGTAAAGGTCTTACCCGTAGATTTTTTAAAGTACCTACAAAATGCAGGAACGGTCATGCTTACCTTTTCAGCGATTTCATCTAAACTAATGTGACGCTTAAAATTTGCATTGATGTGTTTATAAACAATGTCAATCTTGTTGCTGTCTTGAAGCTCAGTTTCAAATACAAATTCATCGGCATTTAAAATCACGTAGTCCTCGGCTTCAGATAATTTATGGAGGATTTTTAATAATAAGAGAACCCGTTCAAAACCTTTAACTTCGTTAAGCTTCTGTATTTTCTTGCCTATTTTCCGTTTTGTGGATGGCCTAAATAGGATTCCGTTTTTAGCGCGTTCAAAAAGTTGGCTAATTCCCGCCATTTCAGGAACGTCAAAAAAATAGGCACCTAAAAAATCTGGTTTAAATTGTACAAGAGTTTCTGAGCCATATTGGGTTAATCTATCCGTAAACCCATTGTGGGGAAGGTTAGACCCCAAGAGTAGAAGCTGGCTATTGTTAAAGTAAGACAAATGATTGCCTATGTGTCGCTTACCAGCACCTTTATCAACGTAAACCAATTCAATTTCGGGATGAAAATGCCAAAACGGTTTTGTATCGGTATTTCCAGAAGTACTTTTTTTAACGAAAATAGAGCTACCAAACTCAGGACTAATTTTCTCTAAAGTAGGTTTTCTTTGAATCATTTCAGAAGATTTCATAGCAAAATTACATTAAAGGATGAAGGCAAATATATAGAGAATTTACTAAAAAGTACACTATATTAACATTTGCAATTATTTTAAATTAAATTAACTGATAATATAGCAAATAAATATGGCAAATCTGATGTTTTATAAAGTCTAATGTCGCTATAACTTTGCAGTGTAATCATTAAAACCTAATAAAATGAAAACACTTAAATTAATTGTAACAGTAGCTTTAATGTTAGCGATAGTTGACGGCCAAGCGGTAAATCTTGAAAGAAATCCTACTAAAGCGAATACCGTATTGGTTTTCTCAAACGTAAAAAAGGGACATGAGTTTACGGTAAAAACCGCCGGAGGTAAGATTGTGCACCAAGAAACTATTGAACGAAACGGTACTTACAAAAAACAATTTGACCTTACTGGCTTAGAAAACGGGCTCTACTTCATAGAATTAAACAAGGATTTTGAAATCGTTGTTAAGCCATTTAAGATTGTTGAAAGCAAAGTAAGTTTTTTAACAGACCTTGAAAAATCAATCTTTAAGCCCGTCGTTAGAACGAAGGATAGCAAATTGATGATTTCCCAATTAGCTTTAAATGTAAAACCGTTAAATGTAGAATTATACTACGAAGGTGCGCTTATTTACCAAGAAAAATTGGCAGCTAAACCTATTATTGAGCAGGTTTATAAATTAGCTAAAAACCAAAAAGGGGAGTACACCTTGAGAATGACATCTGGCGAAAGGTTATTTGTAGAACGATTTACACTTTGAGCCATAAATAATAAATGGTTTTACATTTAAAGGTAAAATTTGAAAAAACGTCCTAATTAGGACGTTTTTTATGCTAACGTTATAATCCAGTTCGGTAGGCCTATGCTCACAAACACCTACTTGGTCTAAAAACTAAAACATTGCTGGCGTAATTATTTAATTTCAATATTAGATTACTGATATTTTTTTTCAAGCTGGGAAAGCATTTCCGAGGTGATATTTGTAAGGTCAAATTTATGGTTCCAGCCCCAATCTTTTCTTGCGGCAGAGTCATCAATTGATTTTGGCCAGCTATCGGCAATTTGCTGTCTAAAGTCTGGTTTATAGAAAATTTCAAATTCGGGGATATGCTTTTTTATTTCCGCGAAAATTTCTGAAGGTGTAAAACTTATTGCCGAAAGATTATAAGAAGACCTAATATTAATTTGCTCTGAAGGGGCTTTCATTAGCTGAACCATCGCATCAATGGCATCGTCCATAAACATCATGGGAAGCTCTGTTTTAGCTTTAAGAAAACAGTGATACTCTTTTTCTAAAATTGCCTTATGGTAAATCTCGACGGCATAATCGGTGGTTCCGCCGCCCGGCATGGTTTTCCAACTAATAATACCAGGTAAACGTAAGCTCCTTACATCAACACCGTATGTGTTATGGTAATATTCGCACCATCTTTCGCCAGCTTGTTTGGTTATACCGTAAACCGTTGCGGGCTCCATTGAAACGTGTTGGGGTGTCTGTTCCGTTGGGGTAGTTCTACCAAAAACCGCAATGCTCGATGGCCAAAATACTTTTTTTACCAGACCTTCCTTAGCTAGATTTAGAACGTGAAAAAGCGAGTTCATATTAAGATTCCAAGCTTTCATGGGATATTTTTCGCCAGTAGCACTTAACATGGCTGCCATAAGGTATATGGTATCTATATCATGATTGTCAACGCATTTTTTTATAGAATCAAAATTTTCTGCATCAACAATCTCAAACAGCCCCGAATTTACAATCTCACTATTGTGAGTGTTGATATCACTGGCAACAATATTAGAGTTGCCATATAAGTCTCGCAGTCTAAAAGTAAGCTCAGAGCCAATTTGCCCACCGGCACCTATGATTAAAGTCTTCGACATGTATTAGAATTAAATCCAGGTCAAAAGTAAATAGAATAGATGCGCCATAAAACCTTATGACCCCTATTTTTTTGTTAATGAGGTTTACGGTTTTTTTGCTTTATCTATATTTATCCGAAATTTTCCTTTCATGATTCTTGGTGCTAAAAATATACTTTGTCTATTTATTTTAATGATAGTAATGGGCTGTGAAGATGATAAATCCTCTGCGGTAAAACAAGAAACCCAAGAGCAAATTGAGGCTCGGACTATTAGTGAAGAAGATATCGAACAGATTGAATACCTTGAGTTTGGTCTAAGCCAGGATTCAAAAGTAGCGGTAGAGGACTGGCAGAAATACAATGAGCTTAGTAAGCAGATAACGTTTCTTAAAAACGCCGACCTAAGTTTTTTTACGAGCGAAAGTGAGCTTATAAGGACCTTTACGAGGGAGTTTAGAGCAGAAATGCCAAAGGAATTAAAAACCAAGGAAATTTTAGCTAGGATTACGGCACTTGATACAAAAATTCAAAAACTGAACAGTCAACTTCGCCTAAGCACAAGCTCAAAACAAGAAAAATTGAAATGCATCGAAGAGTTGCTTATTGCCTTTAGAAATCTAAAACTTCAGATTAATAAGAAATTTGAGTTTGAGAAGAATAATATCCTCAGACCGGCTAATACGGTTTAAATCCTCATTTCATATATCGTCTTCTAGATTGCGTTTTATTAAGAGAATGGTTTTATATTAAAAAAACCTTCAGTATTATAACGTTAAGTCTTTGCTATTTTGTGAGTTAGATTTAAAATCACTGTTAAATTTAATAAAGTAAGAAAAATCTTCAAAAGCATCGAAAAGTTAAAAAACAATGCATTTCATCGATTTATAGTGCATTTCAACAGATAGTCGGAATTTTTGTTTTATGTTTGACTTGTGAATAACAAAAAGGATTTGTTAAAGATTTGCCCCTAAATCTACCATGAAACTTAACCTAATTATTGCTTTGAACAACTAAATCTTTTTTGCCCCAAATTTACTATTAAACCTATTGAATGAATTAAAACTTTACTTATGAATTTTGCCCCAAATTACCCTAAAACTACTATTTCTGAGAACAAGTTGCTTGCGAGTTTTCAAAACACCGTTAGATTATTAAAAAATATTCTAACCCTAACTAAAAAAGTGTTTATGCTTTAATCACTGTTTCTAAGTTGAAATTACCGTAATAATTGCCCCATTTACGGTAATTTCAATAAAGAAGCACTACAGGCCCTTGGGTATAGCCTCAATTAAAGTTTTTGTGTATGCTTTCTCAGGGTTTTTGTAAATCTTATCGGCATCAGCCATTTCCTCTATTCTACCTCTGTTCATAACTATTAATTGATCAGACATGTATTTTACAACAGCTAAATCGTGAGAGATGAAAATGTAAGTAAACCCAAAATTACGTTTTAAATCATTCAACAGATTCAAGACCTGTGCTTGGACCGAAATATCCAAAGCAGAAACTGATTCATCACAAATAATCAATTCTGGTTTCAAGGCGATTGCCCTTGCTATACCAATACGCTGGCGCTGTCCTCCAGAAAATTCGTGCGGATAGCGACCATAGAACGATTCGTCAAGCCCAACCTTTTTAAGTAAATCCAGAACGCGCTCTTTTCTGTTAGAATTAGAAGTGCCAATGTGATGGACCGTCATAGGTTCTAAAATAGCCTGGCCAACCGAAAGTCTGGGATTTAATGATGCATAGGGGTCTTGGAAAATTATTTGAATGTCTTTTCTAAGCTTTCTAACTCCAGAGCTTGAAAGATTGGTGATATCCTTCCCCTTGTAAAATATACTCCCGCGGGTAGCTTTATCCAACAGTAAAATAGCGTTTGATAAAGTTGATTTACCACAGCCAGATTCGCCCACCAAGCCCAAGGTTTCACCTTTATATAATTTAAATGACACCCTGTCAACCGCTTTAAAATGTTCTGGTTTCGAAAAAAAGCCAGATGTTGAAGTATATGTTTTTTCAAGATTTACAACTTCAAGAATGGGAGGTTGGGCATAGATGTTTTCCTGATGCTTTAAACGTTCCTTGGCAGATATGTGAGTTGGGTTTTGGGTATCGTTCATAAAATCATCGATGGTCGGGAGCTGTTTCAACCTTGAATCCATTGAGGGCCTTGAATTAATGAGTGCCTTAGTGTAAAGATGCTTTGGAAATTTGAAAATATCGTTCACCTCACCCTGTTCAACAATGCTGCCTTTATACATAACCAAAACACGGTCTGCAATTTCTGAAACCAAGGACAGGTCGTGTGAAATAAAAATAATACTCATTTGTTCATCATTCTGTAATTTCTTCAGCAGGGAGATGATGTCTTTTTGAACAGTGACGTCTAATGCGGTGGTGGGTTCATCTGCAATTAAAATTTTTGGCTTACAGGCAATCGCCATGGCAATCATGACACGTTGTTTTTGCCCGCCACTAATCTGGTGTGGATAGGCTTTAAAGACCCGTTCTGGAACTGGTAATTTCACTTTTTCAAAAAGTGAAAGCACTTCGATTTTGATTTCAGAACTGTTGAGATCTAAGTGCTGCCTTAAAACTTCGGCAACCTGCTTTCCACAGGTCATAGACGGGTTTAAGCTACTCATTGGTTCTTGAAAAACCATGGCTATATCATTACCGCGTATGTTTTTGAATGCCTTATTTTTGAGATTTGTTAAATCTTGGTCTTGAAATAGAATCGTTCCAGACGTTATTTCTAATATCTGTTTTGGCAGCAATCCCAGAATAGCAAGCGAGGAAACAGACTTGCCAGAGCCCGATTCGCCTACAATTCCCAAAATTTCATTCGGGTATAAATCGTAGGACATCTGATGGATGATTTCATTTTGTTGTCCATCTGATGTCAACGATATAGAGAGGTTTTTTACCTCTAATAATTTAGGCTGTTTTATCATAAAAATTTAAACCTTTACTCTAAACGTGAATAATTTCTTTATCATGTAACAGCTCATCTCCCCTTAATCTCAAGAAAATTTGTGCTACGGCTATGGTGTCTTTTTCGCAATAGGTAATTATACGGTCTATTTCGTTTTCTTGATAATATACGCTATACACTTCACTGCCATCAATATCATCTTTTGGGGAAGGAATCCCTAAAACATTGGTTAGTAGTTTGAGCGAGGTGTAGGTTTTATAATCACCAAATTTCCAAAGCTCCAAGGTGTCTAGATGTGGCACCTCCCAGGGTTTCTTCCCAAAGAGATTAAGTTTATAGGGAAGCTCAATATTATGGATAACCATTCGACGTGCGATGTAAGGAAAATCAAACTCCTTACCATTATGCGCGCAGAGTAAATGTTTATTCTGGCTAAAATGTGTAATAACCAAATTCTTAAACTCTTTTAGAATTTTAACTTCATCGCCGTAGAATGAGGTCACGCGAAACATTCGAACATCACCCTCCATCTTAAAGTAACCAACTGAGATACAGACAATCTTACCAAACTCGGCCCAAATGCCCGCACGGTCGTAAAATTCCTCGGCCGTGTAATCGTCACCTCTTTGGTACTGCGATTTTTGTGCCCAGAGGTTTTTTTTAATGTCATCCAACTCAGAAAAAAGTTGGGTTTCAGGCACAGTTTCGATATCGAGAAATAGAATGTTTTCTAAGTTTAGTTTTTTAATCATGCTTACTTTTTGCGCTAGGGGATGGTTTATGAAGCCAGCATAAGTTTCCCGTTTTATATATCCCTAAATGGCATGCAGACTACTATGGCCATGCAAAAACACCAATGGGATTAGAAAATTTTTAAGATATTATTACTTTAGAAATTCTAAGTTAACAAAACTAATACAAAAAGCCATTAATCACTGGCCGCCATCATCTTATAGGCTTCCTCGATATAGACCGAAATATCCCTGGTATAGACGCCAATACCTGCATCGGGCGATTTTTGATGCCCCAGTCTAACAATAATAATATTATCGTTTGGCTCAACAATGACGTACTGCCCTAGGTGGCCACGCATCATAAAGAAATCCTTACCGTCTTGTTGATGTAACCACCAACCGTAACCATATTCGGGACTTTCAGGAAAACGGGGTTTTAGGGATTTAGCTACAAAGGCAGAATCAAGTATTTGCTTCCCTCTCCATTTACCATAATCCTTGTAGAGTTTTCCAAAGCGGGCAAAATCCTTAGCATTACTGGCAATACAGCAATAGGCTTTTACCAAATCGTGTTCCTCGCTATCAACTTGCCAAAGTGTGGAATTTTCACAACCCAGGGGTTTCCAAAAACTGTCTTCGAGATACTGGTACATTTTTTTACCGGTTGCTTGTTCAATGACCATAGCTAACATTTGAGTGTCGCCACTGGCATATTTAAAGGATTGGCCAGGCTCGTTTACAACTTTGAGACCGTTAATGACCTTTGCCAAATCATCATCAAAATAGGCACGGGTTGTTATTGAAAGTGGTGAATAATAGGCTTCATCCCAATTGGTTCCAGAGGCCATGCTTGATAAATCCCCAACCGTGGTTTTAGCGGCTAGACCTTCGCAAAATTCTGGTAAAAAATCACAAATGGGTTGGTCTAGGCTTTTAATATGGCCTTGCATAATGGCTTTTCCCATTAAACCCGAAACGTAACTTTTTGCCATAGAAAATGAGTTGGTTCTGGAGTTCTCATTGAAATCCTCATAATATTCTTCAAACCAAACACTATCATTCTTAATGATGACGTAGGCAATCGTACCCCAGTCTTTATTGACCTGCCTCAACGTTTCAGTAGCGTCAATGGTGTTGTAGCTTTCATGAATTGGCCAAGGTTCTGGCATCCCAGCTGCTATTGGCTGATTATCAAAATGCTTGTAATCTTCTAAATAAGCGGTTGTATGGCCTTGGAGATAAATGGTGCGAACGGCTTTGAGTAAATAATCGGTATCTGTTATGTAAAGCGTTGCAACTGTCAAAACGATTAGGATGACTAAAAATTTGAGAATGCCTTTTAAGAATTTCATTGCTTAAGTGTTTATTTTTTGAGTTTCCGACGTGTTAATTTTTCTTTGTAAAACCGTTTATCTGCCACGTAAATAGTTTTATGAAATGTAGCAATTGTATTTTGCTCAGTATCGGTAAGATGCATGGTTTTCAAAACATCAATTTCACTCTTATCTAAAACGCGCTGTTTTATGTCTAATATTTCCGAGGCTGAAAACTCAAATATACCGTAAATAGTAGTTTTTGCTGGCCTGCGGTAGCGCGCTTCAACTGCCTTATCCCATACCACATAATCATTACCGAGAATTTGAATGAGTTGTATCATATATATAGGGTCAGTTGCCGAGAGCATGCTACCACCGAAAATAGTACCTGTGTAATTTCTGTTCTTCCAGCTAGGCTTTAGTGTTATGACTACCTTGTGTAAATCGTCACTTACTTCTACAAGTTTGGCCGTTGTTCTGCGGTACATTGGTGACCAGTTGAATCCGTATTTGTAAATGGTAGCTGGTTTAAAAAATCGTTGTAGAAATTCGGTAATGATTTTATACATTAAATAGGCGTTGCTGTTTATAGGGACTTTCATGTTCCAAAAGCCATTGTTTTCTATGCAAACCTCCAGCATAACCAGTCAAGCTACCATCACTCCCGATTGTTCGATGACAGGGAATTATGATCCAAAGCGGGTTTTTCCCATCGGCATTAGCCACGGCACGAATGGTTTTAACATCGCCTAGTTGTTTTGAAAGTTCTAGGTAGGACATTGTTTTTACATAGGGAATTTTTAAAAGCGCGTTCCAAACTGATTTTTGAAAATCAGTACCGATTAGATTCAAATTCAAGTTGAATTCTTTACGTTGGCTCTCAAAATATTCATGCAGCTGAATTACAACATATTCAAGTTCGATTGGGATGATATCGGTTTCAGGTTCTTCGGAATTTACAACTGCGATCGCAGAAACACCGTTATCATCGCCAGAAATCTTTGTGACGCCTAAAAACATATTTATAAAACATTTAGGCATCAGTCCTTGTTTTCCTCAATATTTGCCTTGCCCGGAGTTTCAGTGGGTACTTCTTCAATGAGCCCTAATTTTTTAGCTCGTCTTTCCCAGCTTTTTCGAGCTAAATACTGCAGGTCTGAAACGTTATCGCTTTCATCCATGATTTCAAGGCCGAGAAGGGTTTCTATTACATCTTCCATAGTAACTAACCCACTTACTGAACCATATTCGTCTACAACCAAAGCCATGTGGTTTTTACTTTCAACTAGCTTTTCAAACAATCTTGGTATGGGGAGCTCTCTGTTAACAACTAAGACGTCTCTTTTAATTTCAGATAATTTTTTATCCTTGTTGTCAAGAGCCATTTCCTTTAAGATTTCATCTTTAAGTACGAGTCCCTTTATATTATCCGGATCATCAGAATATACTGGTATTCTTGAAAAGCGCAGATTCATATTATTGTTAAAAAACGCTTCAACTGTGGTATTTTCATCCTCGGCTTTCATTACTGTTCTTGGCGTCATAACATCCTTTGCGAAAACCTCCTTGAAATTGAGTAAATTTCTTATAATTTTACTTTCGTTCTCTTGAAATACTCCTTCTTCTTCGGCCAAATCGGTCATAACCATAAAACTTTCTCGATTAAGGATGCTCCCGTGGGTCTTGCCACCTATTAATTTGGTGGTTAATTGCAAGATCCATAGAATCCCTGTATATCTCAACGGAAATATTAAAATCTTGAGTGCCTTGGTCGTAAAATTAGCCAACTGCTTCCAGTATGTAGCGCCAATGGTCTTGGGTATTATTTCTGAAGCTACCAAAATCAAAATAGTCATGACGGTAGAAACAACACCAACCATTAAATCTACTGTAAAATCTATACCGAACAGCGAGGTTTGCTCGCTTCCGTAAAGTTCAGAGTAGGCGACCTTTGCCTGCACTCCAACCAAAATGGCACCAACGGTATGTGCTATTGTATTTAGGGTAAGAATGGCAATTAGTGGGCGGTCAACATCTTTTTTTAGCTGTTCCAAGGCCTCGGCATAGTGCTTACCTTCTTGTTTTTTTACCTTTATGAAGGTAGGGGTAACACTTAATAAAACCGCCTCGAGAATAGAGCACAAAAATGAGAAAAAGATGGAAATTAATGCATAAAATATGAGAAGACCCATTGAAGCTATTATTTTTACTAATGTATTGAATTTATACTAAAACATGTAGTTTAATGACCTTGAAATTTACCTTAAGTGTTTATTCTTTAATTGGGACAATTTTTTGTTAACGACCAAAATAACAACGTTGGCTACAGCTGTAAATATTGACGGGTAACCAATTTTGAAAGTAAGATAGATTAGCCTATGTTATTTATGTAAGTTAATTATGAAAGCATTTGTACTGGAGTATTAGCTTAAACTCTCACCACCATCAACTTTAATTGTTGTACCATTAATCCAATTGGCTTCATCCCTGCTAAGCAAATAAACCGCATTGGCCACATCTTCGGGAGTGGTTAGGCGACCGCAGGGGTTACGATTTAGCGCATTGGATTTTAATGTATCGCTTCCGGGAATCATTCTGAATGATGCCGTATCGGTCATCCCGGCTTGGATGCAATTAGCTCTAATGCCATGAGCAGCATACTCTAAGGCTATATTTCGGGTTATGGCTTCTAAACTAACTTTAGCGGCAGATACAGCCGCATAATTTTTCCATGCTTTTGTATTTCCTTCACTTGTAAAACTTACTATACTGGCATCATTTGCAAATAGATTGGCCTTAAAGACTTCTGTAGTCCAGTCGTATAGACTAATTGCCATTGCATTTATGGTTAGGCTGAAATCGTCGTTTTTTAAAGTATTTTCGTTTTCTGAGATCATGGGCTTTAAATTCCCTTTTGCGATACTGTGGACTAAGATTCGTATTTTTTCATGCTCAGTAAATTCTGAACTTAATCCAGAAATAACCTTAGTTCTTTTATCAGGTCTAAGTATATCCAAGTTAAAAGACCTTAATTTGACCCCAAATAACTTTAGGTCTTCAAACTCCTTATTGATGGATTCTTCTTGAGCTCTTGAGTTGCGATGAACAATACAAATATTCATACCGTGCATTGCCAATTTTTTGGCGGTTGCAAGGCCAAGGCCGCTTGATCCCCCAAGGACTAATGCCCATTGATTTTTATTTTTGAAGTCCTGTATCATCTAAATTTTATTTTTTAGGAAATTGAAGCCTTTTTTAAATGCCTCAAAATTTTGGTCACGAAGTGTGGGATTTTTCGACTTACTCTCGAGCCAACGTATCTCAAAACCTGTTTTAATTAGTTACTGCTCTGCATAACAAGTGAAGATAATTATAAACCTTTACCACTTCAATAAAATTCGCTGCGCTGAGAAGCCTGGTCCAAAACTCAACATTAACCCGATATCGCCTTCTGGCAATCCCTTATCCATAAACCGTTCAAGAACATAGAGCACAGTAGCACTGCTCATGTTACCGTAGCGTTTTAGCACTTCCTTAGTATCATCTATATTTTTGCCTAAAGAGCCAAACAGCTGTTCAACGGTTTGTACAATCTTTTTTCCTCCGGGATGAAACACCAAATGGTCAACAGCTTCAATGCTTAGGTTGTTCTGCTCCAAAAAGGGGTGAATAATTTTAGGGAAATGAGCTGAAATTGTTTCAGGTACGGCCTTATCCAAAATCATTTGTAATCCTGTATTTACCAACTTAAACCCCATCATGGTTTCGGCGTCATAAAAATGATACATGGCTTCGTCTGCCATTTCCGGGCCTTTTTCCTCCTCGTAAGAAGAGAGAATAACACTTGCTGCACCATCACCAAATATTGCAGCGCTTACAATATTGACCATAGAGTAATCATCCAGTTGAAAGGTTGCGGTTGGTGCCTCTACAGCAATCACAGCGGCCCGTTTATTGGGGTTGGCCTTTAAAAAGTTCTTGGCGTAAATCATCCCTGAAACTCCAGCAGCACAGCCCATTTCGGTAACCGGCAACCTTACGATATCTTGTTTCATCTTTAGCTTATTTATCAAATAAGCGTCCATAGATGGAATCATTATACCAGTGCAACTTACGGTTATGATGTAATCGATATCCCTAGGGTTTAAACTCGCTTTTTTAAGCGCCTTTAACAGTGATTGTTCGGCTAAAGGAACTACCTCACGGCTATATATTTCATTTTTATCTTCAAACGAAGTTTTTGTGAACACTTCTTCAGGTTCCATTATAGAATACCTTTTGTCCACCCCGGCGTTTTCGAAAAGCTTTACAACTTTACGCTTAAAACGCTCCTCCTGTCCCTGCAACCAAATGTCTAAAAACGGGATGATGTCCTTGGTTTCCTTATCGTAATTTGGTAACTGTTTTGCTACTGCTGTTATTTTTACTTTTGTCATCTTCAGTTCCCGTTATAATGGGAAAATCATTTTTTTTGATTAATTATTGTTTAACAGGGATTTGCGAAGGCTCCTTATAGGTTCACTAAAACTAATGCAAATCTAAAAAGTTATAAACGCTAACCCTACGAATTAAAGCGACTTATTATCAAGGGTTTTTAGTTAAGATTCTTCACCTTTCAAAATCCATTGAAATCGATACGCCCATTTCCATTTAAGCTCATATTTAGCATTGAGTTTTTCAGATATACCAATAAGTTCCTGTTTTTTAAAACCACGCAATACAGAGGTTAGACCATCTTCAATTATCGTTCTGTTTTTTATGGTTGTGCAAAATAATTTAAACAAATAATAAGCCATCCTATGGCGATGAAGGTCATTTACAACCAATCCAAACTTTGTTTTTTTAAGAATCGGTTCTAAAAATGAAACCAACTCGTCATCCTTAAAATGATGTAAAAATAAAGTTGCAAGAACTAAGTCATATTCTAAGGTTTTAAACTCTTCTGAAAAAACATCCAATTGTTTGAATTTCAAATTATCAAACGCTACAGATAATTCTTCGGCGTATTTCACGGTATTTTTGTTTGCGTCAATACCGATTAATTGAAAATCATATCCCTGCTTTTTCCCATATATTGCAACCTGCCTCAAAATATCACCACTACCACAACCTAAATCCACAATTTTTATAGTCTTTGATTTTGAAGCATTTTTCAGTATACTTTTCAACCCGGAAATGGTGACCTTGTTTCCTCCCAACCATCGATTGATTTTTGCCAATTTATCAAGCGAATCGTGTAAGATTTCTCCTTGATACTCAAAATCATCCATGATTTCCTCTTGCTCACTTCTATATTTAGTATTAACCAAGACGCTCATTCAATCTGCATAGGTTTACCATGGGTTCTTTTAATGATTTTTGGCAACAGCCAAGGGCATATTTTTATTATCCTTAAGGATAAATCTGCCAGAACATCATTTCTGAATATAGCTGCAATACGATGACCCATTTTCAATCGCTTTTTAAAATTGGAGTTCCAAATAATGGAATAACCGCTTTCCAATTGTTTACGGCTAGCAATTTTTCCTCGAAGATAATCAATAATCAAATTGGAAGCTAACCCTGCGCTGCGAATAGCCATACCCATACCGTTTCCACAAAGCGGATGAATCATTCCAGCCGAGTCCCCGCACATAAGGATATGGTTTTCGACTGGCTTTTTGGTTTCAAATGAAATTTGACTTATGGTCAATGGCTTTTCAAAAAGCGGTTGTGATTGTGCAAACATTTCTTTGAGGGCTTTATTCTTAAACATAACTTCTCTTTGAAATTCTTCAATATCCTTAAACTTTTTAAATGATTTAAAATTGGTGATGTAGCAAAGATTAATGGCGTTAGTTTCAACTTTTGAGAGCCCACAATAACCTCCCTTAAAATTATGAAGGGCAACTAGATTTTCGGGGAAATCACCTTCAACGTGTATCTTAACTCCTAAATACGGCGATTTTTCTTTAATAAACTCCCTATCTAAATTTATATCCAAATTAGAGCGTTTACCAAAAGCTCCAATGGTAATTTTTGAATTGAAGGATTTACCACTTTTCGTCTCTACTAGAAAAATATTATTTTCAAATTGAATATCTTTTACTGTATCGTTCAATATTTCAGCGCCAGATTCCGCGGCCTTTTCTGCCAAAATAGCATCAAGCGCATATCTACTCATTCCAAAGCCACCTAATGGCAAATCACAGGAAATTACCTTATTATTGGTTGTAGTTAATTCTAATTTTTTTATTTGCTTTGCGCCTTTTCTTATGACATCAACTCCCAAAAAATTTAGATAGGGCAGCACCTCATTGCTCACGTATTCACCACAGACCTTATGTTTTGGATAGCTGTTTTTTTCAATCAAAATAACCCCAAAGCCCGATTTGGACAAATGGATAGCGGCGCAAAGCCCAGCGAGACCGCCACCAATAATTATACAATCTGTTTGGGTTTGGGACATGATATCTAAAATATCTAAAATAAGGAGAAATACAATTAATGTACGCTGTTTATCGTAATTTCTTGATCTCTAAATTTAACCCTATCGGTTTTTGTTTTTCCAGTGAGTGTTTTACCAATTGGTGACCCGCTGGAAACAGCATAAAACTTTAGTTCATCAACCTCAACTTCACCCGCGCTTACTGCAATAAAGTAATTGCCCTTATCTGTAAACACCAAGCTTCCAAACCCAATGATCTGGGCAGAATTTCTCGCATCGATTTTACTTAGAATGGCGTGTTCCTTTTCAATTTCTGCAAGTCGCTTACCTGCCTTTTCACGCTCTAATTGAATCATCGCACGACCGGTTTCGTGCTTATCACCCGCTGAACTCTTGGTTTCAGAAGCTAATGATTCCTGAATGTCCTTAATGTGACCTTGTACGGCAGCTATCTGTTCTTCAATACGTTTTTGGCATTTTTGAAGTAAGAGCTGTTTTAAATTTGAGTTACTTTTCGTTTTCATTTTTATAGCTTAATTGACCGAAATAGCCCATTTGCTTCACTATCCACACTTTTCGGTCGTCTATATATGCTGTTCTAGGGTTGGCACGATACGTTCTGGGATTTGGTAAAATGGCAGCAATAGCTGCGGCTTCATATTTGGTGAGATTCTTAGCAGATTTTCCAAACCAGTGTTTTGAAGCAGCTTCGCATCCATAAATGCCGGGGCCCATTTCAATACTGTTGAGATAAACTTCCATTATGCGCTCTTTACTCCAAATCAATTCGATTAAAAATGTAAAGTAAGCCTCCATCCCTTTACGAAACCAGCTTCTCTTTGGCCAGAGAAATACATTTTTTGCAGTCTGTTGGCTAATTGTACTAGCGCCCCTTAGTCTTTTACCCGTTTTGTTGGTTTTGTAGGCTTTTTCTATAGCTTCGATATCGAAGCCACTATGCTGAAGAAATAATTGGTCTTCTGCGCAGATTACGGCAAGCTGTAGGTTTTTGGAAATGTGCTGGATTGATACCCACTCGTGATGCCATGTATCACGACTATTATCCGGTTGCTCGTAATACCTTATAATCATGAGCGGTGTAACAGAAACGGGCAACCATTTGTAAACAAAAACAAATATAACCGAAAGGGTTATAAAGTAAAGAACAGTTTTTAGGCAAAATTTAAAGAGGCGTTTTAACAAGGCGAGGGATAAAATGTTTTGTATGGATATGAAACGCAAAGATAGCAAGTTTCTTATGCAGAGACCAGATTAGCCAAGTCCCTACCAACCAAGGAGCCTATGGCCACGCCCATACCGCCAAGTCGTACCCCGCAAAAGGTATTATTGGATATTTGCTTAATAATGGGTTTCTTTTGTTGACCGACACCCATGATGCCGCTCCATCTGTAATCTATTTCAAAATCCTTGTTTGGTAAAATGACGTTTTTTAAAATGCTTTCCAATTTATTTTGAATTATACCTGATTGTCCAAATACAGTTGTTGTTTCATTGTGTTTATCAAGGTTTCTACCACCGCCAAATAAAATACGGTTGTCTATGTTTCTAAAATAATAATAGCCCTGTTCAAAGTGAAATGTACCTTTGATATGCAGATTTTGAATGGGTCGTGTAATTAAAACCTGCGCTCTTGCTGGTTGTACTTCTTGAATGTTAAAAGTTGATGCAAATCCATTAGTTGCAACCAGTAATTTAGACGTTTTGAATTCAAATTGATTGGTCTTAACAGTTACCGATTCACCATTGTCTGAAAATTCCTGAACGTTAACATAATTAATTATTTTAATGTTGTTTTGATGTACCTTTTTTAAGAGGGCCCCCATCATTTTACCTGTATCGATTTGTGCCTCAAATCTATTAAAAACCAAATTTTTATTGATGTTCTTAAATTGAAATGGATTTGGTTTTAAGCTGAAAACGTTGCTTTTAAAGAGTGGTTTTAGTAATTGATTTATATCGTCGATTTGCTCAAGACAGGTTTCAAAAAGTGCCTTGTCTTTTTTAGGAAATAACTCATAACCACCTAAATTTTGGAAGTCTAATTGCTTATCCCCAATCCTTTCACGAAGTATTCCAAGGCCATCCCAGCGATGTTTAATTAGATTTAAAACATCTTCTTTGGTGTGGCATTTAAGATCATCCAAGATTTCACTTATGCTTCCAAAACAGGCAAAACCCGCATTTTTTGAGCTTGCACCCTGAGGTAATACTCCTTTTTCGAGAATGAGAATTGTTGAGCTGGGATACTTATGCCGCAGTGTCAAAGCACAGTTCAATCCAACAATACCGCTACCAATTATTGTGAAATCTATGTTTGTGAGCCATGTTTTTATGTCCCAGTAGGATAGGTTCATTTAAACTTTAAATTATAAGCCCCGAACATTTTCGGGGCTGTAATTTACTAATCTTCCTCCTGGGGTTGAATTTTAAAATCCTCCATAAACTTGGTAGTATAATTACCAGCGCGATAATCGGGATGTTCCATTAGTTGGCGATGAAAAGGAATGGTAGTCTTTATGCCTTCAATCACAAATTCATCTAAAGCACGTTTCATTTTATTGATGGCCTCCTCCCTTGTTTGGGCGGTTGTTATTAATTTGGCAATCATGGAATCATAGTTGGGTGGTATGGCGTAACCTGCGTAAACGTGGGTGTCCAATCTCACACCATGACCTCCGGGAGCGTGAAGAGTTGTGATTTTTCCTGGAGACGGTCTAAAATCATTGAATGGATCTTCTGCATTAATTCTGCATTCAATAGAATGAAGGTTTGGAGTATAATTTTTACCTGAAATCGGTACTCCCGCGGCTACCAGTATCTGCTCCCTGATTAAATCAAAATCTATGACCTGCTCCGTGATGGGATGTTCTACTTGAATACGGGTATTCATTTCCATGAAATAAAAATTTCGGTGCTTATCTACCAAAAACTCAACGGTGCCCGCACCTTCATATTTTATATACTCTGCAGCCTTTACCGCTGCCTTACCCATTTTGTCCCTTAAGGCCTTGGTCATAAACGGCGATGGCACTTCTTCGGTAAGCTTTTGATGGCGGCGTTGTACAGAGCAGTCTCTTTCAGATAAATGACAGGCTTTGCCGTTAGAATCTCCAACTATTTGTATTTCAATATGTCGTGGTTCCTCAACAAATTTTTCCATGTACATATCGTCATTGCCAAAGGCAGCCTTTGATTCCTGTCGTGCAGAATCCCAGGCTGTTTTAAGATCTTCCTTTTTCCAAACGGCGCGCATACCTTTACCACCTCCACCGGCGGTTGCCTTTAGCATCACTGGGTATCCTACCTCAACGGCAAGCTTTTCACATTCCTCAAAATCTTTAATGATGCCCTCGCTGCCTGGCACACATGGTACCCCGGCCGCTTTCATTGTAGCCTTTGCAGTCGCTTTATCGCCCATTTTGGCAATCATGTTGGCAGAGGCACCAATAAATTTTATACCGTGCTCTTCACAAATTTTGGAGAATTTTGCATTTTCAGATAAAAAACCGTAACCGGGATGTATGCCATCGGCATTGGTGATTTCTGCTGCAGCGATGATATTTGCAATTTTCAAATAAGATTCGCTGCTTGGCGGAGGTCCTATACAAACCGCCTCATCGGCAAATTTTACATGAAGACTATCTGCATCTACTGTAGAATATACTGCCACAGTTTTGATGCCCATTTCTTTACAGGTCCTGATAACTCGCAGTGCAATTTCCCCGCGATTGGCTATAAGTATTTTTTTAAACATAGTTTTATAGTTTAAGAGTTTATGGTTTAGTAGTTTATATGTTTAAATTTTTTTGATTTAAACGTTAAACGTCAAACTTCTAAACTTAAAATTATGATGGGTCAACCAAAAATAGCGGTTGGTCAAACTCTACGGGTGAGGCGTCGTCAACTAAAATCTTTACTATTTTTCCGCTGACTTCAGATTCTATTTCATTGAATAATTTCATAGCTTCAATGACGCAAAGCACATTACCCTCGGCAATAGTTGAGCCTACTTCAACAAAGACTGGTTTATCAGGTGATGGTTTTCTGTAGAACGTTCCGATAATCGGGGATTTAATCGTAATATATTTTGAATCATCGTTTGCGGGTTCAGCTGTCTCTTGCTTTGGCTCTGCTTGGACTGGGGGAGTCGCAGGTTGCGGTTGTGCAACCGACGTGTTCATTGGAACCTGCTGGACATAGGTCATAGATTCTGATTTATCCTCATGCCCTGTGCGAATGGTAATCTTAATGTCATCCATCTCTAACTTGACCTCACTCGCCCCAGATTTAGCCACGAACTTGATTAGGTTTTGAATTTCCTTTAATTCCATAATGATTATTTTAATTAGTTAGTTTTTAATTATAAGTTCTAAACCGGATCGTATGCCCAGGTTAAATATATGGCGCCCCAAGTAAACCCACCTCCAAAAGCGGCAAAAATGATTTTATCACCTTTTTTAAGTTGGGACTCATAATCGTTTAGTAAAAGCGGTAAGGTGGCAGATGTTGTATTACCATATTTATGTATGTTCATCATTACCTTTTCTTCTGGTAAGGACACTCGATTTGCCGTAGCTTCAATAATTCTCTTATTGGCCTGATGTGCAGCGAGCCATGAAATATCATCGTTGGTGAGATTGTTTCTCTTAAGTATTCGCTCAGTGACGTCAGACATATTAAACACAGCATTTTTAAAAACGGTTCTGCCTTCTTGAAAAACATAATGCTTGCCTTCTGCAACAGCTTCTGGAGTTGATGGGTAGGAAGAACCGCCATAGGTAGCTTGAAGAAACTCGCGGCCTTCGCCATTACTTCTAAGCAACTCATCCTGTAAACCTATGCCATCTGTATTAGGCTCAAATAATACTGCACCACCACCATCACCAAATATGATGCAAGTGGCCCTATCTTTATAATTGATCATCGAGGAGTTTTTGTCTGCCCCAATAAGAAGTACGTTTTTATATTTGCCCGACTCAATATAACGGGCAGCAACAGACATGCCATAGAGAAAACTTGAGCATGCTGCCTCCAAATCAAATGAAAACGCATTGACCGCGCCTATCTCAGTTGCAGTGAAGGCTGCAGTTGATGCTGCTTTCATATCTGGTGTTGCAGTAGCTACAATCACCAATTCTATATCTTTTGGATTTAAACCCTGTTTTTCGATTAAATCTTTCGCAGCGTTGATAGCTAGAAACGAGGTGCCTTTACCGTTTTCTTTTAAAATACGTCGTTCCTTGATTCCGGTACGAGTGGTAATCCAATCGTCATTGGTGTCAACCATGGTTTCTAAAATCTCATTAGTAAGAATATACTCTGGGACGTATGAACCTATGGCAGTGATTGCGGCGGTAATTTTACTCATGTAATGTATTTAATGACATTCCAAAAAAATGGAAAAATCGCTCAAAACAGTTGAAAAAGTAAATGAAATTAGTCTTTTTTGACCGATTACGGTGCAAATTAAGTTGTTTTTAAGACTTTGAAAAATTAAACATAAAAAAAACGCCCGCAGGCGGACGTTTTTATCTATGCATGCATAATACCTTATGCAGCGTTTTCTTCTGTCTCAGAATTATCAATCAAAACCTGGCCGCGGTAGTATAATTTACCCTCGTGCCAATGAGCTCTATGAAAAAGATGAGGTTCTCCTGTAGTGGGACATGTTGCAATAGTTGGTGCGGTTGCCTTATAGTGTGTTCTTCTTTTATCTCTTCTGGTCTTAGATATTTTTCTCTTTGGATGTGCCATTTTAAATGTTATTTATCCGTTAATAGTTTTTTTAATGTATTCCAACGAGGGTCAATGTCCTCTGTTGTTTTTTTCTCGTCTTTATCCTTTGGACTGAGTTCTTCTAACTTTTCTAGTATGTCAGAGTTTAAGGTTCCGTCTTCAATTCCGGGATGCGTGCGTTTTGCAGGGATCCCGAGTATAATAGTTTCATATATATACTGTGCAACGTTGATTTCGTATTCCCCGTGTGGCAGTATTAAAATATCCTCAAACTCATCGTTGAACTCGTCACCAAATTTAACGACCAATTTGAAATAACCGTTTAGAGGTTGATTGTAAGGTTCGTTTGATAGGTCACAGTTTATATTTACGTGTCCAGTTACCGTAAATTCCAACTCTAAAAGTGTGGTCTTTTTCTCAAAAACCAAATCAACTACTACCTCAACATCATTAAAATCTTCATACTCAAAAAACTCAAAGAACGTTTTATCAATCTGAAAATCAAAATGGTGCTTTCCGAGCTTTAAACCAACGTAAGGTATCGTAAATTCCTTTAACGGCTTCATCATCGCATTCATTTTGAGCCTGCAAATATATAACTTTTAATCAATTAAGCTAAACTTATAAGCAAAAATAATTAGCGTCGCTTTGATAGCTTTTTTAGTGGGTTTTTTGAATAAAACTCGTATTCCCTTCTATTATTAAAAACTTTAATTGCCATAAATACAGCAGCTTTAAACGAACTTGAATCTGCCTCATTTTTTCCAGCGATTTCGAAGGCTGTGCCGTGATCGGGCGAAGTTCTCACTTTTTTTAGACCAGCCGTATAGTTAATGCCGTTCCCAAAAGAAATGGTTTTAAACGGGATGAGGCCTTGGTCGTGGTAGGCGGCAATTATGGCATCAAAGTTTTTGTAGTTTTTAGAACCGAAAAAGCTATCTGCCGCATAAGGTCCGTAAACTAGTTTACCGCTATTTTGAAGTTTTTCTAGAGTTGGCCTTAGAACTATATCATCCTCGTTACCAATTACACCGTTGTCGCCAGCATGTGGATTAATACCGAGAATTGCAATCTTGGGCCGTTCAATCCCAAAATCTTTTATGAGAGAGCTGTAAACAATGTCTATTTTATCTGCAATGAGGTCTTCGGTAATTTTTTCTGAAGCATCTTTTATTGGGATATGGTCGGTTAGCAGCCCGACCTTCAAAGTGTCGGTCACCATAAACATGAGACTTTTACCACCTAATTTTTCGGTTAGATAATCTGTATGGCCGGGGAATTTAAAATGTTCAGATTGGATATTGTGTTTGTGGATAGGGGCAGTGACCAACACATCAACATCATCATTTTGCAAGGCCTGGGTAGCTTTTTCAAGCGATTTTATAGCATACTCGCCCATTTTGACATTTTCTTCTCCAAAGTTGATATTGACTTGCTCTTTCCAAACATTTAGAACATTTACTTTATTGTCAATAATTTGATTAAGGTGATTGATGCCGTGGAATTTTATAGGGCTTTCACAATGTTTTTTAACGTAAGACATACTTTTTACAGAGGCAAAAATCACGGGAGTACAAAAGTCAAGCATTCTAGCGTCTTCAAAAGTTTTGATAACAATCTCAGGGCCTATACCATTTAAGTCACCAATTGAGATTCCAACTTTTAATTTTCTGTTCTTTTCCATCTTAATATTGACTATTGTACGTAAATTTATATTTGCAAATTTAACCATTTAATTGAGTTCTATGTTTACAGGTATTGTTGAAGCGTTAGGGAAAATAGTAAGTTTAAAAAAGGAAGACAATAATCTCAATATAACTATTGAAAGTGAAGTAGCAAAAGAGTTGAAGGTTGATCAAAGTGTGGCGCACAATGGCGTATGCCTTACTGTTGTTTCAAAAACAGACCATACTTATACGGTTACTGCCATTGATGAAACACTCTCTAAAACCAGCTTAGGGCAACTAGAGGTCAATGGTGTTATAAATCTGGAACGTGCTATGAAATTAGGTGATAGATTAGATGGGCACATAGTACAAGGCCATGTTGACCAAGTTGGGGTTTGTTGTAAAATAACCGAAGAAAACGGAAGTTGGGTATTTAGCTTTACCTATGATGATACCCATGGTAACATGACTATTGAAAAAGGTTCGATTACAATTAATGGCGTGAGCTTAACTGTAGTTAATTCCAAGAAAAACAGTTTTAGTGTTGCCATAATACCCTACACCTACGAGCATACTACTTTCAATAAATTAAAGGAAGGTGACGAGGTCAATTTAGA
>Ga0207419_1000178_pt1 | contig 51086 bp, 52 predicted proteins | sample ElkSloMetagenome_4_FD_184723 | JGI IMG/M metagenome (GOLD analysis project Ga0207419, IMG submission 184723) | Hot spring microbial communities from Elkhorn Slough, Monterey Bay, USA - MD2A (version 2) | ecosystem: Environmental > Aquatic > Marine > Intertidal zone > Estuary: Microbial mat ...
CCCGCGAGCCCTTGGCTGGAGTCGGGCCCTGCTCCGGTGGGAGGTAATCGAAGAGCTGCGGCAGGGGAACCGGGACGGCGACCTGCAGACAGAACTCAGCCCGAGCCAAGCTTGCCTTCGGGCTCAGCGAAGCTCTCGGTGGGTCGAAGTACTGGCCAGAGCGTCGTCACGATGAGCAAGGCGCTGCTCGCTTGCATCGAGCTCGATCAAGTCCGAGAGGATGCGCGTCGCTTCGATCAGATAGAGATCGCGCTGATCGTCTTCGCTGCCGTTGTCCTCATCCGGTTCCGGGACGGCATCGGCGTCAGCGTCCGAAGCGACGGATTCATCCATCGTGTCGCTCTCTGAATGGTCCGTACCGAAACGACTCGCCCGACGTTCCTCATCCCTCTCCATCTTGGCCCGGCGCTCTGATTCAAGCAGAGTAATCGCGCCCTTGGAACTCTCCTCCTCCCAGACTTCGATTTCGGCCAGCAGATCGATCAGCTCCTGATCCGTATCCAGTCGTCGCTGCAAACGCTGACGCGCCAGCTCGACCAGCGGATCGAGGCGAGCCACGCGCGTAAAGTCGGTCGGTGGGATTTCGCCCCACGGAAGAGCGTTATCGAGAGCGCTTTCTCCGTTTTCTTCCGGATTTCCGGCCGTGGGCAGAGTGATATCGGGGATTACGCCTTTCTGTTGCGTGGAGCCGCCGTTGACGCGGTAGAACTGCGCCATTGTCAGCTTGACTTGCCCATAGCGCGCTTCATCGCTATTCGAGAATTCATCGAGATCGATGAGATTCTGCACCGTGCCTTTGCCGAAGGTCGTTTCACCGATCACGACTCCTCGCCCGTAATCCTGGATCGCCGCGGCAAAGATTTCCGAAGCGGAGGCACTGCGCCGATCGACGAGCACGGCCAGCGGGCCGTCCCAGGCCATCCCGGGCTCGCGGTCCTGCTCGAGATTCACTCGACCCTGAGAATCGCGGACCTGCACCACCGGACCTTCGTCGATGAAAAGACCGGTCAAAGTCGTCGCTTCGACCAGAGCACCCCCGCCGTTGCCGCGCAGATCGATGACCAGCCCATCGATCCCATCCGCGACCAGTTCGTTGATCAGGCGACGCGTATCGCGGGTGCTGGATCGAAAATTCGGCTCGTTGCGGGCGCGGCCCTGGAAGTCGACGTAGAACACGGGCAGGTTGATCACGCCGATCCGCCGCGTCTCGTCCCCATGGGGCACCTCGATCAGTTCACTGTAGGCGGCCTGCTCCTCGAGCTTGACTTCGTCGCGGGTGATGTCGATGACCTGCGCGGGACCGCTGAGGCCCGTATCGTTGGGCAGGACTTCGAGACGCACCACGGTTTCGCGTTCGCCGCGTATCAGAGACACCACGTCGTCCAATCGCCAGCCCACGACATCGACAAAGGGCTCATCGCCCTGAGCAACGCCGACGATTCGATCGCCAACGCCCAGACGCCCGTCCATGTCCGCCGGTCCACCGGGCACGATGTCCATGATGGTCGTGTATTCGGTTTCTCGCTGCAGCATGGCACCGATGCCATCCAGGGACAGGCGCATGGAAATCTCGAAATTCTCGACGCTGCGCGGCGAGAGGTAGGCCGAATGAGGCTCGATGGAGCGCGTGTAGGCGTTCATGAAGAACTGGAAGACGTCTTCGCTGTTGAACTCATTGATGCGGCGATTGAGGCTGCTGTAGCGCGTGGTCAAGGTCTCGGCGATTTCCTCATCGCTCTGATCCGCCAGCTTCAGCAACAGCCAGTCATTCTTGACCCGCTTGCGCCAGATATCGTCCAGCTCATCCACGGAAGCCGGCCAGTCGAGTTCCGTGCGGTCGTAACGATATTGCTCGTCCACGGTAAAGTCGAAATCGCTCTCGAGCAGCGAGAGCGCGTAGTCGGTCCGCTCGTTAACGCGCTTGAGATAGCGGGCAAAGATATCGAAAGCCGGCTCCAGATTCTCAGCGCGCAGGGACTCATGCAGATGCGGGCGGTAGCGCTTGAGGTCGTCCACATCGGCCGCCGTGAAGTACAGGCGATTGTTGTCCAGAAGCTCAAGATACTGATCGAACATGCGCTCGGACAGGCTGCCCTCGCGCTTGTCGCCGTAGTGGTAGGCATTGATGATACGCGTCGCCCAGCGAGTCGCGAAGCGGTGCTCGGTCTGAGGTGCCAGCGTCTCCTGCAGCACCTCCTCGGTGGTGGATTCATCAGCACGGCCGGGCGAAACCGCCGCAAAGGCGACCAGGCCGGCTAAGAACACCAAAGCCGCAAGGGAAAATTTGATCGGTTGCTGTTTCATAATCTGTTCAGACCTGTCGCCGCTCGTTTAGTTTTACGACAATGCCGACTCGGAAGCAAGGGGACTAGGCTGCCGTTGATCACCACCTGTCGAACTCATGACGGGATCGTAGCTCAGCTGCCGGCAAATGGATGTGCAAAGGGCATCCTGCACGGATCTCAGGGTTGCGCCCGGCCAACGATCGATCAACTGGGTCATCGCAAGACCTGCCAAGCCGCAGGGGTTGATTCGGCCGAAGGGCTCCAGATCCATATCGACGTTCAGCGCCAGGCCGTGATAGGTCCTGCCGCGCCGCACCTTTAGCCCGATGGATGCGATCTTCGCGCCATCCACGTAGACGCCTGGCGCGCCCGATCGACGTTCACCATGAATCCGATGGTCATCGAGAAGCGCGATCACAGCCTGTTCGAGACGGTCGACCAGACAGCGCACGCCGAGCCCCCTGCGGTCGATATCGAGCAGCGGATAGACGACGACCTGGCCGGGACCGTGATAGGTGACCTGCCCGCCCCGATCGGTCTGGACGATTTCGATTTCGCCAGGATTCAGCACGTGCTCGGCCTTCCCGGCGAGTCCCTGGGTGAAGACCGGGTCGTGTTCGACGACCCAGAGCTCGTCGCGCTGATCGGGCTGGCGCGCATCGGTAAAGGAGCGCATGGCATCCCAGACCGGTCGGTAGGGCTGACGGCCCAAACGGCGGATAAAGAGCGGATAGCGCTCGGCGACCGTCATGGTTTCCGAGCCGACGAGAGCTGTTGAGAAACAGCGCGGGTCACAGCGTCATGACCACCGCGTCGAGCTTCTTGACGTCGATGTAGATGCGCTCAAGCTGCTCGCGCGATGCCACCCGAAGCGAAATCGTTACGCTTTCATAGCGGCCACTGCGGCTGGGTCGCTGCCGGACATCGTGCTCCGGGTCGAAGGCCACGTGGGATGAAACCGTCGACAGAACGGCCTTGCGGGCCTCATCGCTGCTCAGCATCATGACCTTGATCGGAAAAACGCAGGGGAACTCCAGCGGCGTGTTCTCCGCAGTAATACTGTTCGAAGAGTCCAGTCGCCTAGTCACTGAACAAGCCCCCGAACCACAGGCGAATACCGTCGGCCGTGCGTCCGAAGAAACCGGCGGCTTCGACGGACTCCTGGACCCTGATGGGCCGCCGGGCCACGGACTCGTCATCGAGTTCGACGACGAGCTCGCCGGCCCTGTCCCCAGCTTCGAGGGGGGCGATCAGGGTGCCGTTCAACTCCAGACGCGCCTCCAGGGAGTCGTAACGTCCGCGAGGAATGGTCACGAACAGCGCTTCCTCGACGCCGAGGGTGACATCGTCGACCTCGCCCTTCCACACCGGTTCTGTTTTCAGTATGGCACCCGCATCGTAGAGCTGGTAGGTCTCGAAAAATCTGAAGCCGTAATTGAGGAGCGCCTGGGAGGCGGTTGCGCGCTCCTCCTCGCTGTCCGTGCCCATCACCACGCTGATCAGGCGCATGCCGTCTCGGCTGGCCGATGTCACCAGACAATAGCCTGCTGATTCGGTGTGACCGGTCTTGAGACCGTCCACGGATGGGTCGCGCCAAAGCAAGCGATTTCGGTTGTGCTGGCGGATCTCGTTGTAGGTAAATTCACGCTGCGAGTACCAGGAATAATAGGCCGGGAATTCTTCGATCAGCGCCTGGGCCAGCAGCGCGGAATCCCGGGCAGAGGTGTATTGATCCGGGTCCGGCAATCCCGTCGAGTTGACGTATTGGGTATTGGCCATTCCAAGCCGCCGAGCCTGCTCGTTCATCATGCTCGCGAACACGTCCTCGCTGCCGCCGATATGTTCCGCCAGGGCGACGCTGGCATCGTTACCAGACTGGATGATCACTCCCTGGAGCAGCGTTTCGACGGCGACCTGGCTATCGACCTCGATAAACATGCGCGAACCGGGCGTTCGCCAGGCTTTCTCCGACACGAGCACCTGATCATCGAGAGACAGATTGCCGCGCTCGATCTCTTTGAACACGACATAGGAGGTCATGAGCTTGGTAATGCTCGCCGGCTCCACGCGCGCGTCAGGCAGCTCGGCAGCGATTTCTCTGCCGGAGTGAAAATCCAGCAGGATATGACTGCTCGTGTCGATCGACGGCGGCGCCGGCACCGGGACCTGAGCCAGAGTCGGCCTTGGCAGCAGCAGCAACAGGGCCAGTGCGATCGGAAAGGAAAGCGTCTTCAGCATGAGTCTGTCATCGGGTCGATTCAAGTCAACGATTCTTCAGCGTGCTCAAGGGTACACGTATTGGGGGCGGCCAAAGCCAAGGGCAACGATTGCATCGAGCCGAGCCATTGCGCGGTCCTTCGACTGGAAAGGCCCGACCTGCACCCGCCAGATGAGAGTGCCCGATGCCCGTGCACGCTGAATCCTCGTGTCCTGAATACCGCCCTGGCGCAGCTCCGCGGCCACCGCTTCAGCCCCCAGACGATTGCTGAAGGCGCCGACCTGAAGCAGAACCGGCACCTGCGCCGGGCGAACGGGGCGCTGGCCCTCTCCGTCAAAGGTGATGGCCCGCACCTCGACGGGCCCGGTTCCAGCCGCATCGATTCCAAGCTTCACCGCCGCCGCCCATGAAAGGTCGATGATCCGATCCGGGTGAAAGGGGCCGCGATCATTGATTCGAACCACGATCCTGCGGCCGTTTTCCAGGTGAGTGACCTCGGCCCAGGTCGGCAAGGGGAGGGTCTTGTGGGCCGCCGTGAGCTGATACAGGTCGTAGGGTTCACCAGAGGAAGTCAGGCGGCCATGGAACTTCGTGCCATACCAGGAGGCAATGCCGCGCTCGCGATAGCCTTCGGCGCTGGGCAGTACGCGATAGGTCCTTCCCAACACCGTATAGGGCGAGTGATTTCCATAAGGGCTGAGGGGCTCGGGACGCGGGTCCGGCGCGACGATGCGGCTGACATCGAGCGGCCCGGCCGGCGGGCCGTCGACCGGCTCTCGAACACCCCGCGAACAGGCCGCCAACATCGCGGCCAGCACAAGCACGGCGAGCAATCGCCGCTTGGAATCAGGGGGCACGATCGGCGATCGCCTCGGCCAGCTGGGTCACGGCCATGGCGTAGAGCGGCGAGCGGTTGTAGCGCGTAATCACGTAGAAATTGTTCAGGCCGACCCAGTATTCCTTGCCGTCAGCCAGCTCGAGCTCCACCAGCGTCGCCGCCGTCTCCCCTGGCAAACCCGAAGCATCGAATTCGATACCCAGGGCGGCAAGCTCCTCGAGCGTGTGGTTCAAACGGGTCGAGAAGGACTCGTCGAGGCGGTCGGGAACCTCCGACACCGGCAGCACGATCGGCGAACCGGCCTCCCAGCCGTGGACCGCCAGATAATTCGCCACCGAGCCGAGGGCATCTGGCAGAGAGCGCCAGAGATCCCGATGGCCGCTGCCATCGAAGTCCACGGCGTAGGCGCGATAGCTGGAGGGAATGAATTGCCCGATGCCCATGGCGCCGGCGTAGGAGCCGAGGATTTCATTGACCGGCAGGTCCTCCTCCTCGCTCAGGCGGATGAACTGAGCCAGCTCATCGGAGAAGAAATCCGCGCGGCGCGGGTAGTAGAAACCGAGCGTTGCCAGGGCATCAATGACTCGGAAGCCGCCGGTGATCATTCCGTAGTTGGTTTCCACCCCGACGATCGCCAAGACGATTTCGGGCTCGACCGACAGGGACTCACTGACCTGCTCCACCAGCGCCCGGTTGGCGCGCCAGAACTCAGCGCCGCCGGCAATGCGAGCCTCGGTCATGAAGATCTGGCGATATTCATACCAGGGCTTCGCTTCGGCAGGTCGGGTCATCGCATCGATGATCGACTGCTGGTAGCGCGCTTCGGACAGCACCGCCCTCACGGCCGCCGGATCCAGCTCGTATTCGGCAACCGCTCGTTCGATGAAGTCCTCGCTGCCGGGGTGAGCTTCTTCGGAGGCCTGGGCGAGGGCCAGGCTCATTGGCGCAACAAGGCCGAAGACGATCAAAGCAAATACACGCATCGAGTTTTCCTGTTAATGAATCGGTTGATTGGCCGTGGCATCGAATCTGGGCATCGCGACCTGTCATCGAAACGCTCGCCTCGCCGTGACTTTCGCGCCGTGGTTTTAGAGATCTCGCGAGGCCGTTGGTTTCCAACTCTACGCAAAATTGTACCCAGCCTACAGTGATCTCATGACGATGTCGGCCGAAGAACAGAAGGCGTCGCTCAACCCATGAATCGGCGCCGGCTGTGGAGGCCCATGAGCAGGCCCAAGCCGGCCAGGAGCGTCGCAGCTGAAGTGCCGCCGTAACTGACCAGGGGCAGCGGAACCCCGACCACGGGCAGCAGGCCCGAGACCATGCCGACATTAACGAGCAGATAGACGAAGAACATGAACATCATCGCACCGGCGAGCAGGCGCCCGAAGCTGTCGCGGCAGCGGCTGGCCAGGTAAAAGCCGCGCAGGATGATCAGGCCGTACAGGCTCAGAACGCCGAGTACGCCGATAAAGCCGAACTCCTCGGCAAGCACCGCGAAGATGAAATCCGTGTGGGGCTCAGGCAGAAACTCGAGGTGCGACTGACTTCCCTGCGTCCAGCCCTTGCCGCCGAGTCCGCCAGAGCCGACGGCAATCTTGGACTGGATGATGTTCCAGCCGGCGCCTAAGGGATCGCGCTCAGGGTCGAGAAAGGTCAGAACCCGATTGCGCTGGTAGTCGTGCATGACCCACCAGAGAACCGGCAGGGCCGCGAGCGCCAGGGCGCCGAGCCCGAGGATGATTCGCCAGCCTAGCCCGGCCAGGAAGAGGATACACAGGCCGCTTAATCCCACGAGAATCGATGTCCCCAGATCCGGCTGGCTTTGAATCAGGGCGACGGGCACGGCGATCAATGCCAGGCACAGCACCAGATCAGGGACGGAGGGCGGAAGCGGTCGACGCGCTAGGTGAGCGGAGACCATCAGCGGAAGCGCCAGCTTCATGGCCTCGGAGGGCTGAAAGCGGATGACGCCGAGGTCCAGCCAGCGCTGGGCGCCCTCGCCCACGCCGATGAGGGCGACCACGATCAGCAGGCCTACGGCTAAGGCATAGATCCCAGGTGCCCACTGGCGCAGAAAATTCGGGGGAAGCTGGGCCAGAACCAGCATCGCGAAGACGCCGACCCCAAGGCGCACCACCTGGCGCCAGACCGTGCCCAGATCGTTCTCCGTTGCGCTGTAGAGCACCACTAGCCCAGTGCCCATCAGCAGCATCAGAAGCAACAGCAGCCAGGGATCCAGGCGAAGGAGAGACCAGATTCCGCGTCGATCGAGGGCCAGCGCGTTCAATAGCCCAGCGCCTGTGCTCGGGCGATCAGTTCCGCGGCCACGGGGGCCGCCACGCTGGCACCGCCACCGCCGTGCTCCACAACCACGCTGACGGCAATGGTCGGCGCCTCCAGCGGCGCGAAGCCGACAAACAGGGCGTGGTTGCGAAGATGACGGGGCAGCTCGTCCTGCTCGCGTTCCTCCTCCTCGTCGTTATCAGCAGGACGACCGAACACCTGAGCCGTGCCAGTCTTGCCCGCCAGCTGCGTGTCGACCCGATCGGCGACGGCACGCGCCGTACCGGTCGACCCATGCATGACCGCAGCCATGCCCTGAAACACCGCCTCCCAGATCCAGTCGTCGTGGACCACCATCTGCACCGATTCACCCGGCCCATTCAGCGATGGAATCGCCGTGCGGCCCCGTCCGGCGAGCGCGGCCGTGGCGTGCGCCAGCTGCAGCGGTGTGACAACGGTGAAGCCCTGGCCTATTCCAGTGATGACCGTTTCGCCCGGGTACCAGGGCTGGCCGAAGCGGGCCCGCTTCCAGGAGCGCGTGGGCAGAACGCCCTGCCCCTCGCCAGGCAGGTCCAGACCGGTTTCGCGGCCGAATCCGAACAGAGCGAGCTCGCGCGAGATGCGGTCGATGCCCAGGGCCACGGCCAACTCGTAGAAATAAACGTTGACCGACTCGGCCAGAGCCAGCTCCAGGTCGACCCAACCATGACCCTCACGCCGCCAGTCGCGGTATTCGCGCCCGTGACCGGGCAGGCGGAAGACACCGGAGGAAAAGACCTGCGTCTCCGGGGTAATGACTCCGTGTTCCAGACCGGCCAGGGCCAGGAAGGGTTTGACCGTACTCCCCGGCTCGTAGCCGCCGAAAAGAAAGCGGTTGAACAGGGGCCTGCGCGGGTTCCTGAGGAGGGCATCGTAGTCGTCCTGCGCGATGCCGTGGACGAAAGTGTTTGGATCGAAGCCCGGGTGCGAGACCAGAGCCAGCGACTCGCCCGTGTCGATGTCGAGCATGACGATCGCGCCAGCCTGATCACCGAGACTTTCGATAGCGGCCCGCTGCAGGTCGATATCAATCGTCAGGACCAGGTCCCGTCCCGGCTGAGGCACCTGGCGCTCCAGCACGCGCAGAACCCGGCCCTGGGCGTTGGTCTCAACCCGCTCCAGACCGGGAAAACCGTGCAGCGTCGATTCAAAACGCTGTTCGACACCGGTCTTGCCGATGTGGGTAACACCCCGGTAGCGCTCGGCATCGAGCCGCCGCAGGTCATTCTGATCGATCCGGCCGACATAGCCCACGACATGGGCAACGGATTCCGCGTGCGGATAATAACGCTGGAGGTAGGGTTCGATTTCAACCCCGCGCAGATGATGGCGCTCGACGGCCAGCCGGCCCACCTCTTCTTCGGTCAAGCTCGATTTGAGAATGACCGATTCGAAGGCGCGAGAGCGAGCCCGCTGGGCTTCGAAGCGCTCGCGCTCGCGCTCGCTGATCGGGACCAGTGCGGCGAGGCGATCGATCGTCGCGCTCAGGCTGCGCGCGCGCTCAGGTACGACAACGAGGCGATAGGCAGGACGATTCTCCGCGAGCACCCGACCGCGCCGATCCAGGATCAGCCCGCGGTTCGGCGCCAGCGCGCGCAGGCCAATGCGATTGTCGTCGGCGCGCGCGGCATACTGCTCGTGCGCCCCCAGCTGAAGGAAGGCAAAGCGAGCCCCGAGGGCAAGCAATGCCGCCACGACCAGCAGGATCAGCACTCGGAAACGGCGCTGAGTCAGGCGCTGTTCGGCGGCCTCGTCACGAATTCGCTGTCGGCTAATCGATGTGGCCATAAGATCGATCAGAGCGCGTTAGCGCGAGCCTGGCGTCGCAAGGCATCGAGAAGAAGAAACATCCAGGGCCAGAAAAAGACCCCAAGAAGGGGCGCCAGCCACCAGGCCCAGCCGGGCCAGGCATTGCCCTGCAGCGCGATGATCCAGACATGCACGACGCGGTCGTTCAATAGCAGCACGAGCACGGCGCTGGCCTGTTGCCAGGGCGGAAAAAAGCGGATCCGGGCACGAAAACGCTCAAGGAGAAAGATCAGGATCACCAGGCCCAGCGCATGCTGGCCCAGAAGGGTCCCAGTCAAAATATCGAGCAATAACCCGAGGAGAAAACCATGGCCGAGGTGGCGCAAACGATCGCCCTCGAGATTCCAATAGATCACGATCAGAGCCACCCAGTAGGGCCGCAGGTCTTCAAGTAGGTCGGGCAAGGGCATCAGCGTGAGCGCAAAGCCCAGGATCAGGCTGAGCGCCAGAATGCCACCACCGGTCTGGCGCCGGGTCATGATTCGGGCGCCTCCGACTCGGGCTGCGGCGCCTCAGGCGAGGCGCTGGCCTCCACCCTCTCCGCGTTTCGATCCTCGCGCTCCGTGTCCGTGACCACGAGCAGGTGCCGCGCGCCCTGCATGCGTGCGCGCAGCTCAGCGCGAGCGCGAGCAAAAGCTTCGCCCGGCACGCGCGTCACCTCGACCACGTCGGCCACCGGCAGCCCGGCCTGAAAGCGCCCCCCGAGCCCTGAACTGACCAACACATCGCCCACTTCGATATCGGCATTCATCGGCAGATCATCCAGACGAAGCTCTCCACTCTTGCCGCTGCCGTAGGCAATCGTTCCCAGGCGCGATCGCTCGACCTTGATCGGAAGGGCGTGATCAGGATCGGACAGCAGGATGACCGATGCCGAGTGGATCAGTACCTCATCGACCTGGCCGACCAGCCCGTTGGAATCGAGCACCGGCTGACCGACCCGAAGACCGTCGCGCGCGCCTCGGTTGATTAGCAGGCGATGCGAGAAGGGATTGAGGTCGAGCTGGCGAAGCTCCACCGCTTGGAAATCCCGATCGATCGTGACGCTGGCATCGAGAAGCCGACGAAGGCGCTCGTTTTCTCGCTCGAGCTCATCAAGCACAAGCAGGCGCGCCCGACTGTCACTCAGGGCGATGGTCAGCGCGTCGCGCTCGGCGAGCAGCCGGCTTCGCTCGGACCAGCGTTCGGACACGAGCGTTCCAAGGCGAAACGGTGCCTCGACAGCCAGCCAAAGCGGCTCGGCCAGCCGCTCCGAAGCGCTTCTGACGCGTTCGACCCAGTGGCCTCGGAAATCGAGTGTCATGAGCACCATGCAGAGCATGATGTAGAACATCAGACGGGCGATACGGCTGCTGAAGTCTGCGGCGAGGCCGCCTGGAAAGGAGGATCGTCCGGAGCTCACCGCGCCGGCCAGGCCCGCTCACAACGCTGCGTCGAGCTCATACGGGAGGGCGCTCGAAGGCAAAAGCGATCTCAGCCCGAGAAAAAGAAATCGCCGCGATTCTCATCCATCATCTCCAGCGCTCGTCCGCCGCCGCGAGCCACGCAGGTCAGAGGGTCGTCAGCGATGATCACGGGCAGTCCCGTCTCCTCCATCAGTAGCTTGTCGAGTCCGCGCAGCAGGGCTCCGCCGCCGGTCAGCACGATGCCGGTCTCGGCCACGTCAGCGCAAAGCTCGGGAGGTGTCTGCTCCAGCGCGGTCTTGACGGCTCCCACGATCGAGCTGAGCGCTTCCGACAGGGCTTCGAGCACTTCGTTATTGTTCAGCGTGATCATCTTCGGCACGCCCTCGGCCAGGTTACGGCCGGAGATCTGAATCTCCGAGACCGACTCCTGGGGAAAGGCACAGCCGATGTCCATCTTGATCCTCTCCGCCGTCGATTCCCCGATCAGGGTGCCGTAGGAGCGACGAACGTAGTTGATGATCGCCTCGTCGAAATGATCGCCACCGACGCGAACCGAATTGGAATAAACGATGCCGTTGAGCGAGAGAACGGCCACTTCTGTCGTGCCGCCACCAATGTCCAGAACCATGGAACCCCGAGCCTCATGGATCGGTATGCCGGCGCCGATCGCCGCGGCCATGGGCTCTTCGATCAGAAACACTTCCCGGGCGCCGGCGCCTTCGGCCGACTCCTTGATGGCGCGGCGCTCGACCTGGGTCGACGAGCAGGGAACGCAGACTAGAACGCGCGGGCTCGGACGCAGGAAGCGCGACGAGTGCACTTTCTTGATGAAGTGCTGCAGCATTTGCTCGGTCATATTGAAGTCGGCGATCACGCCGTCTTTCAGCGGCCGGGTCGTGCGGATATTGCCTGGAGTCCGGCCCAGCATCTGCTTGGCCTCGGCTCCGACGGCCGCCACGTCCTGCGGCCCACCCGGGCCACGCTGCATGCGCACGGCAACAACCGACGGCTCGTTGAGAACGATGTCCTGGCCGCGAACGAATATGAGGGTGTTGGCCGTACCCAGATCGATGGACAGGTCATTGGAAAAGAGGCCGCGTAAGCGCTTGAACATAGGAGTCGTTGGAAACGGCGACAGCCGCCGTGGGGGAAGACCGCCTAATGTAGCAACGCAAACTGAAAGCGGCAACAGCTAATGTGACAAGATTCCGTTAATAACAGGGGTTGAAGCGTCTGCAACCATCGCAGCCCGGCTCGACATTGACCCGAGCCAGCTCTCCCGGGTCGATTCGCTACAATGCGCTCTGCCTTTCCCAACGCTTAAGGATTCTTCATGTCCGTGCTTATCTGCGGTTCGCTTGCCTACGACAACATCATGGTCTTTCCGGAACGCTTCAAGGACCACATCCTGCCCGACAAGACCCACATGTTGAACGTGGCCTTTCTCGTGCCCGAACTGCATCGAAATTTCGGCGGCTGCGCCGGCAACATCGCCTACAGCCTGAAGAAGTTAGGCGGGGAGCCCGTGCCCGTGGCCTCCGTCGGTGCCGATTTCGACGACTACGCACGCCACCTCGATCACCTGGAGATCCGCCAGGACCTCATTCGCGTCTGTGATCAGCTCTGGACCGCCCAGGCCTACATCACGACCGACATCGACGACAACCAGATCACGGCCTTTCATCCCGGCGCGATGAATGAAAACCATCGTCAGACCTTTGGCGCCGAGGCCGGCGCCGCCTTCGGCATCGTCGCGCCGGACGGCAAGCTGGCCATGCAGCGCCACTGCCAGCAATTCGCCGAAGCCGGCATCCCCTTCATCTTCGATCCCGGCCAGGGGCTGCCGATGTTCTCGGGCAGCGAGCTCGAGGAGATGATCGACCACGCCGACTGGCTAGCGGTCAATTCCTACGAATGGGAAATGCTGAGGAAGAAGACCGGATTGGACCATGGCCAGATCTCGGAGCGCATGGATGGCGGAATGATCATTACCCACGGCGGTGAGGGCTCCGAGCTGCACTGCCGGGGCGAGCGGATCCAGATACCGGCGGTCAAGCCCGAGAAGATCGTTGATCCCACGGGCTGTGGTGACGCATTCCGTTCCGGCCTGCTGTTCGGGCTCGAGCGGCAGTGGGATCCGGCAGACGCCTGCCGCCTCGGCTCGCTTCTCGGGTCGCTGAAGATTGCCCATGCCGGCCCTCAGCACCATGATTTCACCCCCGGCGGCATTGCCGAGCGCTTCGAAGCCGAATTCGGGCATTCGCTTCCCGCCTGAGGGCCTGCCCTCGCGTCGACTCGCGGGATCGTCGGCGCGGCCCTCAGCGATGCAGCCAGCCGGTGACGCTCAAGCGGGCCTTGGGCGAATAGGGCGCGACCATCTGAACAGCGTGCTCCTGGGGAACCGTGAACATGTTGAGGGTGTTGAAGCGGGGCACGAGAGCCCGCTCGATGTTTCCGATCTTGTCGAAGAAGGCCAGATGACCGCCCCAGTCCGCTCGCCACTCAGGGGTGAGGTTGAGCACGTAGGCCGCCACGCGATCGCGCTTCGAGTGGCTGTCGTCATGCTGCATGAGAAAGTGGCCGCGTTCGTAGCGACTGACCATGACATCGACGTCGGTGACTCGCGGCTCACCTGAGAGCGCGCGGAAGATATCAAGCGTCTCCGGGCTGTTCATCAGCGCCTGAAGCTGAGTCAGCGGGTAGTCGACGCCCTCGCTACGGCGATCCATTTCGGTCACATAATATTGGTAGAAAAGATACTGGAACTGTCGACTCGCCCGCTCCTCCACCTGCTGACGAAAACGGAGCTTCTGCGGCTGGGGAATCCGATCCAGGTCGTCCTTGAGGATCTCGAAGTTCTCCGACCCCTCGTTGAAGGAGACAAACCACGGGCTGTGGCTGGCAATCGCCGCGTGCAGGCTGTGAGCTGAATCGTCGGTCAGGAAATCGTGGAGCTGAAGTCGACCCGTGGTGGCCAACTCCTCTGCGGCCTCCTCGAGCTCGAGTGATGGGTTGGTTGCCCATGCAATTTGCACTGGCGCACTCCTCAAGTTTTTTTGGTTTCTTCGAGGATACCGCGTCGTCGGTCCGGATCTGCTGATGATCGGCTTGAAACTTCGGGACCAATCCACAGCGCCCTCTATGAGAAAGCGCGAGTGGTGCTTGACATTAGCGCTCGCGCCCAAAATAATACTCGGCTTCGTTTTTGGCTACGTAGCTCAGCTGGTTAGAGCGCGGCACTCATAATGCTGAGGTCGGTGGTTCAAGTCCACCCGTAGCCACCATTCCTTCCGATCCCGCGCCTTGGCGACTCACCCCGTCGCTGTGGCATGATTCCGTTATGCAGTACGATCAGTCCACGCCCGAGGCGTACCTGGCGCAGCTGGCGCCGGATTGGCGCCGAGCAACGCTGCTCCAGCTCCGAGAACAGATCCAATCCGCGGCCCCTGAAGCCGATGAATTCATGCAGTACAAGATGCTCGCCTTCGGCTCGAACGGCCACACGCTCTGCCACCTCAATGCCCAGAAGGCCTACGTGAGCCTGTACGTCGGGGATGTCGATGCCATCGACGCGGGGCGTGGACTGCTCGAGGGCCTGAGCGTTGGCAAGGGCTGTGTGCGCTTCTCGAAGTCGATCCAGGTCGACCAGCGAGGAATCCACGAGTTCATCCAGGCCGCCGTGGCATGCTGGCGCCGCGGTGAATCCACCGCTTGCTGACGCCGTCTCTGTTGACGATCGGACCGGAGTTCGCCATGACAGATCGCTGCCTTCAGGAAACCTACGCACCGCACAACGCTTGTTTCGGCTGCGGCCCGGCCAACGAAAAAGGCCTTCGAATCCGCTCCTTCGTCGACGGTGATCGCGTCGTTGCCGACTGGACGCCGGAAGCGCATCACGAGGCGTTCCCGGGCGTGCTCAACGGCGGAATCATCGGCTCTCTGCTCGATTGCCACTGCAACTGGACTGCCGCCTGGCACCTTATGCGCTCTCGAAACCTCGAGCGCCCGCCCTGCACGGTCACGATGGAATACACGATCAAGCTCAGGCGACCCACGCCGACCGACGGCCCGCTGCACCTCGACGCCTCGGTCATCGCATCGGAGGGTCAGGTCGTCACCGTCGAAGGCCAGCTTTTCGCCGGCGGCAAGCTCTGCGACCACTGCATCGGCAAATTCGTTGCCGTCGAGCCTGGCCACCCGGCCTACCATCGCTGGTAAAGCGTCAAGGCGGCTTGTGAGGGGCTTGAGGCTCAGTAGTCGAGACGATCGAATTCGCGGATATTGATCAGCATCTGGTGCGCGCTCTGCTCCAGCGCCTCGCGATCACGCGCTTCCGACAGGCGGCGAATGCTGTCAACGATGGCAATCCACCAGTTCATGTGCGTCGCCGAGAGCTGAGCCGCGACAGCCACGAGATCGCGCGTCAGGGCCAGCGTCTCATCGCCCTCGCGCTTGAGCTCCACGAGGCTGTTGAGGTCAGGATGCTTGAGCTCGAGCTGCTCGAGTAGATGGTCGATAACCCGGGGGTCGGTTTCAAGGTCACGAGATGGGCGCGGCTCGCCATTCGGCTCCAGAAAAGCGATATCCAGACGCGACAGAAGGTCACGAAAGGAACCGCGCAGACTGAGCCAGAGCTCGCGCCGGCGAGCCTGCTCGCGAGAGCGCTGGATCAGGGTCAGCAGGCCGACGAGAATAAACCCTTCGATACAAAAGACTACGAGTTCCGGCACCAGATCATCGAAGAAGGGGCCGCTGAGATTCGGGTTCAGATAGGTCAGCCAGAGGCCGACGCCGAAGGCACCGAAAATCAGCATGGGCGCAACAAGCCAGAATCGGCTCACGACCCGGCCTCCCCGGAATTCTCGTCGACCTCCTCCGGATCCGCCGACTCCGCTTTGGCGAAGGCGGAGACGACGCGCGCAATCTTGCTGGCTTCAGACGAGGTCAGGTCCAGCGGCAGGCCGGCCAAATAGACGGTGCAGTCAGGACGAATCGCGATCGGCACGACATCGGACGGGTTGTCGCTCGCTTCCAGCCGAATTCGCTCTTCAGCCTGCTCATCGGGGCCGATGGCCGAGCGGCCGTCGGTGGCTCGCTGCACCGCCCGTGCGCGCTCGCCGCCGATACTCTCGAAGGTCGAGGGCTCCTCGTTCCAGCGCCGGTAATCGGCCAATGCCATCTTGAATCGATCGACGTAGAGGGCGAGCGCTTCGCTTCGAATACTCGAACCCTCAAGCTTGTGAAAGCGCGAGGCCAGTTCGTCGACGTCCAGCTGCCGGACATCCTCTCTTTCCCTCGCGGTCAATTCCCCGTGCAGCTGCTCGATCGCATTGCGCCGACTCCGTGCCACGGCGGGATTGATCAGACCCTGCATGCCGGCCTGCTTGAGGAAGCTCAGAAGCGCCTCGACCGTATGACCCGTCTCCTTCATCGACCTGCCTTTCCTTGCTGCAGCTGCGTCAAATGGAAGCAGTAGGTCAATGGATCATTGACCCGCCCGTCAGCCCGCGTCCGCTGCAAAACGGCGACCGCGCTAGCCATTGCAGTCACGCCGATTGGCGAGGCTATCATTGCACCCAGGAGAGCGCTCTTTGCTCGTCATCGCTTATACCGGTACTCTGGTGCCCTTGTCCCGACATGGTAGCTCAAGCATGCATCAACTGACATCCGCCGCGGCGGCCGGCCTGATGCTCATTGCCATGACGGCCTGTGCCCCGGAGCGAGCCGCAACGTCAAGCGCCGACGCGGATACGGCCAGGGAGACGGAGACGGAGATGGAGATGGAGATGGAGATGCCCGACAGCCAGGACCAGATAGACATTGAAAGCGTCATCGACGCAGCGAAAGCCGCCTTCGCCGAACGAATGGCTGTCGCCATCGACGCCGTCGAGGTCATCAGTGCCCGGCGCGTGACCTGGGGTGACGGGGCCGTCGGATGTCCAGAACCGGGCATGATGTATACCCAGGCCCTGGTGCCGGGTTTTTACGTTCATCTGCGAAGCCGGGGGGAAGACGGTTTCTTCCACGCCGCGCGAGACGGCCAACCTTTCTATTGCCCCAAGGACCGCAGCCAGTCGCCCGTCGACCGCGGCGACCTGCGATAAGCCTCATACGCGACGGTTCTTCTACGGTCGGCGGGTCCTGGCTGCGCTGGTGACATCGCGGATGGAATTCAGACCGGTCGCAAACCGCCCCGCTCGGCTTTAACGACGAATTCATTCAGTCGCGCATACAGTCCATCCATGCGAGTCGGGCTGCATTTGATTCTTATCATGGTACTGGTGTTGGGAACCAGTGCCTGCGGCGTGCGCCTGGCTTATCACCATCTGGACTGGCTGGCCATGCGCTGGGTCAACGATCAAGTCAGCCTTGATCGGGTTCAGGAAATGACCTTCAGGGACGCCCTTGAAAGCAAGCTCGACTGGCACTGTCACAGTGAACTCCCTCGCTACGTGTCTTTCCTCGATTCGGCAATCGTAACGCTGCAGGCCGAGGCGGTCAGCGTCGGCCAGATCGAATCCTTGGGCGAAGAAGCCGCCGTTTTCGGCCAGCGTCTGCTTGACCGCGCCATGCCATCGGTCGTGGATCTGTTTGCCAGTTTTGATGCGGCCCAGGTCGAAGAGATCCTGGCCGGGATCGATGAACGCAACAAGGAGTTTCTAGAGGAGCGTATTGAGGCCGATCTGGCGCAGCGCCGCCGCGAGCGTGTCGAGGGGATGCAGGACAGGCTGAAACGATTTATCGGATCAACCAGCGATGCCCAGGATGAGCGACTGAAAGAGTGGGCGGATTCCCTCCTCGACGTGGCGCCGAGAATGCATCGGCTTCAGAGCCAGTGGCGCGACAAGCTGGCCGTGCTGCTGGAGTCGAGGCAGCAAAGCGACGACTTCGGCCCGGCGCTCGTCGAGTTGTTCCAGCCAGCCGGCGACTGGCCCAATGACTTCCGCGCCCTGATGGCGGTCAATCGTCAGCGTACTCTGGCGCTCCTTGTCGATCTCCACGCCATGTTGAGTGGCCGGCAGCAGCGAAGATTGATATCACGGCTGGAATCACTTCGCCGCGACTTCGACCGCCTCAGTTGCCGGCAGGACGCGGCCTGATCGAGCGCAAGCCCCGTCGGTCAGTCGCCTTCTGGATCCAGTCGAGCCTCGAGCTGCGCCACACGCCTCTCCAGCGAGGCTAGACGGTCCTTCCATTCAGCGTCTTCTGGCTCAGGCCCTGAGTCTCGGTTCGAGCCCGCGACGGTGTTCGCCATTGCCGGATTCGGAGCCGAGGGCTCACCGCAAAGGCGATGCATGTAACGATCCTCACGCTGACCGGAAGCCCGAGGCAGACGAGTCACGAAGGCCGGCGACCGGGAAGCAAGGCGTCCGAGATTGAATTCGACGTCCTCGAGGTCGTCGAAGCGATGGATTCGCTCCGTGCGTGTCAGCAGCTCGGCCTGAGTCTGGGGGCCACGAAGCAGCAGGAGACCGATCAGCGCGCGCTGTCCGGGCGTCAATTCCAGCGCCGAGTCCACGCAGTGCCGGAAGCGCGTCGCGCGGGCGCCAAAATCACTGCGAACCAGCCCCCGCTGCTCCAACTTCCGAAGCGCTGAGCCGACTCGACCGGGATCGAGCTTCATGATCGGCACGCGACTTGTTTTTTGATTACACGCGGTCTGACAGGCGTTCTGAGTCAGGGGATAGGCTTCGGGAGTTGCCGATTCTTTCTCGATCAAACAGCCCAGGACTCGGGCCTCTTCCGGTTCGAGGGGCGGATCAAGAGGAAATCGTGCGCGACCTTCGACGGCTGCTTCGTCGTCGTCCTGGTGATCAGAGGAATCATTCTGTGGCGGCATTGACCTTGGTTCCGAAAGAAATCAAGTCTCGATGATACTCGCCTACCTGGGGACGGTCGGCGCTATTCGAGGCAAAAAAAACCCCGCGCGAGGCGGGGTTTTTATTCATCATCCGAGGATGCTTACTCAGGCGTGACGTTAGCCGCCTGCGGCCCTTTCGGACCATCCTGAATATCGAAGTTGACTTTCTGTCCTTCCGCGAGAGTCTTGAAACCTGAACCCTGAATCGCGCTGAAGTGAACAAATACGTCCTTCCCACCATCGTCCTGACTGATGAATCCAAACCCCTTAGCCTCATTAAACCATTTGACGGAACCAGTTGCCATGTTACTTACTACCTTTGAAGATCGAAAAAAGAAATGCCGCAGCTTCGGGAATGGGTCGTTCGGAGTTCATTCTTTGAAGGGGAAATACGCTCTTGCAAACTCACAGCCATACGCTACAGGCACTTACAGTCTAGCGTGATCCGGCGCACAATTCCACCGTCGAGGCATTCATGCCATTTATTCGTCACATTATTAGCCATCTGAGCCTTGGATTGATACCGAGCGCCGCCCCCTGCAACGACTTGAAATCAGATCAAATCCAGGCGCTTCCTCGCGACGGAATTGCGGCGCTTCGGGTCCAGGCGCAGCTGTATCCGATCAGCGATTCGGTTCACTGACCAGACGAGCATGAACAGAGCGATTGAGGCCGCCATGAGGTTCTGATACTGGCCGGCGAGAAGGTCCTGCGACGCCTCGGCGAGCATGCGCCCGAAGCTGATCGTTTCTGATCCAGTCAAGCCGAGAAAACTCAGCACCACCTCGGTTTTGATGGCCGCGACGAACAGCAGTGTGGCCTGGACCAGAACAACGTCGGTCAGGTGCGGCAGGATGTGGCGGCGGATGATCCGGAGCGCAGGCGTGCCGCCCGCACGAGCGGCCAGAACGAAATCCTCGGAACGAAGGCTGACTACGCGAATCCGCACGATGCGCGCCACGGCGGGCCAGAAGCTCAGGATCATCGCGAGCGCGACCGCACCCGGCACACCCCTGAGGGCAAACAACACCGCGCCCATCAGCAGGTAATAGGGTATCGATTCAAAGGAGCCGATCAGCCAGAGCAGCCCTTCGTCCAGCCAGCGTCGATGAAAGTAGCCTGCCAGAGCACCGATGCCGAGGCCCAGCAACGCGGCGCCCGCAGCAACGACCAGGCCCACTTCGAATGCTCCAGCGACGCTTTGCAGCGTTCGCGCCAGGACATCCTGGCCAATCTGGTTCGTGCCCAGCCAGTGCGCCACCGATGGCGCGCTCCAGCCGGGCCCGGAAATCTCTCGCCAGTCCGTTGCGACCAAGCCGGTCCAAACGGCAAGAGCCGATCCAGCAAGTATCGCCATGATCACAACAGAAGGAAATCGGAGTAGTGTCAGCCACGCGCCCGGCCCGCGATTCGGTCGCCGAGCATGCCAGAGAGCGCTGGATTTCGTCGACGGCATCATGCGTCCCTGGTACGGGGATCGATACGGCGGATCATCAGGTCGACGAGCGTTTGAGCGACAACGACCAGGCTCCCGGCCAGCGCGACGAAGGCAAGAATGACCGGCTGATCGCCCGAGAGCACCGCGTTGTAGAAAACGCGTCCGATACCGGGTATGCCGAAATGGGTTTCGATGACCAGGCTTCCGCCCAGGATCAGCATGGGCACGGAAAAAACCAGGCGCGTCATGATCGGCCCGGCCGCCCAGGGCAGCAGGCGGCGCCAGAAAATCGCGCCCTCGGACAGGCCGAAGGCGCGCCCTGCTCGGACCGTGGGCTGGTGAAGCGCTTCGAGCCAGAGCGCGCGGAAGAAGCGGACGTTGAAGCCGAGGTTGACCAGCACAATGATCAGCGTCGGCACGCTGACGTGCAGCAGCCAGTCCGCCACGCTCGTGGTCGACCAACCTCGGGCCGGAAACCAACCCAACCAGACGCTGAAGACCATCTGCGAGAGCATCACCACAACGACCAGCGACACGCTCATGCTGACCGCCGAAACGCCGGCCAGGCCGTGATCCAGCCAGCGCCCGTGGTGACGAGCCGCCAACAGACCGAGGCCGATGGCAAGCGCGGTGCCGATCACCAGCCCCGGCAACATCAGCGCCAGGGTCACGGGCACGGTCCGCGCCAAAATCGATCGAATCGACTCGCCGGTAATCAGCGACGCTCCCGGATCGAGCACCAGCAGCCCGCCCAGAAAATCCAGATAGCCGTCGAGACCGCCCCGTCCTAGCTGCGCCTCGAGGGCCGCCAGTTCGGCCGCGGTCGGGCTGCGGCCGGCCAGCTCCCAGACGGGATTCGGGGCAAGATTCTGGGTCAGGAAGAAACCGATCAGGGTCACGCCCAGTAGTAGGGGAACGGCGCCGGCGAGGCGGCGCAGCAGCAGCGCAGGGACCGAGTCCCGGCGATTCATCGCTCGGAGTCCGGCTTCACATCGACGAAGGGCAGAAAGAACCCACCCACCATTTCGCGATCCGGCAGCATGCGAAGGTGGCGTTTCCAGAGGTGGAGGCGAGTGCGGACCATCGAGCCCAGGATGACGCAATCCTCGATAAGGATCCGATTGAGCCGCTGATAAAGGCGGTTCCTGAGCCCGCCATCGGTCTGGCGCCGAGCGCGGGCGAAAAGCTCGTCGAAGCGAGGATTGTCGTAGCGGCTCGCGTTGACGCCAGGAGGGGCGTTCGGGCCATAGAACAACTGCAGATTGTAGAGCGCGTCCGGATAGGCCATGGTCCAGCCCATTAGAAAGATGTCGACCTCGCCATCATGGATTCCCCGCAGCAATTCGGCGAAGGTCGCGTAAACCTTCTGCTCGATGCGTTCAGCCGGGTAGCCGGCGGCGATCAGATTAGCGCGTAGCATCTCGAAGTGCTGGGACTGCTGGACGCCAGCGGAGTGGCCGTAGGTCAGGCTCGGAAGTCGAGCCTCGCTCCAACCCGCCTCGGTCCAGCGGCGGCCTGCCTGCTCCGGATCGAAGCTGCCGGACTCAAAAGAGTCATCCCAGGCCGGGAGAAACGGGGGAATGACCCCGGCAAAGCGTTGGCCGATACCATGGTAGAACCGCGCATCGCGCGCAGACCAGTCGATCGCCTGACCCATGGCGCATCGCAATTCCCGATTGCGGCGGTCCTGATCCGGGTCATCGTGCCGTCCCAGGGCAGGATGGTCGAAATTCAGCCCGTAGTAGACGAAGCCTGCCTCCGGCGCAGCAAGACTGTAAAACTCATCGGCGATCGCTTCGCTGAAGCGAATCGGCTCGCGCGTGGCAAGGACCGACGACGCCAGCTCGGGCGGCACCATCACGAGGTCCGTGCCCGAACGAGAACGGAAGCTGTTCCAGCGCGCGCTGGCCTCCGGAATGAACTGCACCTCCAATCGATCGATGAGCGGAATGGGCTGGCCATCGATGGCGGCCAGCCCTAGTTCGTCGTGGAGCTCGGGGACGAAGCCTTCCGCCGCAAGGTCGACGGGTCCGCGATCGTAGTTCTCGTTTCTGACCAGCGTCGCCTGGGTCTCATTGAAATCGATCAGGCGGAAGGGGCCCGATCCAATCGGCTCGCGGCCAAATCGAGGGCCCAGGCCCTGCACGACTTCATGGGGCACCACCGCCGACTGCGCCGTCGCCAGAGTATGAATCAAGGTTGGAAAGGGTTCACGCAGATGGATTCTGAGCCGGCTTTCGTCAAGCACTTCCAGGCCGGCGATGTTCATGCGCTCGGGCAGGATCGGCTGGCCGAAGTCGAGTCCGACGATGCGATCCCGCCACAGCCAGGTCGCACCTGACCGAGTGGCTGGGTCGAAGTGTCTAGCGATCGACCAGGCCACATCGCGGGCCGTCACTCGGCGCCCTCGACCCGACTCGAAGAAAGGGCTGTCGGCAAAACGTGCATCCGATCGAAGCGTGATCGCGTAGGTCAATCCATCGCTCGAAATTTGCGGGAAATCAAGAGCCAGCGAAGGCGTCAGCGCATAGGGCCGTTCCAGGTATCGATAGCGATAGAGCGTATCGAAGATGGCCGGCACCAGAAGCCGTCCATAGGTGCTGTTGGCCTGAGCCGGGTCCAGGGACGACGGAGCGCCATCGATGACGTGGCGATAAACCTTGGGCGCTTCGACCTGCCGACCCGCCACCGAATCCGAATCACAGCCGCTAATGGCCAGCAGCCAAGCCATCATCAGGGCAGATTTCAGAATGTTTCGCTCGAGCATGCGCCCCACGGTCGGAGAAAACGTCATGGTTCGTCATTCTCTCTCAATCGACAAAGGAGTGATGCGAACGAGTAGTGAGATGCAGTTCACACCACTTTTTTGGAATTTTGTTGCACCGAACTTCAATTGACATTATTGTCAATTTACATTTTTGGCAATTATTGACCCGGCAACGATTTTCCATGTCTTCTAGCGTTCTTTATGCCGCACCGCCAAGCGCCGCCGCCGAGCACTGCACGTTCGCGGCGCAGGCGATTCGAACACTTCAGCCCGAGCAGGGTGATTTCGGATCGGTCCATGACTGGTTCGAGATCCTGATCCGTCCTCAGGGTGCCTACGTTGATTATTCGCCGGCCGATTTCGTCAACCGGCTTTATAAGGAACGCGAGACGGTTCTGACCGACCTCGAGGTTTTGCAGCGAGCGGTGGCCTGGGCACTGAGTCGGGACGAATCTGTGCGGATCAGCGTCAACACCCATCCCCAGTCTCTGACCCAGCGGCGCTTCACCCAGTCAGTTCTGACGGCTCAGGAGCAGCTCGCGCGGCAAGGGCATTCGCTGTGTCTCGAGCTGATCGAATACGGGACCTGCAAAGAAAAGAATCTCCTCGTGTTTAACGCCCAACGCCTACGGCGGGCGGGAGTCCTGATCGCCCTGGACGATTTCGGTGGTCGAATCAACTGCTTCGACCTGTGCGCTGCGGGCATCGTTGACCTCCTCAAGATCGACCTCCGATTTATCAACAGCATCGAGGACGACGCGAATCAGCGGGCCGTCGTCGACAGCATTCTGGCGCTCGGTAAAGGACTCGGCGCTCAGGTCGTCGCCGAGGGAGTCGAAACGGCCCGGCAGGCATCGACCTTGAGGCGCATGGGTCTGCATTTCGCCCAGGGATTCTATTTCCATAAACCACATTTACTGGACATCTGAGATGAGTCAAATCGCAGCACGATCCACTCAGGGGGAAAATGTCAGCTGGCTGGTTGATGCCATTTCGAGAATGGTGCGACCGATTGTTCGTTTTTCCATCGGCCGCGTGTCCTGCACGGCGCTGGTCGATATCGTGCGCCTGACCTACGTTCAGGAAGCGCGCAACCATCTGCAAGCGCAGAACCCCGACAAGAAGGTGACGCGGTCGGCGTTAGCCCTGCTCTGCGGGATGGACGGACGCGCGATCAAGACCTTTGAAGATAACGCGGACCGGGAATACGTGGCCTCCGATGTCTGCTCCGAGGCAACCATCCTCGGCGTCTGGAAAAACGATGAGATGTTCCGAAACCCGGAAACGGAGGAACCCGCGGAGCTTTTAATTCATGGCCCCCACGGCACGTTCCAGCGCCTTGTGACGAAGGCTGCGGGCCGCGCCGTCACGGTTCAAACCGTACTGGAAAAGCTGGTCGACAGCGGCAACGTGAAGCTGAGCGACGACGGAACGCGCGTGACACTGGTTGACCCCTACTATCAGCCGGTTAAGTTTTCCGAGCGCGCAGCCCTGGAAGCGAGCAGCCTGGCCGTCAGCCGCCTCGGGGCCACCCTTCAGCACAACGTCAATCGTTTCGAAAACGATCAGCCGCCCTGGCTCCAGCAGGATCGATGGTGCACCCGCATACCGTCCCAACGCCTGGACATCGTTCGCGCCGAAATGCGAGCCGTGCTGAATCGCCACATCATCGAAGTCGAGGAGTTTCTCGACGGCGAGGAACAACCGGCCAGCGAACCCGAGGAATCCACGGTCGGCGTCGGTTGGTACTACTGGGAAAAAACGCCCCATAACCGACCCCAGCCAGACCAAGACTGATCCACGCGATCGTCAGCACCCCTAATCCAAGTCCAATTCATCAGGAGAACGATCATGACCCATTGCATTGAAAAGTCCGGCACGGGCATCGAAAAATCCGGCACGGGCGTTGAGCGCTCCGGCACCGGCATTGACTCACTCTCGAATCACACTCCGCGTCGCCGATGCTTGAAGCATGGGCTTTTGGGTGCAGCGCTGCTGTGCACCGCGGTCACGGCACACGCCAGCGATCCGCATCTCATGGTGAGCCAGACCGACGCGGGCATTCGCGTCTCGCTGCATGTCGACCAGCGCATCCTCGTGGGCCGTGTCGACTCCGCCAGCCCGCTCTCCGGCCTGGTTGCGATGAACCTCTACGATGTCGACTCGCTCGCCGCAGCGAGCACCCAGACCTATGGATCCGGCACAGGCGGCCGTGTTGCCTGCTCGACGCTTGGGACGCAGACCTACGGGTCTGGAACGGGTGGCTCCACGGATACCTACGGTTCGGGCACCGGCGGCTCCACCGACACCTATGGCTCAGGCACCGGCGGATCCACCGACACCTATGGCTCAGGCACCGGCGGCTCCACCGACACCTACGGCTCAGGCACCGGCGGCTCGACCGACACCTACGGCTCGGGCACCGGCGGCTCCACCGACACCTACGGCTCAGGCACCGGCGGCTCCACCGACACCTACGGCTCGGGCACCGGACGCCCCGATGGATGCAGCGCATCGATTGCTCGCTGGGGTCAGGTCGAACTGGTCATCGATCCGGATGCGACCTATGCACTCGTGCATCGCGACAGCGAAACGGGCCGCGAAGAGGTCTTGGCCACGGTCGAACCTGCGACAGGCGCGCGCTGAATCGAGATGCCTTCGTAGCACCTGTCTGATTTCAAGGCTCGAAACTGATTGAGCGGCCTTTCGGGGCCGCCCAATCAGACTTTGGGGGCTTGGCAGTCGTCAGTTTCTCCTTCCCATTGATGACTGTCAGGCGTTGGTTGCCCCGGCTTCGGCCGGGGCCTTTTTTTTATCTGAAGGCCACTATCGAGCAAGGCGCGATTCGAGCTCGCCAATCAAGGACTGTAGGCCTGCCCGACGTTCCGACGGACGCGCACGGGGATTGAGTTCAGACCAGCCTGGGCGATAGCGGGCTCGACGCAGCGTCGGCGGCAGTGGGTGGTCGCGATCGGTTTCTTCGAGCGCCGCGACGGGACTCGGGCTGCCGTGACCCATGGAGCGAAGGCTCTTGAGAAGATGCAGCTGGCGGGCAGTCATCAGGGCCAGCGTGGGGTCATCAATCGCCAGAGTGATCCGGTCTCGAAGTCGATCCACGGCACGCCCTCCCAAGCCTCTGATCAACCCCGCTCCACCTCCCGCCAGGGTGCCGATCACCGTGCCCATGCCCAAGCTCAGGCCGCCCGTTGCCACGTCGACCACGGCGCCGGCGCCGGCTCCGACGCCGGCCAGCTTCCCGGTCTGGATCCCGTAGGCCCGAAGCGTTTCAGGATCGAAAGGATCCTCGGCCCAGCGACCTTCGGTCAGCGGCAATCCCTCGTCCCGATAAGCATCGGATCCGAAACGATAGAGGGCCAGGAGGGTTTCGACGGTTGCCTGTTCGCGCCGCCGCGCGCTGGTCTGAAGCTCTCTCAAAGTCGATGCCACCTCTTCAGGATCCGAGGCATTGGCCCGCCGGCGTGCGGCGGCGACATCGATCAGAAAGGCAGAAATCGTGCTCAGGGCTGCCGCCATACGATCGCCCTCATCGGCTTCGAGCTGGTCCAGCCACTCATCGAGGCTCGCCTCGAAGCCGTCGAGCTGACTCTTGAGCTTCTCGAACAGGCGCCTCTCACCCACCGGATCGCGTACCGCGACATCAAAGGCAATGACCGTATGCAGAGTCACCTCGGCCAGCGCCCGTCGCCATTCCGACTCGCGGCTGTCGTTGGCGGCGGTGAAATTGAGCACGGGCACGATGGGACGAGCGCAAAGGGCCAGAATCGCCAGCTCGTCCTGATACTTCTCGAGCACCGGCTCGCGGGCATCGATGACGTAGAGGCCGATGTCCATACCTAGCATCAGCTCGAGCACGCGCGCCTCCTGATCGAAGCGACTGGAGGCCTGAGTATCATCGAGCAGAGCCCGTATCCGCGCCGGTCCGCCATGGCGATCGCCAGGCTGCTCGTCCAGCCATTCGATCAACTCCGGCGCATTCTCCAGGCCGGGCGAATCATAGAGTTCGATCAGCCCCTGACCGTCTCGACGAAGCTCGGTCGCGGTGACCTGACGCGTGGTCCCGCCCCGGTCCTCGACGGCGCCGAAAGAGCGATTACGCGTCAGCGTCCTGACCAACGAGGTCTTGCCGGTATTGGTGTGGCCAACAATCGCAATCCTGAGCAGGCGCCGAGTCATGGCCGCCGATCCATGGGCTGCATAAGCTCATCCAGGCTGGCCCGAAGGACAGCGGGATCGGCGGTTTCATCGATCGCCTCGAGGCGCCCGCCCGCTCGCGCCGCCAGGCGCTCCCAGTCAGCCAGGCGGCCGGCCAGATCACCGCCGCGCTGCCGAACCTTTTCCCCGTCGATGGCCAGCAGAATCAGCGCGCTGCGTGCCGCATCAGCCAGCTGACCGAGAAAGCGAGCGCCGCCGGTGTCGGGAGTTCGCAGCAGCGAGCACACGACCAGCAGATCCGACGGCGGTGGGCGGAGCGCCCCAAGGGCGTGGAACAGAGACTGGCGCTCCTGTCGTCGATCGGCTCGACCGAGGGAGACGACCTGATCGGCCAGCTGCCGGGCCAGCTGTTCGTCCGCGTCGCTTTCGAGCTCGAAGCCAACGAGGACGGGGCGGCTCGACGGCGTCGGCCGCGGTCGAAGCGCCGGGTGAGGCGCTTCTTCGGGCCGACCCCCGAGCAGCTTCTCTTCGCTCGATGAGGGCGTCAGATCAGCCCTGAGACGAAGATAGCCGGGCAGGCCAAGATCGAGGGGAATGGCAGAAGACGCGTGCCGGAAACGCCACCAGGCCAGCAGAGCGAGTACCAGTCTTGGCACGGCGACATAGAGCAGGACCAGCACCATCAGAAACTGCGCCCAGAGGGCTCGATCCGCGCCGGCCAGGCCGCCGACCCGGCCCCGCTCGACCACCTCGGCGGTCATGGACGGGCCAAGACCGAGTAGATCGGGCAGCCAGGCTAGCGCCTGGATCAGTGCCTTGACTGTCTCATCATCGAGAATGGTCGTTCCCCAGCTGAGATCGTACTGGGCCACGCTGAAGAAAAAGATGAGCCCGCACAGGGCACCGAGGGAAAAACCGAGCCAGAGCAGCTGCGAACCCAGGCTGAGCCACCAGCGTCCCGATCGAGTCGCCAGCCAGCTGGCGGTGGACTGGGCCAGCTCGGGAGCCAGCGCGCTGCCGAACATCCTCGGGCCAAACCACGCCAGCAGCCGATTCACGCTCGCCGAAAGGGCGCCACGCGCCGTGTTCGAACGGGCGCTCCAGATCCAAAAGAGCAACCAGACCAGCAGGACCAGTGTTGGCAGACCGACCAAAGCCAGAGAAGCGAGCAAGAGATCCAGCTGTCGATCAGCGGCACTCGCCCGGGCCGCGAACCAACCGCTCAGCAGGCCAAGCAATGTCAGCGCCAGGATAAAGCGCCGGCCTATTCTGAAAAGACGATCGAGGTCGTCGCCCACGCCGTCGAACCCTGGGAGAGCCCGTGCCCGTAGAGCCACGCGGCCTTCGAGGGCCGTATCTGCCTCGCGCGCCAGCATGACTGCTCTTTCATCGTCATGGCGCCGACCGAGCCGCTGTTCGTGTCGTCTCAGCGACTCGGTCAACAGCCAGTCCCTCAGTTCTATGCCTTGTCGCTTCAATGGCCTTCCCAAAGCTCGATCATTTCGACCGTCATGGTACTAGGGAACCTCTGCACGACTCGATGGGCTAGCCACATCAGTTTCTCCAGACAAGCCCGCCCGTAGGTGCTCGCTTCGCCCCCGTGGGGCGATCCTCGGACGCGGAATACGTGAAAGTTTGATCCCCGTCAACAAGCAAACCTCGGCCGGCTGGGAAAATTCGTTGGTACCTTCCACAGGCCCCTTCGAGGAAGCCAAAAAATGAGCGAAACCATTACCTATAACGACAAGGTTGTGCGCCAGTTTGCAGTGATGACCGTTATCTGGGGCATCGTCGGCATGCTGGTCGGTGTGATCATTGCCGCGCAGCTGATCTGGCCTGACATGACCCTGGGAATTCCATGGCTGAGCTATGGCCGGCTCCGGCCGCTGCACACCAACGCGGTCATCTTCGCCTTCGGCGGCTCGGCCCTGTTTGCAACAAGCTACTACTGCGTTCAACGAACCTGTCACGCGCGCCTGTTTTCCAATGCCCTGGCCTCGTTCACCTTCTGGGGCTGGCAGCTGGTGATCGTGGGCGCGGCGATCACGCTGCCCCTCGGTCTGACGATGGGCCGGGAATACGCCGAATTGATCTGGCCCCTGGCGATACTCGTCGCGCTGGTTTGGGTTTCTTACGCCGTCGTTTTCTTCGGCACCATCGTCAAGCGGAAGGTCAAGCATATCTACGTGGCCAACTGGTTCTTTGGATCGTTCATCCTGACTGTGGCCGTTCTCCATATCGTCAACAACCTGGCCATACCGGCCACCTTGACCCAGTCCTATCCGATCTACTCAGGCACCGTCGATGCGATGGTCCAGTGGTGGTATGGCCATAACGCGGTGGGCTTCTTCCTGACCGCCGGCTTCCTCGGCATGATGTACTACTTCGTGCCGAAGCAGGCCGGCCGCCCGGTGTATTCCTACCGTCTTTCGATCGTTCACTTCTGGTCTCTGATTGCGATCTACATGTGGGCCGGGCCCCACCACTTGCACTACACGGCACTGCCGGACTGGGTGCAATCACTGGGCATGGTCTTTTCGTTGATGCTCCTGGCACCGAGCTGGGGCGGCATGATCAACGGCATCATGACCCTATCGGGTGCCTGGCACAAGCTGCGTACCGACCCGATCCTGCGCTTCATGATCGTTGCCCTGAGCTTCTACGGCATGTCGACCTTCGAGGGCCCGATGATGTCGATCAAGACCGTCAACGCGCTCAGCCATTACACCGACTGGACGATCGGCCACGTGCATTCCGGCGCGCTGGGCTGGGTCGCCATGATTTCCATCGGCGCGCTCTACAGCCTGTTCCCTCGCCTGCTTGGATTACAGAACATGTACTCCACCCGGTTGATCGAATGGCACTTCTGGACGTCCACGATCGGCACGGTGCTCTACATCGTCGCCATGTGGATCGCCGGCGTGATGCAGGGCCTGATGTGGCGGACCTTCAACGATGACGGCACCCTGACCTATACCTTCATCGAGGTCCTGAAACTCACCGAACCCTTCTATCTGCTGCGCCTCCTGGGCGGCCTGGTCTTCTTATCCGGCATGTTCATCATGCTCTACAACGTCTTCAAGACCTTCCAGATGGCCAAGGGCACTGATCGCGAAGTCGCGGTCACTGCACCAGCGCACGCTTAAAGGAGCCGCAACCATGATCCACGATAAAATCGAAAAGAACGCGGCCCTCCTCGGCGTCCTGATCATCCTGGCCATCAGCTTCGGCGGCATCGTCGAAATCGTCCCGCTGATGTTCAAGGGCGCGGTCGTCGAGCCGGCCGAGGGCGTCGAGCCCTACAGCCCGATCCGCCTAGCCGGCCGTGATATTTACGTTCGTGAAGGCTGCTACGGCTGTCACAGCCAGCAGGTCCGTCCGTTCCGCTCCGAGACCGAGCGCTACGGCCACTATTCGGTCGCCGGTGAGTTCGTGTACGACCGGCCCTTTCAGTGGGGCTCGAAGCGCACCGGGCCGGATCTGGCCCGCGTCGGCGGTCGCTACAGCGACGACTGGCACGAGCTCCACTTGATCGACCCGCGCGCCGTCGTGCCGGAATCGAACATGCCCGCCTACCCCTGGCTGGCCGAGCGCGTCGTCGATGGCGAGACTCTGCAGAAACATATGCGCGCGCTCCAGCGCATCGGTGACCCCTACAGCGATGAGGAAATCGATGCCGCTGCCCAGGCCGTCGCCGGTAAGACGGAACTGGAAGCGCTGATCGCCTATCTTCAGGGACTCGGTACCGAGTGGACCGGACAGCGCGTGGCACCGCGAGCCGGGGGTGAGACATGAGTGCTGGTGTATGGACGCTGTTTTCGATGGGCGCCTTTGTCGCCATCGTGATCTGGGTTTTTCTGGTCAAGAGCCGCAAGGATTTCGACAAGCAGGCCAACATGCCGCTGGAGGATGACAAGCGTGAGCTGCGGGAGCAAGAAAGGAAGGAGAATTCTTAAATGAGCGCATTCTGGCACTGGTTTGTCGTAGTCATAGTCATCGCGTTTACCGCGTTCATGGTCTATCTGTTCGTCGCCACCGGAAAGGCAAAGGTCCCCTCGCAGAAAGGAACCAGCGGCGAGGACACCACCGGCCACGTCTGGGACGGAGATCTCGAAGAGCTCAACAATCCCATGCCGCGCTGGTGGCTCTGGCTGTTCTACGGCTCAGTCATTTTTTCGATGATCTATCTCGTGCTCTACCCCGGCCTGGGCCGCTACGACGGCGCCCTTGGCTGGACTTCCGAGGGTCAGTACGAAGAGCAGATGGCGCGCGCATCCGCAGCGTTTAACGAACGCTTCGGTGAATTGGCAGCCCGGCCGCTGGTCGATCTGGCCGAAAACCAGGACGCGCTCCGCATGGGTCGGAATCTCTACGCCCATAACTGCTCGACCTGCCACGGCTCGGACGCGCGCGGGGCCAAGGGCTACCCGAACCTCACGGACGATAACTGGACCTGGGGCAACGAGCCGCAGCAGATATTCACCAGCATTCATCGAGGACGCCAGGCGGCGATGCCGGGCTTTGATGCCGTTCTCGATAGCGAGGCCGTGACGCGAACTGCCGCCTACGTTCAGCAGCTGGGGGGCCAGGACGTCGACGCCAGCCTAGCCGCGGCGGGCCAACAACACTATGAAGCGGTCTGTGCCGCCTGCCACGGCGTGGATGGAAAGGGCAATGCCCTGTTGGGAGCTCCGAACCTGACCGCGGGCATCTACATCTACGGCGGAGACCTCGAGACCATCGAATACACGATCCGAAACGGTCGCTACGGCGTGATGCCGGCCCAGGCCGACCTGCTGGGCGACGCACGCTCACGCCTGGTGTCGGCCTATATCCTGAATCTGGCGAACGAAGCTGAAGCCAGCAATGACTGAGGCCGCTTCCCCGAGTCCATCGACAGCTGACGCCCCACCGCCGCGTCCTCTGGCACAGCGATTGGGAGCCATTCTGTGGCCCTCATTCTTTGCTGCGGGTATCGCCACGATCGTGTTCTTCATGGCCGTCGATCCGCTCGTGCTGCGAGACATCACCTTTCCTGACATGGACATCTCGCGCCAGGGCGGCTACACGATCGCCTTCTTTCTCTTCTGGGCGGCAACGGCCTCGTCGAGCCTCTTTACCTGGATTCTGCTGCGACCGATCAGCCGCTTCAATCCGCCCCGCCAGACCTGAGTGACCGATGAGCGATAGCAGTACAAGCACTGAGTCGATTCCCCTTTACGTCAAACACGACAAGGTCTATCCCCGCGAAATACACGGTCGCTTCGCCCGTCTTCGAGTCATCGCGGCATGGGTCCTGCTCGGTCTCTTTTATGTGCTGCCCTGGATCAATGTGGGGGGCACGCAGATCGTGCTGTTCGATCTCCCCAACCGGCAGTTTCACTTTTTTGGTCTGACCCTTTGGCCGCAGGATCTTTTCGTCCTGGCGCTGTTACTGGCGATGGCGGCATTTACCCTGTTTTTTGCAACCGCCCTGGCGGGTCGGCTCTGGTGCGGCTATGCCTGCCCGCAGACGGTCTGGACCGAGGTCTTCCTCTGGATGGAGCGGGTCACGGAGGGCTCGCGCAATCAGCGCATGAAGCTCGACAAGGGCCCCTGGAACCGCAAGAAGGTCCTCAGAAAATCGTCAAAACAATTTCTCTGGATCGTCTTTGCGCTCTGGACCGGATTCACTTTCGTTGGATTCTTTGTGCCGATCCGCGACCTGGCCATGCGCATCCCGAGTTTTAATCTGGGTGGCTGGGAGACCTTCTGGCTGTTCTTCTACGGCTTTGCAACCTACGGCAATGCCGGCTACCTGCGCGAGCAGGTGTGCAAGTACATGTGCCCCTACGCACGCTTTCAGTCGGCCATGTTCGACGCGGACAGCCTGATCATTTCCTACGATGTCGAGCGCGGCGAGCCGCGCGGGGGTCGTCGACGGGATGCCGATCCGGACAAGCTGGGTCTCGGCGACTGCATCGACTGCAAAGCCTGCGTTCAGGTCTGCCCAACGGGCATCGATATCCGCGAGGGACTGCAGATCGAGTGCATCGCCTGTGCGGCGTGTATCGATGTCTGCGACCAGGTCATGGACAAGATGGAGTATCCGCGCGGCCTGATCCGCTACACCACAGAGAACGCCATTCAGGGCAAACCCAGCCGCGTTCTTAGGCCAAGGATCTTCATCTATCTTTTCGTTTTGCTGGCGCTCACGGCACTGGTTGGAAGCATCCTCACCAATCGTGACCCCCTGCTTGGCGATGTTCTGCGCGACCGAACCTCCCTGTATCGCGTGGTCGGGGCCGACCTGGAGAACAGCTACCGGCTCAAGCTCTCCAATCGAACCGATCGGCCACTGTCTGTTGAAATCAGCGCAAGCGGCCTTGACGGTTTGGAGGTGGTCGATCCCGTTGACGCCCTGACGGTGGAACCGGGGCAGACTGGCGATTATGCGCTCACGCTGGCCCTGCCGTTCGGCGCCGCCGGTCCCGGTATGCTGCCGGTCACGGTCACCGCCGCCGGACCGGAAGGCGACACCTATCAAACGATAGAAACGCGCTTTTACGTGCCTTCCAACCCGAACTGAATAGACAAAGCATCTGATGGACGAGAAGACGATCAATCCCTGGTATCGCGAACCCTGGCCCTGGTTCATCCTTGGAATTCTCGGCCTGGGCGTTTTTTTCGGCATCTCGATTCTGCTGATCGGCCTGTCCAATCCACCGCAGATGGTTCGGGGTGAGTACGAGCGATTCGGACGCGGGATGGTCGATGTCGGCAGCCGCACGGCGATGGCCCGCGAGCTTGGTCTGTTGGGTCGTCTGAGCGAGCGCAGCGGCGAATGGGTTCTGCAGCTGTCCGCCGATGAGGTCGAGAACCTGCCTGACCAGCTGCTGCTGATCATCCAGCACCCCGTTGACGCGCAGCAAGACCGCACCGTTCTGCTCAATCGCGACAGCTACGGTCTGTTCCGCGGCACCTGGACCGAGCCGCCGCACCACGCCACCCTGATTCTTCAGGATCTCTCCCAAAGCTGGTGGATCAGCGCTCATCTCGGTGACATCCCGGAAAGCACCCTCGAGTTGATTCCCAGGCGTCTGTGAGCGCGGTCCTCCCCGATCCCATTGCGGGCGATGAGCGGGCACGGACCGACTGCGCCCACTGCGGCGAGCCCGTGCCCCGCGGACTGTCCCTGGTCGCCCCGATCGGCGGACGGGATCAGCCGGTCTGCTGCCACGGCTGCCAGACCGTCGCGCTTTTAATCGAAAACGCCGGTCTCGGCCGTTATTACGACTATCGTGATGCGCTCCCCGAGCGCCCCGAATCGGCCGCCTTGTCACAGGCGGACTTTCTTGCCTGGGACCGTGCAGCCGTGCTCGATCATCACGCGCGGAAAAAAAGCGACGGTGCGGTCGAGCTGGCTCTGGTGCTGGAAAACGTGCATTGCGCGGCCTGCGCTTGGCTGATCCGCCGCTTCGTCGGTGAGTTGGACGGCGTCGCCGCTCTTCAGGTCGATATCGCCGATGGCCGCGCCAGCCTCCGCTTCGATCCCAGAAAAACGCCGCTCAGTTCGATCGCGGCGCGACTCGCCGCGCTGGGTTACCGCCCGCACCTCGACAGTCCGGAAGCGGGCCGAGATCGCGATCGCGAGCAGCGCCATGAGATGCTCAAAGCGCTCGTCGTGGCCGGCCTGGGCATGATGCAGGTCATGAGCTTCGCCTTGGCCGGCTACATCGGCGCAATGCAGGACATCGATCCGACAAGCGAGCGCTTCTTCCAGCTGATCAGCATGATCGTGGCTGTCCCCGTCGCCCTGTATTCGGGTCGCATCTTCTACCGCTCGGCCTGGCGAACCCTGAAAAGCGGCCGTATGGGCATGGACGTGCCCGTTGCCCTCGCGATGCTTCTGGCTCTGTTATCGAGCATCGTCATTACCTGGGCCGAGGCCGGCGAGACCTATTTCGATTCGGTGGTCATGTTCATCTTCTTTCTGCTGCTGGGCCGCTACGCCGTGCTCGTCGCACGCCAGAAGGCCGGCCGACTCCATTCGGCGCTGGCGCGCGCCCTGCCTACCCAGGTCCGGCGACTGACCGATTCGGGCTCGGAGCTGGTCTCGCTCGTCGAGCTGGCGGTCGGCGACCGCGTTCAGGCCGCCACGGGAGAAACGATCGCCGCCGACGGTACGGTGCTCCGCGGTCAGGCCCAGGTCGATGAGTCGCTGCTGTCGGGCGAGTCCCTGCCGTGTCGGCGCAATCCGGGAGAGACGGTCATGGCCGGTAGCCTGATCCGCGACGGTCAGATCGAATTCCGGATCGACCGCCTCGGTCAGAGCACGACCCTGTCGGGCATCGTCCGGCTTCTGGACCAGGCGCGCCAGTTCCGCCCCCGCCTGGCCCGACTCGCCGATCGGATCGCCGGGGTGTTCGTATCGGTGGTGCTGTCAGCCGCCGCGGTGGCTGGGCTGATATGGTGGCAGATCGATGCCAGTCAGGCGCTGTCCGTGGCGCTGGCCGTCCTCGTCGTTTCCTGCCCCTGCGCGCTGGCCCTCGGAACTCCCGTCGCCCTCGCTTCGGCCACGCGCGGCCTGGCCCGGCTCGGTATTCTGATTCACCGCCCCGACGCCCTCGAAGCCCTGCCCAAGCTGACTCACCTAGTTTTCGACAAGACCGGCACCCTGACCGAATCGCGACCGGTTCTCGTCGAAACGCGAACCGCTAAAGGCGTCGATGAAGACAGCGCTCGCCGCCTGGCCGGCCGCCTGGAGCGGGTCAGCCGGCACCCCCTCAGCCTGGCGTTTTCCCGTTTCGACGATGGCGGGTCGGTCAACGACGCAAGGGCCATTGCCGCCAGCGGCGTCCGCGGCACGATCGACGGCGTTGACTACCGCCTGGGCAAATCAGCCTTCATCGCCGAGAAAATCGGCCAATCGGTGACCGAGCCGGGTCCAGGACAGTGGCTGGCCCTGGCTGATGACAGGCGCGTCCTGGCCTGGTTTCATCTCGACCTGCCGCTTCGCGAGGGCGCACGGAAACTGGTCGATCAACTGCAGGCCGGGGGCAAGATCCTCTGGCTGGCCTCGGGCGATCGTCACGCCAACGTCGAGGCCATGGCTCGCTCCCTGGGCATCGAGCATTTTCGCGCTGAACTCTCACCCCAGGACAAGCTGGAGCTGATGCGCCAGCTGCAGTCCGCGGGCCACCGCGTCGCCATGATCGGCGACGGCATCAACGACGCCCCCGTTCTGGCCGGCGCCGACGTATCGATGGCCCTGGCCGATGGAGCAGACATCGCTCGAACCCAGGCCGACCTCGTCGTTACCGGTTCCAGCCTCGACCGCCTGGCCTCGGCCCTGGCCCTAGCACCCAGAGTGCGCCGCGTCATCATCCAGAACCTGTGCTGGGCCCTGGGCTACAACCTGCTGGCCCTGCCCTTCGCCATGGCCGGCCTGGTGCCGCCCTGGCTCGCCGCGATCGGCATGTCGGCCTCCAGCCTGATCGTGGTGCTCAATGCCCGGCGCCTGGGCAACGATGTGACTCGCCCGGCCCGTCCGCAGGGCAGGGTGGAGGCTCAGCGAGCGCGCGTTGATCCATGAGCATCATCTACGTACTGATCCCGCTGTCGGTCATCCTGATGGTCTTCGCCATCAGCTTTTTTTTCTGGGCGGTCAAGAACAACCAGTTCGACGACCTGGACACGCCGGCGCTGGACGTGCTCGATGACGATCCGCCGGTCACGGGGCAGGAGGGCGGCACTGAGAAGTCAGCCCGTGATGGCGAGCATGATGCGACCGGAAACGAGAAGGACGATTGAATAATGTCCTGCAAAGCTCCTCAAAGTCTCTGATCGCAGTCCCGAAACTTAGCCGGCGAAAGACAGGATACTCAGACCTATCGGTGCCGCTCCGATCCGAGCCGGTCCACGCTGACAGTACTGTTTCCCAATGCATCGAACCCCTTATCCATGAACCCTGAAGCCGCGCTCCTTACTGGTCTGCTCGCCGGCCTGTTCGGATCGACGCACTGCCTTGCGATGTGCGGCGGCATTGTCGGCCTGCTCCACAGCCAGCTGCCCCAGGGCGGGTCGATCCTAAGCGCGGGTTTTCATATCGGCCGCATCACCAGCTATCTGGCCATCGCGATGATCGCCACGCTCATCGGCCTGCTGCCCGGCCAGGTCCTGCCGGACGCGGCCCCGATAATCATGCGCGTCGCGCTCGGCCTGCTGATCATCAGCATGGCGGTTTACGTTGCCCTGCCGGGCCGCTTCCGCGATCTCGCCGGCCAGGCCGCCGCCCCGCTAACCCGGCGCCTGATGCCCCTATTCTCGAAGTTTCTTCCGGTGCGCTCCCTCGACCAGTCCATCGGGCTCGGGCTGCTCTGGGGCCTGCTGCCCTGCGGCCTGCTCTATTCGATCGTCGCCGCCGCCGTGCTCCTTGCCGATCCGCTTGCAACGAGCGCCATGGTGGTCGCCTTCGGCGTTGGTACCGTGCCGCTGCTGCTGGGCAGCGGACTGATGATGCTGAAATTCCGTTCGGCCATCAACCGACGCGCACTACGCATGACCGCCGCCCTGCTGCTGGTCCTCACCGGCCTGCTGATCGCCGCCGGGCCTGAGCTGGCCCATCACATCGATCATCCATGGATGCATTTTCTTATGGATTGCGTGACATGAGCCCGGGACATTGCCTGGCGGGGCTGCTTAGAGAATCGGAAGCGCGTAGTTGTTTTTCGCTTTGCCAATAAAGATCAAAGGCGCAGCGCAAGACCAACAATCACCCATGTTCGTCATCGGCCGAAGGCGACCATCCACAATTCTATAAACTCAACCCCGTTAAAAACGAAGAAACCAATCCAGATTCAAAAATGATCAGCCTCAAGCGCATCTTTTTATTCTCCTTCATTACTTTCGTCTGCCTGCTGGCCGCCATCTGGTTCGGGGGACGGAGCTGGCTGTCTGGGTCAGTCATGGCGACCGCCGGTACGGTGGAGATGGGCGGCCTGGATGCCCCGGTCGAGGTGCTTTTCGACGATCGCGGCATCCCGCGCATCTATGCCCAGACCGACGCCGACGCGCTTCAGGCCCTCGGCTGGCTGCATGCCTCCGAGCGCCTGTTCCAGATGGAGCTGCTGCGACGGGTGGCGCGCGGGGAGCTTGCGGCGCTGATCGGGGAGAGCGGCGTGGCCAGCGACCGGATCCACCGTCGCTATGGATTCGCCCGGCGCATCGAGGAGGACCCGCCGGAGGTCTCGGCGGAATCGGAACGGCTGCTGGATGCTTATGTCCACGGCATCAACGCCCGACTGGCCGATGAGCGCGATCTGCCGCCGGAGTTCCTGATTCTGCAGATCGAACCAGAGGCCTGGACTCGGGACGACGTCCTGATGCTCGCCTACTACCAGACCTGGTATCCGACGACCCTTGTCCAGCGCATGGCCGAGGCCTGGCGGGTCAACGCCGAGCAGTTCGGGCCGGAGGCGGCCGACTGGCTGGAATCTTTTCCCGAGTGGGGAATACCGTCGGTGCCCGTGCCTGCGACACGCATGACCGAGGCTTCGAACACCTGGGTCGTTGGGCCGGAAAAGTCCACCAGCGGCGCGGCCCTGCACGCTTCTGACCCGCATCTGGACTACAGCCTGGCCCCGGGCCTGTGGTACGCCGCCGGCCTGCACTCCGGCCAGAGCCTGGACGTCGTCGGAGTGACGGCACCCGGCGTGCCCTTCGTTGCCATGGGCCACAACGGGCAGATCGCCTTCGCCTTCACTGTCGCACCCGTCGACCTGTTCGAGATCTATCGCTTCGATCGCGATCCGGCCGACCCGAGTCAGCTAATCGGCCCCGACGGCCCGATCGTTCTGGAAGCCATCGACGATCCGATTCGGGTCGAGGGACGGGACCAGCCGCTGATCGAGACCCGGCTGCTGACCCCGCTCGGGCCGGCGACTGAACTGGATAATGGTCAGATCGAAGTCCTGCACTGGGTCGGCTTCCGCCTGCCGATCGGCGGGCTGATCGACCAGGGATTGGCGATCAACCGGGCCCGGGACTTCGCAAGCTTTCGCCGCGCGGCCTCGGAGATGGGCGCGCTGTCGGTCAACTGGAGCTACTCCGATCGCAACGGCAACATCGGCTACGTTCAGTCGACACCGGTGCCCCTGCGCCAGCACTCGCGCTTCTATTCGCCCTTAGCCGGCGATCGAGCCGAGAACTACTGGCGTGGCGTCCTTCCTCCGGACCAACGCCCCTTCGCTCTCAACCCCGAGCAGGGCTGGCTGGCCAATTCGAACAACCACGCCGCCGTCGAAACCGACTACCCCCTCCCGGGCTTCTACAAGCACTTGCGCATGCGCCGCGCCGTCGACTGGTTGACCAGCTCGGAGACATTCAGGCCCGAGGACATGCACCGCATGCAGCTCGACCAAACCTCCGAGCGCGCCCTCGAGTGGAAGGGCTGGCTCGCGAGGATCGCCGAGCAGCAGGGACGCAGCGATCTTGCAAACAGACTGCGTGAATGGGACGGCGTCATGGGGGCGGATTCCGAGCTCGCCGGCCTGTTTGCACACTGGTGGCAGCTCCTCCCTCGGCATCTTTTCGATGACGGCCCGCTGGAGGACTGGCGCATCGGCCGCACCCTTCTCGACGACTGGCTGCACCGCCCGCCCGAAGGCTTCGAGATCGCTGCAATCGATCGCGATGAGGCGGCGGCCCGAGCGCTCGTAGAGGTGCTGGACTATGGCATCCGCGCGCTGGGTGAGATTCAGACCCTGAGGATCAACCATCCCCTGGCGGTCTCTCCTCCCCTCGACGCCTGGCTCGATCTGAGCCGCGGCCCGTTTCCGATCGGTTCCGGCCCCGGCGGCCTGAACGTCACTTATCACCGCTGGAACGAGGCCACACAGACCCTGTCGGCCCGCGCGGGACCGTCGATGCGCTACGTCATGGACTGGTCCGATCCGGACGGCTTTACCCTGAACCTGACCCTCGGACAATCCGGGCATCCGTTGAGCCCGCACTTCGACGATCAGCTCGAGGCCTTCTTGGATGGAGAACCCTGGATCGTGCCCTTCAGCCGCGAGGCGGTCGAAGCGCGCTCGCAGTCCAGGTTGCTCCTGCGGTCTGCCGCCGCAGACCTTGCGCGATAGCCCAGTGCCAAGCTCAACGCTCACCCCCGGCGCTGCGAAACAGCTATTCCGGGAGACTCTGAAGTCGGCGGCAGTCGGCGAGGTGGAGGATCGACTAGACGCAGCGGTAGAAAATGATGCGTAGGGCCAGATCGATGAGTTCCGCGACCAGCACCACCGCCATCAGCGCATGGACGATCACCAGCGGAGTAGCGAGCTCCGGCCGGTCCAGGCCGCTGGCAGCCAGGATCAAAAAAATCACCGAGAAGACGCCCACTCCCATGGCGTGACCGGACCAGTAGGCGGCGCGCCGACCGATCCGCCGGTCGCGTTCGTCTTCGGCCTCGGGCTGATCGCTGATGGCGATCATCGCGTGAAAAGCGACGAGGGCCGCCACCAGAAAGATCGTGAAGATGATCGCCATCGGGACGACTGTTTCGGCGCTGAGGGCATCGGCGCGCGCCAGGCCAACGACGCGCTCGAAGTACAGACCGCCGAGCAGCGCCAGTACGACCAGCGTGCCCCAGGCGCTTTTCTCGTAAAAGGAGAGCTTCGACATGGCTAGCGGCCTCACACAGGATGCAGCCTGAAATGTACTACAGGTTTTATATTTTTTAACTCTGCTTTTTACCGCGCTGCCGCGTGCCTCGCAGCCTGCGCAGAATGGCGGGGATCGATTCGGGCAGGCGACGCAGATCAGCCTCCAGAATCGTGTCGGTGACGCCGCCACGCAGGCAAACGGGCACAGGCGAACGCTCGGATCCCTCCAGCCCCGTTTCCGCATGCGCGAAGACCACCATCGGTCGCGGCTCGATCATCAGGCCTTCGATCAGGAGCAGGCGGGCGAGGGCCTCGGCCTGAGCCCGCACCTGCGGCAAGGGGCTAGCCACGGCGTTCCAGGACGGCGACGAGCCACAGCCGGCACGCTTGACCAGTGGCCAGTGCTTTTCTTCGGGCTGCACGTGAATGATCCCCGGCGTGTTCTTGACCTCCACGACCCAGAGACCGGTCGGCCCCGCGACGATGAAATCGAGTTCACGCTCTCCATTCGGCAGCGTCGCATCGGGCAGGCGCACGCGATTGAGGACCAGATAGTCGTCCGGAAGCGATCCGAGGGCTTTCAGCACCGCCATCTCTCCTTCAACGCCCGCCAGAGCACCGGGGTCGACGCTCGATACACCGGGCAGGGAGAGGAAGAACAAAAACAAGCCCGCCGCAGCACCGACCAGCATCGCCAGGGTGACGCTGAACTGGGCCGCGAGCGCGACCGAGGCAAGGGTGGCCGGCAGCGCGACGGCCAGGACCAGCCGGCGCCGACGGCGCTGCTCGGCCAGTTCGGCACGATGCCGAACCAGCGGACCGTATTCGACGATCAGTGAGTCATCGACCAACGCGAAATCAGATCAGGATTGAAGGGCGCTCAGAATACACCTTCACGATCGCCAATTGACTTTCCCCAAGCTCCAGCGCACTGTCGAATACTTGACTGGATTCAGCGACGAAGGACAGTGCGATGTGGAAGGGCATGAAACGACCCCGAGCGGTCACCGGAGCGGCCCTTTCCGGCTTGCTGCTGTGGGCTTTCAGCGGCCCCACGACGGCGAGCGGCAATGGCGTCAGCGTAGAGGATTCGGCCATCGGGGCCACCACCGGCTACACGGTAACGTTCAAGGCCGTGGAGCCGATCGACTCCGCCGGCGTCTTTGACGACTCGATCGTCTTCATCACCAACGGCGGCGCTGACCTGTCGGCGGCGACTTTCGTCAGCATTTCCGGCGGCAGCGGACTGACGGCGTCTTTCTTTTCCAGAACCAGCGATTCGATCCGCGTCGACGTGACCGGCGGAACGGCAGCGGTCGGTGATCTGGTGACTCTGGAGTTCGCCAACGTGGTCAACCCCGCTACCGTCGGCGCCGGGCCGGACTTCACCCTTCGCCAGGTTAATTTTGCTGCTGGCCCCCCGACCATCGTTGATTTCACCCTGCCGGCTGTCACCTACACCAGCAGCAACTCGCCGGTCGTCGTCGACCCGATCGATGACCTGACCGGCGAGGGCAACGCCCTGGTCGAGGGCGACCCCGCTTTCGAGGCCTCGAGCGATCTCAATGCCGTCTTCGACGACGCCGACATGGACCCGCTGACCTTCAGCCTCGACCCGGGCACGGACCCAGCGGTCCTGACCGCAGAAATTACCGCGAACGATCGCCTGCTTCTGACACCGACAGGATCGGGCGACACCACCGTTTCGGTCCGCGCCACCTCTGTCGATGGCTCGGTCGTCGACAGCTTCGAGGTCCAGGTGATCGGCTTGATCGACAGCGCGGTGATGACACCCAGCAATACGACGGTGGGGATGGCAGCAAGCTATGAGCTCGCCTTCGAGGCGGTCAGCGGTCTCTCGACAGGCCAGAGCATTCTTGTCAGCACCGGCCTCGACGGGCCGGACTATAGCGGCGCCAGCCTGACCTTGTCGGGCGGAACGCTGAGCGGATCGCTGCCAACCCCGACAAACCAGGGTTTCCGGGTGGCGATCGACGGCGGGTCTGCGCCGGCCGGAACCCCGATCGCGATCACCCTGGAGGACGTCGTCAATCCCACTTCTGCAGGCCCCGGCCCGCCCTACTCGATTCGTGTTGTCGATGCCGGCTTCCAGCTCATCGACCGCGGCACCGCCAGTGGCAATGCCTTCGACGCCCCACTCGATCCGGTCTTCAACGATCGTTTCGAGGCGATCGAGCTGCGATAGCAGCACAGCTGCTGGGGGGAACGGCTGCAGAACTCATCGCGTGAGGCACGCCAGGCACCCGGTCGGGGTGCCTGACGATTGCCTGAGAAAAGCTGGCGCTACATCGCTTCAGCGGGCTTGCGGAAGCGCAGGGTCATGCGGTTGCTCTCGCCGATGGCTTCCATCTCCGCACGGAGTTCCGGATCATCCTGGCTCGTGCCGAGCGACGGCGGCAGGCGCCACACGATGTCGCCCTCGCCGGCCTGATCCTCCGGGTTGGCGTTGATGTCGCTCGCCTCGTCGAGGACGAAGCCGGCCGCTTCGGCCTGGGCGATGACGAAGCTGCGTTTCAGATAGCCGCCGTCCCCGGTCGCCGCTTCATCGGAGACGTCTTCACTGATTTCATGCTGGACGATCCCCAGGACGCCGCCCGGTTTGAGCACGGCAAAGGCATCGGCCATCGCCTGGTCAAGAAACTGATCGACGCCAGCGTTCTGGAAGCGCGCCATGTTGTGCAGGGCGCGGATGAACAGCGCCGCATCGGCACTGCCCTCGAGGGGCTCGGGCAGTTCACCGAGCCAGAAGCCGTCGACGCTCGCGCAGCCCTCATCGCACCACTCCTGAGCATCGACCGGAAAGGTCTCTGGCCAGTTGGCGATGCTCTCCATGAACTCGGGCGTTGCAAAGCCGAAGTTCTCGAACAGGGATAGGGGGTAGTTCGCTCCGATCAAGCGGCCATCCTCGCCGAGATAGGGGATCAGAATCTTCGAATACCAGCCGTTACTGGGCAGCGCCTCGACCACGGTCATCCCCGGCTCGATGCCGAAGAACTCCAGGGTGGCTTTCGGATTGCGGGCCTCATAGCGGGCCTGAACGGCTTCGGGCTGCGCGGCCAGAACGTCATCGAGCCGCGCTTCGTTGGACAGGGTCGGAACCGTTTCCTCGACAACTTCCATGACTTCAGTTGCTGCCTCGGCGGCCTCTTCGACCATCGGAGGCGCCGCCGCCTCGACGGATTCGGCCGAATCGTCGCCCGGCTGGCAGGCCGTCAGAACCAGGCCCGCCGCGCTGGCAAAGAGGATTCGGTGGGTCAATTTCTTGCATATCGACGTCATTGGATGTCCTCCGAAAGGACGTTGAAGGGGGAGCCATGATAGGGAATTTTCTTTTGCGGCGCAGATCGTCATGGGCCTGCTGCCCTTCTTCAGACCGCCCAGCGAAGGACTGCAACCCAACGCCCGGCACTGTCGGCGGCAGGGAATCGATCGCATGCTGTAATCCGAGGTCCCCTCACGCGTTGAACAGGCTATGCGGCAGCGATTCGAACAACTGGTGGATGCCAATGGCGGGCGGCTGCTTCAGCTGGCGCGCCTGATGCTTCGCTCCGCCTCGGATGCCGAGGACATCGTCCAGGACAGCCTGATCAAACTATGGAATCACCTGCCAGAATTGGAGCCGGGATCGGAACCGGCCTGGCTGACGACCTGCACCCGCAACGCCTGCCTGGATCGGCTGCGTGCACAGCAGCGCCAGTCCGGCCTGCTGCGCCAGGCCTGGACCGTCGATCGCGAGCTCGACCGACACATCGTCGGCGACGGCCCGGCAGCTCACGCCACGTTATTCGAAGAGCGTCGCCGGCTGCATGCGGCGATTCGTGACCTGCCCGAGCCGGGGCGTTCGCTGATCATTCTGCGCGACATCCAGGATCAGGACGTTGCCACCGTCGCCGAGGCGCTCGACCTGACGCCCAATCAAGTCAAGGTCTACACCTTCCGCGCGCGACGCGCGCTGCGCAAACAATTGGAGGATCGCCGACATGAACAAGTCGCCTGAATCTCGCAGCAACGAGACATCCGATACGGCCGAACGGACGTCGCAGGAAGACGCTGAATTCGACCGTGATCTGGCCCGCGAAGAGCGAGTTCTTGGCGGCGCCGGACTCGCCGACGATGCGGCCCTCGGCGCCGACCGAGACTTGAGGCGGACCCTTGCACAGCTCGAGGCGCCCCAACTGCCCCCGCACATCCGCGAAACGGTTCTCGATACAGGACGGGGATCCCGCCTGCCAATGGCATGGGCGGCGATTGCGGCCGCCGTCGTGCTCAGCGTGATCACTCTGAGCGTCGCCGATCCTTTCGAGTCTCCCGGCAGGCCGGGCGACCTCAGCGCACAGGACTGGGCGCAGCTCAGCCTGGCGATCGAAACGCTCAACGCTCAGGGCCAGCAGATCGCTCAAGTCACGCAGCGCGAGGTCGGGGCGCACCTGTCCCTGCCTGACATCGAGCTGCCGCAGATGCCGCTTCGGATCGACGCCCTGCCCGGCTCCAATTCGTTCTGGCGCTGGTTCCAGCCCAGCGCCCCACAAACCCGATAGGGGCAGCGTGTCGCTCGATGCAGCCCCAATGAGTTGATTCAACTCGAACTTACCAAAGCAACCAAGGAGAAACCCGATGACATTTTCACCCAGACATTTCTTTTTCAGTCTGATCCTGGCTTTCGGCCTGATCACCGGCGCCGCCCAGGCTCAGGAGGGCAAATTCGATCTCGAGCCCCTCGCCAGCGGCCTCGAGCCCAAGGTCAACATCAACTTCGGACCCGCCATGATGGCGGGATTCGCGGCGTCCATGGCCAAAGCCAACCCGGACCTCTCCGCCGTTCTTGGGGGGATCGAAGGGCTGCGCCTGATGGTCTTCGAGGATATGAACGACGCGCGAGGGCTGACCGCCAGCGTGGAGGGAGCCGTTGACGCGCTCGTCGACTCGGGCTGGAATCGCGCTATTCAAGTTCGCGAGGACGGGGAAAAAGTCGACCTGTTCATGCTCGAGTCAGGGGCCTTCGTGACGGGTATGGTCCTGATGGTGCGCGAGTCCAGCGATACGGCCGTCCTGGCCAATATCCACGGCGAAATGGATCCCGTTCTGGTCGGCCGCCTGATCGCTAGCGGGGAAGCCTTCAATCTTGATTTCGAGGAAATGTTCGAGGGCGGTTCCAACGACTGACCCTTGATTTCGGGGCATGGCCGGCAACGGTCATGCCCTGATTTTCGCTTCCTCGATCCGATCTCCCGTCGATCCCACGACTCGGTCTCGCCCCTGCTGCTTGGCCTCCAAGACCCGCCGATCGGCGACGCGGAACAGCGACTCGATCTCACCGGCGTCCTCTCCTCTCCCGGCCGCGCCTGCCGAGGCCGTTATCCTGACCTCACCCTCGGGCACGACAAAAGCACTGTCCCGAACCGTTGCGATCAATCGTTCAGCCAGGTGGGTGGCGGCCCGGAGATCGGTGTTGGGCAGAATCATGGCCAATTCCTCTCCGCCCCAGCGTGCGAGGAAATCCTGAGGGCGCTTTCGCTCGCGCAGCAGGCGGGCCACCTGGATGAGCACCTTGTCGCCGGCCTCATGGCCATGACGATCATTGACCCGCTTGAAATGGTCGAGGTCGAACAATACGAGCGCCAGCGGCCGCTGAAGCTGATTCGCTCGAACCATTTCATCGGCGAAGCGCTGATTGAAATAGCGCCGCGTGGCCAGGCCGGTCAGAGAATCGAAGCCGGAGATCGTCATCAAGGAGCGGCTGCGATTGACCACGCCGACCGCAAGCGCTGTGGCCGCCAGCATGAGCACGACCCGGGTGAATTGGATGACCCGGTCATAGTCGACCATCAACTCGTTCGGTTTGAGCGCAAGGACCGCCAGCAGCGCCAGGTACTGAATGATGGCCATGCCGCCCATGTACAGGCAGACTCGAATATCCAGTCGCAGGGCGCTGGTCATGATGGCCAGTAGATAGACGGCCCAGACCGCCTCGCTGTGCACGACCCGTTCCGGCCCGGCCACAAGGCCCAGGAGCAGGAGGGTGCCGGTGATCAGAGTGACATCGAAGGTCGAGGTGAAATACGCCTCGGCTCGCGACGGACGCCAGCCGCGGCGGCGCAGCAAACCACAGGTCAGTAGGGAATAGACCAGTGCCAGAAGGAGAGCGAAGGAGGCTAAGCGGATCTCGATATCGGCCTCGTCGCCACGGACGAGAAACCCCATCAGAGGCGCGAAGAACAGAACGACGATGAACCACACCCGGGTCGTGGCCACGGACCGGACTCCGCCGGATCCGGAGGCAATCAGGGCCGGATCCGGCGGCTGGAAAAACTGCCGCAGGCGTCGCCTGACCCCGAGTAAGATCTTCGTCATGGATGCCATTGTTGATCCGCCGCGGGAGCCCGCGCCGCCCGCCTTTTCCGCTCCAACCCTCCATAGTATTGGATTCGGATCCGTCGCGCCAACGAACGGCGCGCTTGTCCGCTTTCAGGAAAGGGTCAGGGTCAAGCGCCGGGGCGCCGTGCGGTCCAGCGCAGGCCACCGAGGGCACCCGATGAAAACAGCCCATTCATGACGCTGTAGAAGGTCTCGAGTGCCTGATAGGCGTCGTTTCCGTGAACGCGAGAAAAACGGCCCTGGTCCTGGCGGAAGGCTTCGAGCCGCTCGGCAACGAAATCTGTCCAGGATGCCGACATGTCGTGACACTGGACCTGGTCGAAGCCCGCCTCTTCGATCAGGTCACGGTAGTCATCGAGCGTATCCAGTCGCTGGCAGTAGACCTCATGGGCCAGCAGCTCGCGTTCCTCTTCCGACGGCTCGCGGCGAGCGAAAAAATCCTCGACCAGAATCCGCCCGCCCGGCTTCAGTCGCCGGAAACAACGCGTCAGCAGGCTTTCTCGCTCCGGGATGTGGAGGAACGTCAGCCAGCTGACCACTGCGTTGAACTCGCTGGAAGGCAGGCTGGCGGTCAGAATGTCGGCGCGGCGATGCTCGATACGGTCGTCCAGACCACAGCGCCGGGTCAAGGATTGCGCCAGGCGATTCAGGTCGTCCTGCAGCTCGACGGCGGTCACCTGGCAGCCGACCTCGGAGGCGATAACCCGGGCAGGCCCGCCCAGGCCGGATCCGATGTCAAGGACGCGCGAGTCGGGCCTGAGCTCAAGCCATTCGATCGCTTCCAGCACCGCCGAGCGCCCGTGGTAATGCAGCTGATCCAGTGTCTCCAGGGCCTCGACCTCGAGAGCGTCCGAATCGGACAGGCCCTGCTCATCCAGCTCCCGCTCGACGCGCTCGACGTGCTGATAAAGCTTCATCGTCTTGATCGTGCCTGTTCGCTTGGGCATTCCGGATCCTTCTGTCTATCGAGTGAGAATCGACCGATGATCGTCTGGTAACAAATGATCGCCTCATGATCGAATAATCATCGACGAAAAAAAACGACTTACGATCGACGATTGAACCGTAGCGAGCCTGCGTGAAAAAAGCCTTTCGATCTAGGCCGACCGCGAACGAGATCGCGGCGCAACGACCGGATCGTCAGCTTTTGCCCGAGCGCCTTTTCCCTGACCTCAGCGCTTACCCCTGATCAACCCGATCACAAGAAGAAGAATCACTGCGCCGACGACAGCAGTCAGGATGCTGTTGACCAGCGTCGTCCCGACCGTGACGCCGAGCTGGCCGAAGACCCAGCCGCCGATCACCGCACCGATGATCCCGACGACGATGTTGATAAGAATGCCCTGACCGCCACCTTTGACGATCAAGCCGGCCAGCCAGCCCGAGATGCCGCCCACGATCAACCAGATCAAGATTCCGTCCATAAAAACCTCCCAGCCTCAAGACTTTCGATTTCACCGCGAGTCGCGGCGTTCAAGCCGCTACGCTAATGGCTTCGCTTGCAAAACGCAATCGAGCCCGCCCGACCGCTCTCCTCGAAATGCGGGCCTGTGCGAACTCGCGCGTCCGGCCTGTCGATCTGTCATCGTCTTGTTACCATTGGCGAGTCGAGCTGTTGATCTTCAGTATCCACAACTTGCACCGCTCGCCTTGCCGCTTGGAGCTTGCTTGAACTTTCAGCTGACTGAAAAAGATCTGCGTACGGCGCTCGAGCGACTGGCTGTACAGGATCAGGACATCGCCCGAGCCCTCGACCAGGTGGATTTTCCGGCCGAACGGCGTCAGGGTCCACCCAGCTTCGAAAACCTGCTGCGCGTCATCGTCGGTCAGCAGCTCTCGGTCAAGGCCGCCGCGACGATCTTCGGTCGAATCCAGGCCGCACTTGCCAATGGCTTCGAGCCTGAAGCCGTGGTCGCCATGTCCGATGAAAGGTTGCGGTCGCTCGGTCTGTCACGCCCCAAGATCCGCTACACGCGCGGCCTGTGCGAGGCCATCCTCGACGGCTCCCTTGACCCGGCCACCTGGGCAGACCTGCCCGACGAGGTCGTGGCCGAGCAGATCACGCGCCTGACCGGTTTCGGGCGCTGGAGTGCCGAGATGATCCTGCTCTTCTCCCTGGGTCGCCCCGACGTCTGGCCGGCCGACGACCTGGCCATCCAGGCGGGAGTGCATCGACTCAAGGGCTTGCCCGAACGGCCGAATCGGCGCCAGACCGATGCCATCGCCGAGCCCTGGCGTCCCTATCGCGGCGCCGTCGCAATCTTCGTCTGGCACTACTACGCGCGCACGCCCATGGGCTGAAATCAAACCAAAGCAGCTGCACTGTTCAACCCTTTAAAAAGCGTTTTTCCAGCACCTCGCCCCGCAGGGGCTCTCCCTGGGCAACGGCCGAATCATGTTCGTTCGTGATGACAACGATGTCGATGCCTCAGCCCTCGATCGACGGCCGTCGGTACCCGCTTCCAGAGCCGACTCCAGCCCTGACTCCGCCGGGCACGCGCGGACCCGAGGGCGACAGCCAGTCCGCGCGAGAAGCCGCGGCAACCACCTATCCCACTGTTTTGGCTGACAAAATAAGATCGTGAGAGAAAAATAAAGTCTCTCCTCGGACGTTTCCCGCATGGTCTGGGCAGCTCGCTCGCAGCCCGGCTCGATTCGACCCTCGATCGACAATTCGCTGGCTCCGACCGCGCTCCAATTCAACGCCCGGAGACCTGGTTATGCGTGTGTTCATCCTTTCGGCAATCGCCTTCATGGCACTCACGGCCAGCGCGGGCGATGACAAGGAGATCGACTGGTACTCCATCGACGCCGGAGGAAGGCTCGAGGCGTCCGGGGGCCAATGGCAGCTCGACGGCAGCATCGGCCAGTTCGACGCCACTGAATCGAATGCGAGCACCGGCGGTGGGCTGAGCCTGACTGGTGGATTCTGGAGCTTTGATTCAGCGGTTCTGGATGCCATCTTCAACGATCGTTTCGAGGCCCTGCCGATCACCTTCGGCAACACGCTGGCCGAGACCTTTCGTCATCCGCGCTGCACGACCTGTCACGCGGTCGCCGCCACCGATTTTCGGCGGGTCAATGACACGCCGCCCGGCGTGCTGCCGGCCGCACACCCGGCCGTCAGTGCATCGACCGACTGCACCGTTTGCCACACCTCATCGCTCCTGCCCGTCGAGGGCACGATCGCACCGGACTGGCAATCGGCACCGATCGCCTTCGACTTCCGCGGCAAGACCGACGCCGAACTCTGCGCCCTGGCCTCTCAGCCGGTCAGCGGCCACCCGCCACTGGAGCACATGAGCGAAGACAAGCTGGTGCTCTGGGCCGTCGGCGACGGTCGCAATCCCGCCGGCGGCACCTATCCCACCGCACCGCCAAACGACATCGCCCAGTGGCGTGCCCGAGTCCAGCAATGGGTCGATGCCGGCCTGCCCTGTGATTGAAATCAATCCGCCAATCGGAGAATTCACCATGAGCACATCAGTTTCCAGACAAAAGACGGCCAAGCCCTCGCTTCGCTGGTTGCCCCTCGTGGCAGGCGCCCTGTTCGCCTTCCTGTCTCTCCCTGCCATGGCAGGCCTGTCGACGGCCGAGCGCATCACCTACCAGGGCCGCCTGATGGACAACGGATCGCCATTTACCGGCACCGTCGAGATGAACTTCGGCTTATGGACCCAACAAACGGAAGGCACCCTGATCGCGTCCGACTCGAACAGCAGTGTCGAAGTCACCAACGGCCTGTTTCAGGTTCAGCTGTTGTTCGGTGACCGTGCCTACGAAGACAATCTGTGGATCGAAATCGAAGCCGACGGCGTGACGCTGACCCCACGCCAGCCCATCACCGCTGTGCCCCTGGCGCTGCACGCGCTGAACGGCGGCGGCGCGAGTTTTTGGGAACTCTCTGGCGGCACGTTGAGCTATGACGGC
>Ga0207419_1000180_pt1 | contig 51033 bp, 46 predicted proteins | sample ElkSloMetagenome_4_FD_184723 | JGI IMG/M metagenome (GOLD analysis project Ga0207419, IMG submission 184723) | Hot spring microbial communities from Elkhorn Slough, Monterey Bay, USA - MD2A (version 2) | ecosystem: Environmental > Aquatic > Marine > Intertidal zone > Estuary: Microbial mat ...
CGGGCCGATGATCGGGGATTGATGGACGCACGGTGATCCCTGGCGACGCCATGGTGGCCTCGACTATCATTGCGCCATAGCCTGGTCAGTTGCCGGCGACTCCAAGAGGCTCTTGTTCAATGAATGTTTGCCCGATGGGTGATTTTGCGATGGGTGATGTCGGCGATGGGTGATTTCGTATGAGCCTTTCGGTCCTGCTGAGTGGTGCGACCGGCACGATCGGTCGGCAGATCAGCGAGCGCTTAAGACATGACGATCGCTTTGTTCTGGCCGGCACGGCGTCAAGCAAGGGCTTTTTCGAGCCCGACGTCACGGCCGATGTCATCATCGATTTTTCGCATCCGTCGCTGCTTCGGCCAGTGGTCGACTTCGCCTGTCGCAGGCAATTACCGCTCGTGGTGGGAACAACCGGCCTCGACGATGAACTGCAGGCCCAACTTAGCCAGGCTGCGGGAACGATCGCGATTTGCCAAGCGGCCAATTTCAGCCTCGGCGTCAACCTCATGATCCGCATGGTCGGCGAACTGGCGGGCAAGCTCGACGACGATTTCGACATCGAGATCCTGGAAATGCATCATCGGCGCAAGCTCGACGCGCCATCGGGCACGGCGCTGGCGCTCGGGGAGTCTATCGCGCAATCGCGCGCACTGGGCGTCGAGGACAGCGCGATTTTTGATCGATCCAGGGATCGAATTCCAAGAGCCCGAGGTAAGGTCGGCTACCAGTCGATTAGGGGTGGCGATGTCGCCGGCGAGCACACGGTGTATTTTCTCGGGCCCGGAGAGCGCATTGAGCTGTGCCACCGCGCAACGGATCGAGACATTTTCGCTCGCGGTGCCCTGCTGGCAGCCCGTCATCTTGTCGGCCGAGGGCCTGGATCGGTGGACTTCCTCGACCTTGTGCTCGGACCCTAGAGTGCCTCTGAATGATTCAGAGGATCCCTGGATTCGGGCCGAACTCCATCCAGAGTCCGGCCGCTAGGGGTCGATCCTCTAGTCGTCTTTTTCCGGCTGCGTCAAGCGATAGATGCCGTCGTCGCCCTTGACAGATTTAGGGGGCTCAGATTTGGGCTTGTCGGATTTGGGCGTGTCGGATTTGGGGGTTTCACCCTTGTCTTTTTCGCCCTTGGCATTTTCAACGTTGTCTTTTCCAACCCTGCTCTTAGCGTTCTTATCTTGCTCTTTTTTGGTCTGATCGCTGCTGCTGGTATTGTTTTCATTCTTGGGCTGGTCGCTTCCAGACCTGCCGGAATCGTTGTCCGGGGCTGTCTGCGGCGACCGGACCCTATCGGCCTGGCCTTTCCCTTTGTCCTGAGCTGCTGACGCCGCTGGACCTTGACTGTCTGCGGCGGGCGCCTGGTTCTTCTTGCTCGGGCGCTCAGCGGACTTGTCGGTGGACGACTCTGTCGTCGCCGGGCTCTTTTGTTTCTCTGGGCCGCTTGCGGAGTCGGAGGGTAGGGGCTTGGATGATTCAGCCGGTTTGCCCTGCGCCTCGGTATTGGGCGAGGCCCCGCTGCCTTCGGTCTTCTTGCTCGCTGAGGGCTTGTCTTCGTTACCCGATGCCGCCTTCTGCGGGGCGCTCTGATCCTTACCGGTGCTCCCCTCGGACCGAGAAGCCTTTTCCGGGCGTTGCGATGGACCATCGCTTTGAGCGGTGTCCGAGCTGGCCGGAGTGGCTCTGGAATCGTTTTGCTGCGGCTTAGTACCAGCGCCTGCCGACTTCTCCGAGCCACGCTGGTCTGCGGACTCGTTGCCGGAAGACTTGTTCGAGCCCGAGTCAGCAGCGCTCGATGCGCCCTTGTTCTGCGATGGTGTGTCGGCCGAGGATGGATTGTTGTCCTGAGAGCCCTGGCTCCTGGCCTTGCGCTTCTTGCCCCCTCGACGGCGACGCTTCTTACGCGGCTTCTGGCCGTCCGGGTCGTCTCCGCTGCGATCATCCGGGCCGGACTTCTGACCCTGACCCTGACCCGTACCCGAACCCTGGTTCTGGTCCTGGTTCGAATTCTGGCTTGAATTCTGATTTGGATGGCCGCCCGTCTTCTTCTTTTTCTTCTTCTTTTTCTTCTTCTTGCGCGGCGCATCGTTGGCGCCGCCGGGACCCTTGCGCCCTCCCTGACGGTCTCCACTACCGCGCTTCGAGTCCTGCTTGCCGTCTCGACTCGGCGGAGCGGGCTTTTTCTTTTTCGCGGGCTCGCCGTCGCTGCCGAAAAGACCGGCGAAGAACGCCTTCAGCCAGGCCAGGAAACCGCCCGATTTTCGCGCCGGCGCGGGGCTTGCCGGACGCACGCCCGAAACGGCCGCCTGCTGCGGCGGAGCGGGGGCGGGCTGAACGGCATCGCTGCGCGTGTACTGGTTGCCGGATTCCGGCTCCTCGGCCATCGGCAGGGCGTAGCTTGGTGCATCCGTGTCCTCGGCCGAGCGCAGACGCTGCACCTCGAATCGCGGAGTTTCCAGGTCTTCACTGGCGACGACCGTGACCGGCACCTTGTTGCGTTCTTCGATTTCGGTCATTGCCGAACGTTTTTCGTTCAGCAGGAAGTTGGCCGAGGGGACCGGGGCGTGAATCACGACCCGCGCCGTGTTTTCCTTCATCGCCTCCTCTTCGGCCAGGCGCAGGATGGACAGGGCCAGGGACTCGATCGAGCGGATCGAACCCATGCCCTCGCATCGCGGGCAGGTGATGTAGCTCGATTCGCCCAAAGACGGGCGCAGGCGCTGACGCGACATTTCGAGCAGGCCGAAGCGGGAGATCCGGCCGATCTGAACGCGCGCCTTGTCGATTCGGAGGGCGTCGCGCAGACGATTTTCCACCTGGCGCTGCGCGTCCTTGCTCATCATGTCGATGAAGTCGATCACCACCAGGCCGCCGAGATCGCGGATGCGAAGCTGCCTGGCAATTTCATCGGCGGCTTCCAGGTTGGTCTGAAGCGCGGTCTCTTCGATATCGGCACCTTTGGTCGCCCGCGCTGAGTTGATATCAATCGACAGCAGGGCTTCCGTGTGATCGATGACCACCGCCCCGCCGGAGGGCAGGCGCACTTCGCGCGAGAAGGCCGATTCGATCTGGCTCTCGATCTGATAGCGAGAAAACAGCGGGATCGCGTCTCGATAGGCTTTGAGCTTGCGCAGGTTGTGAGGCATGACCTGCTGCATGAATTCGCGAGCGTCTTCGAAGACCTGCTCGTCGTCGATCAGAATTTCGCCGATGTCCTCGCGCAGGTAATCGCGCAGAGCGCGAATGATGAGCTTGCTTTCCTGGTAAATGAGGAAGGGAGAGCGGCGCGAGACGGTCGCTGTCTTGATCGCTTCCCAGAGTTGAAGCAGGTAGTCCAGGTCCCACTTCAGCTCTTCCTGTTCTCGGCCGACGCCCGCCGTGCGAACGATCAGTCCCATGCCATCGGGCACGTCGATCTGCTTGAGGGTGTCGAGCAGGTCCTTGCGATCATCGCGAGAAATCTGGCGCGACACGCCGCCTGCCCGAGGATTGTTCGGCATCAGAACCAGGTAGCGCCCGGCCAGGCTGATGAAGGTGGTCAGCGCAGCGCCTTTCGTGCCGCGCTCTTCTTTTTCAACCTGGACGATGATTTCCTGGCCGGCCTTGACGGCGTCCTTGATATCGACGCGCTGGCCCGAATTGAACTGCTTCTGAGCCGCGTCGTTGAAGTACTCGCTGGAGATTTCCTTCATCGACAGGAAGCCGTGACGCTCGGAGCCGAATTCAACGAAGCAGGCATCCAGGCTCGGCTCGACGCGCGTGATGCGGGCCTTGTAGATGTTCGATTTTTTCTGTTCCTGAGCCGGAACTTCGATATCCAGATCCAGCAGGGTCTGGCCCTCAGCGATCGCTACCCGAACTTCTTCGGGCTGGGTCGCATTGATCAACATGCGTTTCATTTCTGTCCTCCGGCGCCCGGGCTCCGATACGTCAGAGCTCGGCTCGAAAAACAGATCGAGGCCTGCCTGCGGGAGACAAGCCCAGGGTGCGGCCCAATTGGCCGCCTCCCCGTATCCATAGGTCTTACGCGATGCCCCAAGCGGGCATGCTTCGCGTCGCCGAGCGCCGCGCCTCCTGATCAAGTCCTCCAGAGGCGCCACGCTTTCTGGGGTAGTCGTGCTGCTGAGCAGCGATCCCCCCACTGGGTCTCGTTCTGTTATCCGCTCCGACCCATCAATTCAAACGGGCTGGGGCGCATCCATTGTTTTTAGTTCACCCGACTGGCCTCAACCAACCCGGCTCTCGTTGTGCGGTTCAGCGCCGGCTGGCCCGAACGACCTCTGATCCGGCTTACTTCAAACTCGGACGCCCGATTGCATCCTGGAAGCGATGGATTCGGCACACCGCTCAAAATCCGACTTCATTCGCGCTGTATCCTGGCTCCGCTCGTTCTCGGCAAGGGATTTCGCCGCTGGCCGGCCGGAGTTCCATTTTCGCTACATCGCCCCGGCCAGGTAGGCATGGACAAGTCCCCGGCCTGTGCGACCCGGACCGCCGATCAGCCTATGGCACAATAATGGGCTGATGCCTTCTTTCTGAATTCCTGCGTCGTTAGTCGGTTGATTCAGTCGCAGTTCGGAAGCTGGAACTCGGATCGCTGCAGATTCGTTACCGATCAAGAGCCATTAACCAAACCGCTTGCGCGTAACCTTTCGATCATAGCATCTTTACCCCGATTCCCGCCAGGGTTCGCCGATCCCCACGAGTCCGCCAGAAACACGAGTCCGCCCAAACAATGAGCCCACCCGAAACCATCGGCGTTCGCCACGAAACGATTTCCGCCGATCGGGCCGGTCAGCGTCTCGATAATTTTCTGATGAGCCTGCTCGGTCAGGTGCCCAGAAGCCTGGTCTATCGAATCGTCCGGACAGGGCAGGTGCGGGTCAACGGCTCCCGCGCCAAGCCGATGAAGAAGCTCAAGGCGGGCGATGTGGTTCGCGTTCCTCCGGTCAGAGTCGAATCGAAAGGCGAGCGCCGCGTGCCGCCGGGGCTGATCGACGAGGTCGAGCGAAGCCTGATCGAGGTCAATGAGCACTTCGCCGTGCTCGATAAGCCTGCGGGACTGGCGGTCCACGGCGGCACGGGTCTGGACTACGGCTTAATGGACGCGGTCAAGCAAAAGCATCCGGACTGGCGTCCGGTCCATCGCCTCGATCGTCCGACCAGCGGGCTGCTGGTCCTGGCTTGTCATCACCAGGCACTCCGCGCGCTTCAGCGCAGCTTCATGAGCCGGAATGTGGAAAAGCGCTACTTCGCTCTGCTGGACGGCGTTGTGCCGGAGCCGCAGATGCGACTCGACACGCCTTTGAAAAAGATTCGAGACGGCAGCGGGCAGCACCGGGTCATCGCCGCCGAAGACGGTCAGGAGGCGGTCTCTGTATTCCGCTTGCTCGAGCGCGTGGGCGAGCGCAGCTTCGTCGACGTGACGATCGAGACTGGCCGAACGCATCAGATACGGGCGCACGCGGCAAGCGTCGGTCTGCCCCTCGTCGGGGACACGCTTTACAATCCGTCGCCACCGCCAGGCGGCGCCAAGCGTCTGTTTCTCCACGCGCACTACCTGCGCCTGTCGTGGCCGGAGGATTGCGTGTACAGTTCACCGCTCCCGGATGAGCTCGCCGGCGTCCTCGATCGGTGCCGGCTGGACTGAGGCCGATCTGAAAAAGGAAGGCATGAAGGCAGGAACGTTGCCTGCCCGATCATTGTCTCTTCTCCGACTTGACTTGAGTGAGGATCAACAGCGTCCATGTATCAACCGCTGACACTGTTTGTCGGGCTGCGCTATCTCCGGGCCAAACGGCGAAACCATTTCATCTCCTTCATCTCCCTCATTTCCATGATGGGCATTGCCTTAGGCGTGGCGACTCTGATTACCGTCATCTCGGTCATGAACGGCTTCGAGACGGAGCTGCGCGAACGCATCCTCGGCATGATTTCGCATGCGACGATCCAGGGCTTCGATGGTGAGTTTCCGGACTGGAACGGCGTGGTCGAACGCGCCGGACGGCACCCGAGCGTGACCGGGGCTGCACCCTATGTGGAGCAGGAGACCATGCTTCGGGCCCGGCGCACGGCCGGCGCGCTGGTCCGCGGGGTGGATCCGGCCACCGAGCCGTCCGTATCGGATGTCTCGGACCTGCTCGTTCGCGGCAGCCTGGATGATCTCGAGTCCGGCTCCTGGAACGTGCTGCTGGGCGCAGGCCTGGCCGCCCGACTCGGGGTTGGGCTTGGCGACTCAGTGACCGTTTTCGCCCCGGAAATCCGCGCTACTCCCGCCGGCGTCCTGCCGCAGGTGAGGCGCTTCACGGTTGCCGGACTCTTTGAAGCCGGGGTGCACGAGTACGATACGGCGCTGGCCGTGATCCACTTGAACGACGCGCAGCGACTGTTTCGATTGCGCGATAACGTCAGCGGCGTGCGCCTGAAGATCGATGACATGCTTCGCGCTCGCCGAGTCGCGCAGGAGCTCAGCAACGATCTGCCCGGTTTCTACCGGGTTCGAGACTGGACGCAGCAACACGCCAATTTCTTTCGGGCAGTACAGACCGAGAAGACGGTCATGTTCATCATTCTTTCCCTGATCATTGCCGTGGCGGCCTTCAATATCATCTCGACGCTCGTTATGGTGGTGACCGATAAACAGGCCGATATCGCCATTCTCAAGACGATGGGTCTTGGACCCCGGCGGATCATGGGCGTGTTCATGGTTCAGGGCTCGCTGATCGGAATTATCGGCACGGCACTCGGCGTATTGGGTGGCGTGATCTTGGCCCTGAACGTCGAGACCGTCGTCGCCGCGATCGAACAATTATTGAGCGTTGAGTTTCTCTCTGCGGAGGTTTACTACATTTCCGATCTGCCCTCGGAGTTGCGCTGGGATGACGTGATCAAGTTCGCTGGCGTATCGCTGGTGCTGTCCCTGCTATCGACGCTCTATCCCTCCTGGCGCGCATCGCGCACCGAACCCGTGGAGGCGCTTCGCTATGAGTGAGCAGGCGGTCATTCAATGCCGGGACCTGTCTCGAACTTTCGTGCAGGGCCAGAGCGAGCTGCACGTGTTGAAGGGCGTCGATTTCCAAGTTGCCGCCGGAGAGCGGGTCGCGATCGTCGGGGCGTCGGGCGTCGGCAAGAGCACCCTGCTACACATCCTCGGGGGTCTTGATCAGCCCACAGCCGGTACGGTGGAAATCGAGGGCCAGAACATGGCGGTGAGCGACGAGCGGCGCCGCGCGGCGATCAGGAATCGCTCGCTTGGTTTTATCTATCAGTTTCACCATCTGCTGCCGGAGTTCACGGCGCTGGAAAACGTTGCCCTGCCGCTCCTGATTCGCGGTGAGCCTGCCGCCAGCGCGGCCTCAGCGGCCACTGATCTGCTCACTCGCGTCGGGCTCGGCGAGCGCCTGGAACACAAGCCCGGCGAGCTCTCGGGCGGCGAGCGGCAGCGCGCGGCGGTGGCCCGGGCTTTGATCAATCGGCCCGCCTGCGTGCTCGGCGACGAGCCGACGGGCAACCTGGACGAACGCAACGCCGCGCAGATCTACGACCTCATGGTCGAGCTGAACAAGGAACTGCAAACCTCCATCGTGCTAGTGACCCACGATCACAAGCTGGCGGCCCGCATGGATCGACGCCTCGAAATGACCGGTGGCCGACTGATCGATGTCTGACCGCCCCTGAGTCAATCTCTGAACCACTCCGCGCCGGCGCGACGGTTCAGAGTGTTTCATTGGTTTCTGAGCTAAATCGGATCAGATCTCGCCAGACGGCCCGGTCTGTTTTATTCTGCGGGATCGTTGAAGTGATCTCGGAGGGTTGATCGGTGCAGGGCAGGGCCTCGCGGGGTTTTTCTAATCCCTCTCAGAACCTCCGATGACTTGGCAGCGGCTTCTGGCTTTTGCCTCCGGGCTGGTCCTTGCGGCGCTGGTGCCCGCTCTGCCCGAGATCTGGATGCTCGCCGCGTTGAGCGTCCTGGCCCTGACCCTGCTGACCTGGCCGACGACCCGCGGCCTGTCGATCCTGCTCCTCGGGGCGCTATGGTTCCTTGGCCACGCTCTGTGGCACACGGCGAATCAATGGCCCGAGATGCGCGCTGGAGAGGTGGTCGATATTCCCGTTCGCGTCAGCAGCCTGCCGGAGTGGCGAGGCGACAGCCTTCGCTTTCTCGCTGAACCGGTCGGAAACGACGGTGTCTTTCCGCCACGGATCCAGGTTCGCTGGTTCCGCCCGAACGGCTACCTCCAGCCTGGACAGGTCTGGCAGCTGCGTATGCGACTCGTACCCCCTCGCGGACGGTCTAATTCGGTCGGCTTCGACGTCACCCGTTTTCTTTTCAGCCAGCGCATTGGCGCTGTCGCCTCGGCCCGCGAGGGTCAGCTCCTGGAGCCTGCCGCGGGCTTCGAGGGCCAGGTCAACCGAGCGCGCCAATATCTGGGTGAGGTGATCTCCGCCGAGACGCGATCGCTTCGGGCCGCCAGCCTCATGCGCGCGCTGTCGATCGCTGATCGAAGCATGATCGATGACGCGACGCGAGCACTCCTTGCCGAGACGGGAACGGCGCATCTGCTGGCTATCTCGGGTCTGCATGTGGGCATGATTGCCGCCCTGGCCGGCGCACTGGGCTCCTTTCTTGCCCTTCCCCTGATGTTGCTGGCACCGGCCGTTGACCGGAAACGCTTCGCCCTGGCCCTGGGCGTGTCTGCGGCTCTGGCCTACGCCTTGCTGGCGGGCCTGACGCTGCCGACCCAGCGGGCGCTGATCATGCTCAGCGTCATCGGTCTGGCGCTGGCCCTGCGCCGTGGGATTCAGCCGGGTCATGCACTTTTAGTCGCTTTCTGTGCCGTCCTCTTGGTCGATCCCTTGGCGGTCCTGTCTACAGGATTCTGGATGTCCTTCGCCGCCGTTGCGGTACTGATCTGGACCTTCGCCTGGCGGCCGGGAGGGAGCAAGGGCCTCGGGGCCTGGCTGATCGGACTGCTCCGAGCGCAGCTGGCCATTGGCGTCGGTCTGCTGGCGATCAATGCTGGCGTATTCAGTCATTTCTACTGGGCCGGTTTTCCAGCCAATCTCGTCGCCATTCCTCTCGTGGGCTTCTGGGTGCTGCCCAGCTTGCTCGCCGCCCTGCTGCTGATCGCTCTGGATCTTCCGGCGGCGGCCTTTATTGCCTTGTCCGAGACGGGCCTGCAGACGCTCCTGTCCTACCTCGAGTGGCTCGAAGGGCAGGGCCCGGCACCGTTGCTGCGTCCGCCCTTGAGCCTTGTCGGGCTGTTAATGGGCGTGCTTGGCTCGCTTTGGCTGCTCGCACCGGCAGGCTGGCCGGCACGGTGGCTCGGGCTGGGGCTTCTTGCCCCGGTTCTCTGGCCTGCGCCCTTGCCGGGTCTGGCGCCGGATGCGCTGGCCCTTGAGGTCCTGGATGTCGGCCGCGGACAGGCGGTCTTGATTCGCACGGGCGAGGATTGGACGCTCTACGATACGGGCCCCGGAGACGGCGCCGGCCAGGATGTGATCAGCCAGCTTCTGCCGAGCGTGCTCGCCGCCCACGGGCGGCGGAACATCGATCGCGTGATTGTCTCGAGCGATCACTCGGGCGCGCGGGGCGGCCTCGGGTCGCGGTCGGAGTGGATGGCTGAGGGAGCGATGTTTTCACCCCTCGATGGGCTGGGCCAGCGCTGCACGGCCGGCGAGGGCTGGTCGGTGGGAGCCGTTGAATTCCGTTTCCTGCACCCCGGTCCAGGGCTGCCCGATCTGGGCCCGAACAGTTCCTGCGTTCTGCTGATCCGCAGTCCCAGAGCGGCGCTGCTCCTTAGCGGCCGCATCGATTCGACCGTCGAGCAGCGCTTGCTGGCCCTCTATCCTGACCTCGAGCTCGACGTGCTGCTGCTGGCCGATGGCGGCCACCGCCGAGCAAGCTCGTCAGCCTTTCTGAATGCGACGGCTCCTCAGCTCGCCCTGGCAGCCGTCGAGCCGTTCGATCGCCTCGATCGACCGCATCAGGCGGTCATTGATCGTCTTCAAGAGCGCGGGATAGGCTGGCTGTCGACGGCCGATTGCGGCGCGATCTCCCTGGTCGTGGACGGCGAGGGGACCCTGCAGCTCAGCAGCGTGCGCGGCCGGTCGCGACGGTTCTGGCAGTTCGATCCAGACTGTCCCTGATCTCGGAAGGCGCGTTGACCGGGGCCGAAGCAGGGCCCGAAGCAGCGCTCGGATCGAAGCCGATATCTTCGCGCCCGGAGCGTGCGATCAAATGCCGCGCCGGGTTACCATGATGACGGCCTTCGACAACACGCATGAAATCTTTGAGAGAAATGGCGAGAGGACAGCCCCGACCCTATGCTTGAAATCATCCTTGCCGGCGGTTGGCTTATGGTGCCAATCGTCCTGTGTTCCATCATTGCCGTTGCGATCATTATCGAGCGCTTCCTCGCTCTGCGCTCGGGTCGCGTGATGCCTCTGGCTATTCCAGCTCAGGTTCGTCAGTGGGCACTCCAGCATGAACTCGACGCTAAACACATCGAACAGCTGCGCCGATCATCGCCGCTCGGTCGGGTGCTGAGCGCAGCACTCAATCACCGCGACCGCACCCGAGATGTCATCAAGGAGGCGGTTGAAGACACGGGTCGCCACGTTGTCCATGACCTGGAGCGCTTCCTCAATACGCTGGGCACGATCGCCGGCATGGCTCCGCTCCTCGGCCTGCTGGGCACCGTCGTCGGGATGATCAAGGTCTTCAGCGCCATCATGGTCGAGGGCGTCGGCGACCCGAACGAGCTTGCGGGGGGGATTTCCGAGGCGCTGATCACGACGGCTGCCGGGTTGACCGTCGCGATTCCCGCCTACTTCTTCTACCGCTACTTCCGCGGCCTGGTGCGCAGCCACGTGCTCCGGATGGAGCAGGAGGCCCTGAGCCTGATCGAGGCAATCGAGCGCGCGCCGCGCCGCCGAAGCCGCGCGTCATGAAGCTGATCGACGAAGAAAAGGAAGAGCCGGAGATCAACCTGACCTCCCTGATCGACGTGGTTTTTCTGCTCCTGATTTTTTTCATGGTCTCCACCACCTTCGAGCGCCAATCCCTGCTCAGTCTCCAGCTGCCGGAGGCGAGTACGGCCGAGTCCCAGTCGATACCGGCGTTGATCGAGCTGGTTATCACCGATGACGGTCGTCTGTTCGTTGCTGAGGCACAGCTTGCCGATGATCGGCTGGCGACGATTCGGGCGGCGATCAACGCAGCGATTCAAGCGCAGCCCGAGGCCACGCTGGTTGTTCGAGCCGATGCCGACGCCCGCCATCGTCTCGTGGTCCGTGTCATGGACGCGGCCGCCGCCGAGGGTGTCGAAGGCCTGACCATCGCCGCGGTTGAAGAGTCCGGGAACCGGCAGTGAGCTCGCCCCGCGGCCGCGGCACCTTCCGTCGGCTGCTGTCCTATCTCGCTCGCCAGCGCCTGGTCTTTAGCCTGGCGATCGTGGCGGTCGCCCTCGACGCCTTCGGCCAGGGTCTGTTCTTCTACCTTCTGCGGCCTCTGATCGACAACACCATCGTCAACCCGGACCCGACCTTCAGCTGGTGGCTGCCTGGTCTCGTCATGGTCGCCGTTCTCGTTCGCATCATTGGCAATTTCGGCGGCGTCTTCGGCATGGAATGGGTCGGCCGGCGGTTGATTGCGGACCTCCGCCAGGAGCTGTTCTCGCGGTATCTGGGCCTGCCGGCCAGCCACTTCGATCGCGAATCGTCGGGCCAGATGATTTCGCGCGTGACCTACAACGCCGAGCAGGTCGCCCAGGCCGCCACCACGGCCCTGATCGGGTCCCTGCGCGATGTTTTCACGGTCATTGCCCTGATCAGCGTGATGCTGATCCAATCCTGGCGCCTGACCCTGGCCATGCTGCTGCTGGTGCCTGTTATCGGCCTGGTGGTCACGGTGATCAGCCGACGTTTTCGCCGAATCTCATCAAGCATCCAGGACTCCATGGGCGAGGTCACCCACGTCACGGAGGAGGCCGTCAACGGGCAGGAGGTGATCAAGATCTTCGGTGCACAGGGTCAGGAGCACGCCGCCTTCGGCCGCGTCAACGAGGACAACCGCGCGCTGCATCTCAAGCTGTCGGCGACCCAGCTGGCCTCTTCTTCCATGATCCAGCTGGCCGCCGGCCTGGCCGTGATCGTGCTGTTGATCATCGCGGCCAGTGACTACATGCGCGAGGCCGTCACCGCGGGGATTTTCATGTCGGTGCTTGCCGCAATGGTCGCCTGCATCCCCCCGCTGAAGCGCTTGACCAAGATGCATGTGGTCATCGAAAAGGGCATTGCCGCCGCCGACAGCATTTTCAGGGTCCTGGACACGCCCGCCGAACCGGATCCTGGCCGCTTCGACCCCGATCGGGTCCGCGGGGCCATCGAGTTCGACCGCGTGAGTTTCCGCTACCCGGGAACCGAACGCGCCGTGCTCGATGGGATCAGCCTGTCCCTGTCGCCCGGCAGCATGACGGCGCTCGTCGGGCGCTCCGGTTCGGGCAAGAGCACTCTGGTTCGCCTGCTGCCGCGCTTCTACTCCCCCGATGAGGGCGAGATCCGCGTCGACGGCGTGGCGATCGATGATTTCAGGCTCCAGGCCTTACGCCGGCAGATCGCTCTGGTCAGTCAGGATGTCGTTCTTTTCAACGACACGGTGGCGGGCAACATCGCCTATGGCGCCCTGGCCGAAGTCGATCGAGCGCAGATCATCGAGGCCGCGCGCCAGGCCAATGCCATGGAGTTTATCGAGCGCCTTCCTGACGGCCTGGACACGCCGATCGGGGAAGACGGCGGACTTCTGTCCGGCGGCCAGCGCCAGCGCATCGCGATCGCGCGCGCCTTGCTCAAGGATGCGCCCATCCTGATCCTCGATGAGGCGACGTCCGCCCTGGACGCGGAATCCGAGCAGAAAGTGCAGCAGGCGCTCGACGCCCTGATGGCAAATCGAACTTCTCTGGTGATCGCACATCGGCTGGCGACGGTTCAGCGCGCCGACCAGGTCGTGGTTCTCGATCAGGGTCGAATCGTCGAGACAGGAACCCATGGCGAGCTCCTCGACCGTTCCGATGGTCTATACCAGTATCTCCATCGACTGCAGTTCGAGGACGCCGGTCGGTGAGCCTTCGCTCGGTCATGGAGCGTCATCTCAATGCGATCTGGTATGGCGGCGATCGTCGGCCGCCCTTGGCCTATCGCGGGCTGGCGGCGCTGCATCGACGCCTGGGTCGGGCCAACGCCCGGCGTCCGGCCGCTCGCCCCGCCGTGCCCGTCGTGGTGGTCGGCAACCTCTGCGCTGGCGGCAGCGGCAAGACGCCGGTGGTCATGGCCATCGCTCGCGCCCTCGCGAATGATCGGCGCGTTGCGGTGATAAGCCGGGGTTACGGCGGTCGGGCGGGCCGCTATCCGCTTGCCGTCGAGGCGGACACGCCCGTCGGTGCCTGCGGCGATGAAGCCCTGCTGATCCGTCTCGCTACCGGGCTTCCGGTCTTTGTCGATCCGGTTCGGTCGAGAGCACTGCAGCAGGCGATCCGAGCAGCCGATGCCGAAATCGTCGTTTCCGATGACGGACTGCAGCATCGGGGCCTGCCGCGAAGCTTCGAGGTGTGTCTGTTCGACGGCCGCCGCGGCGTCGGCAACGGTCGTCTGCTGCCGGCAGGGCCGCTGCGCCAGCCCCTGAGCCGCTTGAACGAGGTCGATCAGATCCTGATCAAGGGGCAGGGCATGGACTGGCCGGGTGCCGAGCGGTTCGAGCTCGAAGTGATCGGGCTTCGGCCCCTCGGCGAGTGGCAAGCTCGCGGCGCTCCGCAAGGCCCTCCGGGTCAATTCCTCGAGGCCTGGCGAGGCCGTGCGGTCAGTGCAGTTTGTGGTCTCGCCGACCCAGGCCAGTTCAAAGACATGCTCGAAAGACAGGGCCTGAGAGTTCATCTGCGCGTCTTCCCGGATCACCACCGCTACCGGCCGGCAGATCTCGAAGGTCTCGCGGGCCCCGTGCTGACCACGGCGAAGGATGCCGTCAAGCTCGGTGCCTGGGCGGAGCAGCTGGATATACGCGTGCTCGAGGTCGAGGCGCGCCTGCCGGAGAATTTCCTGCAGCGCATTGGTCGGCATATCGAAGGATTCGAGCCATGAAAGAGCGCCGAAGACCGCCGCAAGGCTCTGACTCAGAGGACGCCGTCTTCCACGTCATCATTCCAGCCCGCCTGGGTTCGACCCGGCTGCCCGGCAAGATGCTGGCCGAGATCGATGGACGACCACTGATCCTGCACACCCTGGACCGCGCATGGTCGAGTGGCGCCCGAAGCGTTCACGTGGCCACGGACGATGAGCGGATCGCCGAACAGGTTTCCGGGGCGGGAGGGCAGGCGGTCCTGACCTCCGCCAACCACGCGTCGGGCACGGACCGTCTCGTCGAGGTGGTCGAGGGGCTCGCGCTCGAGGATCAAGCGATCGTTGTGAACCTTCAGGGCGATGAGCCGGCCATGCCCCGGGCATGCATCGAACAGGTGGCGAGGCTGCTCGCAGACCAACCCCGGGCGCAGATGGCGACGCTGTGGGCCCGCATCGACGATGCGGCCCAGTGGCGCGATCCAAACGTTGTCAAGCTGCTTTGCGCCCATGACGGTGGGGCGCTCTATTTTTCCAGGGCCCCGGTGCCGTTTCCGCGCGATGAAGACTGGCCGGTCGCTGAGGCCCGGCGACATATCGGGCTTTATGCGTATCGCGTTTCTGCATTGAGGGCCTGGCCAGAGCTGCCCGTCAGCCCGCTCGAGGCCCTGGAGTCGCTGGAGCAGCTCAGGGCAGTCCAGGCCGGCTGGGTGATCGCCACGGCGGAAGCGACCGCGCCGATTCCCGTGGGGATTGATACACTCGACGACCTCAAGCGATATCGGCGTGCGGTCGCTGACTCTGGATAATACTATTTCGCGATAGTTGATCTAACAATATGAAAAAAATACTTTTTGTTTGTCTAGGAAATATCTGCCGGAGCCCGACAGCGCAAGCCGTGTTCAGCGCCAGGCTGGAACAGGCGGGCCTTCGGATCGAGTTCGATTCGGCCGGGATTATCGACCATCACGCGGGTCGATCGCCCGATCCCAGGGCAATGTCGCACGCGCGATCGCATGGGTTTGATCTGTCCGGCCAGCGGGCACGGCCTGTGGTCGAAGACGACTTTCGTCAGTTCGACCGGATCTTTGCGATGGACCGCTCGAATCTTGCCGAGCTCGAGCGTCGGCGGCCGGATGACGCGCGCGCGGAGATCGACCTGATCATGACCCTCGATCCGGACTACGGCATCGAGGAAGTCCCCGATCCCTACTACGGTGGGGATGAGGGATTTCAGCGGGTGATCGACATGCTGGACGCGGCGGCCGCGCGCTTGGTCGAGCAGCTCGAAACTCGTCGCGGATGAGCGAATTCGACGGCCGCGAGTTCGCCCGCAGCCTGTCCACCGGACCGGGTGTCTATGTCATGCGCGATGGCGACAAGAACGTGCTCTACGTCGGTAAGGCGCGCAATCTGCGCCGCCGCGTCGGCAGCTATTTCGCCAAGCGCGCAAAGGGAGCGCGCATCGACCTGATGGTGCGCAAGATCGCGTCCATCGAAGTCAGCCTGACGCGAACCGAAGCGGAGGCGCTGCTGCTCGAAAACGAGTGGATCAAATCGCACAAGCCACGCTTCAATATCAACCTGCGCGACGACAAGAGCTATCCCTGGATTCGAATCGATACCAGCCATCCTTATCCGAGGATCGGATTCTATCGCGGCAATCGGTCGCGCCCGGGACGCTACTTCGGTCCGTATTCGAGCGCAGGGGCCGTGCGCGAATCCCTGAATCAGATCTATCGCCTGATGGGCATCCGTCAGTGCCGCGACAGCGTGTTTTCCAATCGCTCCAGGCCCTGTCTGCAGTACCAGATCAAGCGCTGCTCGGCGCCCTGTGTCGGCTATATCGGCAAAGAGGAATACGCCCGCGACGTTGAGGCCGCAGCGCAACTACTCAAGGGCCAGAACGAGGAGGTGATCGAGCACCTCAGCCAGCGGATGAACGAAGCCAGCGAAGCGCTGGAATTCGAGAAAGCGGCTGCCTTTCGGGACCACATTCGCTCCTTGCAGCGGGTTCGATCGAATCAGTACGTGACCGACGGAGCGGAAAGCCTCGATGTGATTGCTCTGGTCACCGCGCGCGGCCAGGCTGCCGTTCAGGTCGTCGAGTTCCGCCACGGGCGGAATATCGGTGGGCGCTGTTTCTTCCCGGGCAACCTGGCAGACGACGATGACGAGGCCGCCATCCTCAGCGCATTCCTCGGACAGTACTACGCCGAGCGGATTCCGCCCCTGGAGATACTGATGTCAGCCGAGCCGGCCGAGCAGGCTCTCTGGGAGGAGGCGCTGGCCAGTCGGCGCGGCGGATCGGTCACGATCCGCTGGCGAGTTCGCTCGCAGCGAGCCCAGTGGGTGGCGCTCGCTCGGACCAATGCCGAAGACGCCCTTCGCCGGCGCCTCGCCGAGCGTGACCACATTGGCCAGGGTCTAAACGCTCTCGCCGAGCTCGTAGACCTGCCGGCACCGCCGGCGCATCTGGAATGCTTCGACATCAGTCATATTTCGGGAACGGAAACGGTCGCATCCTGCGTCGTGTTCGGTCCTGACGGTGCCCAGAAGAAGCAGTACCGCCACTACAATATCGAAGGCATTACCCCCGGGGACGACTACGCAGCCATGGAGCAGGTGCTGACGCGACGCTATCGCCGGCTCGTGGATGAGGCCGGCGCCGTGCCCGACCTGCTCGTGATCGACGGCGGCAAGGGTCAGGTTGGTCGGGCTCGCGACGTACTGGCGTCCCTGGGCCTCGACGGCATTCCCATCCTCGGGGTGGCCAAAGGACCGGCTCGGAAGGCCGGCCACGAGTCCTTCGTGCTCGGCAAACGCCAGGTCCGCCCGGGTCCGCACCACCCTGCCTCCCACCTGATCCAGCAGATTCGCGACGAGGCACATCGTTTCGCCATCACCGGTCACCGCCGGCGTCGTCAGAAGCGAGCTCAAGGCTCGCCGCTGGAACAGATCAGTGGAGTGGGTCCCCAGCGTCGCCAGACCCTGCTGACCCATTTCGGCGGGCTCAAGGGGCTGAAGAAGGCCGGAGCCGATGAGATTGCTCGACTTCCGGGAATCAGCACGGCCCTCGCTGAACGAATTGCTCAAGCCTTGCGCAAACTGTGAAGACGACGCCCTTTTAGGATCATCATGCGCAATAATGGCGGCTCATCGCCGCAGGTCTTCAAGGTTTGAAACTCACGATCCCCACCGCCCTGACCCTGGCTCGAATCGTCATGATTCCAGTTTTGGTGCTGGTGTTCTATCTACCCGTCGACTGGTCGAGCTGGGCTGCCGTTTCCCTGTTCATCCTGGCCGGCCTGACGGACTGGCTGGACGGCTGGATCGCTCGGCGCTTCGAGATGACCAGCTCCTTCGGCGCGTTCCTCGACCCGGTCGCGGACAAGCTGATGGTGGCCGTTGCTCTGATCATCATCGTTCAGCGCCATCCCGAAATCGGCCTGGCCCTGTCGTCTGCCATCATCATCGGGCGGGAAATCACCATTTCGGCCCTGCGCGAATGGATGGCTGCGCTGGGCGAGAGCGGGCGGGTGAAGGTCGCCTGGACCGGAAAGATCAAGACGATTCTTCAGATGGTCGCTATCGGCTTTTTGCTCTATGGGCAGGATCTCGGCCCCCTGCCGGTTCTGGAGATCGGGCGCTGGCTGCTCATCGCTGCGGCCGGGTTGACGCTCTTTTCCATGCTCAGCTATCTGCGCGCCGCCTGGCCGGCGATGCGCGCGCCCGGATGAGATCGTGGGGTAGGAAAAATGGGTAAATCAAAGCAAGCGAAGACGGCCGATCGACACAGCCTCTACGAAGCCAGCGTGCAGGACCCGGAGGCTGAGCTGGATTTCGTCTCCGAGACTTTCGCGGAGCTCTGCGGGCGCCCCCTGAGATCGATTCGCGAGGATTTTTGCGGGACGGCGAATACTGCCGCCTACTGGATTCGCCAGAGCCCGGAGCATCGAGCCATCGGTGTCGATCTCGACGAGCAGACGCTAGCCTGGGGGCGGGCCAACCATCTTGAGCCGCTGAGCAGAGATCAGCGCGCTCGTATCCGTCTGATCGAAGCCGATGTCAATGAGGTCGACACGGATCCGGTCGACGCAATTCTGGCGATGAATTTCAGCTACTACCTCTTTACGAGTCGTCGCGCCCTCCGTGGTTATTTCGAGCGGGCCCGGACCGGCCTCGTTGACGACGGCATCCTGTTTCTCGACGCCTTCGGGGGCTATGACGCTCACCGAGAGCTGGAGGAGCGAACCGAATACGACGATTTCACCTACGTTTGGGATCAGGCCAGCTTCGACCCCATCAGTCATGCCATGACCTGCCGGATCCACTTCGAGTTTCCCGACGGCTCCCAGATGGATAACGCCTTTGAATACCACTGGCGCCTGTGGACGTTGCCGGAAATCCGGGAGCTGCTGCTCGAGGCCGGCTTCTCTACGGCCACGATCTATTGGGAGGGTACCGACGAGGAGAGCGGGGAGGGCGACGGCATCTATAGCCCGAGTGAAACCGGTGATGCGGATGCCGGATGGATCTGCTACCTGATCGCCCGGAAGTAGACGCCTGCCTGGCCGCTGCAACCAGGCTCCGCGCTTACAGCGTAGCGAATCCCCGAAGCCATTCCTCCAGGCCGGAGTATTCGTCGGGATCGGCCGGCACGAAGCGGTCGATGTCGAGTTCGTGGAGCGCCGAGAAATAGTCGCTATCGTTGTGTAAGTCGATCAGCGCTTCGCGAATCTGGTTCTGCACCACTTCAGGCACGGCCGGCGACGCGGCGATGGTGACATGGGGGAACTCCTGAGAGGTGCGAACGACGGCCAGGTTGACGTAGCGCTCGACCATGTTGTGCGGCGCGACGGCAGCCTCGGACTCCATCGCGAACACCATCTCGATAGCTTCCAGCCAGGATGAAGCGTTGGACACCATTTGAGGTTGGGCCATCGGGTTGCTGTACCATCGCTGAAGAACGAGATAGCCGAGGCTGGGAGCCGGCATGGACGATACGGGTCGCGCGATGTATTCATCGAGCGTCGGCTCCATATTCATCGTGTTCCCGATCAAGGAAAACGTCGCCGCTTCAGAGGCCTTAACCAGCGGCGTGTAGCCATCTCGCTGCATGCGGAGGGCGATGAGGTGAGCGTCCTCCAGCACCAGATCGGGTTGATTGCCTCGTCGAATCGAGAGCCAGAAGCGATGGAAGTCGCGCGCCGTTGAAAGCTCGTATTCGTGCGGCGTTGTCTCCCGGAGGTAGTCGATCAAAGGCGCGTAAACGAACTCGGCCTGTTCCGGCGGAAAGATCGGATGGACCTGAAGCGTCAGCGTCATGGGAGCGATGACCGGCGCGTCCATCGTCGATGTCGAATCCTGCGCCTGAACGGCGACGGCAGAGCTGAACTGAATCGCAAGCGCGATCAGCCCAAGATTCAGAAGCCAGTGGGTTGAGGTTTTCATCTAGATTTCCCCTTTAACACCCTGATTTTTGATGGTTTAATCGCGATCATAGCACAGTCATTATGGCGCCGTCATTTCGGCCTCGATAGGTCCTCGGGGAGTCTCGATCTGGACCGGCGCATCGCTGCTGCTAGTCTGCGGTGCGACAGCCAGCGCCCGCCAGATATCGCCATCGGGGGCAGCTGAAAGGAGGGCGACTCGCTGGCCATCGGCCGTCTGGGCTGACGCCTTTGACAGGTCGCTGATCTTAAGCTCATCGCTGGCATTGAAGCGAAGGCCAACAAGCTTCTCAGGTGATCGACCCAGATAATGGACTCGGGCGACGATTTCCTGTCCCGGATAGCAGCCCTTGCCGTAGCTCAATCCTTCGTTTTCTTCCAGTCCCAGCGCTTGGGGAAGAAAGCGATCCTGGGAGTGCTCGTCCAGCCAGGGCAGGGGCGTAAGAATATCCCCAGTACGCCAGCGCAACAGATCGCTGGCTTCGTGGCTGTCGTCGCCCTGAGCAGGGGGTGCTTTCGATCCGGGATCTGGGCCGAGCCGCATCCGACGCTTGAATTCATCTCCCGCAATAGAGCCACCCTCGGTGCCGTCATAGGTGCCGAAAACAAGGAGGGCAGACGTGATGGTGACTTTTCTGCCGATCGTGTACGGCACCAGCGAGCGAACAAGGCCGATCTGGGCTCTCGGTAGTGCCAGCTCCACGCGCTGTTCATCGCCTTTTGCAAGACTTATTAACCGAGTCCGGCCCTTCCGATTGCACCAGGCCGTCGGTTTCCAGCAATCCCTCTCGAGCTTTCGAGCGTCGGACGTAAACTGGGACTGGAAAAAGTCGGCCGCGTCGGGCCCCTCAATTCGGTAGCCGGCCAGATGAAGAATCTGGAACCAATCGCTCATAAATCACTACATTCTGATGTATGAAAAGGTAAACTAGCATTATGAGTTCGAGAAGCTCTCACTCAAACGATTCATCGGTCCAGTCGATCGATTCCAACACGACTTCTGACCCTCACTCATCGGATCAAAACGGTGAGTCGACGTCCGATAGCAAGCCCGCTGAAATTGGAGGCCGAAAATCTGGTCTCGACCCGACGCGTTACGGCGACTGGGAGAAGAACGGGCGCTGCATCGATTTCTAGACACCCTCAGACGTGAGAAATTCAACCATGGCGACGGATAACCGACCGCTTTCACCGCACCTTCAGGTTTATCGACCGCAGCTGACATCCGTGCTGTCGATTTCCCATCGAATCAGTGGCGTCATCAATAGCGTCGGCCTTGTTGCCGTCGTGCTCTGGGTGCTCGCTCTCGCTTCCGGGCCGGAGAGCTACGCGCAATTCATCGCGATTGCTGGCCATCCCGTGGCGGTGATAGCGATGCTAGCCTGGACCGTGTCTTTGTTCTATCACCTCCTCAACGGTATCCGACACTTGTTGTGGGATGCCGGCTGGTTGCTTGATCTGAAGGGCGCTTACGCCTCTGGCTACGCTGTGGTCGCTGGTGCGGCGATCTTGACGGCGTTCAGCTGGTGGGAGGTGTTGGCATGAGATTTCGTAATCCGCTCGCAAGTGCTCGCAATCATGGCGCCGCCGGAGGTGGCGTGGAACATTGGTGGGCGCAACGGTTCAGCGCTATCGTCATGCTGGCCCTATCAATTTGGGTGGTCTACGCCATCGCTTCGATCGTTGGCGCATCGTATTCGGAGGCGTCGGCGTTTCTCTCGCGGCCCTTCAACGCCGCCTTGGGCATTCTGTTTATCGCGACGTCGTTGTATCACAGCCGCCTCGGCCTTCAGGTCGTCATCGAAGACTACATCCACCATCGCGGGCTGGAGATCGCACTCATCCTGCTAGTTAAATTAGCGGCGCTTGTCGGTGGCGTTCTTGCCGTTGTGGCAATTCTCAATATTGCATTTGGAGCCTGATCCTACATGGCTTATGAAATTACCAAGCACGAATACGATGTTCTGGTCGTTGGCGCCGGCGGCTCCGGCTTAAGGGCAACGATGGGGCTTGCTGCGACGGGCCTGTCAACGGCCTGCATCAGTAAGGTCTTTCCGACGCGGTCCCATACGGTGGCTGCCCAGGGCGGCATGAGCGCGGCGTTGGGCAACATGGGTGAAGATGACTGGCGCTGGCACATGTACGACACGATCAAGGGATCTGACTGGTTGGGCGACCAGGATGCGATTGAATACATGTGCCGCGAAGCCATTCCATCGGTCATCGAGCTCGAGCATTTCGGCGTGCCCTTCTCTCGTACGGAGGCCGGCAAGATTTATCAGCGGCCCTTCGGCGGGATGACAACGCACTATGGGGAGGGAACCGCTCAGAGAACCTGTGCCGCTGCCGACCGAACAGGCCATGCAATCCTGCACACGCTTTACCAGCAATCGCTCAAACACGATGCACAGTTCTTCATCGAATATTTCGCCATTGATCTCCTGATGGACGATGGCGTCTGTCGCGGCGTGCTCGCATGGGATCTATCCAGCGGAACGCTGCACGAGTTTCGGGCGCACGCGGTCATCCTCGCAACGGGCGGATACGGGCGATCCTACTTCTCCGCGACCTCTGCTCATACCTGCACGGGTGACGGAAACGGTATGGCGCTGCGCGCCGGTCTGCCGATGCAGGATATGGAGTTTGTTCAGTTCCATCCGACGGGAGTTTATGGGGCGGGCTGTCTCATTACCGAGGGCGTTCGAGGCGAGGGGGGGTACCTGACCAATTCTGAGGGCGAGCGCTTTATGGAGCGCTATGCACCGAACGCCAAAGACCTTGCTTCGCGCGATGTCGTGTCTCGCTCCATGACGATGGAAATCCGCGACGGCCGGGGCGTGGGTGCCAAGGGAGATCATATCCACCTGAATCTGCAGCACCTCGGTGGCGATGTGATCAATGAACGCCTTCCGGGAATTGCCGAGACCGCTCAGATCTTCGCTGGCGTCGATGTGACCAAGGATCCGATCCCGGTGTTGCCCACGGTGCACTACAACATGGGCGGTATCCCGACCAATTACCACGGCGAGGTGGTCACCCTGAAGGACGGCGATCCGGAAACGGTCGTCGAGGGTCTGTATTCCATCGGCGAGGCGGCCTGCGTGTCCGTACACGGAGCTAATCGGCTCGGGTCAAACTCGCTGCTCGACCTCATCGTTTTCGGGCGTGCAGTGGCCAAGCGCTGCGGAAAAACCATCAAACCGGGTCAATCGCACAAGAGTCTTCCAGCAGGAGTCATGGATGACCTCGTCGGCGAATTCGACCGGCTGCGTCACGCCAAGGGGTCAACGTCCACCGCCGAGCTGCGTGATCGGATGCAGCAAGTGATGCAGGAAGACGCCGCCGTTTTCCGGACCAGCAAGACCCTGTCTGAGGGCGTGGACAAAATCAACGGAGTTCTAGACGGCTTCAACGATGTCAACGTCAGCGATGAGTCGATGATCTGGAATTCGGATCTCGTGGAGACGCTGGAACTCAGAAATCTCCTGGCCAACGCCGTCACCACCATGGTGTCCGCGGAAAATCGCAAGGAAAGCCGGGGCGCGCACGCCCACGAGGACTACCCGGACCGGGATGATGAAAACTGGCACAAGCATTCTTTGATCTGGATGGACAAGGACGGAAAAACGGCGATCGATTACCGGCCCGTTCACATGCAGACGCTCAGCGACGATGTCGAAGTCGTCCCGCTGAAAGCACGTACCTACTGACACCCGACACCACGGAATTGGCAAGGCGACATGGCTGAATTCAGACTTCCGAAAAACTCACGCATTCAGAAAGGCAAGGAACACAAGGCTGATGGGGCTGCGCGTGCCAAGACCTTTCGAATCTATCGCTGGGACCCGGACTCGGGCGAGAATCCGCGCGTTGACAGCTACGAGATCGATCTCGATCAATGCGGTCCGATGGTTCTCGATGCGGTTTTGAAGATCAAGAATGAAATCGATCCGACGTTGACCTTCCGTCGGTCTTGCCGCGAAGGGATCTGCGGATCCTGCGCTTTCAATATCGATGGCACGAACACGCTGGCCTGCACAACGGCCATCGAGGACATTAAGGGCGACGTCAAGATCTATCCGTTGCCCCATCTGCCCGTGATCAAGGATCTCGTGCCCGACCTGACGCACTTCTACGCGCAGTATGCGTCCATCCGCCCGTGGATACGCACCCAGAGCCCAGCGCCTCCGGACAAGGAGCGTCTGCAGTCCAACGAAGACCGCGCCAAGCTGGACGGCTTCTACGAGTGCATCCTGTGCGCGTGCTGCTCCACGGCCTGCCCCAGTTACTGGTGGAACGGAGATCGCTATCTCGGGCCCGCGATTCTCCTGCAGGCCTACCGCTGGCTCGTCGATTCGCGTGACGAGGCGACGGGGGAAAGGCTGGACGACCTCGAGGATCCGTTCCGCCTGTATCGCTGCCACACCATCATGAACTGCGCTCGGACCTGCCCCAAGGGACTCAATCCCGCCAAGGCCATCGCTGAAATCAAGAAGATGATGCTCGAGCGGCGGGGTGCCTGATCACGTGCCTCGTGAGGCGGCTCCGGCGGAATTGTCCAGGCTTCGCTGGCGTTGCCGCCGTGGAATGCGCGAACTCGATGTGCTGTTGACCAGCTGGCTGGGGGCCGCGTACGCGACGGCTGGAGACGAGCGCCGGCAGGCTTTTCAGCAATTACTGGAGCGTGAAGACGACGAAATCTGGGACTGGATGATGGGCCGGGCTAATCCGCCGGAACAGCTTGTCGATATCGTCGATCTGATCGGGCATCACCATGCCGACCGCCGTCAGGACGGCTGATTTCCCCTCGAACATTCGCCCGGCGGCGAGGGCCGCAGTCTCAGTTGTGCTGCTTGGCCTGCTTTCATCATCGGGCCTGATCGTTTCGGCCGGCCCTCCAAGCCCCAAGTGGCTGTTTCTAACGATCATCGTGCTGTACACCGCGCTTTCCGTGGCTCGCCTGATTTGGCCGCGCTACGACCAGCTGGTGTTGTCGGATCGAGAGCTGATTCTCCGCGATCGCCGCGGCAGGGAGCAGGTCTGTCGCTTACGCGGTCGGCCTTTTCTCAGCCCGCTTTTTTTAGGTCTGCCTCTGGTCAGGAGCTCGGGCAAGCCTGTGAATGTAGGGCTTTTCGCTTCCCAGCTCGATCACCGCGCATGGAGGCAGGCGCTGATTCGACTCAGGGCCTGACGAAACGATTGATCAAAAAGGCCTAGACATTACGCTTGATAAGGTCGCTAAAGAAATTTCTACGCGCAATCGTCTGGCCTTCGCGGCTAGGGCGATGCCCCCCTCTCAAGGCGTGCTGCTGGAGCTCGTTCCCGAGTCAGAACGGCGGAGGAGGAACTTGGCGAGCCGAAAGAGAAGCCAGGCCAGAAGACCGATAACGACCAGGCCAAAGGCGACTGGCGCAAGGAGGGCGAGGATAACCGCCAGAATGCTTCCGCCGGTCTCCACCGTGGCAAGGATCGGGTTGCCCAGCCCCGCTGTCGTTGCGGTCGAGGCCCCCCTGGCAGCGACCGTGCTGGCCTGGACGATGCCCGCGGTTCCGCCCCCAAGAAGCAGGGCCGTGGCCCAATGTGCCGGCCCGTTGAGTTCCGGCATCAGCGACGAAAGGATAACCGTACCGCCGGCCATCGAGGCGGGCGTGGCCAGGGCATCGAGCAGATTGTCGACGATCGGGATGTAATAGGCCGACGCTTCGAGCATGGCCGCGACTCCAACCACGATCAATACGGGCTCGCGCGCCATCCAGGAAAAATTTTCGCCCAGCTCCAGGAACCCGAAATGGGAAGCCAGTCCGACGCCGAGCAGGGGCATGAAAACTCGCAGGCCCGAGGCGGCGCTCAAGCTGATCCCCGCCAGGAGGGCCGAGATCATTCCGAGGTCATTCTCCATTCCGGTCATGGTTCAAGTCCTCTTTTTGCCATGCAGCGCGCTCAGTCGACAACGCGAAGTCACAGCGCCGTCGATATGTTCCTTTTCTGAGTTCCTAGTCTAACCTCTTGTCGTCGATATTCCTGGTTTGGAGCTTCTGAAGGGACTTTTCCGGGCGCGACGGCGTCTCCGAGGGCGCCGCGGACCCGGCTTAGGATTGGCGTGCGCGGTCGGCCCAACAAGCAAGCCTTGAGGCGCCAGAGGTCCTTGCAAGGCGTCTACGGACTGAATGACGTACCGAAAAGAGTTCCCAGAGGCTTAGAGAAAAAAGCGTGTCGAGGCGATTGCGGTGGTCAAGGCGCCACTCACCGCGACGAACCAGAGGAGAAGGGCCATTTCGACGCGAGGGCCCAGAGGTTCTCGCAGCATCAAAAAGAGCACGACCGGGACGATGTAGTAGCGCTGCTCGATGAGCTCGACGGGCAGGAGGGCCAGTGCCGTCAGCGGATAGAGCCAGCGGCCCAGGGGGCCGTTCAGGGGTGACACGATCAGCGTCAGGACAGTCCAGGTCATCGCTAACGCGCCAAGGACCAGGAAGAACCAGTCCTGGTCGAGCCAGCTCAGCAAGCCGTTTCGAAGATGAAAATCTGGCAGCGCCAGATTGTAGGGGTGGGTGACATCGAAGCTGAAGAAAATGACAGGGGGAAGGAGAGCGAGGACCACGACTCGCCAGCCTCGCTCGCGCAGCCAGTCAATGGCTTTCGGCAAGCAGGCAATGTGCAGCGGCAGCAGGAGAAGCCAGACGACGAGCAACAGGAACCAGAGCTGGCTGACATACAGCGCCTGGCCAATCCGATGCATCGCGTGATCACCGAGGGCGACGCCCTGATTGGCCCAGAGAAACACCGCGAAGACGAGCATCGGCAGCGCCAGAATGGTCAGACGGAGAATGAAGGGTTTCCAGACGGCCAGGCGGTTTCCCATCGGCCAGTTGGATTGGCAGTAGGCGACCCAGAGCAGACCGGACCAGACGATGTTGTTCTGGCGCCAGGCCAGCATCAGGATGCCGATCGCGGCCGTTTGCCAGATCAGGCCGGCGGCGAACAGATTGACGCCAATCAGGACTAGGCTGAGCGAACTCAGATCGGTGTAGATCAGAAAGTAAAAGGGCCAGAGAAGAGGGCAAAAAAGCACCTGCAGGCTGCGAATCAGAGCAAGGCGGGACGCCTGCCGGTGCAGGAACAGCCAGACCCAAAAGACACAGCTCAGCCCCAGGAGCGCGCTGAAGGCCCTAAGGGCGGTGACGGACTCGACGCCAGTGGCTCTGGCCAGGAACGCCACGGCCCGGTGGTAGCCGAGGGGCGTGGTCAGCTCGGGAACGCGCTGGAATTCGCCGCTGAGGAGAAAGAGGATCTGGCCGTGGTGAAAATGCTCATCGACCATCGGTGAATCGGGCAGGATGGCGAGCATCAGGGCGGGGGACGCCGCCACGGCCAACAGCAGGATGCAGATCTCCCGACGCCAGGAGACGGATGATTTCCGTGTTTCTCCAGCCTCGGAGGCCATGATGGGAGAGCCCTAGCGGTGTTTCGGCCTGTCAGCCCTTGCCGCGCGTGCGGGTCTTGTGCTTTTCAGCATTCTTTTCGAGGAACTGGATGATCATGCCCGCCACGTCCTTCCCGGTCGCTGTTTCGATGCCCTCCAGTCCGGGCGAGGAGTTGACCTCCATGACCGCCGGACCGTGGTTCGATCGCAGCAGGTCGACGCCCGCAACGTTCAGCCCCATGATCTTCGCCGAACGGACGGCGACGGCGCGTTCCTGGGGCGTAATCTTGATCAGTTCGGCTGACCCGCCTCGGTGGAGATTGGAGCGGAACTCGCCGGGCTTGGCCTGGCGTTTGATCGCCGCCACGACCTTATCTCCGACCACGAAGCAGCGTATATCGGCACCCCCGGCTTCCTTGATGTACTCCTGAACCAGAATGGAAACGTTCAGACCCATGAAGGCCTCGAGCACGCTCTCGGCGGCCTTTCGCGTTTCGCAAAGGACCACGCCGATGCCCTGGGTGCCTTCGAGGAGCTTGGCCACGAGCGGTGCGCCACCGACCATCTCGATGAGATCGCCGATATCGTCGGGCGCACGGGCAAATCCGGTCACGGGTAGGCCGATCCCTCGCCGAGCGAGGAGCTGCAGGGATCTCAGCTTGTCGCGTGATCGCGTCACGGCCACGGACTCGTTCAGGGGGAACGTGCCCATCATCTCGAACTGGCGTAGAACAGCCGTGCCATAAAAAGTGATGGAAGCGCCGATTCTGGGAATGACTGCATCGAACGCTTCGAGCTGCTCCCCTCGATAGTGCATGGACGGTCGATGGGAGGCGATGTTCATGTAGCAGCGCGTGGTGTCGACGACTTGAACTTCGTGGTCACGCTCTTTTGCCGCTTCGATCAGTCGGCGAGTCGAATAGATCGTCTTGCTGCGGGACATGATGGCGATGCGCATGGAAACTCCGGTAGTTATTTCGAGATGGCGGTGGCTGCCTTCAGCTCAATCGAGCCGCGGTCGACCCTGCAGGAAGGTCTGCGCCGGATAGACCAGGCAGTGATCCTTCATGGCGAGCCGGCCGAGAAGCATACGATAGCGCATGCGCTTTCGATCGCTCAGTGTAACGGCGACTGGCCAGCTTGAATGGCCGATCACGATCGGCGTTCGAATGCTGAGTCGCTGCTCGCTCTGGCCAGACGTGCTGCGAACCGTTTTCATGCCCAGCAGCGGGCATTCGCAGCGCCGCGTGCGCTCGGCTTCGGGAAACCCCAAATGGACATGAAAGGCGACCCAGTTCGCTCCGTCGCGATCGAAGGTCTCGATATCGCTCGCGTGCAGGGCGCAGGACTTCGCGCCCGTATCCACGCGTGCGCGCATTTTCGTGATGCCGAGCTCAGGTAAGGCAACCCACTCGCAGGCACCGATGATCATGTTGGGGCTCTGTTGATCGGTCATGCTCTGCTCCCGTTGGACGGCGCTCGCGGCGCGGCACCGACGTAGATTCTTATTTTCGAGGCTGGATCGATCTTAATGGGCCTTAGCAAGATCGTCGAGCATGGCTCTGAGGAATCGCGCGGCTTCGCCACCGGTGCAGGCCCGGTGATCGAAGGTCAGGGAGAGCGGAACCATGCGGTGGACCTCGACGCCACCGAGGACCGGAACGACCTCATGGCGCAGTTTGCCGGCTGCGACGATGGCGACGCAGGGTGGGGTGATGACCGGCGTGGCGTAGCGCCCCGCGAACTTGCCGAAATTCGACAGGATTATCGTGTAGTCCTTGAGGTCTTCCGGCGGAATCGTTCGGTTGCTCGCGTTCTCCCGGAGCCGATTGATGTCGGCCCGCAGCTCGGCGCGATCGGAGCGATTGACGTTGCGCAGGGCGGCAACGAACAGCCCGTCGGCCGTGTCCACCGCCATGCCCACGTGCATGTTCTTATGAACCATGCGCAGGCTGTTCTCGCCGTCGAACCAAGCGTTCAGCCCGGGTTCGGCCTGGGCTCCGGCCCAGAGGGCCCGCAGCAAGCGCACGGTAATGTCTTCTCCCGGCTGCCAGGCATGAATATCGGCATCGTCCATCAGGGTCGTGGGCACGACGGAGCGGTGAGACTCGCTCATGACGCGCGCCATTGTGCGGCGCGTGCCTCTGACCGGCTCCCAATCGTCGCTGGAATCGGCTTGGGGGAGGCTGGGGCTCGCCGATCTCCCCGAGTCGACCGCTGGCGTCTGCGCCCGAGCAGCGGGCGAGGGCGAGCTCGTCGTTGCCGGGGGCGGGTTCTCGGCCGCCTTGCGCACGTCGGCTGCCGTGACGACGTCATTCGCACCGGTCGGCCTGACGGAGGCCAGGTCAACCCTCAGCTTGCGCGCCAGCGCTCTGACCGCCGGGGTCACCTTTACGCCGCCGACCAGGCTGGTCTTCTCGCTCAGGACCTCGTTTGAGGATTGAACGTTGCCGACAACGGTCCCGCTGTCTTCGCGCGCATCCTCGGCCTCGTCGTCGCCCGAGTGATCGGAGCGAGCGGATCGGCTGTCGGCGTCAGTCGAGGTCCCGGCAGTTTCTACCCCATCGTCGGCATCGGGCTCGTCGCGCTCGTTGTCAGCCTGGTTGCCGTCGCTGCGCTCTGCATCAATGCCATCCTGGCCGTGGGTGGGGGCTTCCATGGGAATCGTTTCAGCAGCGTCTGACGCGCTTGGAGCGGTTTCGTCTTCCGGCTCGGCCGAGCCATCGCGAGCGGCTGAGTCCTCGCTGGTTTCTTCTCCCTCGACCTGGAATTCGGCGAGCGGCGCGCCGGTTTGGATGACATCGCCAGCGCGACCGTGAAACTTGACGACCCGTCCTTCGTAGGGGCTGGGAACCTCGACGACGGCTTTCGCGGTTTCCATCGACACGAGGGGCTGATCGAGCTCGACGCGATCGCCCTCGTCAACGAGCCATTCCACGATTTCGGCGTCGGGCAGACCCTCGCCGAGGTCGGGCAGATTGAAAATGCTCATGAGACCTCCAGGACTTCGTTAGCGGCGTCGACGATGCGACGAACGCTGGGCATGTACTTCATTTCGTTCCGGTACAGGGGCATGACCGTGTCGTAGCCGCAGACTCGTTTGACCGGCGCCAGCAGGCTGAAGATGCCCGCATCGGCCAGGTTAGCGGCGATTTCGCTGGCCACGCCACAGTGTCGTGGTGCTTCCTGGACGATCACGCACCGTCCGGTCCGGCCGACGGACTCAATGATCGTGTCCATATCCAGCGGGCTGATCGTCGCCACGTCGATGACCTCGACATCGACGCCGCGCTTCTCCAGCTCATCGGCGGCTTGGAGCGTTTCCTTGACCATGGCGCCCCAGGTGACCAGCGTGAGATCCTGTCCGTCGCGCAGGGTGAAGCACACATCGAGGGGCAACTCCTCGCCATCGTCGGCGACTTCCTCGCGCTGCCAGCGGTAGATGCGCTTGGGCTCCAGGAAAATAACCGGATCGGGATCGCGGATCGAGGCCAGAAGCAGCCCATAGGCGCGCGATGGCGAGGAGGGAATGACCACGCGCAGGCCGGGCATATGGGCGTAGAGAGCCTCCGGGCTTTCTGAATGGTGCTCGGGCGCATGAATACCACCGCCGCTGGGAAAGCGCAGCACCATCGGGCAGCTCAGGCGGCCTCTCGTGCGATTGCGCAGGCGACCCGCGTGGCACATCAATTGGTCGATCATGGGCAGTGTGAAACCGCAGAACTGCGCCTCGGCCACGGGCTTCATGCCCTGGGCCGCCATGCCGATGCTCATCCCGGCAATCATGACTTCGGCCAGGGGAGTGTCGATCACGCGCTCATCGCCGAAGCGCTCCTGCAGCCCTGCGGTCGCGCGAAAGACGCCGCCGTTGACGCCGACGTCTTCACCGAGAACCACGACGCTCGCGTCGTCTTCCATTGCTCGCTTGAGCGCCAGCGTGACGCCTTCGATCAGAGTAATCTGAGCCATTAGTGATGCCCCCCGTCTTCCGGATAGCGCTCGGCGTAGGCGCGCTGCTCAGCAAGATCGTGTGGCAGTTCCGCGTACATGTAGTCGAACATGGCCGAGACGGGCTGGGGATCGTTCGTCACCATCTCCGTGTAGTCGTTCGCGGCCTGCTGCACGAAGTCTCCGCATTCTTCGAGCAACGCCTTCTCGCGCTCCTCGTCCCATGCACCTTCGTCGATCAGGTAGCGCCGCAGGCGCACCAGAGGCTCCTTTTCCCAGGCCGTATCGACTTCGTCCTGGGCGCGGTAGCGGCGCGCATCGTCCGCGGTGGTGTGATCGCTCAGGCGATAGGTCAGCATTTCGATCACGAACGCACCCTTGCCCTCGCGGGCTGCTTTCACCGCCTTGTCCATCGCCCAGAGGCAGGCGATCAGATCGTTGCCATCGACCTGAATACTGGGCAGGCCACCGGCAATGCCTTTCTGCGCCAGCGTGGAGGCTGAATTCTGCTTGGAGCGGGGTACAGAAATCGCCCACTGATTGTTGACGATGACCAGGACCAGGGGAAGTTTCCAGGCGCTTGCTGCGTTGATTGCTTCAAGGAAATCGCCTTTGGACGAGCCCCCGTCGCCGACCACGGAGACCGCCACACGGGCTTCGTCACGCAGTTTGTAGGCCATGGCGGCGCCAGCGGCATGCAGGCACTGCGTGGCAATCGGGACGCACCAGGCGAAATCGTGACGTGGCCCGGAAAAGGCGCTGCCGCGCTCGTCGCCGCCCCAGTAGAGCAGGACCTCCGACATCTTGACGCCGCGGTAGAACTGGGCCCCGTATTCGCGATACATCGGCGCGAAGCAATCCTCATCGGCCATGGCGGCACCGATTGCGACGTGAGCCGCCTCGTGTCCGAGGCTGGAGGCATAGGTGCCCAGCTTCCCCGTGCGCTGCAGCGCGACGGCTTTCTTATCGAAAACGCGGGTCAGGGTCATGAGCTTGTAGAGCTCGCGCAGGCGATCGAAATCCCGGGCCAGACCGGGGACCTGCTGACCCTCGGTCAGCTTGCCGTCGGGGCCCAGAAACTGAAAATGGTCCACCTTGAATGCGGCGACGGTGCGCGCCATGGCAATTCCTCTTTTTTGACGTGGCTTGAAAAAATTACGACGTTGGATCGAGAGCTAATGGAATGACTCGATCGATGCCCAGACGCTCCAGCCCGATCTTTCTGCAACGAGGCGGTCGGGTCTTCGGAGCGCTCGCATTATACGCCTCCCTCGGGCCCGCGTTAAACTGCCGAGCCGAAATTCAAGACCGCAAGGATGGAGCCGTCTCGTCATGGAGAAGAGCCCGAATCAGCGACGCCTGGAACCGGCGATCCAGACCGATCTGTCCGACCGCTGTGATTACGCCAGCTATCTGGATCTCGAGCGTATCCTGTCAGCACAGCACCCGCTGTCTGATCCCGCGCATCACGATGAACTCCTTTTCATCATTCAACATCAGACCTCGGAGCTGTGGTTCAAGCTGATCATTCATGAGCTGCGCGCGGCGATTCGACACCTCGGCGAGGACGACCCGGGTCCCTGCATGAAGATTCTCGCTCGGATCAAGCTGGTCCAGAGCCAGCTTTTCGATCAGTGGGCGGTCCTCGAGACCCTGACGCCCAGCGAGTACGTCCAGTTCCGTGGCGTCTTCGGCAATGCCTCCGGATTCCAATCGCATCAGTATCGTCTCGTCGAATTCCTTCTCGGCAATAAGAATGCTCAGATGCTGACGCTGTTCGATCACGCGCCCGAAGCGAAAGCCGAGCTGGTTGCCGCGCTCGAGTCACCCAGCCTCTATGACGTCTTTCTGGAATTTCTTGCCCGTCGGGGCCATGCGGTGCCGGCCCAGTGTTTGGAGCGCGACCTGACGAAGGCCCACCAGCGTGAGCCGGAGCTGGTCCCCGTCTTCGTTGCCATCTATCGCGACACAGATCGCTTTTGGACCGAATACGGCCTGTGTGAGCGACTGATCGATGTCGAGCAGAGCTTTCAGCTTTGGCGTTTCCGCCACCTCAAGACGGTCGAGCGCATCATCGGCTTCAAGGACGGAACAGGTGGCTCCAGCGGCGTGACTTTCCTAAAAAAAGCCCTCGATCTGACCTTCTTCCCTGAACTGATGGATGTGCGCACGGAACTGTAGGGGCCCTTCGCTCGCCGCTGGGCAGAGCTGTGCTGCCCGGTGCGCATATGCCATAATCGCCGGACTACACAAAAAAGTTACGGGGTAACAATCATGAAGCTACTAGCTACGCTGATGGCGGGCCTCCTGGCGGCCGGTGCTGTCCAGGCGCAAACCATCGAAGCTCCACGCCTCAACGATTCGGTCACGGTCCAGGTCGATGCCAACGGCATTCCGACGATTATTGGTGAAACCGAAGTCGACGTGTCCTTTGTTAAAGGCTACCTGCACGCACAGGATCGGTTTTTCCAGATGGATAACCTCCGTCGCATCGCCAGCGGCACGTTGTCTGAGCTCTTCGGAGCCCCGGCCCTGAGTAACGATATCCAGCTGCGCACGCTGGGTCTTCGACGGGCGGCCTGGGCGACCTTCGCCGAGCTCGAAGCCAACGAGAAGGGGGCCCTCAAGGCTTATGTCGACGGGGTGAATTTCTACCTCGCCAATAATCCGCTGCCGCCCGAGTACGGCGCCCTGGAGCTGACTATGGCCGAGCCCTGGACGCCGGTCGACTCCCTGGTTATCGGCAAACTGCTGGCGTTCCAGCTGTCCTTCGATCAGAGCCTGTCCGACATTAGCAACACCATTCAAATCGGTACCTATCAGGCCGTGGGTGACGCAGTCGGTTTCGACGGAACGGCTCTCTACCTGCAGGACCTGAATCCTTTCATCCCCGTTGATGGCCGCGTGTCGATTCCCGACTGGTTCGAGCGCATCGGTATCGTTGTCCCGGAGAGTGCAAGTGCAGCGGCCTCGGCGGGCGCCGGACTGCTGCAGGCTGAGGACGCCTCGATGCCCGTTTCCGCGTCCCTGGCGGCGATGGATGCGGATACAGCGCCCGTCGATGCCATGGGTCGTATCGATGGCAGAACGGTCGAGCTGGCTCGTCGCTACCGCGAAAAAGTCGCCGATCTGCCGTTCCTCAACGAGGGTTTCGATCTCGGCAGCAACTGGTGGGCGGTTTCCGGCGAGCACACGGCGTCCGGCTTCCCCTTGTTCGCCAACGATCCTCACCTCCAGCTGTCCATGGCGCCGATCTTCATGAACGAAAACGTCGTGATCCGCGACGAGAACGTGGTGATCAGTGGCGTGGCTTTTGCTGGCGCGCCGGTCAATGCGCAGGCCTGTACGGACTTCTTTTGTTGGGGCTCCACCGTCAACCCGATGGACGTCACTGACGTTTTTGAAGATCAGATCCTCGTCAACAATTTCGGCCTGCCGACGCACACGGTTCACGACGGCGTGCCCGAGCCCGTCATCTATGCCTTTCAGACCTATTTCGTCAACAACCCGGGAAGCGGTGAGATGGACGACGTCGGTCGGGCGAACGTCGGCTACGACGAGGGAGGCATCGTTTTTATCGTCCCGCGCCGCAACAATGGACCAATCGTGGAGCTTCTCGGCGACACGGCCCTCACGGTCCAGTACACCGGTTGGGGGGCGACCTTCGAGCTGTCGGCCTTCCGTTCCTGGGCTCGGGCTCGAAGCCAGGAGGAATTCGAGCTAGGCTTGCGTGACTTTGCGATCGGAGCTCAGAACTTTCTCTACGTCGACATCGATGGCAATATCGCCTACTACACTGGCGGCGAGATGCCCCTGCGTGAGGACCTGCAGAACAATCTGGCGCCGGACGGCGGCCGGCCACCCTGGTTCATCCGCGATGGCAGCGGCACCTTTGATCACGAGTGGCTAATCGCCGAGTCACCGCAGCCGGGCCAGGCTACGCCTTACGCCCTGATTCCCCGAGATGAAATGCCTCAGGTGAGCAATCCGCCTCGCGGCTACGTGGCGAACGCCAACAATGATCCCGTGGGCACTACGATCGACGGTAATCCATTGAATCAGCTCCGTCCCGGCGGCAACGGGATCTACTACCTCAATACGTCCTACGCTGATCTGCGCATGGGCCGCATCGATCGTGAGCTGCAGGCGCTCGTCGAGGAAGGCGATGTGACAATCGACGACATGAAAGCGCTGCAGGCGAACAACCAGCTTCTGGACGCCGAACTCCTGCTGCCTTTCCTCCTTCAGGCCTACGCGAACGCCTCGGCTGAGAGCGCCTGGCCCGGGCTTGCCCAGTTCGCTGAGGATCCGCGCATTGTCGAAGCTCTGGATCGCCTGGCGGCCTGGGACTTTTCGACGCCGACCGGCGTCGAGGGCGGCTTCGATCCGGGTGGTGATCCAAGCGGCAACAATGTCCCGACCGAGGCACAGATCGCCAGCAGCGTCGCGGCCACGATCTACAGCGTCTGGCGGGGTGAAGTCATCGCCAATACGATCGATGCAACGCTGGAAGCGGTCGGCCTGGGCGACGAGCTGCCGGGGTCGACCACGGCCTGGCGTGCGTTGGTCAACCAGCTCCGTCTCTTCCCCCTGACCCAGGGCCAGGCGGCTTCCGGCCTGACTTACTTCAACCTGCCGGGCGCTCCGGATCCCGCATCGGCTCGTGACGGCGTTCTGCTCGCCTCGCTTCAGATCACGCTGGATCGTCTCGCGTCCGATGAATTTGCTTCGGCCTTCGCCAACTCCAGCGACCAGAACGACTACCGCTGGGGCAGGCTGCATACGATCGTCTTCAGCCACCCCCTCGGCGACGACACGCCGTTCAGCTTTCCTCCGGCCGGGAGTCCACCGATTGCCCGTGCTGGGGGCTATCAGGCCGTCGATGCCTCAAGCCACAGTGCTCGCGGTCGCAATGTGGGCAGCTTCGACTTTGGCAGCGGGCCTGCACGTCGCAACGTCGCCACGCTGGCCCCGTCGGGACCCCAGGCACAGGAGGTGATCCCAGGCGGCCGCAGCGGCGTTTTCCTTAGCCCCTTCTATACCAATCAGCTGCGACTTTGGCTGGTCAATGACTACCTGCCGCTGAGCATCGGCGAAGCTGACGCCAACGCCGCTGCCGTTCAGACTGTCGTATTCTCGCCGCTCGACTAGGACTGGACTGGGACTTGACTGGGGCCGTCACTAACGGCCTCGCGACGAGGCCTTGATGTAACCGAAAGCCCGAGCCCCGGCTCGGGCTTTCTTTTTCCGGGGATTGCTTGAAAGCGACGCGCCTCGCTCGCATACCTTTGAGTTGACTACAACGGCATCCCCTTTGGCATGTTCAATCTACTAGACCGGTTTGCCCTGGCACATACTCAGGTCACGCGATTCAGCGCTGATCTGAAGGAAATCGTCGCGCCGGAGCAGAAATTCAGCGCCAAGGTCGAGCTAAAACTCACGCCGCGGGACATGCACAAGGACGACGATACGGCTCAGTATCAAGTCACTGCGCGGCTACTGTGCCGAGGCAATCGGGAGGGTTCGGAGTCGATCGAACCCTTGTTCACCGTCGAGCTCGTGGTGCAGGCGGTCTATCGGCAGTTCTGCGGCGACCCGGTCGATTTCGAGACCTTTACAGCCTGTCACAGCTCGCTGACCCGGCAGCTCTATCCACTGATCCATCATCAGCTCAAGCCGGTCCTGAAGCAGTTCGGGCTGGATCAGGTCAAGCTTCCCTATGACCTGCCTGGCCAGGGAACGGAAACGACGACCCAGCGCCAGGTCCACTGACGCCCTGAGGCGGTTCTCCTGTCAGGGCATTGGCGAGAGACCAAAGCGCAGCGTCCGCCCTCCCGCCGGAGGAGGCTTCTGCTCGCGGCCGGCAAATTGACCAATCGGGGTGGTCGTGGAAGAATGCCCGATCACTCAAGGTTTTCATCGGGGACATCATCGACCGTGCCGACTTCTCGTAAGGAACCCATTGCCAACGTCGATACGGCGTGGCTGCGCATGGAGCAGCCCACGAATCTGATGATGATCACTGGGGTGATCGTTCTTGATCGGCCGATCGAATTCGATCATTTTCGCGATGTTGTGGCCAACCGCTTCCTCGCCTTCCCCCGCTTCCGCCAGAAGGCTGTGGATACGGCCCGCGGCTGCTGGTGGGAAGAAGACAAAAACTTCGAGATCAGTAGTCATGTCCGGCACACGGCGCTGCCCGGCAAGGCCGACAAGCGTGAGCTCGAAGAGCTGGTCTCCGAGCTGGCTTCAACGCCGCTCGATCAAACCAAGCCCCTGTGGCAGTTCCATCTCATCGACAACTACATCGATGGCCCGGTGGTCGTTTCGCGCATCCACCACTGCTATGCCGACGGCATCGCGCTCGTTCAGGTCATGCTCTCCCTGACCGAGGACAGCGCAGAAAAATCCGAGCGGATCGTCGAACAAGAGCAATGGAAGCAGCGACGCGAAGCGGAATCGAATATCTTCAAGCGCCTGACGGCGCCGGCGAGAGAGGGCCTCGGCGCAGTCCAGCATATCGGCCAGAAGGTGGTCGATGAAGCCTGGAGTCTGATCAAGAAGCCGAAGCTGGCCTCGGAATATGCCGTCGGGGCGGGAGAGATCATGTCCGAGCTGGCCACTGCGCTGCTGCTGGAGGACGACCCGCCTTCTCGTTTCAAGGGGAGTCTTGGCGTGCGCAAGAACGTGGCCTGGGCCGAGCCGCTCGATCTCGATGAGGTCAAGGCCGTGGGCAAGGCGCTTGGCTGCACGGTTAACGATGTGCTGATCGCCACGATGACCGGCGCGCTGCATCATTATCTGCTCGACCAGGGCGATGATCCGTCAGGGTTGACGATGCGCGCGACGGTACCGGTTAACCTGCGGCCCCTGGAGCACGCGCGTGATCTCGGCAATCATTTTGGCCTGGTGTTTCTCGATCTGCCCATTGCCGAGGCCAATCCGCTGGCGCGTCTGTATCAGGTGGCTGAGTTCATGCATCAGCTCAAGTCATCGAAGCAGGCGGTCATGTCCCTTGGGCTGCTGGCCGCGGTGGGGATGACGCCCGGCGCCGTTCAGAAGCCGGCTCTGGAGCTATTCAGCCGCAAGGCCAGCACCGTTTTGACCAACGTGCCCGGGCCTCAGACGACGCTCTATCTCGCCGGTGCGCCGCTCAAGGAAATGATGTTCTGGGTCCCCCAGAGCGGATCGATCGGCATGGGCATCAGCATTCTGAGCTATCGCGGCCAGGTTTTCTGTGGCCTCATCGCCGACCAGAAGCGGATCCCCGATCCGTTCACGGTCATGCGCCATTTCGAGTCCGAGTTCGAGCACCTCCTCAATCTGACTTTGTTGCTGGGGCCTCAGGAGGGCTGGGTCAGTCCAGACATCGTCGATTCGATGCACGCTTGGATCGAAAGCGATCTGATCGAAGGCTAAGGCCCCTCTGTATCACCCTGCGCGGAGCGCCCCCACGCGGTTATTCAGGCGGGGGGTTAGTTAGGCAGAGTTATGCAGAGGTTCTCTCACTTGATCGCACTGGGGATGACCCTTTCGGTCGTCTCAGGGGCCACTGATTCTCATCATTCCAGGGATGCGGCGGCATAGTCCCGATCGAGAGCCTGCATGGCGTCGATCGGGGTTTTGCCTGCCGCGTCGCTGTAGGCCGCGTTCGAGTCGTCAAGCCGCTTGTCGCCGAAGAGGAGATAAAGCCCGTTGCCATACTCCACGTGCGCGATCGGCGCATCCGGAGTGATTTCCAGGGCGCGGGTGAAATAATCCATGGCTTTGTCGGGATTGGCGCCGTAGGTCATTGAACCCACCAATTTACCGACCTTGTCGATGATTTCGGCGTGGTAAAGGCCAAAGGCAGTCAGCGCCTCGGCATGCTTTGGCGCCAGGTCCAACGTTGCTTCCAAGGATTTCCGGATTTTTCCTCCCACGCCCTGCGCGAGAGCCTGGGTGATCGATATGCACTGACTGTAGCGCCCGAGGGCAAAGGCATGAAAATAATGGGCGTTGGCATCCTGGGGATAGGCATCGATCGCGGCTTCCGCGCGCTCGATGGCAGAGCGATAGATGGCGAGCTTGATCTCGTCATCTTCTTCCAGGTAGTCGGCATAGATTCCGGCGGCCTTATTGGCTACTGCATGCGCCACCAGTCCGATCGCTTCAGCCCGATCGACGGCGTCGGCAAAGTCGCCCCGATGGAAGCTGCGCCAGGCATCGGCCAGGTCCCTGGCCGTCGCGTCCGGGTCGGAGCAGTCAGGGTCCAGTAGCGCAATCCTGTCTCTGTCGGGCCAGGGCTCGCAGTCGCCCTGGTGCAGAGCAGGCCAATGCTCGTGAAGCGCCTTTTCTTGGTAGTCGAAGGCGCTGTTGTCGTCGGGGTAAGACGCCCAGTTCTCTGTTTTCATGATTAGTGTGACCACTCTAGTTCTCTGCCCTATCTTAGCGGTCTAGGTGGCGGAAAACAGCTGTCACCACCGAATTCAACATTGATCTGGAGTCTGTTCCGATGAGCAAGAAGACTGCAAAAAAGAAAGTTGCCAAGAAGAAGGTCAGCAAGAAGACCGCTTCCCAGAAGACCGCGACCAACCAGGCGCAGGATTATGCACATGAGATCTGGCTCGCCGGCCTCGGTGCATTCTCAATGGCCCAGGATGAGGGCAGCAAGGTGTTCAAGCAAAGCACCAAGGCTGTCGAGGACACGCGCAATCGTGTTTTCGGTGAGTCTGCCAAGCTGTTCGATCGGCTTGTCAAGGAAGGTAGCAAGATCGAGAAGAAGGGTCGTAAGGCCGCAAACGACGCTGTCGATGGCGTCAAGGACGACGTCGAGAGCCGCGTCGGGAAGGTCCGCGGTGACGTCGAGAGCCGCGTGGGCAAAGTGCGCGAACAGGCCCAGACCAACTGGGACAAGCTCGAAAAGGTCTTCGAGCAGCGCGTCGCCCGAGCGCTGTCCCGGTTGGGTGTGCCGACATCCGATGAGATCAACGAGCTGAGCGATCGCGTCGCGGAGCTCAACAAGCGCGTCGCTGCGATGAACAAAGAAGGCTCGGCCAGCAAGGCGTCTTCGGCGAAGAAGTCGGCGTCGGAGAAGTCCGAGTCAGGCAGCGCTTCAAAGTCCAGCTGATCGACTGACTGAAACCTCTACCCCGAGGCAGCCTAAGGGGCCTCCCTCTTGCCCCGACGTGGCTGCTGATTTGGCCCGGATCGCATGATCCGGGCCTTTTTTATGGCGAGGCCACGGCACATCGCCGGATGATGGAGGCTTTTCCTTGGACGATGGCTGCAGGTGCCCGGATCAGCGATAGGCGGAGGCGAGCGCGGCCATCTCTAGGCGGGCACGCCCGCGAAGATAGGGACTCACGATACTCATCACCTGCGCGACGGCGCGCCCGGGTTGGGGCCCGGATTCCCGTTCAAGCACCTGATCGAAGGCCAGCCAGAAGGTGCTGACGAGAATGATATTTCGAACGATCGATTCCAGCTCGGCATCGCTGGCTTCCAGCTGACCGGATCGAGCCATCCCGTCGAGCAGGCCGTGGGCCGTGTCCATGGAAAGCCTGAGGATGCCGCGAAATCGGTGATGCAGGCTTCTGAAGCGCGAGCAGAGATCGGTCAGGTCGCGATAGAAGAATCGGAATTCGCCGATGGTCTCGAAGGCCAGGTGCATGAAAAGCCAGATGTCTTCGATCTCCGGATCGCGCTCCTCCGGTGTGGCGAGCAGGCTGAGCATCCGACCCTCGTAGGCCGAAAACAGCGCCTCGATCAGATCCCCCTTGGTCTTGAAGTGGTAGTGAAGATTGCCCGGGCTGATTTCCAGCTCATCAGCGATTCGATTGGTCGTGACGTGGGGCTCCCCATCCTCGTTGAACAGCATCAAGGCCATGGCCAGGATGCGTTCGCGCGTGTTCTTGGCCACGAGAGATCAACGCCTCTTCGATGCTGCGATGAATCAGTTCTGAAGCGATTGAACCAGGTCGATGTACTGCTGCTTGGCTTCGTCCTGGTCCATGCCCTTGAGTTTCTCCCAGGCCTCGTATTTCGCCACGCCGACAAAATCGAAAAAGCCCGGCTTTTCCCCGCTCACGTCGCCCTTCGATCCCTGCTTATAAAGCGCATAGAGCTTGAGCATGGTGTCGTTATCCGGCCGCTCCGGCAGCGATTGCGCTGCAGCAGCCGTGTCTTCAAATTCCTGATCGAGATTACTCATGGAGTCGGTTTCCTTGGTCTGGATGCTTCGATGCCTGGCGTTGGCTACTTCTAGCATGCCGGCGCTGGAGGGTCAACGTGACTTGGCAGGACCCCGGCCAGTCGGTATCTTAGTGAGGATCAAAACTACAACGATTCGGGGAGAATCCATTTCATGACCTATTTTGTTACCGGCGGGACCGGTTTTATCGGCCGCAATCTGATCGACAGCCTGCTGGAGCGCAGGGGAACCGTCCATATTCTCGTACGCCGGGGGTCGAAGAAGAAGTTCAATCAGCTGGTTAAAGACCGATGGTCCGACAAGGCCAAGCGGGTCGTGGCAGTTTCCGGCGACCTCACCAAGCCAGGCCTCGGCCTGTCGAAGAAGGATGTCGAAGCCCTGAAGGGAAAGGTGAAGCACTTTTTCCACCTGGCCGCCGTCTATGATCTGAGTGCGGATGCCGAGAGCAACCAGGCCGCCAATCTCGACGGCACGCGGCACGCGATCCAGGCTGCAGAGCAGCTTGGCGCTGGATGTTTCCACCACACCTCTTCGATCGCCGCCGCCGGCCTTTATCAAGGCACCTTCCGAGAGGATATGTTCGAAGAGGCCCAGGGGCTGCAGCATCCCTATTTCAGAACAAAACACGAGTCAGAGGGCCTGGTCAGGCACCACTGCTCCGTGCCCTGGCGGGTCTACCGGCCCGGCATTGTCGTCGGCCACTCCAAGACCGGCGAGATCGACAAGATCGACGGGCCTTACTACTTCTTCAAGCTGATCCAGAAGATGCGGCGCATGCTGCCGCCCTGGGTGCCGACGCTCGGATTGGAGGGAGGGCGAATCAACCTCGTTCCCGTCGATTTCGTCGCCGCGGCCATGGACCATATCGCCCATAAACCCAAGCTGGATGGCCAGTGCTTTCACCTGACCGACCCGAATCCGAAGCGCATCGGTGAGGTCATGAATCTGTTCGCCGAGGCCGCCCACGCGCCGCTGATGTCCATGCGCGTCGACGCCCGCTTGTTCTCCTTCATTCCCGCACCGGTCAAGCAGGGCTTCAGCATGCTGCCGCCGGTCCGGCGCATCATCAATCAGGTCCTCAGCGACCTGGGAATCCCGAAGGATGTGCTGAGCTTCTTCAACTATCCGACCAAGTTCGACACCCGGGACACGGAACGTGCCCTCAAGGGCGCAGGGATTTCGGTGCCGCCGCTCGATGACTACGCGTGGGTACTCTGGGATTACTGGGAGCGCCATCTCGATCCCGAGCTATTCATCGACCGCTCCCTGTCGGGCCAGGTCTCGGAAAAGAACGTGCTGATCACCGGGGCCTCGTCGGGCATCGGCAAGGCCACGGCGATGATGATGGGCCGCGCTGGCGCCAACGTCATCATCGTGGCGCGCGGCGAAGAGGCGCTGATGGAGACCAAGGCGGAAATCGAGGCGGACGGCGGCAAGGCCTTTGCCTACACCTGCGACCTGGCTGATCTGAAGGATGCCGAACGACTGGTCAAGGAGGTCCTGTCGGATCACGGCGTGGTCGACGTATTGGTCAACAACGCCGGCCGTTCGATCCGTCGCTCGATCGCGCTGTCCTATGACCGCTTCCACGACTTCGAGCGCTGTATGCAGCTGAACTACTTCGGTGCACTGAAGCTGATCATGGGTTTTCTGCCATCGATGGTGGAACAGCGTCGCGGGCAGGTCATCAATATCTCATCGATCGGCGTCCTGACCAACGCGCCGCGATTTTCCGCCTACGTCGCCTCGAAGGCTGCCCTCGATTCCTTCGCGCGCTGCGCCGCCTCGGAGTTCAACGACACGGGGATTTCCTTTACGACGATCAATATGCCCCTGGTTCGCACGCCGATGATCGCGCCGACGAAAATCTATGAATCGGTGCCGACGATCACGCCAGAAGACGCGGCGGACATGATCAAACAAGCGGTAATTTTCCGGCCGCAGCGAATCGCGACTCGCCTGGGCATCTTTGCCCAGGTTCTCCACTCCGTTGCCCCGAAGATCGCCGAGATCGTGATGAATTCCGCCTTCCGGATGTTCCCCGACTCATCGGCCGCCCGCGGCGAGAAGCCTGGACGCGATGATCAGCCCACTCAAGAGCAGGTCGCCTTCGCTTCTCTCATGCGAGGGATACACTGGTAGACAAGCGGCCGGCTCCTGCGCTGAGCCGGTCCTGCCTTACCTGATCAGTCGCTCCAGGCTGTCCAGCGTGCGGGCCAGGTCGTTGCCGACGGGCGCGAGGTAGGGCGCTTCTTCGGCCATGGCTTCGTGGAAGGTTCGCTCTTTTTCCAGCAGGGAGCGGTTGAGGCCCAAGCCGTAGGGCGCCAGGAAGGCCTCGAGTTCGTCGGCGCGACCGAGTAGCTCTGAGCGCGTCGACTGGTAGGCGTGGTCGACCAGCTCATTGCGCGAGGCGTAGCTGAAGATATTGGTAAAAAACATCTTCTCATCGTTTCGGTTCGGCTCGACAAGCATCATGCCGACGGCCGGGTAGTCACGCTCGTATTTGGCCATGCCGACCTGCATCCGCGACTGGATCAGGGCGCGGAAGGTTTGCGAAAGCACCATCGGCAGGCCGCCCTGCATCATCCGGCTGCGACCGGTCTGCTGGGACGTCTGCCCGTCGCCGTCGAAGGGCACCAGGGGATTGATGCCGATCAGCAGGTCAGCGCCCTCTCTCAGCGCAACGGAGGCATGCAGTGTGCGTCTGAGCGCGCCGTCGACGTAGAAGCGCCCGTCGATTTCGACCGGTGGATACAGGCCGGGGAGGGCGGCCGAAGCCTGCACGGCCGTTGAGATCGGCACCTCGTCGTAGCCCGGCTCGCCGAATCGCACGGCCTGGCCCGAGTCGAGTTCCACGGCGACGATGCGCAGCGTCGCCGAGAGCGCGTTGAAATCATTGCTCCGACCCTGGCGGGTCAGGACGCGATTGAGAAACTGCTCGATCATCTGATTGTCGAAAAGACCTGTCGGGATCAGGCGGGCAACGCTATCCAGGCGCTCCAGATGGGCCAGCCGGGAGGGGTTGTTGATAACCTCTCGGATCACGTCGGCGATCACCGAAGGAACGGCCATCGCGCGATCCAGGTACTCGCTAAAAGCCGGTCGCAGGAACGATTCCGGCTGAAAGCCGAACTCAGCGGCGGGGGAGCTCATGAAAATACGCCCCATCTGAGTGGTGGTGACTCGATTGGCAAGGCTTGCGGTCAGGAATGAACCGGAGGACACGCCCACGTAGACGTCTAAATCGTGCATATGCGCGCCATCGACGGCCTCGTCGATAGCCTGAAGGGCACCCAGCTCGTAGATGGCGCCGAGGGGGCCGCCGCCAGCAATGGCGAGCCCGATGGTCGGGCGCCGGTCTTGGATCCTCTCGAGGCTGGGCGGAGTCAATTTCAACATAGGCTTTACTGCTTCTCCTCCGGAATTCCGCGGCGGTCTGGCCAGATCGATTGCACGGCTCCATTATAATTGACCTTGCAGGGAATCATTTGTGCCGCTGAAATTCAGTCGGGTCTCCCTCATTCAAGGAATGCTTGAACAATGACTCTGGAAATCAACCAATTAGCGCCGGATTTCTCGCTTCACGATGCGGATGGCGAAACCTTCCGGTTGCGCAAACACGTCGACCAGCGACTGCTGCTGGTTTTCTATCCGGGTGACGGCACGCCCGTTTGCACTCGCCAGCTCTGCGACTATCGCGACGGTATCGAAGCCTTTGCTGATCTCGGCGTCACCGTGGTCGGCATCAGCCCCGACGATGCTGAATCCCACCGACGCTTCAGAGAAAAGCACGATCTGCCCTTCGTCCTTCTGAGTGACCCGGACCTGACCGTGGCTGAGGCCTATGACTGCAAAGCCTTGTTCGGCATGAAGCGAGGCGTGTACCTGCTCGACGAAGATCAGATCATCTGCTACCGCCACGTCGAGGCTCTTGCCGTGTTCAGGCGTCGCCGGGACGAGCTGCTGGAGGCGATCTCGAAGCTGCAATGAGCCACGCAGAAGCTGTCGCGCATCTCACCACTCAGATCGAGCGGAACCAGCGGGTTGCCGAACGACTCGGCCGCGCGGATGAAAAGCTGACGCAGCGCCTGGTCGAACTGCAGGACTGGCAGCGCCAGCGTCTCGATGCCTGCTACGACGACCTTCGGCAAACGCCCCGCTATCGTCCTGCTTGTGATTTCTTCCTCGATGAACTCTACGGCGGAAAGGATTTTCGCGAGCGCGACCGCCAGCTATCACGTGTCGTGCCGGTAATGCGCCGATTCCTTCCTGATCACCTGCTTATGGCCGTCGGCGATGCGATGCGGCTTCAGGCCGTGAGCCTGGAGTTCGACCTCGACATGGCAGAACTGCTTCTGGATGCAGCGGTGATGGACCAGCCCGCCTATGCCAAGGCCTATCGGGAGCAGGGGGCCTGGGACGAGCGTATTGCCCAGATTGAGCTGATCGAGGGGCTGGGTCAGGTGCTCGATGAAACCGTTCATCGTCCCATGGTTCACCGCCTTGTCCGCATGATGAAAGGCCCGGCGGTGCTCGCCGGCTTCGGTGCCCTCCAGGGTTTCCTGACGCGCGGCCTCGACGCCTTTGCGCGGATGCACGGGGCCGATTATTTCCTCGAAACGATCACCAGCCGGGAGCGGAGCGCGCTCGAAGCCATGCGAGACGGTGCCGACTGGCCCTTCGAGCCGTGGATTGGTCGTGGTCCCTAGCCCTGGATCAGGCCGAACTAATAACCCCTATCCATTATCGAGGTCACACCTTCCCGTGTTCCAGAGCCCGTGAGGGCCGCGACGCTTTTCGGAGCTCAGGTCAACCGTTCGAGGTCGGTCGTGGCGCTGACCGCATCACCTTGAAAGAGCGTTGCGCCGGCGTTGCTGAAGGCGTCGATCAGGCCAGGCTCCTCGATACCTTCGACGAGGATTCGGACAAAGCTGCCCAGGGAATCGATGACTTCGGGGATTCGATCCGGCCCGTGCAGAGCGCTGACACGAAGGTACTCGAGGTCGCCGCGAAAAGGAGCAAGCTGCTGCAGCGACAGGCCCTTGCTCACGCCGCACAGCTCGACCTCCAGAGGCGCGAGGTGTGAGCGCAGCGATTCAAGGTCACCGGGTTCACTCAGGCTCGCCAGGGGAATGTCGCAGGCCAGCGCCAGATGTCGATGGCGGGCGACCAGCCGTTGCCATTCGTCGATAAGGATGTCCAGGTCTTCACACTCCGAGGCGTGAACCGGCAGAAGCAGGGTTGACTGAAGCCCACGCTGACTGGCCTGATCGAGGCAGATGCGCCGAACCAGCTGGGCCAGTCGAACTTCTTCGCCGAGGTCCTCGGCAAGCTTGAACAGCTGGTCCAGGTCGGCTCGAAGTTCTGGGTGTGCGCTCCGTCCTCCGAGCGACAGCGCCATGACCGTGCCGGCGCGGGTGACAACGGGCTGAGCCGTGGCTTCGAGCTGTTCGTCGTTGAGCATATCGAAGAACTCCGGAGCCTGGACCGGGAACCCGGTCGGTCGAGCGGTGAACCCCACGATCGTGTCGTGGCTGGATCGTTCCGTTCCGGGAGCCGCCTGAATCAGCGTGTCACCGCTTGATTCGCGCTCCTTCAGGAGGAAGGCGTGGTTGCCAAAGTGGATCGTGTCGCCGTCGCGGATGGGCGCCGGCGACTCGCTTTGCTCGAGACGGCCATGGTTGATGAAGGTGCCGTTGGTGCTGCCCAGGTCGGTCAGCAGCAACTGCCCATCACGGGAATCGAAGCGCGCATGCTCTCGAGAGATTCGCTCGAAGTCCAGCTGAAGCTGGCAGCCGGGGCTGCGGCCGACTGTGCAAGGCAGCTCGCCGAGGGGGTGCAGCTCACCGTCCGAGCTATCGCTCTCGCCGCGGATCAGATAAAAAAGCCGCTCAGACATGCAATAAGCCAGTAAACGTGAAATTCATCACATTTTATTCCATGCGGGGGAGGTCGGTGGAGTCAAACTCGGTTCCCGGTCAAGAGCGGCCCGGCGGCCTGCTCCAGCGCGCAGCCGCGCATCAGCGAATTCTGGAGACCTGGCCGCTGAGGTCGAACAGCCCATGGGCGGCCGTCAGGAGTCGTGCGGGGGCTTCCTCGCTCGCGATATCCGGAAACTGAATGCCGAATCGGACGGCCAGGGGGACTTCCTGACTGGCGAAGCGGACCCTTGATCCGGCGAGGGAACGTCGCAGCCGGCTGACCAGATAGCGTGCTCCGGGCTTATCGGTGCCCATGAGGATCACGCTGTAGAGGTCATCCGCCGTGCGATGGAGAGAGTCCTCCTGACGCAGCTCGCGGTGCAGGAAAAAGCGCAGATTACGCATGATGGCTTCCGCCCAGGCGTAGCCGAAGCGTCGCTTCATGTCGTAGTAGTTGCTCAGCTTGACGTGCATCAGGGCCAGGTCGAGGTTCTGGCGCATATGAAAGCTGAAGGCCTGCTCGATTCGAAGATAGTAATATTCGGGCTCGGGGACGTTGCCCAGTAATCCGGACTCCGGCGGCAGATCGGCTTCGTTGGTGATCAGTCGCGCGTCGGGCAGCTCGCCCTCGAGATGGACGCGCAGTGCACCCGTCAGATCATCGGCGCTGAAGGGTTTGGGGATAAAGGCGGTGGCGCCAGCATTCAGCGCCTGATCGCGGGCGTTGACCTCCTCGGTGCCCGTCACGACCAGAATCGGGAGTTGCTGCAGTTTGCGCTTGCCGCTGGACCTGACGGCTCGAATGAGCTCATGCCCGTCCATCACCGGCATCATCAGATCGGTAAAGACCAGCTCGAAGCAGTCGTCCCGATTCAGGCGATCCCAAGCTTCCTCCCCATCTCGAGCGGTAACGAGATCGCACTCCTCGGACAGAAACTTGCTGCCCGCATAGCGCATCAGACGCGAGTCATCGACGAACAGCACGCGCCGCGTGGGTGGGGTCTGTCTGCTCGCTTCCAACATCTAACCCGGTCCTGTTTACCCGCGAGGGTAGGTCGCCACAACCAACCCGCCCGGTTCTCTGGCGGCCCCTTGCTTCTCGATGATTGTCGGCTAAACTCCAGCGGACTTCAAGGCGACTCCGTCGGCTCGACCAGGGCCCATTAGCCGAACAAGCCATGGATGAACCACCCGTGGCGCGGCTGATGCTCCTGAAAGATCCAGAGCTGACGCCCCTTGTCGTCGCGGGCGATCCAGTAATCTCTGAGGCAGTCCTGCCCATCCCACCAGCCGCTTTCGATGCGTTCAGGCCCCTCCTCCAGCGTCAGCCGATCCCGACGACAGGGCCGAGGTGCGGGCAACAGCCAGCTCGGCCGCGGGCGTGAATCGTGGCAGGGGAGGGAAGTGCCCGGCGGCACCCAGGTCCAGGCATGCTCCGGTCGGTGGTCCGAGGTGGGAGCCAGGCTGGCCAAGCCGGTTTCCCCCAGACGCGCGCCTAGGCGGTCCAGCAGCGCAGGCCATGCATCGTTGCGATTGCAGCCATCGAGCAGATCGGATTGGGCCGGACGCCGTTCGCGAGTGGTCTCGGCGTCCAGCTTGATGGCATCGATGTCACCGGCCAATTTGAGGCCATCGAGCCTGAGCTGGATCAGCTCGAGCAGTCGATTCTGGTCGAAGCCGGGTTGCGCCAGGCCGATATCGAATGCACTGCCGGGTCCACCATCTTCGCGCTCCAGGCGAACATGCAGTCGACTCAAGCCCTGGTCGCGCACTTCCAGCCAGCGCCCCAGGGTGTCCATAGCTCGATTGAATACGAACATCAGCGCGTCGCTGCGTACGGTGGGGACGGGAAGCTCCAGTCTCAGCTCGAAAGTCTCGGGCGGACGCCACTGAGCCAGCGGCGTGGACAGGCTGCCCTGGAGTTCATCCAGATGTCGATTCAGATCAGCGCCAAAGCGCCGCGCGCGCTCGGCTCTGGGCAGGGCCAGCAACTCCGACACTTGGCGCAGGCCGCAATCGTGAACGGCCTTTTGCTGATCTGGCTTGAGCATCAGATGGTCGACTGACAGCGCTCCGATCGCATGCTGCATGGTCGCCAGATCGCCGGCTCTCAGATCATGCCTGGCCAGAAGGCAGGCGGCCGCGGCCGCGGGCGCCAGCCCAAGGCGAAGTGGCAGGCCACAATCCCGCGCCTGATGACGAAGTGCATCAAGAAGGGGTTCCAGCCCACCGCGCAGGCGTCGACTGCCGCCCACTTCGAGCAGCACCGTATCGGGGGGCGCCAGGGACACCTGATGACTATGCTGATAGGCCAGCAGCGCCATCTGCTCAAGCAGTCGGGATTCAGAGCGCCGACAGCGCTGTCGTGTCTGCAGCTGCGGCAGAACGGCGAGGGCCTGGCTCAGGCTCTGGCCCGGTCGCGCACCATGTTGCCTGGCCAGCTCATTGACCTGCAGCAAACGCGACTGACCGCGTACGGCATCGTGGACGGCCAGCGGACCGGCAACCGAGCTCAGCTGCCAGACCGCCATCAGCGGCAGCGCCGGGCAATGCAGGCCCGCCCAGAGTTGAGCGCCTTGCTTCATCGACACAAGCTCAGGAACTCAGCCTGCAGATGAATCGTCATGGCCTGGCGGCGGAAAGTGCGGGATCGCCGTCGCTTGCCGGGGTGAGCGACCGGCGCGAGTGGCGAATACCGGGCCAGGCAATGACGTTATTGCGGCCAAGGTGAAAGTGCTCGTTCTGGTGTGCGCAGCCGCGAAGCAGCTCAAGCGTCGGACCCGGGTGGATAGCCAGGCGCAGCGCAGCGAGCGAAGGGGGAGCGATCTGATCCGATCGATAGCAAACGAAGGCGGGGGCAGGGCCCTGTTCGGCCGCCAGCTGGAGCCGACGCACGGAACGCTCCGGCACGCGTCCTCGCGGCGGCCAGAGCATGATCAGGCCACACAAGCCACTCTTGAGCCCCTGTTCGGCCGCCCAGAAGGCATGGCGCGCTTCACGCACGACAATCAGCTGATCCAGGGCCACGCCTGCTCGAGCCAGGCGTTGCGGGCAGGGAATCCAGGGCGGAGCGACGAGCATCACCGGTCGCCCGGCCTGAGTCTGCCGCGCCATGACTGGCAGAAGGAGCCCGAGTTCGCCCAGCCCGAAGCACGCTGGCATCAGTTCGATCAGGCGCCCGCTAGGCCAGCCCTGATCCGGCAGCCAGCGGTCCAGGTCGCCGCGCTCGCTTGACAGCACTCGTGCAGACGGTCTCCGGCGCCCCCGCCAGAGATCGGGGCGCTGACTGATCAGTTCGTTCAGGTTCGACGATGGCTGGGATGAGGGCATGCTGAGTCTCCACAAGAATCTGGTGATGCCCGGGCGGATTATCCCGGGGACGAAATACTATATTAAATTACAGTCTTCGCAAAATCTGAGAATGAAGATTTGTCGTTGACTCCGTGGAAAAGAGAACCTCTCGTAGGCGTAGCCAAAAGACCGAGTACTGGTTAGACTATGCGGCTCGATTTGCGAGAGCGGCCCGCTAAAGGCGGGATGGAAAAACGCTCAGCCATCGGCTTGGGTGGCTGCGAGACTGGCGCTACGGGCTCTGGTTGATGTTTGTCCTCAGCGCTTCTTTCGACGCCGCTGCGCGGCTCGAAAACCGCACTGAGGACAGGATTGGTTGAACAGACTCGCCTTTGAAGTGGACTGAAAGGACGAAGTCTTTACAATTTGAAGTACCAGGTTTTGGAGAGGTGCCGGAGTGGTCGAACGGGCTCCTGCTGGGGAATGACCCCGGCGCTTCTTCCTTCCCGCTACGCGGTTCGGAAACCGCACCGGGGTCATGATTGGATTGACGGGCTCGCCCTTGCGATGGATTAGAGGTCGAAGCCAACAGAACAAGTAGTGCCAGGTTTTAGGAGAGGTGCCGGAGTGGTCGAACGGGCTCGCCTGGAAAGTGAGTGTGCGGTTTATCCCGTACCGAGGGTTCGAATCCCTCCCTCTCCG